>JAESGX010000682.1_pt1 | contig 10625 bp, 8 predicted proteins | sample 9269801 | NCBI WGS metagenome assembly JAESGX01 (sample SAMN16773122, study PRJNA677054) | algae metagenome | isolation source: Pleurocapsa minor GSE-CHR-MK-17-07R and co-occurring heterotrophs from wet... | place: USA: Lower Calf Creek Falls, Grand Staircase Escalante National Monument, UT ... | reverse complement strand
TGCACCCCGTCGATCACGATCGCAACCGCACCTTCCGATTGGCGGACCGATGTCTGGCCGCGGATGTTCACGAAGAACTCGCCGGCGTGGTTGGAGGTCTGGAAGGTGACGTTGGGCGTCAGCGCGAGGAAGTCCTGCGGCCGGGTGATCCCCGCCTTGGTAATTGCCTGCTCGGAAAACACCTGCACGGAGACCGGCACATCGATGAACTTCTCGTCCCGCTTGGTCCCCGTCACGATGATGTCGGGCTCCATGCCGGCAGCAGGCTGATCGACCGCCGCTGCTGTCTGGGCTGCAACCGTTTGCGCGGCAACTGGCATCGCCAACGCCCCCACAGCCGCGGTGCATGCCAGAAATGCGCGCAATCCCGTCACGTCCATCATCGCCGTCTCCCTGAATGTTGTTCCTTTTTCCCGCCGAGGCGGTTGCACGCCCACATCGACAGGTCCTCCCACGGAACTCGTCTTGTCATTCTGTATACAAAATAAGGCTTGGACTCGGGCCGAAAGTCAACAAGAATGATTCGGCCCATCTTGACGGGGTTGTTCGTGACTTGTTGCATGGAAATCGCAGCTGATTTCGGGAGAACCAGGATGACCATCGCCCCCTCGGACCGCTACATGACGACCGGCGACGTCGCCGCCAGCCTCACACGTGCCGAACTTGCCATGATCCGCGCGCTCGAAGCCTTCAGCCGCTGGAGCTTCTTCCTTCACAAAAGCGTCGGCGACTCCCCGCTCTCTGCCCAGGACGTCTGGTTGCTTCACTCCATCCGCATGCGCGGCGGTGCCCAGAACCTCTCTGAATTGCTGTTGTTTCTCAACAGGAACGACGTCTCCACGATCCAGTATTCGCTGCGCAAGATCGAACAATGCGGCCTGATCGAGCGCGTCACCGGCCACAGCAAGCGCGAGGCCGGATACCGCCTCACGGAAAGCGGGGTGGCGGCCACCGATGCCTATGCGGCGCTCCGCGACGAGTTGCTGGTCGGCCTGGTGCGCAATGTGAACGGGCTCCCCGCAGATCTCGAATCGGGCGCCCTCGCCCTCGAACGCCTCACCGGCCTCTACGATCAATCCACCCAGACCGTTCTCAACCGCAAGATCCTGGGCGGCTGAAACCCGGCCCTGCCGAGCCGACACACGTGTATACAATTTTCGCCGGCATCGCGGTCGGCATCCCCCGCGCATTGAAGCGTCAGCGCGCTAGCCGTCATGCTTCGCTAGGAAGGCTCCCAGCTGCCGCGCGAACCCGTCCGCATCCAAGTCCGGCTCGAAATTCGCCCCGTCCAGCACCATCACCGCGGTATCCGGCCGCTGCTCGGCCGCGCGCGCCAGGAACGGGTACAGCACATCGTCGGGCGCCGCACCGATCTGGATCGGGCATTTGACTGCCGCGTAGAAGGCCGGGAAATCCTGCCCCCAGACCGCGTTATAGCTCTGCACCCGCCCCCACCATGCGCGCAGCTGGTCCGCCATCTCGCGGTGGATCAGCATGGGGTCGGCATGCGCCCCCAGCTTGCGCAGATACTCCCAATTCTCCAGCAGATAGCTGCCGCTCACCACCGGCGTGAACGGGGTTCCGAAATGCTTCGAGAATTCGACCCGCTCCGCATCCGTCAGGGGCACCGGCCCCACCATCGTCAGCGTTTGCGCCAGCTCGGGATAGCGCGCCGCCAGCTCCACGCCGATGCACGATCCGGTGTGATGCCCCACGATATGCGCCCGCGAAATCCCCGCCGCCCGCACGGCTTCCGCCAGCCAATCGACATATTGCGCCATTGAAGGCCGGTCGTCCGCGGGCGCATCGAATGATCCGCCGAACCCCGGCGTGTCGAACGCATGCAGCCCGCGCGACCCGGCCAGCCGCTCGAAACATTTCAACCACATCTTTCCCGAACTGGCGGTCTGGTGAAAGAACAGCGCCGGCACGCCACCGCCCTCAACCGACGTCACATGCACCTGCCCGCCCGACGTATCGACATAGGATTTCCGAACAGCCAGCATCACGGTCGCCTCCCCATCGGCTCCGTTGTCGGAAATGCATACGATTCTGTCTAGTCCCTTTACGCAGCGCTTCCCGCACAGCAATCCGTCCCTGGATGCGTTCGTTCGAAATCGGGACCCCGCCCGATGCGTATTTCAGGCCGATACGACGGACCGGGCGGTTGACGCGCGCCGGCGCCGCACGGCCGCTCCGATCAACCCGAAACCGGCGATCAGCATCGTCCAGCTGGCCGGCTCGGGAACTGCATCGAACGGGTTCGGGTCGCCGGCAGGCGGGTCGAGCGGCGCCAGCCCGGGGCGATATCCGGTGCCTGCCAGCAGCGCCAGTTGCGATGCATCGCTTCCCGGCAGGCCCGGATTGTTCGCCGGCAGCTCCAGCGTGTCCCCATCGAAGATGAACTGCCGCAAGCCCAGCGCATCGAGCCGCGATGGCCCGAGCGTCGCATAATAAGCGGGGCGGCAGACGATGGTCGGCGGGCAGTCCAGGTCGAGCACTTCGATATCGCCCGCCTCGAAGCCCGGATTGCCCTGGCTGTCGCCGAGGAAGCGTTCATAGGCTCGAAATCCCTTCGACGGATGCAGCCCGGTCGGCAGCGATTGCAAGACGTTGAAGGGCGAGCCCAGCATCGAACCGAAACCGACATCGAAGCTGGTTTCATAGAGCGGTATCTCGAACCGCCCGAGCCCGGTGTTGCCGCTGTCGAAAAGCGGCCCGATCGTTTCGCCGTAGATATTGGCCGCCAGCGCCTGGATGCTGAAATCCCCCTGCACGACAAGGCTCGTGACATTGCTGAGGGTGGCGACGAGTGTCGTCTTCGGGATCACGGCAAGCGACTGCACTCCGGACCGGAGCGTCAGGTCGTCCCCCAGCGGCACAGTGATTTCCAGCGTCGGATCGCTCCAGACGCCGCCAGCCAACAGGCGCCGCACCGGCGACAGGAAGGTGAAGGTCTGGAACGGGCGCATGACCATTTCGACCGTCTGCTGCAGGTCGAAGGCAAGCCCCGCGTTGATGCTGAGCAGGTCATAGCCGATGCCGCCGGCGTTGCCCGACAGCGGGATGCCGAGCGCCTTCGACACCATGTTGCCGACGTCGGCGGCCAGCACCATCACATTGTCGCGGCCCGCGGCGACGAGCCGGGTCGGGCTGCTGCCGCCCGCGGCGGACGAGGTGGCGTCGATGTTGGGGATGGTCAGGCGCCCGGTGAGATTGCCGTCCAGCTCGGTGAAATACTGGTTCAGCTCGACCGTAGTGTCGCCGATGCGGATAAGGCCATCGCCATTGCGGTTGAAGGCGGCCAGGTTGCGCGACGCGTTCACGCTCAGCGGCCCCAGCGCCGGGCCGCCGCAGAATCCGGCAACGCAGGCCTGCGCTCCGACAAAGCCGTAGAAGCTGGCGTTCAGATCGATATAGGCCTCCAGCGTCGGCGAGTGGGTCTGGAGCGATGCGCTGTAGGTGCGGCCCCCCAGGCCCAGCCGGACAGGAGGGGTATCATAGCCCGCGACCGCGAAGGACGAGGCAAGGACGAAGGGCGTTCCGGGGACAGTGGCAAAGTCCGCCGGCGTATCGAGCCTGACCGAGACCGGATAAAGCGCGTCGAACGAGCCGCTGTTGAACTTCGCGGCATAGGTGAGGCCGAAGTCACCGCGCACTTCTGCCCCGGCGCGGACCCCGGTGGTGCAGTCGATGGGGCAGGGATCGACGGTAAAATCGAAGCCGTCGCCCGCGCTGAACGGCGCCGGTCCGAGGCGCCTTGGCCCGGTGTCGATGACGATCGCGTCGCCGGGCGCATAGACGCTCTGGTCCTTCAACGAGAAGATGGCGCCATAATCGACGGCAGCGGCCGGCCCGCCGGCCAGGCAGAATGTGGATACCGCAATCAGGAGGGCGCACCGGGGCGCAGGAACCGGAAGCCTGCTGAGCCCGGGCGCAACCATTTTCGGGGCCGATGTATCTACGATGGTGGTGCGCATAGCAAAAATCCCTCAGCCATTGCCGTTCGTGCATGGCCGATGCTGGGCGTGTCGGGTCGCTGCCGCTACACCGGGCGCATGATGCCGGGGTGATTTTTTCGTGATCGGCCCATCGGAGGCCATGACAGAGTTGGGCCGGCAGCCGCGCGCGACCGACGCTGCGAGCGAAGGGTTGTGCTATCGGAAAACGCCTCCGGCCAGCCTCGGCAGCACCTTCTCGCCGAAGTCCAGGATCCCCGGTACAAAATCGGGCCAGCTGAACAGCATCCCGTCCACGCCCGTTTCCGCGGCGATGTCGCTCAGCTTGGCCGCGACAGTCGCGGGGCTGCCGTGGATGACCGGAAAGCCCATGAAGGCAATGTTGCCCTCGTCCAGCGGCAGGCTCAGCCCGGCCTTCATCCGGTCTGCCGTGCCGCCCACGTTTGTGTCCATCGCCGCACTCGCCAGGATGTTCGCAATCGCCCCCTCGTCCGCGCCCGCGATGATATGGTCCCCCATCGCCTTCGCCTCCGCATCCGTCGGCGCAATGATCAGCCCCAGCAGCGCATAGGTTCCCACCTTGCGCCCATGCCCCGCTGCCGCCGCCTTCACCCGCTGCACGATCGCCTTCAGCGCCGGCGGATGTGCGATGACGAAGTTATGGTCGCCATGCTGCGCCGTGAAATCGATCCCCTTGGGCGACTGCCCGGCGCACACGATCGGGATGTCGCGCGCCGGCACCGGCAGCATCGAACAGTCATCCAGCTGGAAATAGTCGCTCCGGTGCGTCATCCGCCCGTCGCGCCACAGCGTCTTCACGATATCCAGATAGTCCCGGGCATAGTCGTAGCGCTGCTCGTAATAGGCATCGCCCTTCCACAGCCCCATCTGCACATATTCGGGCTTGTTCCACCCGGTCACGATGTTCAGCCCGCAGCGCCCGCCGCTGATGTCGGAGATGGTCGACACCATCCGCGCCGCCACCGCCGGATGCGTCGACAGCAAGGTGACGCTCGGAAACAGCCCGATCGTCTTCGTCGCCCCCGCCAGCCCCGCCATCAGCGTGAAGCTGTCCAGGCATGCATCCCAGTACCCGCTCTCGCCCCCGAAGCCGCGGAACTTCATCATCGACAGCACGAAGTCGAAGCCCTGCCGTTCCGCCTCCAGCGTGATCGCCAGATTATGCTCCCAGGTCGGCAGATAGCGCGGCGCCGTCTTCGACGGGATATAGCCATTGCTGCCGTTGGGCAGGAAAACGCCGTACTTCATGCGCCGCCCTCCGGCGCCGCGACCGTCTCGCACAGCATCACCCGGTAGTTCACACTCTGGTCCGCCGCATCCGGGTCCGGCACGATCCCCCACAACCGCACCCAGTTCCGCGCAAATTCACTGATCTCCGCGTCGCCGAACACACTGTCGGGCCCGCCATCCCCCTCGATCTCCAGGATGTCGAAGTGGGTGAACTCTTCGGCGCCCAGCACCGGTGCCGCGACCTTGTAGTTCACATAGCGATGCACCACCGGCCGGCTGTTGAAAAAGGGGTTGTCCACCTCCCGCAGCCAGCGATGATAAGTGTCCAAGTCCGCATCGGCGCGCGGCGTATAGGTCAGCAGCAGCGTCCGGCGGGCCATCTCAACTACCTCCCGTGCCCGCCTCCCGGACGCTTTTCACCACGGGGATCGGGTAGCTCGGATTCGGGAAGCACACGCAATAATGCCGGAACGGCTCGTCAGAGAGCACCCGCCACACCACCCGGCAGCCGCGCGGCATATAATAGCAATCCCCCGCCTTCGCGATCACCTTGCCCGATTCCAGCATCAGCGGCGGCAGGTGAAACTCGATCTCGCATTCGCCCGAAATCACCGTGTGCACCTCGTCGTGCGCGAGCGTCCAGGGGATCTCCACGCCCTTGTAGAAGTCCTCCAGGTTGATCTGCACGGCCGGCTCGTCGACCGCGATGTTGGCCGCCCGGAAGCGCGAATTCGCCACGAACGGGAACTGCAGGTCGGGCTCCCCGTCGAGGTCTGTCGGCTCATAGCGATAGTGCGCAAATCTGCCCCAGCTGATCCTGTCCATACATCCCTCCCTAACGAAGCCCGAGCGTGCCGGGGTTCACATGACCCCCCGGATCCAGCACATCCTTCACGCCGCGCACCAGGCGCGCCAGCGGCTCGTTGTTCATGATGTCGGTGTAGGGGTAATATTTGCCCAGCTGCAGGTGAAGCCCGCCCAGGCTGTCGAACAGGTCGCGAAGCTCGTCGCGCAGCTTCAGCGCCACCGCGCGGCGCGCCTCGTTCGCCGGAATGTCCTTCCACTTGTCGGCGAATTCCGGCTCGATCAGGCTCAGCCGGAAGTCCCCCAGCGCGTCGTGCCAGTAGAAGCTCGGCTCGATCACGAACTCGGGGCCCGAGAAGCAGGTGAGATAACTGGTCTTGATGCCCCACTCGTCCATCAGCGCGCGCCGCTCCGCCAGGAACGCCTCGGTCGCCTGCGCCGCCGGAATCGCGCGCGACAGCGGGAAGTAACCGTGCACCGGAATCCAGATTTCCCCGTCGGAGCCGAGCAATATGGTCCGCACCCCGCCGAAGGGGGCGCCGCGGAACACGGTCGGGATGCTGTTCGCCATCTCCACCCCGCCCAGCTCGGCGCAGATGTCGGCTGCGATGTCGGTATGCTCGGCCGCCACCGTCTCGGTGTGCGCATCCAGCGTCATGTGCAGCGAGTAGGGCACGTCCTTCAGGATCTTCTTGCCCCCCATGGCCAGCTTCGCCGCCGCCTTCAGGCCCTTCAGCCCGCCCTTGCGCGCGATCTTGCCGACAATCGAGAGCCCCTCCTCGAAAGTGATGCCCTGCTTTTCGAAGCCGCCGTTGTAATAGGGGTCGAAGCCATAGCATTCCGACGCGATCGAAAGCCGGGCGATCTTCACCTGCGCCGCAAGCATCGCCTCCAGCGTGTCGAACTTGTAGCTGAGATACCCCGTGTGCTTCGGCGCCGTCACCAGCCTGAGCGCCGCGACAGCCTTGATCCCGAAGGCGCCGGTGTCGGCCGTGAACAGCCCGGTGAGATCGGGCCCGAAATGCCGCCAGAAGGGGTTGCCGGCCTTGTGCGCCCAGCTTCCCGTGGTGATCATGCTGCCGTCTGCCAGCACCACCTTCAGCCCCAGCACGGATTCGGCCGCCGTCCCCCCGATGCCCGAGCCGTGGAACAGGCTGTTCTGGCTCAGCGCACCGCCCACGGTCGCATAAGCGCCCGACAGCGGCCCCCAATAGGGTGTCTGCACCCCGTGCGGGGCCAGCGCCTCGTGCAGCTCCTTCCAGGTGCAGCCGGCCTCCACCAGCACATACATGTCCTCGGCATTCACCTCGAGCACGCGGTTCAGGCGGCGCGTATCCACCAGCACCGTGCCCGGCCGCTCGGGGGTGTAGCCCGACGTGTAGGACATGCCGCCGCCGCGCGCGACCACGGCGTGGCCGGCCGCCGTCGCTGCTCCCACGGCGCGCGCCAGCTCCTCAGGCGATCCGGGCTGGATCACCACCTCGGCAATCTCGCGCGGCCGCCAGCTGAGATCGGTCGAATAGAAGCGCCGCTCCGCTTCCCCGGTCAGCACATGGTCGACACCCACCAGCTGCTGCAGCTGGCGCACCAGCCCCGCGTCGATGCCTGCCCCAACGTCCGCGACTGCCGTTGCCATCAAGACCTCCCATTTCGATTCGCAAATTCTGTATGCAAAATATGCAGGCAGGGCAAGGCGACATCCTTGCCAGCCGTCTTGGCCCGGCCCGGCATCTGTTCTAAGGGCAGCCCATGAATGATCAGGCTGGTGACGATCCGGAACTTTCCTCCGTCGGGTTCGTGGTGGAGGCCATCGTCGATGGCGTGATGCGGGGACGTTATGTCCAGGGCCAGCGGCTGATTGCCGCCGACCTCGCCGAAGAATATCAGGTCAGCCGCGCCCCCGTGCGCGAGGCGCTGCACATGCTGGCCGGCGAAGGCGTGGTCGAGCTCATCGCCAACCGGGGCGCCCGCATCCGCCGCCTGACGCCAAACGAACTCGTCGAGTTCCTGGAGTTCACCGAAGCCATTTGCGTGCTGGGCGTTCGCCTCGCCACTGGCCGCATGGCCGAAGCCGAACCCCGTGGCCTGGTGGAAGCCGCCTTTGTCGGGATCGAAACGCACTGGCAGCGCCGCCACCCGCAGGACTTCGTCGACGCGCTCTATCGCTACCACATCCAGCTCAACGCACTGTCGGGGAACGCCTTTCTCGATTTCTTCTACCGCCGCCCCTACATCCGCTTCTACACGACCCTGCTTGCAGACATGGCCCCCGGCGCGCACTGGGAGCAATATATCCAGAACTATCGCCAGATCCACGCGATGATCCTGTCGGGCGACGCGCACAGTGCAGTCGTCACCTTCTGCAGCCACATCCGCTGGGTGCTCACGAACATGCGCCGGGCTGCGACAAACAGCGCCTAGCAACGGACACCGAGGTCAGTGCAGGCTTCTCCGCGATGCACCGGCGTCGATGACTTCGAAACCAGCTTTTCCACCGAAGACGGCACAGCCTGTCCGCCTCATGCAGCGGCAGCGGGGTGTGCTACAAACAGCACCATGGGGCATCATTCGCGCCAGCCGCTGTTGACTTCGTATGCAAACTTCGGAATGTTCAGCACGCCCGAAGAACCGAGAAAAATCTCGCTCGGGCCAACTGGCCTGTAAGTCGATCGAAAGGGGATATTGATGCGCACCTCCCTCCTGCTCATGTCCGGCTTGGCGACGTGCCTGGGAGCCCAGGCCGCCGTTGCCCAGACGCCGGACGCCCAAACCTCCCAAACGCAGGCGGCAAGCGCTGCCGGCGCGGACTCGACCGACGGGATCGCCGACATCGTCGTGACGGCACAGCGCCGCGCCGAGAATCTGCAGGACGTGCCGGTTGCCGTGACCGCGCTCGACGCCGGTGCGCTCGCCCGCAACGATATCCGCGACCTGTCGCGCGTCGAGGTGCTGACGCCCGGCTTCTCCTTCGGCCGATCCGGCAGCGACGCCCGCCCGGCGATCCGCGGCGTGCGCACCGAAAATGTGGGCGTATCCGGCGATACCACGATCGGCTTCTTCGTCGACAACGTCTATCGCAGCCGTGCGCCGATGGCGAACGAGCCCTTCGTCGACGTCGAGCGCGTGGAAGTGCAGCGCGGGCCGCAGGGCACGCTCTATGGCCGCAACACCTTCGGCGGCAATGTCGCCGTCACCACCAACGCCCCTTCGCAGGACTTCGAAGCCGGCGGCAGCTTCACGGCCGGCAGCTTCAACCGCCTGGCCGGGGAAGCTTTTGTGAACGTGCCGCTCGGGGACAAGATCGTCTTCCGCGTGGCGGGCCTGCGCGAAACCATGGACGGCTATGTGAAGGGCGTGGACAGCGATCGCGACATCTTCGACCGCGACACCAGTTATGTCCGCGCAGCGCTGGGCATCAACCCGGTGGACGGGTTCGACATCGTGCTGCGCTACAGCCACTGGCGCGAGAAGGGCACAGGCGGCGCTGCATTCGGCTACCGGGTGGGCGGCATCCTCGTGAACCCCACGACCGGGCGGTTCGACATCAACGGCCAGCCCTTCCAGCTGCGCTACGACATCCCGCGCAACGGCACGCCCCTGCTGGACGGCATCCCCATCGACCAACGCAAGCTGTTCTACCCCGGCGACACGGTGCTGGAGCAGGACCTACGGCAGGATGCGTTCAGCGCCAACATCACCTTCGATGTCGGGCCGTTCCTGTTCCGCTCGATCACCGGCTATGTCGATTTCGAGGTGTTCCGCAACGCCGACAACGACTTTTCCACCCGCCTCGGCTCGGTCGATGCCCAGGAGGACAAGCTGAACGTGTGGAGCCAGGAGCTTCAGCTGGCGTCGAGCGACAGCAGCGCCCGCTTCCAGTGGATCCTCGGCTATTTCTACTTCCGCGAGAATGTAACGGAGTCGATCTTCTCCAGCTGCCCGACGCTGGCGCGCAACACGCCCGGCTGCGCATTCGCGGCGGGCCTTCCCACCACCGATTCCAATGCGGTGTTCGGGCAGGCGTCGTTCTGGATCCTGCCCGACAAGCTGCGCGTCACAGGCGGCATCCGCTACACCAGCGACGAGAAGACCGTGCGGCGCGCGACCGCGCTGACCGACACGAACCAGCGCCTGGTGAGCGTGACCCCGACCGGCCAGCAGTTCGACTTCACCTTCGACAAGACGACCTGGCGGTTGAACGGTGAATATTACCTCGCCGACCGGAACATGGTCTATGCAACCGTGTCCACCGGGTTCCGCTCGGGCGGATTCAACGCGGGCTTCTTCACCAACCCGCTGCTGCAAGGCGCATTCGGCCCGGAAACGGTGACGGCCTATGAAATCGGTTCCAAGAACCGCTTCTTCGACAACCAGTTGCAGCTGAACCTGTCGGCCTATCGCAACGAGTTCCGTGATCTGCAGGTGCAGAACCAGTTCCTCGTCACCAACCCGGCCACCGGACTGGTGACGACAACGTCCATCATCCTGAATGCGGCCAGCGCCTTCAGCCAGGGGATCGAGGTGGAGCTGCAGGCCCGGCCGACGCCCGAGCTGAACATCGCGATGTCGGGCACGCTGATGCAGGCCAAGTACAAGGACTATGCGAATGTT
>JAESGX010000681.1_pt1 | contig 10633 bp, 9 predicted proteins | sample 9269801 | NCBI WGS metagenome assembly JAESGX01 (sample SAMN16773122, study PRJNA677054) | algae metagenome | isolation source: Pleurocapsa minor GSE-CHR-MK-17-07R and co-occurring heterotrophs from wet... | place: USA: Lower Calf Creek Falls, Grand Staircase Escalante National Monument, UT ... | reverse complement strand
CGCAGTTTCAAGACCAGCCTGGATTAAATTGAGATCCGTCCGCGCCTTGATAGCCATGTCGCGGGTGCGGACGGATGTGACCTGATAGATCGCAACCAAGCTGATGGCGATTGCGATGATCGAAAGTATGTCAGCGGTAGTGAATGCCATGGAGGAAGTTCCCTAGCAGGCGCGCGGTCCGCCCTACTATCGACGCATGATCTTGATCTGTCGCCGGGCTGTCAAATGCCACCTTGCCACGGCGAGGAAATGATTACACGGCGAACGCTACACCCACGGGGCAGACCAATCCTTTCCGGGCCACTTTCGCCAGAAGGTCTGCTGACCATGAATCGTCGTCGAAACGATCGCTACCGTTGCGCTCGCAGGCATGTTTTCAAACTCTGGGCAGAGTTGGCGAAGGGCATCATCACGATCAACTGCCATGACACTTGCTTTGACCGGTAGAGCGTCCACAGCGTAGATAGACTGGACTGTAACGGTATAGGTCTGCATGCGCTGTCTTTCTCTCTGGCGAGAGGGCGAAGTGAAGCTATCGATGTTTTCGGGTCGAATTGTGAGCGTGATCGGTAAAACGGCAGCGCTCAATAAATCACCAAATCCGGCCAGGTGCCGGTACACAGACGTGCCGCCATTCGCCCGGCAGACCGTTCTCGCTGGCATCCTCGACCGGTGATTATCAAAAGGTAGCGGATGAAGGCAATGTTCTATGGGTGTGGGCCAGCAGGGTGAGATCCCGAGGTGCCGCACAAGCTGCCGATCGACGCGCGCGGCTGAGCGGTTCACTTCCGGTTCAGCACTGCGCGGTTTTCTTTGGCGTCAGTTACCAGAAAGTCGATGTCAGATGACAAAAGCTCCCATTGCAGAAAGATATTCTTCACCCGCGTGGCGAGGTCAATACTGAAGCTTGATTTGATCGGCACTACCAACAATTGCATATCCTCCAGTTCCTGCGAGAGCTGCCCAGTTCTGGTCCGAAGTTCTTCAATCTCTTGCAGCTTTTGTTTCATGGCCTCGGGCTGAGACATGCCCCTTGAGGCAAACGCTGACTGCCATTGTTGTGACGCCCAGGAGATACGTACTTCCGCGGTTGAAAGGCCCGCCCGGATTAAGTCGAGGTCGTTGAGCGCGTTGATGGTCATGTCGCGGGTCCGGATGGCCATGACCTGCAATATCGCAATCAAACTAAGAACGATCGCGATAACCGATAGGAAGTCAGTGAAGATCAAATGCATTAAAGAAATCCTGCAGCAGGACGCCCTCCGCTCCGCATCTCAGAATGAGACCGGTTGGCCAGAGAGACGTCAAACTGTCGACAGTCTCTTCATGTTTGCGAATCGTTTGCAAGAGCTGCGCTGTGTGGTATTTGATAACAACTGAGTGAAGCTGCCCGTTCCTCAGACTCCCAGAAGGCCGCACTCGAGACCCCGGGTGCGGCCCTTTTCGTTGGACCGCAGTCTCGCCACGATGAGCTCGTCGGGCGTTTGTGCACGCTGCAGCTGCGGCGGCTGTTTGCGGAGTATCCGGAGCTTGCCAAAACGGTGTACACCCTCCTCGCAACCTATTGTATTGGTAATACCGAAAATCGCAGCGTTTACAGGTCTCCGCCCGTAAAATCAGAGCTTTAGACCCGTCTCTTGGACGGGAAGGCCGCATAATCCCGACGGAGGGTTCCCGTCTCGCGCTTTGTCTCTTAGAGGGAGGGCGTCAAGTAGTTGAGCGGTCCTTGGAAGACGACCAGCACGTCCGCTCCGTCAAGCTCGCGCCACTGGGAATTGGCGCGGGCGATATGGGCCTGCAACCGGCCGAACGATCCGGTGGCGCGTTGCAGCAGGAACGGCAAGCCGTTCGCCTGAAGGCCTTCGCTGTCGTGCGAGATCAAAGGCCGAAGGGGTGAGTTTCGATCGGGTCTTGCTGGACGTCGAGACGGCCCTAACGGTGCTGTTCGGGTTGATGCAACGAGGGCTACTCCGCAGCTGGTTCGTGGACGATCATGGTGAAGCGCAGCGGCTCTTTGCCGGGGTTGGCGTAAGCATGGGGCCTGTCGGTCAGCGCGATGGCCGATCCACCCGCCGTTACCAGATGGGTCGCGCCATCGACGGTCAGCGCAAGCGTGCCTTCTGTCACGTGGATCAGCTCCCGCGTTCCGGCCCCATGCACCGCCGCCTCGAAGCTCTCGCCGGGCATCAGGACCCATTGCCAGATTTCCAGCATGTCCGGGCCTTGCGTCCCCGCAAGCAGTGTTGCGGTTCCACCAAAAGGGCCCGTCCAAAGTTGCCGGGCATCATCGCGGCCAAGGAGCGTCACGGCCTGAGTGGTCGCCTCGGTCGGTGCGACGAGATCGGCAACCGATACGTCGAGCGCCGCCGCGAGGCGGCAAAGCGTCGAAATGCTCGGATTGCCGCGCTGCTGTTCGATCTGGACCAGCGTTCCCTTGGCGACGCCCGCCTTTTGGGCGAGGGCGTCGAATGACAGACCCTGCGCCTTGCGAAGTTCAAACAGTCGCGCGGAGACCGCGGCGGCAAGAGCCGCTTCCTGTTTGTCTGCGCGGGTGATGGTGGGCGTATGTGCGGTATCGGTCATTATGATGTGATACTTCTCTTCATATCCCGCCGTCAACGCCTCCATCGGTTCACTTTGTTGACACGCCACGCGCCACATGCGACGAAGCTCCCGCCCAACGGACCGAGGACACCATGATGCTCCACCCCATTATCGACGCCGAGATCTTCGCGCTACGTCCGGACTTCATCGCCCTCAGCATCCATGTGAGCGGCGGACGGAACGGCCCGAGCGATGCCGCCAGCGGGGCCCTGCTGGCCGAGGCGGTGCAGTCCCTCGACGCCTTCCCTTGGGCCGAGGCGCATCTGGACGTCTGGCGCGAAGCCTACCGCGCCTTCGGGGCGAAACCGAAGAAAACTCCATGCTCGGCCGAGGCCCTTCGTAAGCGCGCCGTGAAGGATGGCGCGATGCGCCCGGTCAATGCGGTCGTCGACCTCTACAACGCCGTCAGCCTGCGCTTCGCCGTGCCCGTCGGAGGAGAGGATGCAACCACCTACGCCGGATTGCCGCGCCTCTGCATCGCCAAGGGGCACGAGCCCTTCCACACAATTGCCGAGGGCCAGCCCGTCATCGAGACACCCGAGGCAGGCGAGGTCATCTGGCGCGACGACGTCGGCGTCACCTGCCGCCGCTGGAATTGGCGACAGGGTCTGCGAACGCAGATCACCGAAGCGAGCCAGGACATGTGGTTTGTTCTGGAACGGCTCGACCCGATGCCTGTAAAGGCCTTGCTGGAAGCGGGGCGGATGCTGGTGGGCGGCTTGCGGAGGATATCACCGGAGCTGGCGCTGTCGGTCCACATGTTTGATACAGTAAATCCGCGAGGCGAACTGATCGCCGGGATGTGAATGCCGATCATCTGAAACGAAGAAAGAACGGCACCGTCCGCTTTCCGCCCGTTGCCACGAATACGTGCCTTGAGCGTGGTAGCATTTCGATGTTGGCATGACTGAAGAATGGTAGTTCCGGCCGACAGGAGGCGTCACCATGTCTGAGTTTATTCTGGCTGCTGAACCGACGATCCGCCTTGCGGCCTTCTTGTGCATTTTGTTGGCCATGGCGCTGTGGGAGGTAGCCGCCCCAAAGCGACGGCGTGAAATTCCGCGGGTGATCCGCTGGACAAACAACCTTGCGCTAGTTGTAGTCGACACACTTATACTGCGGCTAACCTTTCCGATCCTCGCCGTAGGTCTTGCAGTGACAGTCGAGGAACGAGGCTGGGGACTTTTCAATGCCCTCGAGCTGCCGTTCCTAGTCGCAATCATTGCCTCGATGTTGATCCTTGATCTCGCGATCTATCTACAGCACGTGATGTTCCATGCAGTGCCGGGCCTCTGGCGGCTGCACAGAATGCACCATGCCGATCTCGACTTTGATGCTACGACCGGGTTGCGGTTTCACCCCGTTGAGATCTTGATCTCGATGGGTATCAAGCTCGCGATCGTCGCGGCTCTCGGTCCACCGGCCATTGCAGTGCTGTTGTTCGAGGTCATCCTGAACGCGACAGCGCTTTTCAACCACGCCAACATCGACTTGCCACGCTCAGTGGATCGTGTGCTGCGCTGGATAGTGGTGACGCCCGACATGCACCGCGTTCATCACTCGATCGATCCGCGCGAGACCAATTCAAATTACGGCTTCAACCTGCCGTGGTGGGATCGGCTGCTAGGCACCTATGTCTGCCAGCCCGCCAAGGGTCATGAGGGGATGGAAATCGGGATCGAGCAATTCCGCACGCGACGCGACCTGTGGCTTGATCGAATGCTGATCCAGCCCTTGCGCGGCACGGCTGCAGGCCACTCTCTTGATCCGAACATTAGAGGCAAAGATAGTGGTGAATGAATGGCGTCAGACAAAGCGACTTCCTTCTGCGTCGTAGACCAGTTGCCCGTCCTGAGCCTGTACCCGTTAAGTATTCAAAGTTTTTTGTGAGTAAGCTACATGTTTCCAGGCTAGGGCTGGTATGGATGGTGCGGGACAGGATATTTACTGATCGCGCGCTCGCACTGAGTGTCCGCCCCCCTTTTGCTTAAAGCAGGGCGTTTCCCGCCCTCCGCAGCGACATGATCGTTGTCGGCTTACGCCCTGATCTCGACGCCTCAAGAGGGGGCAATTTTGGACGCTAATAGGGGGTCAGTTTTGTTTGCCGATTGACAGCATTCAGCAGAGGTTTGCTTCAATTGGATGAAGGTCGAGTAATATTGTCATATCTTTGCCGTTCTCATGAAGAAGAACCGTGGTCAGCCTGGGTTGTGCCACTGGGACTTCCAATGGCGTAAGCCCCATGCAGGTAGAGGCCAGATTGTTCCCAAATTGGAAAGTGCCATCCTTCTCTACCCAGCTTGTCTTGATGCTGTTTGGGCTTTCCATGCTTGCCATGGTCGGCAGCATTGGGGTTTCTGTGCGTGCGATGATGGTCATCGACAGCGATGCTGCCGCACGCGAGACGCGACAGGCCTTGCGGGCGCTTGACGGCGAACGCACTCAGATTGCCGTAGAGCAGCAAAGCGCAACAATCTGGGATGACGCGCTTGAAGCTGTGGCTTCTCGCGACTTGCTATTTATGGATGATAACTTGGGCGTTTGGATGCATGACTACTTTGGTCATGACGAGAGCTACGTTCTCACGCATGAAGGCCAACCGATATACGCTGCGATCAAGGGAATGCGTGTTGATCCTGGCGTGATGACCGATGCAAGCCCTGCGATATCTGCAGTTGTCGGCAGCCTTCGTTCGCCAACAGCCGATTTGGGTGCGGATCAGAACGCGGAAGCCGAAGGGCCAGAGTCGCAGTTTGTCTCCGAGTTCAAACGACTTCGTGGTAAACCTGCCCTCATCAGCATCGTCCCTATCGTGTCCGATACCGGTGAGTTGTTTCAAGAGCCCGGAAAAGAGTATTTGCACGTTGCGGTGCAATATCTTGATGAGGCTTTCGCAACAAACGTTGCTGCGCCCATGGAGTTATCAGAACCTGGTTTTTCGGACGAACCGCCCCAAGGCCACTTGCAGGGGGTGCCTTTGATGGATTCGGGCGGTACGACGGTGACCTGGTTCCGTTGGGAGCGCTATACGCCGGGGCAGACTATGATCAGCCAAGTGACACCGGTCCTGCTTGTCTGGTTCGCCCTCATCTGCGCCCTTCTTTACCTCGGGGCGCAGCGGCTCGTCCGGGTTTCGTCACAACTGGAAGAGGCTCGGTCAAGGGCAGAAGAGATGAGCCGGACCAAGTCTATCTTCCTTGCCAATATGAGCCACGAAATTCGCACGCCCATGAATGGTGTTCTCGGCATGGCAGAGGTCCTGCAGGGCTACGTTTCCACGCCTGAGGCAAAGCGCATGGTCACGACCATCCAACAGTCGGGAGAAACTTTGCTGTCGGTGCTGAACTCGATCCTCGACATGTCCAAGATCGAGGCGGGCAAAATGGAACTTGAAACGGTGCCAATAGTGCTGTCCGAAATCCTCGGCCGAGTGGAAGCGCTTCATCGAGTGAAAGCCGAGGAGAAAGGGCTGGACTTGCAAGTGCTCACCAGCGCCGGCTCCGACGTCGTTCGCATGGGTGACCCCCACAGGTTGATCCAGATTCTGAATAACCTTCTCAATAACGCAATCAAGTTCACCGACAAAGGTCACGTCCGGCTGAAACTTTCATGCCGCCCGGGAAAACCGGTCACAATTGATATCAGCGACACTGGGGCGGGCATGACGGAGGCTCAACTCTCACGCATCTTCGAGAGTTTTGAACAGGCCGACGGATCGATCTCCCGCCGCTTCGGTGGAACTGGTCTAGGTCTTTCCATCGTCAGGCAACTCATTCTTCTTATGGGCGGAATGATAACGATCCAAAGCCGCCCGGGCGAAGGCACGGATGTCCGCGTCGTCATTCCCCTGCCAGAGGCAGGGGCAGTTTCCATTCCTGAAGCTGAAGCGGATGATGCACTGGATACAAAAATTTTGGCTGGCAAGCGGCTCCTTGTGGCCGATGACAATCCGACGAACCGCGCAGTTTTTTCAGAGATGCTGGCTCAGACGGGCATGAAGGTCACTCTGGTCGAGAACGGGCAAGAAGCCGTTTTCACTTGGACGAGGGCGCTTGAGGCCGAAGAGCCGTTCGATTTGCTCCTGCTCGACATTACGATGCCTGTGTTGGATGGTCTCGAAGCGCTTTCGATTATTCGCAGCAAGGAAGAGGAAAAGCATCGCCTGCCCGTCGCAGCTATTGCTGTCACGGCCAATGCGATGCCAAATCAGGTTTCAGATTACATAATGGGTGGCTTCGATACCCATCTCTCCAAACCATTCAAACAGCAGGAACTTCTGCACTCGCTTACCAAACTCTTGCGTGGGTAGCGTGACTGCGCATGAAACAAGGTTGGGTTTTCGGATGCAGGCTCATGGGGGCAAATCCAATGCCCATTAGCGGGTGCTGACCGGTCGATATCTTCGTAAAGGGTCGCGACCGGCGCCTCTACCAAGCGAGAAACATCCATCAGTTCCGCAGTTGCAAACATGTGCTTCGTCCCGCAACGTGGACCTTACTGAAGTATTCAGGGAACGGCCGCTCTTCGCCCTTTGCCACCCCGCGGCCGCAGTCGGCCCAAAGCGGACAATCGACAGTAAGAAAGTCAACGGCAGCTTTGTGGTGGCTTTCCGTTTGGCTTGCACCATGCCCGAATGCTGGAGGACGCGGGACTGACGTCGAACCTTCTCCAGCATAAGCTATTGATACATATACCCACAACACCTGCGCCTTCGGATCCGATGGTACTGCGAGGGTCACCAAATCATTGAAGTGCCCGCTTGACCGATCTGCAGGCTCGGCTCGTGATAGAGAACTGCGCAGCGCCGACGTGCACGGATTTACCACATGCCTGCGGGTCAAAAGATAAAGCGGCCGGACATGAAGTAGTGGAGGGGGAGCGCTGGGTCATGGGGAGGGTAGCTGGGCGCCATGATCGCTCCAAGGCAATTCTCTCTGATGCTGCTCTACCCGTTACGAAATGCGTTCTGACGCGGCCCCTTGCGAGGAACCGACGTCCGGCGAGAACGTTTTCTTTGCAGGGTACATCGGAGACCCGCAGAGAGGCCAATCAAGATGTCAAAGAGAACCTACCGCATGACGACGGCCCTTGTGGCGTCGCTCGCTCTAAGCATTCCCCAAACCGCCCTCGCACAAGACACAGTTGACGTGTTGTTGTGTCTGGACAAGAGCACGCCCCCCTGCCCGTCTGGCGAGCCCACTGAGGGAACAGCGACCCCTGCCGAAGACGCAGCTACGCCTACGGAGGCGCCTGACACTGCTCCTGTGACCACGGATACGTCCGACGGTGAAGCAACCGGCGAGGCCTTGACGCCTACGGTCGAACCAGATGCGCCGGCGGCTGCAGCGGACACCATGACAGAAGATGGGGTAGAATCTACCGTCCCGGCGGAGGAAACAGCCACCCCGACCGAGGGCGCCACGGACACAGCGCCCGAAGCGGTTGTAACGGACACTGACTCAGCTGCTGCAGAAGCACCCGTCGCAGAAGCAGATATCCAAGCCGGTGCCGAAGTCGAAGCTGGTGCCCCCGCCGCTGCGGCAGGCGAAGACGCACAGCCCAGCGACGTTACCGAGAACACGATTGGAACGGATGTGCGGACCAGCACTGAAGAGTTCCAAACGGCCATTGATGCCGCCCCGACTGCTGTCGATGCAACCGCTACCTCTGACAGTGGCGACAGCGGGTTAACCAATCTTGAAAAGGCTCTGTTCGTGGGACTGGGTGCTGTCGCTGTTGGCTCACTTCTGAGCGACGGCAGCACAGTCGTTGCGAATACCGGGGATCGCGTGGTCGTAGACCGCAACGGACGGCTGGTCGTATACAAGGATGATGACGCGCTTCTGTTCCGAGAGGGTACGAATGTGCGGACCGAGACATTTTCTGACGGTTCGGCGCGGACGTTCCACTTGCGGGAAGATGGCAGCCAGATTGTCACCATCCGTGATGCCGAAGGCCGCGTCCTAAGACGCACGAGGGTTGCGCAGGACGGCACAGAACTCCGGCTATTCGACGATACAGTTCAGGCCGAGGCAATCGACATGGCCGCACTCGGAAACTATACCCGCGCAGATAGCATTTCTTTCAGCACTTCCGACGAAGCGGCATTGCGCACGGCATTGCAGGCAGACATTGAAGCAGATCGCAGATTTAGCCTGCGTCAGATTCGCGACTATGAAGAGGTGCGCAGCCTAGTTCCCAGCATCGACCTTGACACGATCAACTTTGCGACGGGGTCTGCAGCAATTCCCGCGGGCCAGATTGATGGGCTTGTGAGTGTTGGAACCACGATGGAAGAAATGCTGACCGCGAACCCGCGCGAAATCTTCCTGATCGAAGGGCATACGGATGCGGTCGGCGACGCGTCAAGCAATCTTGCTCTGTCAGATCGGCGTGCGGAATCCGTGGCGCTCGCCTTGACAGAGTCCTTCGAAAATCCGCCGGAAAACCTCGTGGTGCAGGGTTATGGTGACCAGTATCTCAAGGTTGAGACCGATAGCGCCGAGCAAGCAAATCGTCGGGCGACCATTCGCCGGATCACGCCGCTTTTGACTGCGGCGGCCGACTAACCGTTAGACGATATCATGGTCCCGTCCCTCATGGGGCGGGAGAACCTGCTGCTTTCGGCACGATATGGATCGCCTCGGCCCGGGTTCAGTCTTAATGCGAACTCGTCTACATTTTTATAACCTATAGTGGTAGTCAGGCGACAGGGAGACCGCACCACTCTGCGAGAGCGGCAGCGCGATTTATCACCCAGCGTAGGAATGCCCAGATAAATCCGAACTTCTTCAACGTTGCCGATCTTGAAAGAGAGAATTCCCTTGATGCTCCTGCATGGCACAGTGGGCCGGGTTTCCAATCTGTAGCCGCACCGTCCTGACCACTTGCTTTTCAGTGGCAGCAGGCCAAACTTCCTTTCAACTCCCACGAATCCACTGGAGAAAACCAATGACCCTGAATCGCCGCCATGTCCTATCCGGGGCCACCAGTCTGTTCAGCCTTGGCTTTCTGCCCGGCCAGCCATTTGCTCAAAGCCTGGAGGCGATCGACGTCTTTAAGACAGCCAGCTGTGCATGCTGTAACGATTGGATCGCGCACCTTCAGATCGCAGGGTTTGCCGTCGCGACGCAGGATCTGGAGTATGATGCGCTCGCAAATCTAAAGCAGACAGCGGGAGTGCCTGATGTCCTTGTTTCCTGCCACACAGGTCGGATCGCAGGATATATCATCGAGGGCCACGTACCCGCTGCCGATATCCGCCGCCTGCTGGTCGAGCGCCCCGCTGCCATCGGTCTGTCGGTCCCAGGCATGCCCTTCGGCTCACCAGGAATGGGACCTGAAGACCAACGCGAACACTACGACGTGCTATTGATAGGGCGCGATGGGGCGGCCACGGTATTCGCGTCCTATCCGGCTGCCTAAACACGGTCAGGTCTGAACCACGAAACAGGCCGAGCGAATACGGTCGACGGAATCTCCTGAAGGAGAACGCTAATCTGACCATGCCTATCGCTTACATATTAACAAAGTGGATGGCCTCTCAGGCAGACCTCGGTCACCCGGCAACGGCTGCTACTTGTTGCCTTCCGATCAACCGCAGCTTAGCCTTTCGTTGCCGGTTCACCACTGCCGCTTCATCGATCGGTCTGGCAGGGACGTTTTGAAACGCCGACGCCAAGACGCCCACGATATTGGTCGTGACAAAGTCAGCGCCGATCTCTTCCGCCTCTTTAATCATAATCTGGGAGACTTGTCCCACGCTCCCCTGCACTAACTCGAGAGGGTCCCGCAACCCGTCGGGAATCTCCCAGATCACAACACCCACACGCAAGTGCGGTGCCGCTCGCTTGATCCGGCGTATGTGTAACAAAGAACCTCGCGAGGGTGACGCATCAAGGAAACTCATGATCACGCACTGCGCATCCGTCGAAGCAATCGCCCTGAACCGAGAGGCAGTGAGATCAAGGTAGGACAACTCGGATACCTCAGCACCCTCAGCTGCCAAGGACTGGGCCAGCATTGCAGC
>JAESGX010000679.1_pt1 | contig 10637 bp, 5 predicted proteins | sample 9269801 | NCBI WGS metagenome assembly JAESGX01 (sample SAMN16773122, study PRJNA677054) | algae metagenome | isolation source: Pleurocapsa minor GSE-CHR-MK-17-07R and co-occurring heterotrophs from wet... | place: USA: Lower Calf Creek Falls, Grand Staircase Escalante National Monument, UT ... | reverse complement strand
CTTTTCAGGCTACAAAGACGAGTGTTCAAAGCAGTTCAAGTTGGAGACAAGCGTAAAGCGCGGTCACTTCAAAAACTGATTCTCAAATCCCAAGCAGCTAGATTCCTAGCAATCCAACAAGTAACGCAGTTGAACACTGGCAAGAAGACGGCAGGAATAGATGGTCAAAAGTCTCTCACGTTTGAAGAACGCTTTGAACTTGAAAAGAAGCTAGCCGACAATCACGCCGATTGGAAGCACAAAGGCTTAAGAGAAATTCCCATTCCCAAAAAGGATGGAACTATCCGAATGCTCAAAGTGCCAACAATAGCAGACAGGGCATGGCAATGCCTTGCCAAATACGCCCTCGAACCAGCACACGAAGCAACTTTCCATGCAAGAAGCTACGGATTTAGAACAGGAAGGGCAACACATGATGCTCAGAAAATCCTATTCTTAAACCTCAGCAGTAAAGCCAATGGAAAAGATAAACGAGTAATCGAACTCGACATCGAAAAATGCTTCGACAGGATTAACCACTCAGCAATCATAGATAACCTAATCGCCCCATCAAGGCTAAAGCTCGGCATCTTCAGATGTCTCAAAGCTGGAACAAATATAGGTTTCCCCGACCAAGGAACACCACAGGGTGGGGTAGTTAGTCCACTGTTAGCCAACATCGCACTAAACGGAATCGAAAGTATCTATCAATACAAAGATAACAATGGCAGGATAAAAGAACCATCAATCCGTTATGCGGACGATATGGTAATCATAATCCGACCACAGGACGATGCAAAGGCAATACTTGAAAGAATCAGCGAATTTCTAGCAGGAAGAGGAATGAACGTCAGTGAAAAGAAAACTAAGCTAACGGCAACGACAGATGGGTTTGACTTCTTAGGATGGCACTTTAAAGTCCAGAAAAACGGCAAGTTTCGTAGCATCCCTTCAGTGGATAACTACAAGGCATTCCGTAAGAAAATAAAAACTATCGTCAATAACTCGAACTATGGTGCGACAGTCAAAGCTAGTAAACTAGCCCCTGTCGTTAGAGGTTGGAGACAATATCATAAACACTGCAAGATGGACGGTTCAAGGAACTCCTTGTACTACATCGAAAGTCGAGCATACACGGTATTCAATAAGGAAACAAAACAGAATCGCTACACCAGCAAGAAACTGCTCGATATAGCATTCCCAAAAGTTCCTTACTCCGAAAACAAACATATCAATGTCAAAGGAGAAAAATCACCTTACGACGGAGATATAGCCTACTGGAGCAAGCGTAATAGCATACTCTACGACGGTGCAACCTCTAAAGCTCTTAAAAGGCAAAATCATTCATGTAACTCCTGCGGACTAAAGTTCGTAAGAGAACAGAGAGTACATCTACACCACGTAGACGGAAATCATCAGAATTGGAGAGAAACGAATTTAGTAGGTCACGTTTTGGGTAAGAATATTCTTACCCAAAAGCTGACCGTAGCAATACATCAGTCGTGTCACCAATTCATACACATGAGCAAAAGCAAAAGCTAAGAATATCGGGAGCTGGGTGCGGTGAAAGTCGCACGCCCAGATCTAAAAGAGAGGGGCGGAGTGTAATAGCTCCCCTCGACTCTACCAAACCCAGAGCGACGGTAAGAAAACTATAAATTCTGTATATTCACCTTCAGTTGAATCAACTAAAATTTCTCCTTTGTGTATTCCTACAATAATTTGGTGGGCAAAAAATAAACCTAACCCCGTTCCTTCTAGTGCAGGCTTAGTTGTCCAAAAAGGCTCAAAGATTTTAGTAATTGTGTTTTCAGCTATACCCTCTCCGTTATCTCGAATTCTAATTTCTATCCGATTGAATAAATTGCGAGTTTGTACAGTTATCGTAGGAATATAACTATTATTACCTTTTTTTTGTTTGCTTAGAACTGTGTAGTAAGCATTCTCTAAAAGATTAATTAAGGCTTTTTCAATTTCTTGAGCGACTATTTCTATTCGCTCTATTGAAGAATCAAAATTAGTTACCAATTTTACTTGAGATTCTCGCTCTGCTCCTTGATATTGTCTAGCAACTGATTGGAGTACTTTGTCAATTAAACTACTGAGATCGGTTAAGTTTGGAGCTAATTGTTCTTGTCGAAAATAAGATAATACATCTTGAATAATTTGATTTATGCGAATAACTTGATTTTGAGAGTCAGTAAGTGTTTCTTCTAAATTTAATATGACTTCTTCATTATTCTGAAATATTTCTTCGATAATGTCTTCAAAAATCAATTTATTTTCTTCAATAATCTGTGACAATTGTCGAAGGAAAATAAGAGAAGAGGAGATGTTGATGTCAATTAAACTAAGGGGGTTTTTGATTTGATGGGCAATTCTTCCAGTTAATGTTCCTAAAGAAGCTTGCTTTTCTTTGATAATTAATTGTTGTTGAAATTGATGTAACTTTTCTAAAGAATTTTTTAATTTCTCAGTTCGCTCCGCTACTTTGAATTCAAGATTCTTTTTCGCTTCTAATAATTGAATAATATAAATACTCCCAATAATCATCACAGCAGCAGCTACAATACTAAACAAATTTGGTACTAGGGGAATCCAGTATCCTTTTAAAAATAGTAAGTAACTAATAATAATCAAAATAACTGTTTCTATTACCAATAAACTTAAGATAGGTATAATTATTTTAAGAGGATTATTGCGCTTTTGCTGCTGATATCCCCAAATAGCAACTGTGACTATCCAAAAAACCAGCCATAAATATTCTTTGGGTTTTGACCAAACTTGAAGCAAAGGTCGCTCTTCTAAAACCGCACTAATTATTTGGCTAGCTAAATTAGCTTGTATTTCTACTCCCGCCATAGTGATAGGTGTCGTTCCCAGGGCCTGGCTACAAGGAGTAGTAAAATAATCTTTAACACTAGTAGCTTGATTACCAACTAAAACAATACGTCCTTGAAACAAGTTTTTGGGAATGCGATCGCTTAGAACTTCACTAACCGATATTTGTGGGAAACTAGACTTACAAGAACGCCAATTAAGGAGGATTTGATAGCCGTTATCATCAGTATTTACATAACCACCGTCATTTGCTTGAAAGGGTAAAAATACTGTATTTTTAAGTTTTAGCCAACCTGATTCTGTAGGTACAGGCTGAATTCCTTCAGTTGATAAATAATTTAAAGCTACAGCTAGTCCTAAACTGGGAATAGAAGATTTAGGCGAACCATCGGCAATGGGAAATAGGTTTCCTCGACGAACTACACCATCGTCGTCAACAACTAGATCGGCAGCACTTACTTGTCCTAATTCTTTTAGTACAGAAGGAGGATTGACACTGGGATATGCTTCTGAATCAGTTATTTTAGCAATACCAATTAAGTTAGGAGTAGAACGAAAAAATTTTAGTAAATTAGAGTAAGCTTGTTGATTTTCTTCTGGTTTTTTGTCGATTGAAGGGACGGGAAAATCTCGAAAAATATCTAAACCAATTACCCTTGGTTTTTGTTGTTTAATTTTTTCTAAAAGATTAGTAAAAACCTCATCAGAAAGAGGGTATTCTTTGAGCGAATTAATATCGCTTTCATAAATATTAACTAAAACAATTCTAGCATCGCTAGATTCTGGCAAGCGATGAAGAAAGAAAAAGTCTAGTGCCTTCCATTCTAAAAGTTGAAGAACGCCTGATAAGCGCAATAATATAACTAACAGACAGCTTAATAAGATAGTTATAGTTACGCCACGCCAACTTTTTTCTAGTCTTTGCAGTCGCCAGAACAATAAACTACCTCATCAAATTTCTAATAACTTATTTTATCTTTTAACCTTGTCTCTTAGATGGTTAAACCAATTTGCGATAATAATTGTTTAAAGTAGGACATAGAATCTACCTCATTTTTTCCTTTATAGCTATGATAGATCGCATCATACCAAATTCCATTATTAGCTAAAATTACCGCTTTTTCAGATTCACTATCAGCTTCAGCTAGTTTGACTGCTAACTCTGGCTTCAAAGGAACTCTTCTGATAACAGCCCGAATATACCAATTTTCGGCGGGACGACTAGGATTACAGACAACTTCTAAGTTCCAGACATATTCTTTGCCAACATCTAAATTAACAGTCTGTGGAATTGACACTGATAAAATTCCCGCTCGATTGACAGCAATATCTGACTTCCATAGTGGCTCGATTACGCCAGGTTCGATCAAGCTGAAGCGAACTGGTAAATTGGGTACGGATTTAACCGAGAATAAAAAATTTGGGTGAGTTGATATAGTAGTTGGTGTGTGGTTGGTAGGACTCAAAGAGGTTATATCCACGGATTTACCAGGGCATCCTCTCGAACCTGAAGCTGTCGCTTTTTGCTGTTTTTGGTCTTTAGCTGGTGGGACGTAACCATGATTGGTTTGGCTGCTTTGAGCTAATTTGTCAAAATTGCTGAAAAACAAAAAAACCAAGCCGAATGTAAGTCCGAATAAAAACGTTACTATTTTACTCGCAGAAGACATTATAAGTAAGGAAAAAGTTAAAGTGGCCGCTATTTAAACTATTTAAATGGAATGATGAGTATACTAATTAAAAACATATCATTAATTCGAGGTTATTTATTTAAACTTTTTGTAACACTATTATTAACTTTGGAGCTAACTAATTTTTCCATGGCGCGAGCCAAAGAAGTACCGACAGCTAGAGAAATACTTAACCAGGCACAAAACTATTACCTTCAGGGAGATTATGATCGCGCGATTTTATTATTAAAAGAGTTACTAAAAGCACCTCAACAGATAGATTCCGCTACTATTGACAGTAATTTAGCTGAGATTTACCGTCACCTCGGTCAATATAACCAGGCGATCGCTCATTGGAAGAAAGCAATTGAATCAATCGAAACTAAAAATGACGCAGTTCAAAAGCCCAAATTAATTGCTCTTAAGATAGATTTGGCAAAAGCTTACACCCATTTAGGGCAAACTAGTCTGGCAATTCCTCTACTAGAAGAAGCCATTAGTTTGGCTAAACAGGAGCGAAAACCAGAGATTGAAGGTATAGCGCGAAAAGCCTTGGGTGATGCAGAGAGAGTAGCTGGAGAATACGCTCGCGCAATTGCTGCCTATACTACTAGTTTGAATAGAACACAGGATTACGAATCAATTATCAAGATTTTTAACGGGCTTGTGGAGGTGTATCAACTTCGCCACCAACAAAATCTTGGCTTTGCTGAAGGAGCGAAACTTGAGAAAAACCAAGGTTTATTTACTAAATATAATCAATTAGCAACTACAGATCGAGTCAAGGCGATTGAATATGCCAAACGTGCAGTAGCAGTCACGGCAGATAAGAACCTCACCAGTCTAGCTACTGTCCGTGCTTTACTGAATTGGCAACGTTTATCACCTAAAAGAGAAACCACGATTAGTTTTAAGCGAATATCCTCTCTTCTGGCACGTTTACCAGCATCGCGTTCCAAGGTTTATCTGTTAATCGAACTAGCAGAGTTAGCGCAACCTGAAGCTGTTGAGATTTTGAGTCAAGCAGTAAAAACTGCCTCTGGACTTGGAGATAAACGCGCTTTATCTTTTGCTTTAGGAGGTTTAGGAAATACTTATGAAAAAAGAGGAGATTTGAAGCAAGCTCTTTTCTGGACTCAAAAGGCGCAGCTAGCCGCTCAAGAAGTGTTTGCTACCGATAGTCTCTATCAATGGCAGTGGCAAGCTGGAAGGATTTATAGAGCAATGGGTGCTGATGATTCAGCTAGAGATGCTTATCAAGGAGCGATCGCTTCAGTTCAGAGTATTCGCAATGATTTGCTCAATGCCGAAAAACAACTGCAATTAGATATTCGCTCCCAAGTTGAACCTATTTATCGAGAGTATCTGGGTTTGTTGTTAAAGAGTGGTGATAAGGCTCAGATAACTGAAGCACTTAATACTGCCGATCTACTGCAACTTTCTCAACTACAAAGTTATTTTGAGGATGATTGTCTAGAAATTAAGTCTAACTCTCAAATAAATAAAGCATTTACTCGTTCAGATACGGTAATTATTCGCTCGATTATTTTAGAGGATAAAACTTATTTAATTCTAAGACTGCCAAATGGAACTGTTAAAAGTTATCCAGTGAAAATTAAGGCAAAACAGTTAGAAACGCAGATTGACAACTGGCGGTATTTATTAGAAGAGCTTTCTAGCGAACGTTATTTAGCTCTATCTCAGTCTCTCTATAATTTGCTGATTCGTCCACTGGTAAAGGATTTAGAAGCGATCGCTCCTTCGAGAATTGTGTTTATTAATGACGGTAGATTACGCAATGTACCAATGGCAGCACTTCATGATGGGCAAAAGTTCTTAATCGAAAAATATGCCATCAGTTATTCACTGGGGCTTAATTCTATTAGCAAGGGTGAAACCGAGCAAGATGATTTAAAAACTTTAGCTTTTGGTCTAACAGTTGCGAAAAATGGGTTTCCAGCTTTAATTAATACTGAACAAGAAATTGATGATCTAGCAAGGTTTGTAGATGTTAGCCAATTTTTGAACCAAGAATTTACCCAAGAAAATTTTCAGCAACAATTAGATAAAGGTTATCCTATCGTTCATCTTGCTACTCATGCTCAATTTGGCGGAAGTAATCAAAATACCTTTATCCAAGCATTCGACCGAGAAATTTCACTTAATGAGCTAGAAGCAATTTTGTCTGGTTTACCGCAACCAATCGAGCTTTTGGTTTTGAGTGCCTGTCAAACTGCTGCTGGTAACGAGCGCTCTGTTTTGGGTTTAACGGGAATAGCAGCTCGTAGTGGTATAGATAGTGTAGTTGGAAGCTTGTGGGCAGTCAATGATGCTCAAACTGTAAGCTTGATGGAAGATTTCTATAAGTATTTATCTCAAGAAAGTCTTAATGAATCACAAGCTTTAAGAGCTGCACAATTAGAACAGATCGAGCAACCTCTAGGACATCCTGGGATTTGGAGTAGTTTTTTAGTTATTAAATAAAAAGGCGTTGGTAATTTAATGTATGAGAGGAATTAAAGTAGAAGTTCCCCTACAGCAACAGATAAAATTCCTTACAGGACGATTATGCTTTTCTGTGGTTTGTTTGTTGACTATTCTCCCAGCCAACGCGGAGGCTCAAGCAAGAAAGGGCTTGCCCGCATCTGCTGCTCTTGCGCCTAACGGCGTCCTAAAGGATACCGCTGCGCATAACGCGAGCTTCCTTGCTCAGATTACTCCTGATGGTACACTACCTACTGTAGTTGAAGAACAAGAGAACATGGAAAAAATAACTGGCGGAGAAAGAGAAGGAAACAATCTTTTCCATAGCTTTGAGGAATTTTCTATCCCTGAAGGCATAGAAGCAATCTTTGAGAATAGTTTGGATGTGGAGAATATTTTTACCCGCATTACAGGAGAATCCGCTTCGACAATCAATGGCATTTTAAAAACTCAGGGTAGTGCCAACTTTTTTTTGGTAAATCCTAACGGTATTGTTTTTGGAGAGAATGCCCAGTTAGATGTGGGTGGCAGTATTATCGCTACTACTTTTGCAGAAGGGAATGGGGGAAATATTAATTTATCAACGTCTGAGTTGCGATTAAATAATGCAGGGATAACTTCTTCGACTTTCGGAGATGGAGATGGAGGATTACTAAACGTTAATGCTGATTTAATTGAGATTGCTGGAAGTACTGCGACGGATAGAGCGAGTATAGCAACAACTTCTTTTGCTTCTGGAAATGTTGGCAATCTGACGCTTAATACTACACAATTACGTGTAATAGATGGAGCATCATTATCATCATCATCTTTTGCCTTTGGAGATGCTGGGAATTTAACCATAAATGCTTCTGAATCAATAGAAGTCAGTGGAAGAACTAATAATTCTATAACGAGCAGTAACCCTCAGAGTATCATTAGATCGGCAATTCAATCAGCTACCCCTCAAGGAAGAAAGGCACTAGGATTGCCTGAAGTACCAAGTGGTAATGGAGGAAACTTGGTCATTAACACCCCTTTGCTGAATGTATCTCAAGAAGGAATTATTAGCGTAGAAAATCAAGGTACAGGAGACGCTGGAACACTAACTATTATTGCCGACAACCTCACCCTAGAGGAGGCTGGAAAAATAACTGCTGCTACTACTTCTGGAACAGGCGGTAACATTAATCTCAGTACCCAAAATCTAGAAATAGGTGCTGGAAGTAAAATTACAGCTACAGCAGAGAATAATGGCGATGGAGGAAATATAAACATAAACACCTCCAACTTAATCGCAAAAAAAAACAGTGAAGTAACAGCTAATGCTTTTGCTGGTGGGGGAGGCAATATAGACATTAACGCTGAAGGCTTGTTTCTATTTGACTCCCCTGACAACATTTTTTCCGCCAGTTCAGAATTAGGAATTGACGGCGAAGTGAACATTAATACGACAATTGATTTCTCCTCCTTCGAGCCAATTAGCCCCGAATTTCTCGTGGCAGAAGAAGCACTCCAAGGCAGTTGTTTTGCCCGTCGTAACTCTCGACAGGGCAGTTTTGTTTATGGAGGAGCAGGGGGATTACCTGTTAGTCCTTCTTCAGCAATAGACGAAGAATCAAGCTTAAGTTCTCAACTGCCAGAGGTGCAACCCAACTCACAGACATCTCGCTCTTCTGATTTAGGTGGTGAAGATAACTCCGCTGCTGCCGAAACAGTAATCTATTCAGCACAAACCCCCCAGAAATGGCAAGTAGGAGAGCCGATTATCGAACCTACTAATCTGATTAAAACAGCAGATGGACGCTTGCTCTGGGTAAGGAAACAGATGGATGATGCTTTATCATTGATTTGTCAGTGAAAATTGAACGAAGGCAGAAGGCAGAAGGCAGAGGTCAAAAGAGTTATTGCTATTTCAAAGCTAAAAGCTAAAAGCTAAAAGCTAAAAGCTAAAAGCTAAAAGCTAAAAGCTACGAACAGATTACTTTTCGGTTTTATACCTCAAATCACCAACGCCTAAAACTTCAATGGCACTACCTGAAGAGAAAAATTAAAACCATCAGATTGTAAAGAATCTGTTTGCGACTCAACATCGATTAAAGGAATACCGTAATATGACTGTATTGAGAAGGTTTCCCCTAATTCCCAGTTAATTCCCAATCCTAAACTAGCAAGAGTAGAAGGATTTTCCTGTTCTTCTCCATCGCTCCAAATAGTACCTGCATCAAAAAAAGGAGCTAGCTGAATCAAGCCAATTCCATCAGGATCTCGAATTAGAGGCATCCGCAATTCAACAGATCCTAAAATGCCATTGTCTCCAATTCTTTGGTTTTGTTCGTAACCTCGAACACTTCCCAAACCTCCAAGGGCAAATTGCTCAATAGATAACAGAGAATCAGGTGTAATTTGAGTAGCTAGCCTAGTAATTATTAAGGCATCACGCTCATTGTTTAAAGATCTTAACCACTGAAATTGACCCAGCCAACTAAAAAATTGACCATCAGTACCAGTATTATCAACGGTAGCGTCAAAAGCATCAATTCCCCAACTAAATTGCGAAGAAGTAGCTAAAACAGCGTTGGTCGAACGAGAGAGCCATTTTTGAGTAAAACGCAGTGCCGTTACCTTTGATTCTCCAGACTCCCCAAGACGCTCTGGTTCAAAAGAAACTGAGTCTTCGTTCAAAAAAGTTTCGCTTTCTCGTAAATCGAGGGTAAGAGAAAGTGCCAATTCACTCTCAGGGTTTTTAATTATTGGTTGTCGCAACCCCAAGGAAAAAGAACGTGATTCTGCTTTGATATCGAGATCGGAAAAAGCCGTTCTAGTAATTTCACTATTATTGTTTCTGTAGCTCACAAATAAATTACCATCACGAGCATTAATTGGGATTGAGTAACTTAAACTATATCTATCTAATCCTTCTGTAAGACCATATTCAGCCGCAAGGCGATCGCCAAATCCGAAGAGGTTTTGATCGGCGATCGCTGCTGTGGCTCTATATTCTCCTATATTGGGAGATTCATCATTAGCTACAGTAAGTTGAGTTGTAACACTCGGAGCTTCTGCTAGTTCTAGTCTCAGAATGCTTAATCCTGGGGCTGAACCACTAATTAATTGAGCATTGACTGAATCAATTAATGAATTTTGCTGTAGCAGTTGAATTGCTTTTTCTAGGTTACGTATGTTGAGCGGTTTGTCAGCAGCAAGTTTTAGACGCGACTCAACATAATTCTTGTTTAATCTCTTTAGTCCACTCATTTCAATGCTTTCTAATTCACCTTCTATCACTTGAATTCTTACTACACCGTCAGAACTATCCTGGACGGGAAAAAATGCCCCAGAGGTTGTGTAGCCTTGCTTAACATACAGGTTGGTAATAGCAGTACGAAGTTGAAGAATTTCCTCTAAATTTATTTCTTGACCAACTAGAGGTGTGGTTAAGGTTTTAAGTTCTGCTGGTTTTAAAATAGAACTACCATTTATTTCTACCCGTTTTACTTTAAAAGTTGTTAGCGGAGGTGGTGAAGGAGTTTGTGCTGAGGCTCTAGGATTACAGTTACAGCGGTTTGCATATAAACAGGGGACAATAAGGTGTTATTAAAACAGGTTATAAATGAAGCCCTATTCCAGCGATTTACGAGAGAGGATAGTCAGTGCTGTCGAGAAAGGTGATAGCTCGGTGAG
>JAESGX010000678.1_pt1 | contig 10667 bp, 8 predicted proteins | sample 9269801 | NCBI WGS metagenome assembly JAESGX01 (sample SAMN16773122, study PRJNA677054) | algae metagenome | isolation source: Pleurocapsa minor GSE-CHR-MK-17-07R and co-occurring heterotrophs from wet... | place: USA: Lower Calf Creek Falls, Grand Staircase Escalante National Monument, UT ... | reverse complement strand
GGGTCGGGGGGGGTGGGGGGGGGGGCCCTTCGGTGGCGGCCCCGCGCCCCCCCCCCCCGGGGGGGGGGGGGGGGGGGGGGGGGGGGGCGCCGCGAGCTCGACAGCCGATGTCCCGCCCGAGGCCCGCCGCAGCGACGCCGAACCGATTTCCGACCTCGCGTTTGCCGCTCCCCCCCTCCCTGCCCTCCCCCGCAAGGGGGGAGGGTTCGCTCCGAATGCTTGGATCGGGACTGGCGCTTCCGAGGGGGGAGGGTTCGCGTCGAGTGAGGGGGGAGGGATTGCCCCATGCGCCGCCCTCCCGCTCGCCACCTACCGCACCTTGTTCGCCCACCTCCCCGCTGCCGTCCGCGACGCCGTCACCGCCGCGTGGGGCGATCCCGCCGACGATGCGGACATCGCCGACGCCGCCTTCCGCTTCCGCGCGCGCACCTTCGGCGCGGTGACCGTTGCGCTGCCGCCGGACCGGGGGCGGACGGCGGAGCGGCGGGCGGACTATCACGATCCGGCGCTGCCGCCGCGCCACGGGCTCGTCGCCTTCGGGCTGTGGCTGCAGCACGAGGCGAAGGTCGACGCCGTCGTCCACATGGGCGCTCACGGCACCTTCGAGTGGCTGCCGGGCAAGGCGGTGGCGCTGACGGCGCACTGTTTCCCGGAGGTGGTGCTGGGGGCGCTGCCGGTCATCTATCCGTTCATCGTGACCAACCCCGGCGAGGCGGCGCAGGCAAAGCGGCGGATTGCCGCCATCACCCTCGGCCACCTGCCGCCGCCGCTCGTCGCCGGCGCCCTCGACGGCCCGCTCGCCGACCTCGAGCGGCTGGTCGATGAGTACGCGAGCGCCGACGGGCTCGATGGCCGCCGCCGCGAGCGGCTGGCGGCGCTGATCCTCGAGGAGGCCGAACGCACCGGCCTTTCCCGCGACGCCGGCGCCACCGACGCCGACGGTCCCGACGCGGCGCTGACGCGCATCGATGCGTGGCTCTGCGACGTCAAGGAACTCTCGCTGAAGGACGGGCTGCACATCTACGGCCGTGCGGCATTGGACGACGAGGCGGACCGGATCGCCAGCGCCGCGGCGGAGCGTGCCGGCATGCTGGCGGCGCTCAACGGTCGCCGCGTCGCCGCCGGCCCCGCCGGTGCGCCGTCGCGCGGGCGCTCGGACGTGCTGCCGACGGGGCGCAACCTCTACACCGCCGATCCGCGCGCGATCCCGACGCCCACCGCGGTCGAGCTCGGCCGCCGCGCCGCCGACGAGGTGGTGCGCCTCTATCTGCAGGAGCACGGCGACTGGCCGCGGTCGGTGGTGCTCGATCTCTGGGGTTCGGCGACGCTCAGGACCGGCGGCGAGGAGATCGCCCAGGCGCTGGCGCTGATGGGCTGTCGGCCCGTGTGGGAGCGGGCGAGCGGCCGCGTCACCGGCGTCGAGGTGCTGCCGACGGCGGCGCTCGGCCGGCCGCGGGTCGACGTCACCTGCCGCATCTCCGGCCTGTTCCGCGACCTCTTCCCGACGCAGATCGCTCTCCTCGACGCCGCCGTGCAGGCGGTCGCCGCCCGCGACGAGGACGACGGCGAGAACCCGCTCGCTGCCCGCCGCCGCGCCGAGCCGGAAGACCCGCTCGCCCGTGTCTACGGCGCGGCGCCGGGCGTCTACGGCTCGGGCATCGACGAGAAGCTCACCTTCGGCGACTGGGACGACCGCGCCGAGCTCGGACGGGCGTACCTGGCGGCTGCGAGCCACGCCTTCCACGGGGAGCGGGAGGGTGTGGCCTCGGCGGTCGACCAGACTGCAAACGCGAACCCTCCCCCCTTGCGGGGGAGGGCAGGGAGGGGGGGCGCCGCGAACGCGACGTCCGACGTCCCGCTCGGGGAGGGCCGCATCGACGCGGAGACCGGCACCAGCGTTGAGTCTGCCGCTCCCCCCCTCCCTGCCCTCCCCCGCGAGGGGGGAGGGTTCGCACCGAGTTCGGGGCTCGGCTTCGCCGCCCGCGTGGCTGCCGCCGACATGCTCGTCCACGGGGCGGACGATCCCGGCCGCGACCTGCTCGAGGGCGGTGGTGACGTCGGCTTCATCGGCGGCTTTGCGGCGGCGGCGGCGATGCTCGGGGGAACGGCGGACCTCGTCGTGCTCGATACCAAGGACGCCGACCGGCCGGTGGCACGGCCGCTCGGCGCCGAGATCGCCCGCGTCGTGCGCGGTCGGGCGCTGTCGAAGCGCTTCATCGCCGGGCAGATGCGCCACGGCTGGCGCGGCGCCACCGAGCTCGCCGAGACCGTCGACCGCCTGATCGGCTTCGCCGAAACCACCGGCACGGTGCCCAGCCACCTGATCGACGCGGTTCACGCCGCCTATCTCGGCGACCCGGCGGTGCGCGCGTTCCTGCTCGAGGCCAATCCGGACGCGGCGCGGCTGATCGCCCGGCGCTTCGCCGACGCCCGCCGACGCGGCCTCTGGCACACCCGCCGCAACGACGTCGACGGCGACCTCGCGGCGCTCCTGGGCGAGGCGGCGGAATGAACGGGGCGGTGGTCGAGGGCGTGCCGCCGGCGGTGCGGCGCCCGGTTCCCCGCGAGGCCTGTCCGTCGCTGGTGGCGCCGATGGCGACCGGTGACGGGCTGATCGCCCGGCTGTTGCCGGCTGACGGCGAACTGTCGGTGGCGGCGCTTGCGGCGATCGCCGTCGCCGCGGGAACCTTCGGCAACGGCGTCGTCGAGGTGACGCAGCGCGGCAGCCTGCAGGTGCGCGGTCTCTCGGCGGAGACGGTGGCGGGCCTCGAGCGCGCGGTGCACGCCGCCGGCGCGTCGCCGCCGGTGGGACCGCCGGTGCACGTCGGCCCGCTCGCCGGCCTCGACCCGGCGGAGATCGCCGACCCGCGGCCGCTCGCAGCCATGCTGCGGGCACGGCTTGCTGCGGCCCTGACGGCGGCTTCGCCGGCGAAGCTCGCGATCGTCGTCGATGGCGGCGGTGACTTCGGCCTCGACGGGCTGTCGGCGGACCTGCGGCTCGTCGCCGTGCGCACGGACGGTGCGCCGGCATGGCGGCTCGAGACGGACGGCGGCCCGCTGTTGCCGCCGCTGGCGCCGGCGGTGGCCGTGGCGGCGGCGGTGGCCTTCGTCGCGGGCCTCGACCGGTCGCGCCGGCAGCGGCCGCGGGCTCGTGTGCCGAAGGCGCCGGTGGGCGTGTTGCTCGCGGCGGGGTCGCTCGGTGATGCTGCCGTCGGCGTCGTCGTTCCCTACGGCTTCACCGACGCCGGACGGCTGGCGACGCTCGCCGCAGCGGCACGGCAGGCGGGGGCTGCGACGGTTCGGCTGGCGCCCGGGCACGGGCTGGTGTTCGTCGGACGGGGGAGCGGGATCGACGATGGTACCGGTGGCGGCGGTCCCGCTCCGGATGCCCCGGTTCCGGGCGCTGCGACCGACGGATCAGGCCATGACGGAAGCGGTGCGGGGCGCGGTTTCTCGCCGATAGACTTGCTCGCCGCGGCGACGGAACTCGGCTTCATCGTCCGCCGCGACGATCCCCGGTTGGCCTTGTCGGTCTGCGCCGGCGCCCCGGCCTGCGGCTCCGGCGAGGCGCCGACGCGGGCGCTGGCGGATGCCGTCGTGGCGGCAGCGGCGCCGCTTATCGCCGCCGGCGGCAGCGTCCACTTTTCCGGCTGCGCCAAGGGCTGTGCCCGTGGCGCGCCGGCCGACGTGACGATCGTCGGCCGCGACGGCCGCTACGGGCTGATACGCGACGGCCGGGCAGGCGACGCGCCGTTGGAGACCGTGCCGCCCGATGTGCTGCTCGCGGCCGTGGCGCTCGCGCGCCGCGCCGGCTGAGCGGACGAGAAAGGCCGCGCCCCAAGCGGCTGCCCCTTTCGGATGATCCTGCGGTCGCCTGCGCCTGTTCAACTGATCCGTTCGACGATCAGCGGGTGCGGGCGGAGCGTGTCGCCGAGGCGGTAGGCGGCCAGCACGGCAGCGGCCGCGGCGTCGGCGGCGGCTTCGGTGCGGGCGTGGATGACGGCGAGCGGGCAGTCCGGACCGACGGCGTCGCCCGGGCCGGCGAGGTGGGTGAGGCCGACGGCGGGGTCGATGAGGTCGTCGGGCCGGCGGCGGCCGCCACCGAGGCCGATGACGGCGAGGCCGAGGGCGCGCGTGTCGACGCGGGCGACGGTGCCGGCGACGGTCGGGCAGACGGGGCGGACGATCGGCGCGTGGGCGAGGTGCTTGCCCGGGTGCTCGACGAGATCGCCCGGCCCGCCGAGCGCCGCGACCATCTCCTGGAAGATCTCGGCGGCGCGGCCGCCGGCCAGCGCCGCGGCGATGCGCTCGCGGCCGGTGGCGACGTCGGGGGCGAGTTCGCCCAGCACCAGCATCTCGGCGCCGAGCTCCACCGTGACGTCGACGAGCCGCGGCTCAGCCACCCGGCCGGCGAGCACGTCGATGGCGAGCCGTGTCTCCAGCGCGTTGCCGGCGACCGAGGCGAGGGGCGCGTCCATGTCGGTGATCAGCGCCACCGTCGGCAGGCCGGCGCCGCGGGCGACCGAGACGAGGCTCTCGGCGAGCTCGCGGGCCGCATCGAGGGAGGGCAGGAAGGCGCCGGAGCCGACCTTGACGTCGAGCACGAGGCCGGTGAGCCCGGCGGCGAGCTTCTTCGACAGGATCGACGGGGTGATGAGGTCGAGCGTCTCCACCGTCGCGGTGACGTCGCGGATCGCGTAGAGGCGGCGGTCGGCGGGTGCGAGGTCGTCGGTCTGGCCGATGATGGCGCAGCCGACGGAGCGGACGACGCGGCGGATCTCGTCGAGGCCCGGCGTCGATCGGTAGCCGGGGATGGCGTCGAGCTTGTCGAGGGTGCCGCCGGTGTGGCCGAGGCCGCGGCCGGAGATCATCGGCACATAGCCGCCGCAGGCCGCCACGGCGGGGGCGAGCAGCAGCGAGACGGTGTCGCCGATGCCGCCGGTGGAATGCTTGTCGAGTGCCGGGCCGGGCAGCGCCGACCAGTCGAGGATGGTGCCGGAATCGCGCATGGCGAGCGTCAGCGCGATGCGCTCGTCGAGGCCGAGCTTGCGGAAATAGATCGCCATGGCGAAGGCGGCGATCTGGCCCTCGGTGACCGAGTGATCGGAGATGCCGCGGACGAACGAGGAGATCTCGCTCTGCTCGAGCGAGGCACCGTCGCGCTTGTTGCGGATCGTCTCCTGGGGGAGGAATTGCGTCATCCGGCGTGTCCTCAATAGCCCGTGGCGGGCTTCGGTGCCGCCGTGCCCTGGAGGGCCGCGGTGAGCGCATCGAGCAGGCCGCTCGCACCGAAGCGGAACGTCTCCGGCGTCGCCCAGCCGGCGCCGAGGCCGGCATCGACCTGCGCGAGGTAGGCCTTGGCGTCGGCGAGCGTGCGCACGCCGCCGGAGATCTTCAGCGCCACCGGCCGGGGGGCGGCACGGATGGCGTCGATCAGAACCGCGACCGCCTCCGGCGTGGCGCTCACCTTGGTCTTGCCGGTGGAGGTCTTGAGGAAATCGGCGCCGCCGGCGATCGCCGCATCAGCGGCGATGCGGATGAGGGCGGGGTCGGTGAGTTCGCCGGTCTCCAGGATCGCCTTGAGGCGGACGTGGGCGGGCAGGGCGGCGCGGACGCGCGCGACCTGCGTCTCGGCGAAGCCGGGGCGGCTGTCGACGATGGCGCGCCAGGCGATGACGAGGTCGACCTCGTCGGCGCCGTCGGCGGCGGCGCGGCGGGCCTCCTCGACGACCTCGAGCGTCTTCTCGCCGCCGGCGGGGAAGTTGACGACGGTCGCGACCTTCACCGGCGACCCGGCGAGGGCCTGCTTCGCCACCGTCACGAAGCGCGGCCACAGGCAGACGGCGGCGACGGGGCCGAACGGCGTCACGGCACGGGCGCAGAGGCGCTCGGCGCCCGCCTCGCTGGCATCGTCGGCGAGGTCCGTCAGGTCGAGGCAGGCGAGCGCGCGGCGGGCGTCGGCGAGATCGGCGTCGGAGAGGTCTGTGGAGGTCGGGGCGGCAGCGGTCACGGGACGTCTCCGGCGAGGTCGGCGAGGAAGCCGGCGATGAGCGCCGACAGCTGGCCTGCCGCCGCGCCGGCGACCTCCTTGGTCTCGCCGTGGCTCGGGCCATGCGGCGCCATGCCGGCGCCGAGATTGGTGATGGTCGATATCGCCGCCACCCGCAACCCGAGGAAGCGGGCGAGGATGACTTCCGGCACCGTCGACATGCCGACGGCGTCGGCGCCGAGGGTGCGCGCCATCTGGATCTCCGCCGGCGTCTCGAAGCTCGGCCCGGAGAACCAGGCGTAGATGCCCAAATGGAGGTGGACGCCGAGGCGGGCGGCGCATGCGGCGAGGCGGGCGCGTAAAGCCGGGTCGTAGGCGTCGACCATGTTGACGAAGCGGCGGTCGGAGGGCTCGCCGATCAGCGGGTTCAGGCCGCTGACGTTGAGGTGGTCGGCGATCGCCATCAGCGAGCCGGGCGGCATCTTTTGGCGTATCGAGCCGGCGGCGTTGGTGAGGATGAGCGTGTCGACGCCCAGCGCCGCGAGGGCTTCCAACGCCGGGCGCATCACCGCGGCGTCGCCGTGCTCGTAGAAGTGGGCGCGGCCGGCGAGCACCAGCACCGGCAGGCCACCAAGGTGGCCGCAGACGAGGGCGCCGGCGTGGCCGGAGACGCCGGCTGAGGGGAAGCCCGGAAGCTCGCCATAGGGGATGCGGACGGCATCCTCGACGGCGTCCGCGAAGCCGCCAAGGCCGGAGCCGAGCACGATCGCGACGCGGTAGGTGTCCGCGCGGCGGGCGCGGACGATGTCGGCGGCGCGGGTGGCGGTGTCGGAGGCGGGCGGGATGCTCACGGTGTCCTCGCTTCGGCTGGCGAAGGGGCGCTCACGGCTGGTCTTCCAGCTCGAAGCCGGCCGGCAGCAGCTCGCCGATTGTGAAGACGCGGCGGATGCCGTCGGGGCTGCCGACATGGACGGGGGTATCGGGGGCGGCGAACTCGGCGAGGCGCTGGCGGCAGCCGCCGCACGGCGTCGTCAGCCGGGCCCCCTCGGCGACGACGACGACGGCGCGGATCGCCTTGTCGCCGGCGGAGACGAGCTTGCCGATCGCCGTCGTCTCGGCGCACCAGCCCTCGGGGAAGCTCGCGATCTCGACATTGCAGCCGGCGTAGATCGCACCGCTCTCCGACAGCACGGCGGCGCCGACATGAAAGCGCGAATAGGGCGCGTGGGCGTTCTCGCGGGCGGCAACGGCGGCTTCGAAGAGGGCGGCGAGGGTGGTGTCGGGGATCATCGGCCGAGCCCCAACGGCACCGATGCGGGCGCTCGCTTGATGGATGGTGCCAACGTTCCCCACAAACACAAGGCGAACCCTCCCCCCTCGCGGGGGAGGGCAGGGAGGGGGGGCGCCGCGGGTGAGGGGCCGGCGGTGAGGCGAGGTGCTGCCGCGGGCCGGGTTGTCCTCGGCACACAAGGCGAGACCTTCAGGCGTCGCGTTCGTGGCGGCCCCCCCTCCCTACCCTCCCCCGCGAGGGGGGAGGGTTTACGTTCCTCGCGGAAGTCAGGCGCAAGCGACGAGCTCCCGACTGCCGACTGCCGACTGCCGACTGCCGGAACGCCCCGGTGACTGCCCTCGATCCTCTGCTCTCTCATCCGCGTTCCTTCACATAGGGCACGCCGCCGGCCTTCGGCGGGACGGCGCGGCCGATGAAGCCGGCGAGCAGCACCACCGTCAGCACGTAGGGGAGCGCCTGGAAGACCTGCACCGGGATCGCGCCGATCAGCGGGATCGGCGTGCCTTCCAGACGGATCGCGGCGGCATCGAGGAAGCCGAAGAGGAGGCACGTCCACATGACGTTGACCGGCATCCACTTGGCGAAGATGAGGGCTGCGAGCGCGATGAAGCCGCGGCCGGCGGTCATGTCGCGGCTGAAGCCGGCGAGCTGGGCGATCGACAGGTAGGCGCCGGCGACGCCGCACAGCACGCCGCAGATCAGCACTGCCCGGTAACGCAGGAAGGCGACGGAGATGCCGGCGGTATCGACCGCCGCCGGGCTCTCGCCGACCGCCCTGAGACGCAGCCCGAAGCGGGTGCGGAACAGCACCCAGGCGGTGAACGGCACGGCGAGGAAGGCGACGTAGACGAGGATGTTGTGGCCCGAGATCACGTCGGCATAGATCGGCCCGAGCACGGGCACGCCCGAGAGCGCCTCGGCGAACGGCAGGTCGATCGGCCCGAAGCGGGCTTCCGTCGGCAGTTGCGGGGTCTTGCCGCCTTGGCCGTACCAGCTGTGGCCGAGCAGCGCCGTCAGCCCGAGGGCGACGAAGTTGAGCGCCACGCCGGAGACGATCTGGTTGCCGCGGGCGGTGATGCTGGCAAAGCCGTGGACGAGCGCCAGCGTGCAGGCGGCGCCGATGCCGGCGAGAAGCCCGATCCAGGCGGAGCCCGTCACCGAGGCGGCGACGGCTGCGGCGAAGGCACCGACCAGCATCTTGCCTTCGAGCCCGATGTCGAAGACGCCGGCCCGCTCCGAATAGAGGCCGGCCAGCGCCGCCAGCAGCAGCGGCGTGGCGATGCGCACGGTGGCGTCGAGCACCTGCAGGAGGAGCACGAACACGTCCATCAGGCGGCCCTCGGCTGTGGCGGCTGGCAACGCGGTGCGTGCATGGTAGTGTCTAGGAATGAACGAGCCCGACGCTCAGGTCCTGCGCGCTTATTCAGCGGGTGCGATGTCCGCCCACGACGCTCGGCGTCGTCTCGGCGACTGCAGCTTCGCGGACCTGTTGATCGCGCTCGCCACCCACGATCTCCCGCTGCCGCGGGCGCCGCTCGCAGGACGAGAGGCGACCGTCGAGAGAGCGCGTCAGTGGCTGTTCCATCCCGACGATGTCGCCGCCTAGGATCGCCCTCTTCGTCGTCGACACCGGCCCGCTGATCACGCTCGCCGCCGCGGAAACGCTCGACTATCTGCTCTATCCGAACGTCGACTTGATCGTCCCGGATGCGGTTTTCTACGAGGCAACCCGCGACGTGGGGAAGCTCGGGGCGCAGGAAATCCTCGACTGGGTCCGCACCAACCGATCGCGTATCGAGATCGCCGTCACGCACACGTTCGCGAACTTTCTCGCCTTGCGCGAAGTCAGCCCCCGGGCGCGAGAGCCGAATCTGGGCGAGCGCGCCGCCATCGAGGTGATCGATGATCCGTCGAGACTCGGAGACGGCGAACGCGCCGTCCTGCTCTGCGAGGAGACGGCGATTACCCGCCGCATCGTGGTGCGGGAGCGCAGCCGCATCGTCGAGATCAGCACCATGGATTTTCTGACGATTCTCGAAAGCGAGCGGCGCATCCAGTCGGCCGAGGCCGTGTTCGAACGGGCCCTCGCCGCCGGCCGCGCGCCGTCGCGCGCAAGCCGATAGGGCGAGCACGACCCGGACATCCGCGACGCCGTGCGCGCTGTCCTCGAAGGTGGGCGTCCAGCGGACTCCGGCTAGGATCGCGGGCTTCCTCATGCGGTGGCCGCCTTTGCCGCCCGCGGGGCGAAGAGGGCGATGAGGGCGGGGCGGAACATGTGCTCCAGGGCACCGGCGAACAGGATGACGAGGCCCTGGATGACGACGATCATGTCGCGGGTGATGTTCGGCATCTCGAAGGCGAGCTCGGCGCCGCCCTGGTAGAGGGCGCCGAACAGGATCGCCGAAAACAGGATGCCGACCGGGTGGGCGCGGCCCATCAGGGCGACGGCGATGCCGACGAAACCGGCGCCTGCGGTGAAGTCGAGCAGCAACCGGCCCTGGGCGCCCATCACCTCGTTGAGGCTCATCAGGCCGGCCAGTGCGCCGGAGATCAGCATGGCGATGACGGTGATGCCGACGGCCGAAATGCCGGCATAGCCGGCGGCCGTCTGGTTGAGGCCGAAGGCGCGCATGGCGTAGCCGAGGCGGGTGCGCCAGATCAGCACCCAGACGCCGACGAGGGCGACGACTGCGAGGACGGCGGCGATGTTGAGCGGCGCCTGGCCGAGGTCTGGGATCAGCTCGCGGAACTGCGGCAGCTGGCCGCCGGCCTCGAAGGTGCGCGTCTCCGGCTGCATCGAGCCCTGCTGCTTGATGACGTCGACCAGCAGGTAGCTCATCAGCGCGGCGGCGATGAAGTTGAACATGATCGTCGTGATGACGATGTGGCTACCGCGCGCCGCCTGCAGCCAGGCCGGGATCAGCGCCCAGAGGGCACCGAAGGCGGCGGCGGCGATGATGGCGACGGGGAACGTCACCCACCACGGCACATAGCGGTCGAGGGCGAGGCAGACGAGCGCGCAGCCGAGACCGCCCAGCGCCGCCTGTCCCTCGGCACCGATGTTGAACAGGCCGGCGTGGAAGGCGACGGCGACGGCAAGCCCGGTGAAGACGAAGTTCGTCGCGTAGAACAGCGTGAAGCCGAAGCCCTCACCGAAGCCGAAGGCGCCGTAGGCGAGCACGCGCGCCGCCTCGAGCGGGTTCTCGCCGATGAAGAGGACAACGATGCCGGAGATCAGGAACGCCGCGATGACGTTGAGGAGCGGCACGAGGCCGTAGTCGACCCAGCCGGGAAGGGCGCCGCGGCTCATGGCATGATCCGATCGGCCGGGAGGACGGCACCAACTCTCGACGCGAACCCTCCCCCCTCGCGGGGGAGGGCAGGGAG
>JAESGX010000677.1_pt1 | contig 10671 bp, 8 predicted proteins | sample 9269801 | NCBI WGS metagenome assembly JAESGX01 (sample SAMN16773122, study PRJNA677054) | algae metagenome | isolation source: Pleurocapsa minor GSE-CHR-MK-17-07R and co-occurring heterotrophs from wet... | place: USA: Lower Calf Creek Falls, Grand Staircase Escalante National Monument, UT ... | reverse complement strand
CAAGGGAAAAAACGGTGTGATCCGAGCCATTTGACGCTCGCTCAGCAGAAACAGGCCACTCATCAGAATCTCCTCGAAAGGGACTCTGAATCACATTCGCTTGCACATTAATAGGTCCTGAGCCTAGGAAGGTAAGGTTATTTGCCTACAGCCAAGTTTTACCAATAGCCCTCATGATTGACCTATATGCGCCCACTGACGCATGCCGATTGTAGTGATGACGTCCGGCCTGTCGGTGAGGAGTCTCCAAGCCTCGCATGCGCGTTGATGATCTCGTTGTAGGTTTCGAAGACTCCCACTAATAAGCGTGATTGTTGCACAACCAGCGTGATCAGTTTTGGACGCAGTACAGCCCCGAACCTGAGCAATTTTGCACGCTGCTTTACATAGTGTCCATCAAATGTGGGCAACCTCAGTTACAGGCCCTTATGAACCGCCACCGTTGGGCAAGAGTGTCGACCCCGAATCGAGGGTACGGTAGACTGCCTCTGCGATCGGCAGCAGGCGCCCCCGATCAACTGCGGCAGACACCGCGAAGCCATAACCTTGATCGAGCCAGGCCAATGTTGCCAAGTTTCCCTCCTTCCAGAATTGGAAGGCCGTTTCGCCTGTCGTTCCGGCACGGATGTAGACAGTCAGCCGTATTCCGCGATCGTCGTCATACATCAGCATAGCGGCAGCGTCGCTGCCAGCAGGCAGAAGGCGTCCGCCAATCAGGCTGAAGCCATGGGCTTTGAGGATCGGCAATTCGAGCGGCCTGCCCAAGCGCTTCGATAACCATTGCACAAGATGCGCTTCATTGTCAGAACGTACCTCAACAGCATGCACGGTCTCGACCACGAAGATGCGATGAGCGGCCACGGCATCCCGCGTAACGACCATGGTTGTCGACGGGAGGGAAAATGGCGCGGTTTCTCTGGCGAGCCAGCCACCAGTTGCGCCTGCAGTGAGTAGGAGAACGGCCGCAGCGATGCGGCGAAAGCCTAGGAGCCCCCTTTCGCGCTGAGCGGCGCGAATGCTCGATATTCGCAGCCGGGTCGGGACCGGCTCGGCATATTTTTGCGCCAGACGCGCGCGCAGGGCCTCGCGCTGTAAGCGCTCGGCTGTGATACGGGTTTCGAGCGCAGGATGGTTTTTGAGGTAATTCTCGACAGCCGCTCGCCGCGCTTCAGGCAGTCGTTCGTCGATATAGGCTTGAAGATCGTCCTCGCCGTGTCCGTCGTCAGGCCGAATGGGACAATCGGAGGGTTTCAGTAAGTGAGGCTCTGCTCCATCTGGGTTGAAGGTTATGCTGCCTGCAGGCGGTGCTGCAAGCGGCGATTGGCGATTGTCATGCGCTTGATCTTCTCACGCTCGGCGATGATCTCGGCGGCGCGTCCGAGATAGACGTCGGCGGGCGTCACATTGTTCAGGCTCTCGTGGTAGCGGGCGTAGTTGTAGTGGCTGACGAAGGCCGCGATGCGCTGTTCAAGATCACGCGGCAGGTAGTAGTTGTCGAGCAGGATCCGGTTCTTGAGCGTCTGATGCCAGCGCTCGATCTTGCCCTGGGTCTGGGGGTGGTAAGGCGCGCCGCGGGTGTGCTGCATGCCCTTGCCGTCGAGCCATTTGGCCAGGTCCTCGGCGACGTAGCTGGAGCCGTTGTCGCTGAGCAACCTGGGGCGATGGAGGACGGTGATGTGGTCCAGACCTGAAGCCTTCAGTGCAAGGTCGAGCGTAGCCGTGACGTCGTCGGCGCGCATCGTGGCGCAGAGCTTCCAGGCCACGATGTAGCGCGAGAAGTCGTCGAGCACGGTGGAGAGGTAGTACCAGCCCCAGCCTGTGATCTTGAGGTAGGTGAAGTCGGTCTGCCAGAGCTGGTTGATGGCCGTCGTCTTGTCCTTGAACTCGTCCGCGGCCTTGATCACGACGTAGGCGGGCGAGGTGTTTAGGTCATGCGCCTTCAGCAGGCGGTAGACCGAGGCTTCTGAGACGAAGTACTTGCGCTCGTCGATGAAGCGCACGGCCAACTCGCGCGGCGACAGCTCCGGCGCCTCCAGCGCCAGCTCGACGATCTGACCGCGGATCTCATCGGGGATGCGGTTCCAGACGCGGTCAGGGCGCGACCGGTGATCGGCCAGCGCCTCGGGGCCGCCCTCGCGCCAACGGTCGTACCAGCGGTAGAACGTAGCGCGCGGGATGCCGAGCTTCGCCAACGTCGCCTTGGCGGGCAAGTGGGACTGCTCGACCAGGCCGATGATCTCGGCCTTCTCAGATGCGGGGTATCTCATGCCTCGTCGTCCCCACTTTCGGTCATGCTTTTTTTGAGCAGCCGGTTCTCAAGGGTGAGATCGGCAACGACCTCCTTCAGCGCCTGCGACTCACGGCGTAAGTCTTTCACTTCGTCAGATGTCGCCGCTCGCGCCGTATCGCCAGCGAGCCTGCGCTTGCCGGCCTCCATGAACTCTTTGGACCAACCGTAGTACTGCGAGGCCGCAATCCCCTCGCGGCGGCATAGCTCGGAGATGCTCTCTTCGCCACGAAGGCCCTCCAGCACGATCCGGATCTTGTCTTCAGCCGACCAGTGCCGACGCGTGGCACGCCGGATGTCCTTGATAGCTTCTTCCGCCGAACTGGCGGGCACCATCTGCTTCTGTCTCATCGTCGCTCCTTGGCGTAACGATGGACCAGAAACTCTCCCTTGCCGAGATCACCCGATCTGTCTCAGTGGTGCTGACGGGGTACATTGCCGATGCGTTGGCGCATGCCGGGGTCAGTGCTTCGCGTCTTGAGATCGAGGTGACCGAAAACGTTTTCATTGGCCAGAACGATGCACACTGGCAAACCCTCGAAAAGCTCCGGAAGCTCGGTATCTCGATCGCGCTGGATGATTTCGGCACGGGCTGGTCTTCGCTTGGCTACATCAGAAGGTTCAACTTCAACCGCTTGAAGATTGACAAGACCTTCATCCAGAAATGTTCATCGAGCCGCGAGAAGACCATCCTTGAGGTCATCATCGACATGGGCCACAGGCTCGGCATGGCACTGACAGCCGAAGGCCTTGAGGAGGCCGATCACGTCAATCTCATGCGAGAGTTGGGGTGCCAGCATGGCCAAGGTTATCTCTTCGCCAGACCCATGTCATCGCGCGACGCTCTCACGTATGCCTTTCGCGGCCAGCGCCCAGAACAAATCCAGGCATTGATCGCAGGGTGACGTCGCGATCAGATGCCGTCCTTCGAAACGGACCTAAGGCGCGCTTTCCTGCACCAACACTTTCAGAACGCGCAGCCACAAGGCGGCTGCAAGGCTTTGTGGTGCGCCATCCACCAAAGCCAACCCGCGCAGCGGGCGCAAGATGGGTGTGGCGATGGGCGCTCTGTCGGTCGGTGCCAATACGACAAGATGGATGGCATCGAGCGGCACCAATGGGCTGTGCGGCGCAGGCGCGACTTGCGTGCGCAAGCGCCCGCCGTGGTTTTCGGCCAACACGGGAATGTCGATGGCACCGCTGGCCGATAAAGCCGCAGAGCGCAGCGATGCAGGCAAGGTTCGCGCAGTCATATCATCGGGGATAAAGACGGCTGTGTTGCCAGGCCGGATCCGCCAGAGATCCTGCTGATCGACATAGCCCCGAATCACCGCCATATCGCCAGCGATGATAACCCCGATTTCATCCTCGCGTGAGAGAATGCGGCCTGTCTTCACCAGCGGATCAAGTTCAGCCATCCGCCCCGAGACACCGGCCCTGATCGACAGGCTGGCAATCTGGCGGTTCAACGCGTCGATTTTTTCGGTAAGCGAAAATGCTTCGCGCTCCAGCGACATGGTGGCAGCCTTATCGCGCGCATCACCTTGCCGGCGGGCGATGCGGTCACGCACAAGGGCAAGACGCGCCTGCGTCACGTCCGCTTCTTTTTCCAGCCGGGTAGAGCCGATCTCGATCAGCAAATCGCCTACACGAACGCTCTGGCCTTCCGTGACATGCACCTTGCGGACTTCACCGGGCGCGGACGGATACAGGCGCTGGAACTCGGCCGGTTCAAGCACGCTTGGCACACGTATGGTGCGCGACCACGGCGTGACCAGAACGAGAAGCGCGGTTGCAAGGACGGGCACCGCAGCCCAACCGCGCGCGCGGCCCAGGATCCGGCGGCGGAAACTCCACCATACCTTCAACTCTCGCCAGACGGGGATGGCGACAAAGGCCGCAATCTCGACGAGAAAGAGAATGATGCCGAGCACCTTGAACGACATCGCATAGACCAGGATCGCGATGCCGATGTAGAGCAGCAGCCGATAGACCATGGTGATGATGCCATAGGCCATGACGAAGCTGCGCAGCCGGCCCCGCAAATCATCCGGGCAAGGCTCGCCAAGGCCGAACAGGACCTCACGCAGTTTCCATCGCACCAGCGCAAAAGCCCGGGGCTGAAGGTTCTTTACCCCGATCAGATCGGCCAGAACATAGTAGCCGTCAAAGCGCATGAACGGCGACAGGTTGATCGCTAGCGTCATGACCACGGCCGCTGTCGCAACCACCAAGGCGACATCTCTCGCCGTGCCCGAGGGGAGGAACGCCCAGAGAAACAGGGCAATTCCGGCGATCACCAGCTCAGTGGCGACACCGGCGAGGTCGATAGCCATCCGCTTGCGCCGGTCGGGCAGACGCCACGCGTCCGTCACATCCGTGTAGAGCATCGGTGCGAACAGCATCATGGCGATGCCCATGGAGCGCACCCGGACACCCATTGCAGTGGCGACATAGGCATGCCCGAGTTCGTGAAAGATTTTCATTATGAACAGGACCGCCGTGAACAGCAGCGCGCCGGACAACGTCATCTGGCGTGACAGGCCACCGCCGAAATCAGCCCATTGCCGAGAGGCCAGGTAAACGCCGGTCAAGGCGACAAGGCCTGCGAAGATCAGGAAAGGTAGCCGCGCTAGCCCGCTGACAACCGGTAATGTGGAGGCCAGAAAGGCCGCCGGACGCACCAGCGGCACCTTGAAGAACAGGTAGTTGTGCATCGCCCCGGCCAAGAGGCCGTGCTTCGCCTTCGCAGCTGCGTCATCGAGTTCGCGCCAGCCCCCGGGCGGCACCTGCACCAGCCGGGACTGAACCAGAAATCCCGCGACCTGCGTGACCTCCTGCGCCGTCACCGGCCTGCCGTGCCGCTCGCCAGCAAGCGTGGCAAGGGCCTCGGCTGTCATTTTTGGTGACCAAAGCGCGATGATCTGGAATGCCTCAAATCCTACGCTGTAGAATGCGTCTTTGACCGGGTCATGCAGCAACCAGCGCGGCGACCCGGCGAGCGCAGCCTCATCGGGTAGAAGCCGGATATCCTCGCGCAGGGCCGGCAGAAGCGGTGCGGGGCTTGCATTCACAGTCCGGTCCTCTGGCGCAGGCCAGCGAGGGGCCGCCTCAGCAGATAGAAGGCCAAAGACACTGTGTCGCCGCTGATCTGGGCGGTGCCGCGATGCCCCAGCAGCGGCATGACACCGCCATTGGCCAGTTCAGCATCACTACGGAAGGTCAGCGCGCTTCCGTCAGCGGCCCTCGCCATAGGGGAGGAACGCACGATGCGTGCCTGTACGGGATTGAGCGGGTCCGAATCCATGAACACCCGCACTCGGCTCGCGGAATTCAACACAAGCGCGTCATCTGCTGGGACTTGCAACCGGAACTGTGTCTGGTCGGGGTCTGCGATCTCCATGATGCGCTGGCCTATCGTCACCGGGCGTCCGAGCAACTCGCGCTTGTCGGCAAAGACGGCAATCCCGTCTGTACCCGCGCGCACCACCGTGCGTTCGAACTGGTCGGATGCGAAATCGCGTTCAGCGCGTTTAAGGCGCAGCTCGGTCTGGGCCACGGCGAGATCGCGCTTGGCTGTGGGATCGACGAAAGCGAGTTGCGACACCTGCCGGAGCCGCGCCTCCGCTACGGCCACTTCGCGGTTAGCGACATCCAACGCGCCACGTGCTTGCGCATCGAGGTAGCGGAAAAGCACGTCGCCAGCCTTCACGGGCTGGTTCGGGTCAACAGCGACCTGCTCGATAGCACCGTCGAGCGTTGCCGAGACAACGATCGCCGAACGCGGCACCACCTCAATAGGTGCGAGCGCGGTCATTGGCACCGGCAACATTCCGAGCGCGACAAGGCCTGCCGCGCAGGCGACAGCGACCAAGGGCTTGCGGCGGCCCAGCAGCAATCCCTGGCGCTTGCCAACCAATGCGCCGAGGGCATGTGAGAAGGTCTCGCCAAGCCGTTGCAGCATCATGGCTTCCGCTTGCGTAAACGCCGTTTCCCGCAACGCCATGATGGCGCCGTGGCGATGCCCGGCTCGGTGCGCAAGAACCATGACAAGCGCCTGCCGGAACGGGAACACTTCGCCGACGCCATCCGTCGGCGCAAGCGTCGCCTCAATCGGTGCAATCCCGTCCGTGGAGGCCAACAACCTGCGGGTTTCCGCCTCGATCCAAAGGATGACCGGGGATTGCCGCTCCACGCTCGACAGGCTCGAAACGGCGGTGACCTTGGGCCGTTCAGCCCCAGCCAACACGAAAACCTGCCGGGCACCGATGGCACGGCGGGTTTCGTTGGCGATCAGGAACTGCAGCGCCGCAACCGTTTTGGCCCTGCGCGAATCGCGCTCGATCTGCAGGATTGTCTGCAGGCCAGCCATAGTCGCTTCCGTATCGGCCATCGTCCTTGGGCCGGACAGGGCCGGCGCGACGGTGAAATTACGTGCGGGCTCGGCCATCACATAGCGCCTTGGCCAATGGCGGCGGAACCACTCATACCCGGCAAAACACCTTCGAACTTGCCGACAGGTCTGCCAGAGGCCTTGAAGGTCTGGCTGACGATATCGAGCGATGGACCGACGCGGGTGATTTCGCCCCGCAGGATACGCCCGGTCTCATCCAGCTTCAGAGTGAATGGCGAACCGACAGTGAGCTTGCCGAGGGCGGAGGCTGGCAAAAGCAATTCGATTTCGAGCGCGCTGTCATCCAGAACGCGGATGATGGGCTGATTGACCGGCGGTGTCTCATGCCGTCGGACTGACAGGTCTACCACGCGTCCATCGAACGGCGCGAAGATCTGGCACTGCTTGACGCGCGACTGAAGACCTTCGGCTGTCGCCGCCGCCTTGTCATGAGCAGCCGCCGCCATCGTGACCTCATGCCCCCCCGCTGCACGCAGTTGATAGAGGCGCGCGCTGTTCTCCCAGGCCGCCTGAAGGCCCCGGCGCTCAGCCTCGACCGCTTTCACATCAGCCCGAAGCTTCTCGCACTCGAATTCGATGAGCACATCGTTACGGCGGAAAGCATCACCCTCGCGAAACGGGAGCGTGATCACCCGTGTGCCAATATCGGACGAGATCGCAGCTTCGTTCAGAGCGCGGACAACGCCGCGTATCTGCCCAGGTTCGACGCCCTGCGCCAAGGCAGCTATACTGAGTCCACACAGGCTCCAGAAAACAGACACAACACGCAACACGCAACGCCACTCCAGCTACGATCTGAAGTATGAACCAGCATCATCACCAAACCCTTAAAATCAGGGTGCGGCAGGAACTGGTGCGGGCGGCGGTGTGGGTGTTGCCGCGGGCTCGGGAGAGGCCTTCATACCCGATGGCATGGGTGGTGTGGAGTTGTCCGCTCCCGGTACACGCGGTAGCGGGATCGACTGGGTCGTCAACGGTGAGCCTGCCGGATTCGGCGCAAGGAATGTGCCGCCGATGGAGCGCGAAACGCTGCCAGGCGCTGGCAATGGCGGCGCGATTCCCATGCCGCCTTGGCTGAGCCCAACCACGGCGCGCGGCGCGCGCGGAGCACGCAGCAGGCTATGAGACCGGACACCAACCGTTTCGCCGCGCTTGCGCCACAGCGTCTGAAGCGCGGTGGAAATCGTCTTCACATCGGCATTGAGGTCGAGGCCGGGATCGACTGGATCGAGCCCGAGCGCGCCATAGATGCTGGCAAAGGCGTTCTGCAACTGCGCATGAGCGATGTCGAAGCGCACTTCGGCGAGAAGCGCGTTCATCTCCTCGCGGATCAACCCCTGCTCGCTGGCGCGGTCCGTGCGGGCCTGCGCTCGCACCTGTGCCAGAATGTCGTTCTGCACATTGAGATAGTCAGCGGTCGTTGCCAGCTCGCGGCGGGCATGTTCATAGCGCGCACGGCTGACATGGACCTGGGTCATGATGGCCATAGTGAGCGCCAGCGCGCGCTGGTCGAGCAGTTCACCTTGTGCGTCGATCAGGCCCTTGCGTGCGGGATACTGGAACAAACGCAGCAGGTTCCAACTCGCTTTCGCGCCATAGGCCAGCCAGTTGTTGTTGAGCAGGAAACGGTTGCTGTCCATGTTGCCGCCGACATAGAGTTGCACGCCGGGCAGAAGTTCGAGCAGGGCCGCAGTTGCTTCCTTGTCCTTGATGCGCAGTCGCAAGGCGATTTCGCGGATTTCAGGCCGGTTTGCCAGCGCAACGCGGACAAGCTGATCCTGTGGCAAGTGGAGCGAGGAACCAACGCCCGAGCGCGCATCGACCAGCGTGAACGGCGTTTGCGGCGCGACGTTCATCAATGCCGCCAGCTGCGATTTCGCGACCAAAAGATCACCTTCGACCTTCTGTATCTCGCGGCGGACCTCAATCAGTTCGCGCTCATAGGCAAGCGCCAGCATCGGCTGGGTCTGGCCCTCATTGTAGAGGGTGCGCGCCGCGTTCCGCGCCCGTTGCGCACGGCCTTCAAGCCCTCGCAGACGGGCGATCAGACGCTGATAAGACACTGCGCGCCAATAGGCCGTTCGGACATCCTCGATCACGCGGTTAGCAACCTTGCGCCGCGCTTCTGCTGCAATCAGCGCTTCGTCGCCGAGTTGCTGAGCGCGAACGTAGGACAGCCCGAAATCCAGCACGTTCCAGCTCAGCGTCAGGTCGCTGTTCAGCAGGTTACGTTCGCTCGATGTCGTAGGATCGACGCCCACCGTTCCGTTGGTCAGGTTCTGGCTAGACGATGCTGCTACCGTGTTGCGCCCGACAAACCCACTCCCCGCAACGATGCTGGGCAGTAGTTTGAACTCGGACAGATCAATTTCTCTCAGCTTCAGCGCGGTCTGTGCCAGTTCAACGCGTGTGTCGAGGTTGTATTTGATAGCGCGCGCCATCGCCTCGTGCAGCGAAACCGGGCCACGAATAGCCTCCTGACCGTCAGTCACGCGCTGAAGCCGGTCTGCATTGAAATCGCTGATCTCTGCCGCCGAGAACGGGACAGGGCGGGTCACGCACGCTCCAAGCGTCCCGGCACATGCCAGGAGCGCAGCTATTTGCCAGGAATGACTGATCTTCAACACGCCGCAAGCCCAAGAATTGCAGCGAATCACATGTCGCTGTCTCACTGAACTGAATGACTAAATTCGCATGGTTAATCGAGTGTAAAAACTCCACACCGCCTCTGTTAAATGACGCGGATCATACCTTCGATTGTGCAGTAGCCCTTACAACAGCGCTGCCAGCCCGTTGTTGAGTTCGCTGCGATGCTCGAGCATACCGGTTGCCATTCTCAACTGAGTAGAAAACAGAGGTGGCAATACCCGTGCCAGATCATCGGCGGTTCGGTCCGTGATCTCGCCAGTTCGTAGATCAAGCGTGATATCCCGGATTGTTCTCGTGCCGCCTTCGAGGTCGACGACAATCCTCAAGTCGATAGACGGGAGGCCTTCTGGCGGGGTCACCACGAACTCGCCTTCGCGGACATGCTGGAGCCAGGCGGGCAACTGCGTGCCATCACGCTGGACCACATGGACCCACTCCCTGCAGGTGTCCGCTGCCACGACGCCCGTTTCACGCACGGTGAAGTTTAGTGTCGAACCTTGGATCGCTGTCAGCATGCTGATCGATGATCCATCATTGAGGCGGATGCCTTCGATGCCGGATGACCAACCGCCAGACTGGCGCGTCTGCTCGAAGATATGGCCGGATCCACCAATTCCGAGTGGTGACGTTCCATCTTGCACGGTCCCGCCGCGCTGTTGCAGACCAGTCGTCTGCAAGGTTATGACCCGTCCATCGGATGGAATCTGAACCCCGCCGCCGAGCGATGCGATGCCATTCACGGCGGCTGTCAGCGGATGAGGGGCGTTGATGGGAATGAACGCGTCGCCCAATCCTCCAAAGTCGTTGACCGTTTCGACGATGACGCCCGTTGCAATGATGGTCCGGAAATCGGTGGAGGTGACGGTCGGCTCGAACGTTGTGACGACGTCTTGTACGGGCAACGGATCGTTCGCAGGCAACAGGCCGGAGACCGGAACCGGCACCACCGAAACCTGAACCGTCACGATAACAGAGCCGCCCTGTCCATCACTGACCGTCACGGCAAAACTGTCAGTACCGTAGAATCCGAAGTTTGGCGTATAGGTATACGCTCCGTCAGCCTGAAGCACGACAGTACCACTAGCTGGTAGCTGGGCAACGACGAATGTCAGAACATCGCCGTCCACATCGCTGACGATGAAGCGCCCGCTGACAGCCTCGTTCTCATCGGTAACGAGGTTGGTAGTCGTTGCAACCGGCGCATCGTTCACGGGCGTCACCGTGACGGTGATGCTGCGTTCGATGGTGACCGTGCCGTCCGTGACCGTGAAGCTGAACGTGTCCGAACCGGTGAAGTTGGCAGCTGGCGTGTAGCTGTAGC
>JAESGX010000676.1_pt1 | contig 10699 bp, 7 predicted proteins | sample 9269801 | NCBI WGS metagenome assembly JAESGX01 (sample SAMN16773122, study PRJNA677054) | algae metagenome | isolation source: Pleurocapsa minor GSE-CHR-MK-17-07R and co-occurring heterotrophs from wet... | place: USA: Lower Calf Creek Falls, Grand Staircase Escalante National Monument, UT ... | reverse complement strand
GCCCGCGCTCGGCGGAGTAGGGCAGGGATGGCGCGAAGCGGAACACGGCATCGGGCGCCAGATGCGCAAACGCCGCGTCCAGATCCTCGCGCCAGAAGGCGCGCAGGAACGCAACCGTGCGCTCGCGGGGGGACATCAGAAGCGCACCCGCGCGGTCAGCGTCCAGTTCGACCGCGCATTGGGGTAGATGGTCACGAACCCGAACGCGGGGAACGGCAGCGCCTGGTTGAAATATTCCTCGCCGAAGCAGTTCTTGCAGCCGGCGATGAGCTCGTAGCGCTCGTCCAGCCGCACGCCGAGCGCCGCATTCACGATGTTCACTGGCCCGGTTTCGGTCATCGGGAAGTTCTGCGGGCTGACGAAATGCTTCCCCATATAGCTGTAGTCGGCGTTGGCGATCAGGTTCACGCGGTCCGCGACCGGCCGGTCGACATTGACGCCGACCGCGGCCTGGAAGCTCGGCGTGCGCTGCAGACGGTCCCCCAGGATGATGGTGGCGGCCGCCGGCGTCTCCAGATCATTGCCCTGCCACGCCGCGTTGCCGAAGGCGCGAACCCCGGGCGCCAGCTGCCAGTTCGTCTCCAGCTCGATGCCGTAGATCTTGGCGTCCGAGATGGCGATCCCGAAGCCGCCGTCGGGCGAGGTGCCGCTGTTGAAGCGGTTCTGATAGTCATAGTAGAAGCCGGTCAGGTTCACGGTGCCGCGCCCGTCCGCCACGGTGGACTTCAAGCCCAGCTCGAAACTGTCGATCGTTTCGGGATCGAAATCGAAGAACTCGGCCGCCGAATTCACCCGCGCCGACCAGCCGCCCGATTTGAAGCCCCGTGTCCAGGTGGCGTACACGAGCAGGTCGTCGTTCGGCTTGAAGTCCAGGCCGACACGCGGGGTGAAGCGGGTGACCGAAAGCTCGCACGCCACCGGCCGCTCGGGTCGTGACGGCGAGGTGACGCCGCACACCGTGCTGTTGTCGAAGATCGGGATGCCGGCAAACGGCTCGAACCTGAAATCGGTGCCGGTGAAATCGGCAATCGTGGTGATGTCGATCGATTTCTTCTCGTGCGTCAGCCGCCCGCCCAGGATCAGCGACAGCCTGTCGGTCAGTTTGTACGACCCCTGCGCGAAACCGGCGTAGGCGTCTGTCGCCACCCGCAGGTCCTTGCGGAAGAACAGCGAGCTGAAGATGTAATCGCCGATGAAGGCGGTGCTGCGCTCGTTGAAATAATAGAGCCCGGCCACGAACTCGAGCCGGTCGTCGAAACCGCTGCCGGTCAGCTGCAGTTCCTGCGTGAACTGGCCGGTGTCGTTGTCGGTATAAAGGGTGTAGAGCGACACCGGTTGGTCGGTCAGGTCCAGATTGTATCGCTGCGTCGTCGCCCGATAGGCGGTGATCGACTTCAGCGCCAGCGTGTCCGACAGCGCATACTCGATCGTCCCGTTCAGCCCCCAGGCCTTGCCGACGTTGCGCACGTCGGTCCCCGTCGACGAGATGTAGATGCTGTCCGCCGGCGGCCGCAGGATGCCGGACACGTCGAAGCCATAGCGGCCGTTCTCGATGCCGCGCGCCCAGTCCGCCGACAGGTTGATCTCCAGGTCGTCGCCCGGCTGGAAGCGCAGGGCGCCCCGGAAGCCGAGCGTGTTGGTGCCGTTCACGTTCCTGTCCAGCACCCGGTTGTAGGTGTCGCCGTCGCCATCCCCCACCAGCGCCGTCAGCCGGACGGCCGAGCTGTCGTTCAGCGCGATGTTGCCCGAGCCCTTCAGCGACCAGGTGTTGAAGCGGCCATAGCTTGCCTCGCCAGTGAAGCCGTTCTCGAACTGCGGCTTCACGGTCACGATCTTCACCGCGCCCGCCGACGTGTTGCGGCCGTAGAGCGTGCCCTGCGGCCCGCGCAGCACCTCGATCCGCTCGACATCGAACAGCGCCATGTTGTTCACGCCCTGCCGGGCGATCACCACGTCATCGATGTAGAACCCCACCGGTGGATCGATGCTGACGATGGACTCGGTCTCGCCGACGCCGCGGATGAACACCGTCGTGGCCGAGCCCTGCCCGATATTGTTGGAGGCATGGAGGTTCGGCACTGTCGACATGATGTCAACGAGCTGCGTCATCTGCCGGCTCTGGATCGCGCGGGCGTCGATTGCGGTCACGGCCACCGGCACGTCCTGCAGCCGCTCCTCCCGCCGCTGCGCCGTCACGACGATGTCGGCGATACCGGCTTCCGCGACGGTGCCTGCCTCCTGCGCCTGCGAGGGCGCCGAAAAAGCGATCGCCGTCGACGCGAGCAACACGGTCGCTGAACCGATGATGGGTGTCGTTGTCATATCCGTCTCCCTGCAAGCTGGCTGTCAGGCGATCCCCACCGCCATCATCCTGTTGATCCGGTGCCGCTCAGCCATCGGCTGCACGCCCGGTCAGTCCCATCGTCGTTTCCGACATGCGCCTGGCGAGCTCGGCGGACGCATGGGCGATCCTCGCCTCCAGTTCGCTGAGGCGAACCGATCCGAGCCCGGGTGATCGCATGCCTCGCTGCTGGGCCGGCACCATGGTGCAGTCGGCATCGAGCGCCCAGCCCAGGTCCGGGGCACTGTCCGGGCGCCGCAGCCGGGGCGGTCGCGCCGCCGGCCAAATGTCCGCCGACTGTTCCAGCCCCATATAGGCCGGCGGCCCGGCGCCGGGCGCAAGCTTCGGCATCAGGATGGTGACATGGAAATCCGAGCGCCCGGCCTCATGTGGATGCGGCAGGTAGCGCATGAACAGCACCCCTTCCGGGTGCAGGTTCAGGCTCATGTTGGGAAAGATGGAGATGCTCCAGTCGTCCACGGCCTGGCTGTCGGAGAAGCGCGCATAGTCGAGGCCGAAGGGGTTGTCGGGCCGGCGTTTTGCGGCAATCAGCGCCGCGCGGACGGCTGCGGGGCCGCCTTTGACCATGGCCGGGTCCACCCCGGCCTCCGCCAGCAGCTCGGCCTGCTCCGGAAAGATGGTCGCGCGCGGGGGCAAGCGACTGCTGGGAATACCGGTGGGTGTGATGAACCGGCTGTGTCCGCCCAGATAGAAGTCGATCTGCTGGACCAGGTCATCGGCATAAGCGAGCGCGGGAGAATGCAGGGCGTGGAAGTGATAGGCCTCCAGGTTCGCATGCAGCATCAGCTTCCAGTTGGCCTGGAGGTCGACCACCACGTCCTTCACCACCCGCATGGCGGAAAAATCATAGGCGTCGAGCAGCGCGGGCAGGGGGCCCAGCTGCTGCAGCAGCGATGCCGCGTCGGGGTCGAGCGTGATGAAGACGAATCCTGCCCAGCACTCGGCCCGCACCGGCGCCAGGTCAAGCGTGCCTGCCAGCGCCTCGGCGTCGAAGAACTGGCGATCCGTGACCCGGGTGCATTGGCCCGTGGTGGCATAGGCCCAGCTGTGGAAACCGCAGACCAGCTTTCCCGCCACCTGGCCGAAATCGCCCGTCAGAAGCGGGGCGCCGCGATGCCGGCAGACATTGTCGAAGGCACGCAGCACATCGTCCTGACCGCGGATGATGAACAGCGGTCGGCCAAGCAATGTGAAGCTGAACCATTGGCCCCGCTCGCGAGCATCGGACTCGAGGCCGGCACATATCCAGGACCTGGACCATAACGCATCGGCCTCGCGCCGCACCCAGTCCCGGCAATGGAACATAGCCGGATCAAGCGTGCGTGGCGCGCGGGCCGGCCACAGATCATCGAGCGGAGGCGATTTCGCATCCTGCGGCCGCGTGCCGGGCAGGGCGGTTTCTCCAGGCCGGTACTCCGCCATCGTCGGCCAGGACAATGCGCTCATAGGAACTTCTCCACTGCACTGGCGCCCTGCACATCGACTTGCAGCCGCAGCGCGCGCTTCAGCACCTTGCCGGTCGGTCCGCGCGGCAACTCGGGGATGAAGTCGAAGCCCTTTGGCACCTTGTGCGGGGCAAGGCGGGCGCGCGCCGTGCTGCGCAGCAGTTCGGGCTCGGCCGTGCCGACCACATAGGCGTGCAGCCGCTCGCCCCACTCCGCGTCGGGCAGGCCGATCACGGCGACGTCCTGCACGCCCGGAACGTCCGCCAGGACCAGCTCGACTTCGCGCGGATAGACGTTGAGGCCGCCGGTCACGACCATGTCCTTCTTGCGGTCCACGATGGTCACGAAGCCCTGCGGGTCGCGGGTCGCCATGTCACCGACCGTGACCCAGCCATCCACGATCGCCTCGGCAGTCGCGGCCGGCGCATTCCAGTAACCGGCGAATGCATAGGGCCCGCGCACGAACAGCTCGCCCGGCTCGCCGGCCGGGACCTCGGAGCCGGCGTTGTCCCTCAGCGACAGCTCGATCAGCGGGAACGGCGTGCCGACCGAGCCGGGGTGTGCCTGCAGCTCGTCGGGGCGGATGTTGGTGACGATCCCGGCCTCGGTCGAGCCGTAGGTCTCGTGCAGCAGCCCGTGGCCATAGCGCGCGATCATCATCTCCTTCAGCGGCTGTGCCAGCGCCGACGCATTGGAGATGATGGCCTTCAGTCCGGAGCCCGCCGGCACTGCGGATTGGGGCAGGCCGGCCAGCCGCGAAATCTGCGTCGGCACCATGAAAACGCCTGCCAGGTCGGGTTCGGCGAGGCGGGCGGCGATCCGTACCGGGTCGCCCGTTTCCAGGATCACCGACGTGCCGCCGAACAGCAGCGGGGCGACGCCGAACACGAAGCCCGCCCCGTGCGACATGGGGGTCAGCACCAGAAACCGGTCGCCCGAACCGAAACAGCCATATTCCGCCGCCATTGCCATGAAGGTCAGGCTGCGGCTTCGGTGCGTCAGCAGCACGCCTTTCGCCGCACCCGTGGTGCCCGAGGTATAGGCAAGCCCGAATCCCGCCGTTTCCAGCGCCGCCCCGCGGAACGGGGCATCGCTTGCCGTTGCCAGCAGCGCGGGCCAGGCGAGCTTCAGGTCGATGAACCTGACGCCGGCTGTCGCGGCGGCCGCCTCGGCGGCGCTGGCGCCGTCGCCCAGCACCAGGGCCGGGGTGCAATCGGCGAAGATACCGTCGAGCTCGGCCTCGGTCAGCCGGTCGCCCAGCGTCGCCACGATGATGCCGGCCTCGGCGAGCCCGGCGACGATGGCGGCATAGTCCAGCCGGTTGCCGCTGACGAGCGCCACCCGGCCACCCGGAACCAGCCCCAGGCCGGTCGCTGCATGCGAAACCTGCGCCAGCATCCGCGCCAACGCCCGATAGCTGAGGTGCGCATCGCCCATTTCGATCGCCGTGCGCTCCGGCCAGCGCGCCGCAGCGGTCAGGATACCGCGCGCCAGCGTCAGCTCGGTGCGGCCGTCAGCCACGCAATCGCGCCTTCAGCGCCGGGAACACATCCAGCGCGTTGTCGCGCATGATGCGGCGGAAGGCCTCCGGGCGGAAGCCGTGCGCGCGCATCTCGTCGACAGCGCGGCCGGGCGCGATGACAGGCCAGTCGGTGCCGAACAGCACTTTCTGCTGGCCATAGCTGTTCATGTAGTGGACCAGCGAGGCCGGCAGGTGCTTGGGGGCATAGGCGTCGATGCCGATGAACACGCGTTCGTGCTTCCACGCCATGGCGATCATCTCGTCGGTCCAGGGCACGCCGATGTGGATGCCGATGAGGGTGAGCTCGGGAAAGTCGATGGCGATGCGGTCGAGCAGGATGGGCCGCGCCACCGACGGCAGCCGGACGTCCTTCTGGTAGATGAGGTTCTGGCCCACCTGCATCATGATGGGAATGCCGAGCTCGGCGCAGCGCGCGTAGATGGGGTACCATTGCGCGGCATCGGGCGGCAGCGAGAACCAGTGCGGATAGCTGTGTGCGCCCACGAACCCCAGCTCGTTGACGGCATGGTCCAGCTCCTTCAGCTGGGAAATGCCGCGGGTGGGGTCGACGCCGGCGAGCCCCGAGAAGCGGTCCGGGTGGGCGTCGCACCAGCGCGCGACCTGGGCATAGGGGATCTCGAAGCTGCCGCGCCGGGCGGGATCGCCCGCGCGCACTGCGATCAGCAGGCTGTGCTCGACGCCGGCCTCGTCCATCAAGCGGAGGTAGTCGTTCATGCCGACCCCGCCGCGCATCGCCTCGGGCATGCGCACCTGCGCCATGAAGGCGGCGTCGAAGCCGGTCTGCCCGGCCGCCACTTCCTCCGGCCCGAACTGGTTGACGACGATGTCGATGAAACCCGGCATTGCCACTCCCTCGCTTGCAAACATGTCCACATATGAAAACGCTGTCAACACATTCATGAACACTATTGACGAATTGCGCGCTGCATGAAACGATGCAGGCTGGAAATGCGACAGGTCGCGTCCGTGGCACGGCGGAGATGGCCACCACAGAGAGCCACACGGCATTTCAAAGGGAGACAGCCATGCGCGCACTGAAATCGATACTCGCCGGTGGGTCCCTGTTCGCGTCGGCCGCTGCGCTGGCGCAGCCGGTGGCGCCCGCCCAACTCGCGTCCGTGGACCCCGATGAAATCCTCGTCACCGCAGACCGGCGCACGTCGTCCATCCAGGATGTGCCCATCTCGATCACCGCCTTGTCGGGGGACAGGCTGGAGGCCGCCGGCATCCGCACCACCGAACAGCTTTCGGACCTGACGCCGGGCCTCCTCGTGCAGCGCTCGGTGGTGGGGAAGATCTCCATCCGCGGGGTCGGCAACGAGAATTACACTATCGCCGGCGACCCCGGCGTCGCCGTCCACTCGGATGGCGTCTATGTCGCCCGCGCGTCGGCCGGCCTGTTCGACCTGTTCGACATCGCCCGCGTGGAAGTGCTGCGCGGGCCGCAGGGCACGCTCTATGGCCGCAACGCGACGGGCGGGGTCATCAACGTCATTCCGAACACCCCCGTCGACCGGTTCGAAGCGCGCGTTGCCGGCGAGGTGGGCAACTACAATGCCTATCGGGTGGAAGGCATGGTGAACGCCCCGCTCGGCGGCGGCTGGGCCGTGCGCCTGGCCGGCATGGGCAGCTGGCGCGACGGCTTCACCCGCAACATCAACGAGGAGGCAGCCGCGCGCGGCTTCGACCGGCTCGACGCCAAGGACGTCAGGGCGCTGCGCGGCCAGCTCGGGTTCGACAATGGCGGGCCGTTTACGGCGCGCGTCTCGGTCGAGCACATCGACGACCGCTCGAACCTCCAGGCCTATAAGTATCTGAACCGGCCGGACGCGCTGCCCGATGCCGACTTCGGCCGCTTCGGCCGCGAGGATCTTCGCACCGTCAACCAGGGCTTCGAGGCCGAGATTCCCGGCGCCAGCCGCGGCGTGGGCGACGATGACAAGTTCTTCCTTTCGCGCCAGACGGGCGTTGCGCTCCACCTGGGCTATGATTTCGGCGGCGTGCAGCTCAGCTCCATCTCGGGCTATCGCAAGACCCGCTTCAACTGGTTCAACGACGGCGACGGCGCCGACATCTTCTATGTGAACTATATCCAGCAGGACGAGAACGAGCAGTGGAGCCAGGAGCTGCAGCTCGCCTCCGACCCCGACCAGACGCTGTCCTGGCTGGTGGGCGGCTTCTATTTCAAGGAGACGGGGGACAGCTTCATTGCCTTGCCCTTCACCTTCGGCTTCGATCTTCCCTTCTTCATCGAGATCGAGGGCAGCGCGAAGACCGAGGCGATCGCCGGCTTCGGCGAATTGCGCTGGAACGCGACCGACCGGCTGAAACTGACGGTCGGCGCCCGCTACAGCCACGAGAAGCGAAGCACCAACTACCGTTACGAGATCAACTTCGGCGCGCCCTTCGTGCGCTTCGTGGACGACGAGGCCAGCTTCAACGCCTTCACCCCGCGCTTTGTCATCAACTACGAAGCAACCGACGACATCAACATCTATGCCTCGGCCACGCGCGGCTTCAAGTCGGGCGGGTTCAACCTGCTCGCGGTGCAGCCGGGCTTCGCGCCGGAAAAGGTGTGGGCGTTCGAGGGCGGCGTGAAGGCGCAGACCGCCGATCGGCGCGCCACCATCAACGGCAACATCTTCTATTATGATTATTCCGACATCCAGGTCGGCCAGATCGTGAACCTTCAATCGGTGCTCACCAATGCGGCGCGCTCGCGGCTCTATGGCGCGGAAGTCGAATTCTCGGTTCGGCCCGTCACCGGCCTCGAGGCGGGCATCACGGCGGCCTATCTCAACACCCGATACAAGGAATTCTGCACAGGCGACCCGACCCAGCCGACCGCGCCCATCAGCCCCGGCTGCGATGCCGCCAACCCAATCGACCTCGCCGGCAACCGGCTGCCCCGCGCGCCGGAATGGACCATCACCAACTCGCTCGCCTACACCTTCGATCTGGGCGACAGCGGCAAGCTGAACCTCCGCACCGACTGGCGCTTCCAGTCCGACATGTTCTTCACCCAGTTCAACCGCGCGCTGGTGGCGCAGCCGGCTTATGTGACCGGCAACGCCGCCATCACCTGGACCAGCGCCAACGACCGTTTCTCGATCGGCGCCTTCGTCAACAACCTGACGGATGAAACCTACTTCACCGAAGTGCTGGAATCGGGCGCCTTCAACCCGCAGCTGGTCGCGCAATCCTATCTGGCGCCGCCGCGCACCTACGGGCTTCGCGCGGCCGTGAAGTTCTAGCGATGGCGTTTCTCACCCTCGCCGACGGCTGCCCGCTCTGGTACTCCGACACCGGCGCCGGCCCCGCGCTGGTGATGCTTCAAGGGCTGCAATTCCCGGCTGGTTACTTCTGGCAGCGCGTGGTGCCGACGCTGGCGAAGAGCAACCGCGTCATCACGCTGGACCTGCGCGGACAGGGGCTGTCGGGGAAATCGGCCGGCCGCCACAGCATCGCCGAAAACGCCGACGACCTGGAAGACGCGCTGGGCCAGCTCGGCATCGAGAAGGCCCTGCTGCTCGGCGTCGCCTATGGCGGCATGGTCGCGCTCACCTATCTGGAACGCCATGGCGCGACCCGCCTGCGCGCGCTTTGCCTGTCGGAGATGACGGCGCGCTTGACCAATGCGGAGGGCTGGGCGCACCCCACCTTCGGCGACTTCCCGCCCGAGGCGGGCGCGGGGTTCGCAGCCGGCGTCCGCGCCGACCGCACGGCCGCGCTGGGAGGCTTCCTGCTGAGTTCGTTCGCGGCCACGCCCGACGCCGCAACGCTTGCCGAAATGACCGCGCAGACCTGGCTGACGCCGACCGAGACGGTGGCGACCCTGATCGAGGATATGGTGCGGCAGGATTACCGCGCGGAGCTCGCCGCAATCGCGTTGCCGACCCTGCTTGTCTATGGGCGGGCGAACAATCCGGTGATGCCCGGCGAAATCGGTCGCTGGATGCAAAGTCAGATCATGGGCAGCGAGCTTGTCGAACTGCCCACCGCCGGCCACAGCCCGTTCTGGGACGATCCGGCCGGCTTCAGCGCCGCGGTCGCCGGCTTTGCTGCGCGGGTATGAGGAGACGCGCATGAGGAGACTGGCATGACACAGGGACTGCAGCCCGCGTTCCTCGTTTTGAAGCCCGCATCGGCCGACGCTGCGATGCTGGCGCGCTGGCAGACCGCCATCGCGGCCGCGCGCGGCACCGTGCTCGCCGCAGCCGCCCCCGCCGATGTCGAAGTGCTGGAAACCGGCACCGGCCACACCGGCCTCCTGATCGCCCGCTTCGCCTGGGCGCCGGACCTCGATGCCTTCTGGGCAGGTGCTGCCGATCTTGCCGGCACGCTTCCACCGGGCAGCCAGGCGCTCGGCGCCACCGGTCTCCCTTATGAAGGCTGGCCCGGCCACCCCGTCCCCACTATTGCCACCGTCACCATTCCCGCCTCGGAAAACGCCCGCGCCTACATGCTGATCGAGGGCACCGGCACCGACGAAACCCGGATGGACGCCTACCGCGACATCATCCTCCCCATGCTGCGCGAACGCGGCGCTTATTATCCGCTGTTCGAGCTGGGCGGCGCGGTGAAGGTGCTGCACGGCAACTGGGCCTGGGGCATCCTCGCCGTGTCGCGCTGGCCCGATATCGATCGCGCCCATGATTTCTGGTTCTGCGACCGTTACCAGAACAGCGCCATCCCCACCCGCACCGGCGCTGGCCGGTTCGAAGTGCAACTTGCCGCCGGCATCGCCGGCTGAAGGACACATCATGCCCAGCAACAGCTTCACGCTCGATGCCGCAACCGCAGTCGCCATCTATCGCACCATGGTGCGCATCAACACGACCGACCGGCGCATCCAGCAGGGCCTGGCTGCCGGCGATCTGCAGTTCCAATATTATCCCTGCGGCGGGCAGGAGGCGATACCGGCCACCATCGCCATGCACCTGAAGCCCGATGACCACAGCGTCATTACCTACCGCTGCATTCACGACATCGTCGCCAAGGGCACGCCGCTCACCGAGATCATGGCCGAAATGTATGGAAGGGCCACCGGCACGTCCAAGGGCAAGGGCGGCCCGATGCACCTGTCGGACCCCAACAGTGGGCTGATGGCGACAACCGGCATCGTCGGCGCCGGCGCGCCGATCGCGGCCGGCCTGGCACTCGCGGCGAAGATGCAGGGCACCGGACGCATCACCACCTGCAGCTTCGGCGATGGCGCCGCCAACATCGGCGCCGTGCACGAAGCCCTCAACCTCGCCGCGCTCTGGAAGCTGCCGGTGGTCTTCGTCTGCCAGAACAATCTCTACGCCGAATATACCGACTATGCGAACAGCACCGCCAGCCCCGACA
>JAESGX010000675.1_pt1 | contig 10708 bp, 12 predicted proteins | sample 9269801 | NCBI WGS metagenome assembly JAESGX01 (sample SAMN16773122, study PRJNA677054) | algae metagenome | isolation source: Pleurocapsa minor GSE-CHR-MK-17-07R and co-occurring heterotrophs from wet... | place: USA: Lower Calf Creek Falls, Grand Staircase Escalante National Monument, UT ... | reverse complement strand
ACGCATGTCGTACACCCCGGAGACGCTGCAGCTGCTCGCGCCCGACGGAACGCGGGTCGCGAGCGACGCCACCGAGGCCTACCTGCCCTATGTGGATGCTCTCACCGAGCAGCAGTTGCGCGAGTTCTACCGCACCATGAGCGTCATCCGCCGCTTCGACATCGAGGCCGGCAACCTGCAGCGCCAGGGCCAGCTCGCCCTCTGGATTCCGAGCCTCGGGCAAGAGGCGGCGCAGGTCGGATCGGGTTTCGCCGCGAGGGCTCACGACCACATCTTTCCCGCCTACCGCGAGCACGCGGTCGGGCACATCCGCGGCCTCGACGTCGTGCAGATCATCAAAATGCTGCGCGGGCTGACGCACGGCGGCTGGAACCCGGCCGAGACCGGCAACTTTCACCTCTACACGCTCGTCATCGGCTCGCAAACCCTGCACGCCACGGGCTACGCCATGGGCCTGCGCTTCGACGGCCTCGTCGGCACGGGCGACCCCGAGCGCGACACCGCCGTGCTCGTCTACTTCGGCGACGGCGCCACGAGCCAGGGCGACGTCAACGAGGCCTTCGTCTTCGCGCAGAGCTACCAGACCCCGCAGGTGTTCTTCTTGCAGAACAACCACTGGGCCATCTCGGTTCCCGTGCGGGTGCAGTCGCGCACGCCGCTCTTCCACCGGCCGCGCGGCTTCGGCATTCCGAGCGTGCAGATCGACGGCAACGACGTGCTCATGAGCTACGCCGCCACGGCCGCGAGACTCGACGCCGCCCGCACGAGCGACGACCCGACGAAGTACCGCGATGACGACGAGCTGCACTACTGGCAAGAGAGAGACCCGATCGCCCGTTTCGAGACCTACCTGCGCGGGCTCGGCGAGAGCGAGGCCTTCTTCTCTGAGGTGCACGACGAGGCCGAGCAGTTCGCCTCCGAGGCGCGCGCTCGCACCCTCGCGCTCGAGCCGCCGCCGGTCGAGTCGATGTTCGCGCACGTCTACAGCCAGCCGCATCCGACGATGGATGCGCAGCGCCAGGCCCTCGTCGACTACGAGGCCTCGTTCGAGGGGGGTGCCTGATGCCCACCGAGACCCTCACGATGGCCAAGGCCCTGACGCTCGGCCTCGCCGCGGCGATGCAGGCCGACGAGAAGGTCATCCTCATGGGCGAGGACATCGGCCCGCTCGGCGGCGTCTTCCGGGTGACCGAGGGGCTGCAGCAGCAGTTCGGCGCCCATCGCGTGCTCGACACCCCGCTCGCCGAGTCGGGCATCGTCGGCGCCGCGATCGGCCTCGCGATGCGCGGCTACCGGCCCGTCGTCGAGATCCAGTTTGACGGCTTCATCTTTCCCGCCTTCGACCAGATCACGACGCAGCTCGCCAAGCTCACGGCCCGCCACGAGGGTGCGCTGCAGCTGCCCGTCGTGATCCGCGTTCCGTACGGCGGGCACATCGGCGCCGTCGAGCACCACCAAGAGAGCCCCGAGGCCTACTTCGCCCACACCGCGGGCCTGCGTCTCGTGAGCCCCGCGACGCCGCACGACGCCTACTGGATGATGCAGCAGGCCATCGCGAGCACCGACCCCGTCATGTTCTTCGAGCCGAAGAGCCGCTACTGGCCCAAGGGCGAGGTCGATCGCGATGCGGCGGGCATCGCTCTGCACGCCTCGCGCGTCGTGCGCGCGGGCACCGATGTGACGGTCGTCGGCCACGGCGCCATGGTGAGCATGCTGCTCGACGCCGCCGAGGTGGCCGCCGAGGAGGGCACGAGCATCGAGGTCGTCGACCTGCGATCGCTCTCGCCCATCGACTACGGCCCGCTGCTCGACTCGGTGCGCCGCACGGGCCGGCTCGTCGTCGCGCAGGAGGCGCCGGGCTCGGTGAGCATCGGCTCGGAGATCGCCGCGACCGTGACCGAGAAGGCGTTCTACTCGCTTGAGGCCCCCGTGCTGCGCGTGAGCGGCTACGACACCCCGTTCCCCCCGGCCAAGCTCGAGGGCGCGTACCTGCCCGACGTCGACCGTATTCTGCACACCGTCGACCGCGCCCTGGCCTACTGATCGCACTGGAGGAATCGTGAGCATCTCCGAGTTCCCGCTGCCCGACGTCGGCGAAGGCCTGACCGAGGCCGAGATCGTGTCGTGGCGCGTCAAGCCCGGTGACACCGTCACCATCAACCAGGTGCTCGTCGAGATCGAGACCGCCAAGTCGCTCGTCGAGCTGCCCTCGCCCTTCGCCGGTACGGTCGACGCGCTGCTCGTCGAGGAGGGCCAGACGGTCGAGGTCGGCACGCCCATCATCACGGTGCGCGGCGACGGCGGTGCCGACGCGGGCGAGGCGACCGATCCCGGCGTCGCCGATACGGCATCCAGCATCGCGAGCGAGGCCGAGGCCGAGAAGCCCGGCGCCGTGCTCGTGGGCTACGGCGCCAAGGGGCACGTCGCCTCGCGCCGCACGCGCGGGCGCACCGCGGCCCCCGCCCCCGCGGCCGCCGCTCCGGCCGCGGCGCCCCGTCTCGCCTCGGTGCCCGCGGCCGACTCGGGCCCTGTCATCGCGAAGCCGCCCATCCGCAAGCTCGCGAAAGACCTTGACGTCGACCTCGCTGCCGTCACGGCCACGGGCCTCGCGGGCGAGATCACGCGCGACGACGTCATCCGGCACGCCCAGCAGGCGAGCGTGTTCCGCAACATCCAGACGCCCGCCTGGCCGAACGAGCGGGAAGACCGCATCCCCGTCAAGGGCGTGCGCAAGGCCATCGCCGCGGGCATGGTCAAGAGCGCGTTCAGCGCCCCGCACGTGAGCGTCTTCGTCGACGTCGACGCGACCCGCACGATGGAGTTCGTCAAGCGCCTCAAGGCCAGCCCCGACTTCGCGGGCATCAAGGTCTCGCCGCTGCTCATCATGGCCAAGGCGATGATCTGGGCGGTGCGCCGCAACCCCACGGTCAACTCGACGTGGACCGACACCGAGATCATCGTGCACCACTTCGTCAACTTCGGCTTCGCCGCCGCGACCCCGCGCGGGCTCGTCGTGCCCAACATCAAGAACGCGCAAGACCTGAGCCTGCGCGAGCTCGCCCAGTCGATCGAGCTCATGACCAACACGGCGCGCGACGGCAAGCTGCAGCCCAGCGACATGGCCGACGGCACGATCACGATCACCAACATCGGCGTCTTCGGTATGGACACCGGCACGCCGATCCTCAACCCCGGCGAGGTCGCGATCGTCGCGCTCGGCACGATCAAGCAGAAGCCCTGGGTCGTCGACGGCGAGGTGCGCCCGCGCTTCGTCACGACGATCGGCGGCTCGTTCGACCACCGCGTCGTCGACGGCGACGTCGCGAGCCGGTTCCTCGCCGACGTCGCCAGCGTCATCGAAGAGCCGGCGCTCCTGCTCGACTAAGCCTCGGCGCCTGTCGGCTCGAGAATCACGACCGGGATCTCCCGCTCGGTCTTGCGCTGATACTCGGCGTACCCGCGGTAGGCCGCGACCGCGAGCGGCCACAATCGGGCGCGCTCGTCGGGGTCGGCGGTGCGTGCCCGATACGGCTGTGGATGCTCACCGACCCTCGCCACCCGCACGAGCGGCTCGGCCACGAGGTTGAGGTACCACGCGGGCTGCAGGTCGTCGCCGCCGCGGCTCGCGATGACGACGAGGCGCTCGTCGGGCTGGCCTGGGCGCATCGGTTCGCGCACCGGCACGGTGAGGATCGCGGTGCGGGGCAGCCCCGAGCTGCGTCCGGTCGTGGTCAGCTCGATGACGGGCATGCCCCCGAGCGCGCGACCGAGCCGCCCGCCCGTGAGGCGCAGCACCGCGCGGTGCAGCCCCGTCATGGTGAGCATCGCGCGGCGGTTCGACATGCGGGCGACGGTAGCGGAGCATCCTGAACCGCGGCCCCAGCCGATGCTTATTGAGAACCGTTTTGACAATCATTCTCGATAAGACCTAGCATCGAGCCATGACCTCGACCCGCCGCGCCCTTGCCGCCCTGCTCGTCGCGACCGCCGCCGGCGCGGCTCTCACGGGGTGCGCCGCCCCGGCGCCGCAGGCCACCGGGCTGTCGGTCGTCGCCTCGACCAACGTCTACGGCGACATCGCCGCCGCGATCGCCGGCGACGCCGCCACCGTGACGAGCATCATCGACTCGCCCGCGGTCGACCCGCACAGCTACGAGGCGAACGCGCAAGACCAGCTCGCGATCGCGAACGCCGACCTCGTGATCGGCAACGGCGGCGGCTACGACCCCTTCGTCGACGTGCTCGTCGAGGGTTCGGGCACCGAGGCCGTCGTGCTGAGCGCCGTCGTCGTCGCGGGCCTGCTCGAGGAGGGCGAGGACGCGCATTCCGACGCGCACTCCGACGCGGAAGAGGCGCACTCCGACGACGAGGCCGCTGAGGACGACGGCCACGGCCACCTCGAGGGTACGAACGAGCACGTCTGGTACGACATCCACATGATGGAGGACGTCGCGGCCGCGATCGCGACCGAGCTCGCCGCGCTCGACCCCGACAACGCGACGGTCTTCGAGCAGAACCACGCCGCGTTCGAGGAGCGGCTCGACGAGCTCGAGGCCCTGCTCGAGGATTCCGCGGCCAGCCTCGGGGGCGGCGTCGTCGCCTCGACCGAGCCCGTGCCCGCCTACCTGCTGGCCGAGCTCGGCTTCGACGACGAGACGCCCGAAGAGTTCAGCGAGGCGATCGAAGAGGGCGCCGACGTGCCGCCGCTGGCCCTGCAGCAGGTGCTCGACCTCATCGCCTCGGGCGAGGTGCGCCTGCTCGCCTACAACGAGCAGACCGCGAGCCCCGAGACCGAGCGGGTGCGCGCGGCGGCCGAGCAGGCGGGGATTCCCGTGGTCTCGTTCGTCGAAACCCTGCCCGAGGGGGAAGACTACGTCTCGTGGATGCGCACGAACATCGACGCGGTCGCGACGGCGCTCGCCGCGTGACGACCGAGCCGGCAGCGGGAGGCCCCGCCGCGGCGCCGAGCCCCGTGCTCAGCATCCGCGGCGGGGCTCTGCGCGTGCGCGACCGCGAGCTCTGGAGCGGCCTCGACCTCGACGTGCGCCCTGGCGAGTTCATCGCCGTGCTCGGCGGCAACGGCACGGGCAAGACGAGCCTGCTGCGCGCGATGCTCGGCGAGCGCCGTCTCGACGAGGGCACGGTGCTCGTGGGCGGGCACGCCGCGCACCGCGGGCACCGCCGCATCGGCTACATCCCGCAGCAGAAGATCGCCGCGCCCGGAACCCCGCTGCGCGGCCGCGACCTCGTCGCGCTCGGCGTCAACGGCACCCGCTGGGGGCCGCCGATCTCGACGCGCGGTGATCGCGAGAAGGTGGATGCCCTGCTCGCCTCGGTCGGAGCCGAGCCCTACGCCGACCGGCCGCTCGGCAGCCTCTCGGGCGGTGAGCAGCAGCGGCTGCGAGTGGCGCAGGCCCTCGCCGACGACCCGACCCTGCTGCTGTGCGACGAGCCGCTCATGAGCCTCGACCTGCACCACCAGCGCGCCGTGAGCGAGCTCATCGACGCCCGACGACGCGAGCATGCAACCGCGGTCGTCTTCGTGACGCACGACATCAACCCCGTGCTGGGCATGGTCGACCGGGTGCTGTATCTCGCGCAGGGCCGGTTCACGGTGGGCACGCCCGACGAGGTGCTGCGCAGCGACGTGCTCACCCGTCTGTACGGCACCCCGGTCGAGGTGTTCCGCTCGAACGGGCGCGTCGTCGTCGTGGGCGTTCCCGAGCTCGAGCATCACCACGAGGTGACGGCATGATCACCGTCGACCCCGGCACCTACGTGCAGCTGCTCGCCCTCGTGCAGAACTCGATCATCGCCGCCGCCGTGCTCGGCGTGGTGGGCGGCCTCATCGGCGTCTTCGTCATGCAGCGCGACATGGCCTTCGCCGTGCACGGCATCAGCGAGCTCTCGTTCGCGGGTGCGGCGGCTGCCCTGCTGCTCGGTCTCAACGTCGTGGCCGGCTCGATCGTAGGGTCGCTCATCGCCGCGGGGCTCATCGGCGTGCTCGGCGCCAAGGCGCGCGACCGCAACTCGATCATCGGCGTGCTCATGCCCTTCGGCCTCGGCCTGGGCATCCTCTTTCTCGCCCTCTACCCCGGCCGCAGCGGCAACAAGTTCGGCCTGCTCACGGGCCAGATCATCAGCGTCGACCTGCCGCAGCTCGGGCTGCTCATCGGCATCAGCATCGTCGTGCTCGTCGCGCTGCTCATCGTTTGGCGCCCCCTGACCTTCGACAGCCTCGACGCCGAGGTGGCGAGCGCTCGGGGCGTGCCGAGCCGGGCCCTGAGCATCCTGTTCATGACGCTCTTGGGTCTGACCGTCGCGGTATCGGTGCAGGTGATCGGCGCGCTGCTCGTCATGGCGCTGCTCGTGACCCCGGCGGCGGCAGCGTTGCGCGTCTCGAGCTCGCCCGTCATGGTGCCCGTGCTCAGCATGGTCTTCGGGCTCGTCTCGGCCGTCGGCGGCATTCTGCTCGCCATCGGCGGCTCGCTGCCCATCAGCCCCTACATCACCACCATCTCGTTCGCGATCTACGTGGTGTGCCGCATCATCGGCGCGCGCGCGGGCGCGCGGGCCGGAGCGCGGCGATGAAGCGCAACACGTGGCAGCGCGAGGCCGTTCGCACGGCTCTCGCCGAGCGCGAGGGCTTCGTGAGCGCGCAGGCCCTGCATGGGGCGTTGAAGGATGCGGGCTCGAGCATCGCGCTCGCCACGGTCTACCGCGCCCTCGCCGATCTGGCCGACGAGGGCGAGGCCGACTCGCTGCAGCAGGAGGGCGAGGCGCTTTACCGCGCCTGCACCCCCGGCAGCCACCATCACCACCTCATCTGCCGCAACTGCGGCCTCACGGTGGAGATCGAGGCGCATGCTGTCGAGGAGTGGGCCCGCCAGATCGCGGGCGAGCATGGGTTCACGCGGGCCGAGCACGTCGTCGACGTGTTCGGGCTGTGCGCCGCGTGCTCGAGATTGCAGGCCGGCCCCCTTTCGTCGTAGGCTAGGGGTTTGTGTCGGGCGGCCATCCGCCCGTCTTGTACGCGCTCTCGTCTCGCCAGCGTCATTCGGCGGGAAGCACGGGTGTCTGCGTGCCGACAAGTGACCTTGGGTACGGCGCTCGCCGTACGGTAGCCACATATTGGAGGAACCATGGCAGCCGTCTGCCAGGTGACCGGAGCCGTTCCCGGCTTTGGGCACAACATCTCGCACTCGCACCGTCGCACCAAGCGCCGGTTCGACCCGAATATCCAGAAGAAGACGTACTTCGTGCCGTCGCTTCGCCGCAACGTCACGCTGACGCTCTCGGCCAAGGGAATCAAGACGATCGATGCCCGTGGCATCGAAGCCGTCGTGAAAGACCTGCTCGCTCGTGGGGAGAAGATCTAGTGGCCAAGCAGCAGGACGTCCGTCCGATCATCAAGCTCAAGTCGACCGCCGGTACCGGGTACACCTACGTGACCCGCAAGAACCGTCGCAACGACCCCGACCGCCTCGTGCTCAAGAAGTACGACCCGGTCGTCCGCAAGCACGTCGAATTCCGCGAGGAGCGCTAAGTCATGGCCAAGAAGAGCAAGATCGCGCGCAACGAGCAGCGCAAGGTCGTCGTCGAGCGGTACGCCGCGAAGCGACTCGAACTGAAGAAGGCCCTCGTCGATCCGAACGGCACCGACGAGTCGCGCGAGGCCGCCCGCAAGGGTCTGCAGAAGCTGCCCCGCAACGCCTCGCCCGTGCGCGTGCGTTCGCGTGACGCCGTCGACGGCCGTCCCCGTGGTGTGCTGACGAAGTTCGGCATCTCGCGTGTGCGGTTCCGCGACATGGCGCACCGCGGCGAGCTGCCCGGCATCACCAAGTCGAGCTGGTAGCACCCGCTCGCACCACGCACTGCCTCGAGGAGGGGGCACCCGCACCGGGTGCCCCCTCCTCCTGTATTCACCCGACGTCACGGGTTGCCGCGCCTCGCGCGCAAATGCCCGGAAACTCGCGGGAGTGCTGGTACCGTCGAGGCGGTTCGCGGTCAGATCACGACCGAGAGCCATCTCCACCAAACTGTTGAGGTCCGAGGAGGACACCATGAACCGTTCCGAGCTTGTCGCGGCCATCGCCGCTGAGTCGGGCCTGAGCCAGGCTGATGTGAACCGCGCGATCGACGGCCTCTTCTCGGTCGTCTCCGGCGCCGTCAAGGGCGGCACCAAGGTCGCCATCCCCGGCTGGATCGCCTTCGAGCGCACCCACCGCGACGCCCGCACGGGTCGCAACCCCCAGACCGGCGAGGCCATCCAGATCGCCGCGTCGTACGGCGTGAAGGTCAGCGCCGGCAGCAAGCTGAAGGCCGCCGCCAAGTAGGCAGCAGCCCCACGAACGCCCGCGCTCGCGCGCGGTGAGGGCGGTCCCCCGATGACGGGGGGCCGCCCTCCGTGCGTTCGCGGGGGTGCTCGTTCAGCGTCGCCACTCAGCACGGTCGCCTAGCCTGGAGGCGTGACGACCACCGCCCCTGCGCCGCCCCGCGCCGCCCTCCTCCCGTGGGGGCTCGTGGGCGGTGTCGCACTCGGCGCCGGTGCGCTCATCGCGCTGCTCGTCGGCCTCGTCGTGGGCGGCGGGGCCGAGGCCCCCCTGCTCGCCGACCCGGGGGCATTGGTGCGCTACGGCCTGCCCGTCGCCAAGCTCGCGGCCACCCTCGGTGCCGCCGGCGCGATCGGCGGGCTGCTGCTCGCGGTGCTCGCGCTCGCACCCGACCGGCCCGAGCACGGTCGCGCACTCGATGTGGCAGCGGCGTCTGCGGGAGTCTGGACCCTCGCCTCGGCGGCCTCGGCCTTCTTCACGTTCCTCGCCGCCTACCTCGAGCCCGTCACGCTCGATGAGCGGTTCGGGCGCCTCCTCGCCGCCTTCCTCGGCACGACCGAGCTCGGGCAGGCCTGGCTCTCGACGACCCTCATGGCCGCCGTGGTCACCGTGCTGTGTTTCGCCGTGCGCCATCAGGCGGTGCTCGTCGCCGTGCTCGTCGTCGCGGTCGCGGCGCTCTGGCCCGTGGCCCAGACCGGGCACGCGGGCGGCACGGCCGACCACGACGCCGCCGTCACAGCCGTCTCCCTGCACAGCGTGTTCGCCGCGATGTGGGTCGGCGGGCTGCTCACGATCGTGCTCGCCCGTCGCGCCCTCGCCGACCGCCTGCCCGTCGTGCTCGCGCGCTACTCGACGATCGCGCTCGTCGCCTTCATCGTCGTCGCGAGCTCGGGACTCGTGAGCGCCCAGCTGCGCATGGGTGGGCTCGATGCCCTCGCGACGCCCTACGGCGCCCTCGTCGCGGCGAAGGTCGCGGCGCTCATCGGGCTCGGGGCCTTCGGTGCGGCCTATCGGCGGCGCCTCATCGGGCGCCTCGAGCGCGAGCAGCGGCCGCGCTCGACCTTCTGGGTCATCGTGAGCGCCGAGCTCGCCCTCATGGGTGCGGCGTCGGGCCTCGCGACCGCGCTCGCCCGCACGGCGACGCCCGTGCCCCAGGTGCCCGTCGACGAGCTCGCCGACCCGAGCCCCGCCGAGATCCTCACGGGCTCGCCGTTGCCGCCCGCCTTCGAGGCCTGGCGCCTCGCGACCGAGTGGGATCTCAACCTGCTGTGGGCGCTGCTCGCCGGCTTCGGCGCCTTCTTCTACCTCGCCGGGGTCGTTCGCCTGCACCGCCGTGGCGACGCATGGCCGATGCACCGCACGATCCTGTGGACGCTCGGCATGATCGCGCTCGTCGTCGTGACGAGCAGCGGCCTGGCCGTGTACGAGAAGTACCTGTTCAGCGTCCACATGCTCGGCCACATGGTGCTCAGCATGGGCATTCCCGTGATGCTCGTGCTCGGGGCGCCCGTGACGCTCGCGGCACGGGCCATCCACGCCCGCAAAGACGGATCGAGCGGCCCGCGCGAATGGATTCTCGCGATCGTGCACTCGCGCTTCGCCGGCATCGTCGGGCACCCGCTCGTGGCCTCGGTCGTCTTCGCCGTCTCGCTGCTCGTCTTCTACTACTCGCCGCTGTTCTCGTGGGCCGTCACCGACCACCTCGGTCACCAGTGGATGGTGCTGCACTTCTTGCTGAGCGGCTACCTGTTCGTCAACGCGCTCGTCGGTGTCGACCCCGCGCCGTACCGGCCGCCCTACCCGATCCGGCTCATCATCCTGCTCGCCACGATGGCCTTCCACGCGTTCTTCGGGCTCTCGCTCATCACGGGCACGGGCCTGCTGCTGCCCGAGTGGTTCGGCGCGATGGGGCGCGAGTGGGGCCAGCCGCCGCTCGCCGACCAGCAGACCGGCGGTGGCATCGCCTGGAGCGTCGGCGAGATTCCCACCCTCGTGCTCGCGATGCTCGTGGTGTGGAGCTGGAGCCGCGCCGACAAGCGCGAGAGCACGCGGCTCGATCGCAAGGCCGACCGCGACGGCGATGCCGAGCTCGAGGCCTGGAACGCGATGCTCGCCGACCGCGCGCGGGCGACGCAGCGGCACGCGCAACGGGCGACGACCGGCGCTTCGCGCGGCGATCAGTCGGGCGGGTAGACCGTCAGCACCGGGCCGTCGGGGCCGAGCACGACCTCGCCGCTCACGATGAACTCGACCTCGTCGTCGCGCTCGCTCGTGCGACCGTCGAAGAGCCGTTGCACCGTGACCGTGATCGCGGCGGTGCCGGTTCCGCGCCACCGCCAGACACCGGGCCGCTCGCTCGTGCCGAGGGTGAGCGC
>JAESGX010000674.1_pt1 | contig 10727 bp, 11 predicted proteins | sample 9269801 | NCBI WGS metagenome assembly JAESGX01 (sample SAMN16773122, study PRJNA677054) | algae metagenome | isolation source: Pleurocapsa minor GSE-CHR-MK-17-07R and co-occurring heterotrophs from wet... | place: USA: Lower Calf Creek Falls, Grand Staircase Escalante National Monument, UT ... | reverse complement strand
CGCAACCGCCCGCCCGGCCAGCAGGGCGAGGCGCAGCCCCAACCGAACCAGCCCAACCGCCCGGCGCCCCGTCGCGCGCAGTCGTTGGGCTCGGGCTTCATCGTGGATGCCTCGGGCATCGTCATCACCAACAACCACGTGATCGACGGCGCGGACGAGATCAACGTCATCCTGCAGGACAACACCTCGCTGCGCGCGACGCTGATCGGCACCGATCCGCGCACCGATCTGGCCGTGCTGCGGGTGCAGCACACGGCGCCGCTGCCCTTCGTCCCCTGGGGCGATTCCGATACGGCTCTGGTGGGCGATTGGGTGGTGGCCATCGGCAATCCCTTCGGCCTCGGCGGCACGGTGACGGCGGGCATCATCTCGGCCCGCGGGCGTGACATCCGCCAGGGGCCCTTCGACGACTTCATCCAGACCGATGCCGCCATCAACCGTGGCAATTCCGGCGGCCCGCTCTTCAACATGCGGGGCGAGGTGGTGGGCATCAACACCGCCATCTATTCGCCGACCGGCGGCTCCATCGGCATCGGCTTCTCCATCCCCTCCAACCTCGCGCGCGGCGTGGCCCGCCAGCTGGCCGATGGCGGCCGCGTCCGCCGCGGCTGGCTCGGCGTGAACATCCAGCAGGTGACGGATGAGATCGCGGAGAGCCTGGGCCTGCGCGGTGGCGCGCGCGGCGCGCTGATCGCCCGCGCGCAGGAGGGGGCGCCCGCCGCCGCCGCCGGCATCCGCAATGGCGATGTGGTGCTGCGCTTCAACAACCAGGAAGTGCGCGAGATGCGCACCCTGCCACGCATCGTGGCCGAGACGGCTGTCGGCGCGCAGGTGCCGGTCATCGTCTGGCGCGATGGCCGTGAGGAGACGGTGACCGTCACCCTCGGCGAGCTGCCGACGGAAGCGACGCCGGCGGCGACCGCGCCCACGCAGACGCCGCGCCCGGATCGCCCGATCGAGCTTTCGGGCCTTGGGCTGCGCGTCACCGCGCTGACCGCCGAGCTGCGCGAGCGCTTCCGCCTTCGGCCCGAGGCGCGCGGCGTGGTGGTGACGGAAGTGCTGCCCAACACGCCCGGCGCCGAGCGCGAGATTCGCCCGGGCGACCTGATCCTGGAGGTCCAGCAAGAGCGCGTGACGACGCCGCAGGAATTGCAGGAGCGGATCGAGCGGCTGCGCCGCCAGGGCCGCGCGACCGCGCTCTTCCTGATCGAGAGCCAGCAGCAAGGGCAGCGCTTCGTGCCGCTGCGCCTGGCACCGCCGCGGGGCGCGCCGGGCTGAGGCCAGGGAAAAGGGGGGCTTCGGCCCCCCTCAGCTTTCCAGGCGGATGTTGTTGTCGCGGATCAGGGCGCCGATCCGGGCGCGTTGTTCCGTCAGGAACACACCGAAATCGGCCGGGCCCAGCGCCTGGATGTCCATGCCGAGATTGGCGTGGCGCTCCCGCACGACCGGGTCCGCGAGGCCCTGCTGCGCCGCTTCCGCGTGGCGGGCGATCGCCGCCGCCGGCGTGCCTGCCGGCGCGAAGAGCGCGATCCATTCGTTCAGCGAAAACCCCTCATAGCCCAGTTCCAGCATGGTCGGCGTGTCAGGCAGCGTCGGGATGCGGCGCGGCGTGGCGACGGCCAGCGCGCGCAGCCGGTTGTCGCGGATCAGCGGCACCACCAGCGGCGTGGTGTTGAAGGTGAAGACCGTCTCACCCGCGAGCAGCCCGGGGATGGATTGCTGGCTGGCGCGATAGGGCACATGCGTCACCTCCAGCCGCTCGCGCTGCGTGAACATCACGGCCGCGAGGTGCGAGGCGAGGCCGATGCCGGTGCTGGCATAGGGCTGGCCTGGATTGGCGCGGAGATAGGCGACCAGCTCCGCCACATTCCGCACCGGCGTCTCGGCCCGCACGCAGAGCACGTTGGGCAGCAGCGCGAAGAGGCTGACGGGTGCGAAGGCGGTCAGGTAGTCGAAGGAGAGGCCGCGCATCAGGAAGGGGTTGCTGACCTGCCCGGCGGCATCGAACAGCAGCGTGTGCCCATCCGGCGCCGCCTGCGCCACCACGCCGGCGCCGATGGAGCCCGATGCGCCACCGCGATTCTCGATCACCACATTCTGGCCGAGCACGGTCTGCATGTGGGGCGCCACCAGGCGCAGCGAGGCATCGGCCGAGCCGCCGGCCGGCCAGCCGGCCACGATGCGCACGGGGCGCGTCGGCGCCCAGGCTTGCGCCTGGGCGAGGGCCGGAGCGGCGAGGGGGAGGGCGAGGATGGCGCGACGGTTCATGCGCCCATAAATGCCGCGCGCCGCGCTATCCGTCGAGCCGAATTCCCTCGGCCGCGATCAGGGCGCCCATGGCTTCGCGCTCGGCGGCGAGGAAGCGGCCCAGCGCCGCGGGCCCCTCGGCCGCAGGCTCCATGCCGAGTTCGGCGAGGCGGGGGCGCAGGGCAGGCTGGTTCACCGCGTCGGCGGCGGCGGTGGCGAGGCGCGTGATGATGGCGGGCGGCGTGCCAGCTGGGGCCAGCAGGGCCAGCCAATCGCCGATGGCGAAGCCCGGGAAGCCCTGCGCCGCGATGCTGGGCTCGCACCCCGGCAGGGAATAACCCAGCGCCAGCAGCCGCCCCTCGCGCAGAAGGGGCGCCGCGAGGGCGATGGAGGTGAAGCCCATCGCCACATCGCCGCGCAGCAGTCCTGCCATCTGGTCGGCGCCCCCGCGATAGGGGATGTGCTCGCCCGCGAGGCCCGCCCGGCGCATCAGCGCCGCCATTGCCAGGTGGGTGCGGGCGCCGATGCCGACACTGCCATAGGCGGCGGGCCGGCCCTCCGCGCGCAGCCGCGCCAAAAGCCCGTGCAGCGTGGTGACGCCGAGATCGGCCCGCACCACCAGCACGAGCGGCAGGGTGGCAAGCAGGCTCACGGGCGCGAAGGCGGTCGCGTAGTCGAAGCCGAGGCCGCGCATGAGGTGCGGGTTCACCGCCTGGCCGCCGGAATCGAGCAGCAGGGCGCCACCATCCGGCGCCGCCTGGGCCACCACCCCCGCGCCCACGGCACCCGAGGCCCCGCTGCGGTTCTCGGGCGTCACGGTGGTGCCGAGGATTTCGCCCATGCGGGGGGCGATCAGCCGCCCCAGCAGATCCGTGCTGCCGCCGGGCGGAAACGCAATGATGAGGCGGATCGGCCGATCCTGCGCCGCGGCGGGCGTGGCGAGCGGCAGCGTCAGCAGGGCGCGGCGGGAGGGCATGCGTTGCCGCTAGCCCAAACCGCGCGCGCCGGCCACCGCGCGCGTGTGACACCTGGGCGAAGCGGGGTAAGCTCCGGCGATGGCCCCTCGCCGCGACCCCCCAGGAGACCTCTTCGGCCCGCCCGAGGCCCCGCCCTCCCTGGCCGCCCCGGCCGAGGGCGCGCCGCTGGCCGAGCGGCTGCGCCCGCGCACCCTCGCGGAGGTGGTGGGGCAGGACCAGCTGCTGGGGCCCCAAGGCAGCATCACCCGCATGCTGGGGCGCGGCAGCCTCGCCTCGATGATCCTCTGGGGGCCGCCCGGCGTCGGCAAGACCACCATCGCGCGGCTGCTGGCCGAGGCGGCGGATCTCAGCTTCGTCTCGCTTTCCGCGGTGTTCTCCGGCGTCGCCGACCTCAAGCGCGCCTTCGACGAGGCGCGGCAGCGGCGGCGGATGGGTCGGCGCACCCTGCTGTTCGTGGATGAGATCCATCGCTTCAACCGCGCGCAGCAGGATGGCTTCCTCCCGGTGGTCGAGGACGGCACGGTGGTGCTGATCGGCGCCACCACCGAGAACCCGAGCTTCGCGCTGAACGGCGCGCTGCTCTCGCGCTGCCAGGTGATGGTGCTGAAGCGGCTGGAGGCGGAGGGGCTGGAGTCGCTGCTCGCCCGCGCCGAGAGCGAGGCGGGCCGCCCCCTGCCGCTCGACCCGGCGGCGCGCGAGGTGCTGCTTGCCATGGCCGATGGCGACGGGCGCTACCTGCTGAACCTCGCCGAGCAATTGCTGGCGCTGGATGACGCCACCCCGCTCGACCCCGACGGGCTGGCCCAGCTGCTCGCCAAGCGGGCCGCGCTCTACGACAAGGACCGGGAGGAGCACTACAACCTCATCTCCGCGCTGCATAAGTCGCTGCGCGGGAGTGACCCGGATGCCGGGCTCTACTGGTTCGCCCGGATGATCCTGGGCGGCGAGGATGCGCGCTACATCGCCCGCCGGCTCACGCGCTTCGCGGCCGAGGATGTGGGCCTGGCCGACCCGACGGCGCTGCCGGCCGCGCTGGCCGCCTGGGAGAGCTATGAGCGGCTGGGCTCGCCCGAGGGGGAGTTGGCTTTGGCGCAGCTTGTGGTCCACCTCGCCACGGCGCCCAAGTCGAACGCCGTCTATGTGGCGTGGAAGGCCGCCCAGGCTGCGGCGCGCGAGACCGGGAGCCTGGCGCCGCCCGCCCATATCCTGAACGCGCCGACCAAGATGATGCGCGAACTCGGCTACGGCGCCGGCTACCAATACGATCATGACGCGGAGGAGGGGTTCTCCGGCCAGAACTACTTCCCCGACGGCATGGCGCGCCCGCGCTATTATGAGCCGGCCGGGCGCGGGGCTGAGGCGGCGATCGCCAAGCGCCTCGCGGAATGGGCGAGGCGGCGGCAATGAACTTCCTGCTGGTGGCCGCGGGCGGCGCGCTCGGCTCCATGGGCCGCTACGGCATCTCTCTGCTGGCCATGGGCTGGCTGGGGGCGGCCTTTCCCTGGGGGACGCTTGCCGTGAACGTGCTGGGCAGCGGGGCCATCGGCGTGCTGGCGGGGCAGGGGATCAGTGGCGGCGCGCGGCTCTTCTGGGTGACGGGCGTGCTGGGCGGCTTCACCACCTTCTCCGCCTTCAGCCTGGAGGCGGCGCTGCTCTGGGAGCGCGCGGCCTGGCAGGGCGTGCTCTACGTGCTGGCGAGTCTGGGCCTCGGCCTCGCGGCCTTCGCGCTGGGCTGGGTGCTGGCGCGGGCGTGATCCTTGACGCGCGCCGCCACCGCGCGCCTGCTTGCGCGAGAGGGAAGGAGCAAGGCGAATGGCTGAGGCGCGGCGGATGCGGCTGGGGATCTTCGTCCAGGCGGCTGGGCATCACGTCGCCGGCTGGCGGCATCCGGACGCCATCCCGGGCGGGCCAGACCTCGCGCTGATGAAGCACATCGCCGCCACCGCCGAGCGCGGGCGCTTCGACATGTTCTTCCTCGCCGACAATTTCACCACCGGCTATGCCGAGCACCCCTCCTCGATCGGCAAGTTCGAGCCGCTGACGCTGCTCTCCGTGCTCTCGGCGGTGACGACGCATCTGGGCCTCGCGGCCACGGCCTCCACCACCTACGCCGAGCCCTATCACGTGGCGCGCGCCTTCGCCTCGCTGGACCATCTCTCGGGCGGGCGCGCGGCCTGGAATGTGGTCACCACCTCCTATCCCAAGAACGGCGCCGTCTTCGGCCGGCAGCACCCGCCGCATGCCGAGCGCTACGCGATGGCGGAGGAATTCGTGGAGGCCTGCCGGCTGCTCTGGGATTCCTGGGATGACGATGCCTTCGTGATGGACAAGGCGCTGGGCACCTTCGTGCGGCCGGGCACGCTGCACATCCCGGATTTCGAGGGCAGATACTTCACCGTGAAGGGCGGGCTGAACCTGCCGCGCTGCCCGCAGGGCCAGCCCGTCATCATCCAGGCCGGCAGTTCGGCCCCCGGCCAGGCGCTGGCAGCCCGCACGGCCGAGGTGGTCTTCACCGCGCAGAACAACCTGCCCGATGCGCAGGAATTCTACGCGGGGTTGAAGGCGCAACTGGCGCAGCATGGCCGCGCGCCCGATGCGCTGAAGATCATGCCGGGCTTCATGCCGGTGATCGGTGCGACCGAGGCCGAGGCCCGGGCACTCTTCGCGGAGCTCAGCAGCAAGCTCGACATGACACAGGCCAACACCGTGCTGTCCGACCGGCTGGGGATGGACATGTCGGGCTTCGACCTCGACGCGCCCGTGCCCGACCTGCCGGAGAGCGAGCACCTGAAGAGCCGCGCGCTGCTGCTGCTGGAGACCGCGCGGCGCGAGGGCCTGACCCTGCGCGAGCTGTGCCATCGCGTGGCCGCCTCGCGCGGGCATCTGACGGTCATCGGCACGCCGGTGCAGGCGGCGGATGTCATGGAGCAATGGTTCCGCGCGGGCGGCGCCGATGGCTTCAACCTGATGCCACCCTTCTTCCCCGGCCAGTTCGACGCCTTCGTGGACCATGTCGTGCCGATCCTGCAGGCGCGCGGGCTGCTCCGGCGGGAATATGAGGGGAGGACCCTGCGCGAAAATCTGGGCCTCGCGCGGCCGGCGAGCCGTTATGCGACGGCGATGGACAACGCGGCCGAGTAGGGCGGCGCATCAGGGGCGCAGATGATCTCCATCCCGCGCCGTTCCATCTTCCAGGCGCGCATGGCGGCAGCCCGCGGGCCTCTTGGCGCCGGTCCGGTCATGACGCGCCCTGAGCTGGATCGGGCCGGATCTCCGCCAATCCCCGGCGCAAAGCCGCGACGCTGGCTTCGCCCAGCTCTGCATCCAGCCTTGCATGCGCGGCGCGCCAAGCGGGGATGGCGTCGCGCAGCAAGGCCACGCCTTCCGGCGTGATCTGAACGCGGCGCGAGCGCCGGTCGGCTGCATCGGGGATCACGCGCAGCAGGCCGCGGCGCGCCAGTGGCTTCACCGCGGCGGTCAGCGTCGACGCATCCATGGCGAGGAAGGGCGCGAGGCGCCCGATCGGCGGCGGCTCCGCCTGGTTCAATGCAACCATGAGCGAGAACTGGCCGTTGGTCAGGCCAAAGGGCCGAAGCGCCAGGTCGAAGCGCCGCGCCAACGCGCGCGCGGCCCGCTGCGTGGAGAGGCAAAGGCAGGTGTCACGGATGTGGTGCACCGTGGCGACGGGGAGGGTTTCCGTGTTTGACAAAGCCATTTTACTTTGATATCAAAATTTCAGGATCAAAGCCAGAGCGGAGCCAAGCAAACCGCCGGAATTCTGGGGAAACGCCATGACCGACCCATCTGCGTCGCGAATTGTTCCGTCCGTGGAGCCCACGCTTGAAGCCGGTGTGTGCCGATGACCGGCTCCATCCCGAAGAACATCATCTGCCTCTGGTTCGACCGCGACGCCGAGGCGGCCGCGCGCTTCTACGCCGCCACCTTCCCCGACAGCCGCGTGGGCGCCGTGCACCGCGCCCCCGCCGACTATCCCTCTGGCCACGCGGGTGATGTGCTGACGGTGGAGTTCACCGTGGCCGGGATTCCCTGCCTCGGCCTGAATGGCGGCCCGGCCTTCCCGCACAGCGAGGCCTTCTCCTTCCAGATCGCAACGGACGACCAGGCGGAGACCGACCGCTACTGGAATGCGATCGTCGGAAATGGTGGGCGGGAAAGCGCCTGTGGCTGGTGCAAGGATCGCTGGGGCGTGAACTGGCAGATCACCCCGCGCGCCCTGACCGAAGCGATCGCGGCGGGGGGCGATGCCGCGAAGCGCGTCTTCGAGGCGATGATGACCATGCACAAGATCGACATCGCGGCCATCCAGGCCGCGCGGCGCGGCTGACGCCGCGCGAAGCCGCATCGGAGGAAGCGCCATGTCCGCACCCCGGATCACCGTCGAAGCCGTGGTCGCCGCGCCGATCGAGCGCGCCTGGGCGGCCTTCACCACGCCAGCCGATATCACGCGGTGGAACTTCGCGAGCGAGGACTGGTGCTGCCCTTCCGCCGAGGTCGATCTGCGCGTCGGCGGCACCTACAAGGCGCGGATGGAGGCCCGGGACGGCAGCTTCGGCTTCGACTTCGAAGGGCTCTACGAGGAAGTGGAGCCCGCCCGCGCCCTCACGCTCGCCCTCGGCGACGGGCGCAAGGCGCGCACCACCTTCGCACCGAGCGGCGACGGCACGAGGGTCACGACGGTCTTCGACGCGGAGACGCAGCACAGCATCGCCATGCAGCGCGATGGCTGGCAGGCGATCCTCGACAATTTCGCGTCCTATGTCGGGAAACAGGCCGCGCGGTGAAGACGACGGCCGTGGTGGGAGATGTGCGATGTACGTGGACGGATTTGTCCTGGCGGTGCCGACCGAAGCCAAGGAAGCCTACCGCCGCCATGCGGAGGAGGTTGCGGTGGTGTTTCGCAAGCACGGCGCGCTCTCGCTCGTGGAGGCCTGGGGCGATGATGTGCCGGAGGGCAAGGTGAACTCCATGCACACCGCCGTGCTGCGCAAGCCGGAGGAGACGGTGGTGTTTGCCTGGATCACCTGGCCCGACCGGGCCACGCGGGATGCGGGCATGGAGAAGGTGTCGGCCGATGCCCGCGCCTCCGGCTCCATGCACCAGATGCCCTTCGACGGAACCCGCATGATCTTCGGCGGGTTCGAGGTGATCGTGGACGCGTGACAGGCTGCCGCGGGCGTCGGCGATCCGCGTCTTTCAGCCGAGGCGGATCTGCTGGGCCTTCCGGCCGCGCATCCAGGCCCAGATGCCGGCGGCGCGGCCTTGCCATTTCACCCGCCGGTCATCCCCGCGCCGCAGCGCCGCCTTGAGCACCAGCCCCGGCCATTCCGCGAGCGCGAGGCGCCAGGCAGCCGCGCGCCCGCGATGCTTCGCCTCAAGGTGCAGCCGGGACCAGCCTTGGTGGAACGCCTTCCAATGGGACAGGCGCGGCGAGGGCGCGGAGCTTGCCCCGCCCAGATGGCGCACCCGCACACCCGCCACATGCACCAGCGCATGGCCCGCGGCGCGGACCCGCAGGCAGAGGTCGTCATCCTCGAAATAGAGGAAGATGTCCGGGTCGAAGCCCCCCAGCGCCCGCAGCACCGACATCCGCAGGAACATGGCGGAGCCGCCGACATACCAGCAGCATGCATCGCCCTCCGGCTCCATCACCGCCCCGCGCAGGCGGCGAAAGGGCAGGTCGTGCCCGAACTGCATGTGGCCTTCCTCGGCGATCACCTCGGGCGCCAGCAGGCCGGCCTCGGGGTAGCGGCGCGCGGCAGCGATCAGGCCCGCGACGGTCCCGGGCTCCAGCGTCGCATCGGCGTTCAGCAGCAGGCCGAATTCGGTGGTGACCTCGGCGAAGCCGAGATTGGCGCCCGGCCCGAAGCCCAGATTGCGAGGCGCGCGGATCACCCGCGCCGAGGGGCGTGCGGCCAGCGCCACATCGGCGCTGTCATCGGGGCTCGCATTGTCCACCACGATGACCGGGCAGCCCTCGGGGATGGCGGCCAGGCACGAGGGCAGCAGCGCCGCCGAGTGATAGGCGACGATAACGACCGAACATCCCGCCTCCGCCGTCACGGCCGCGCGGAGGCGATCTCGGTCAACGCCTGGAAGAAGGCCGCGATGGCGGCTTCGGGCTCCATCGCCGTGTCGAAGCCGGTCTTGCTCTCGGCGCTGCCGACCGCCACCAGCCCGCCGGACCAGAAGCCCTCGGCCCCTTCCTCGGGCAAAATGGCGTATTGCAGCATCGCGATGCCGCCCGGCCCGCGATAGGAGATGTAGGGGCAGCGCTTGAATTTCTTGGTGCGGACCCCGCCGCCCGTCTTGGGCGCACCGCTGCCGGCCAGCAACGCATGCGGCGTGGTGATGCCGCGCGCCTTGGCCGTCTCGGGCGTCAGGTCGAACCTGGCCAGCGCCTCGGCCGCCACGGCCTTGATGCGGGCGACGGCCGCGTTCAGCGCCTCGTCGGGGACCGCGCGGTTGCCCGTGGGCAGCACGCGCCGCTCGGAGAGGGCGGCCTTCGCCGCATCGCGGAACTCGGTCGCCTTTGCATGGAGCTTGGCATTGGGGCCGGCGAGGATGGCCTCGGCATTGGCCACCATCGCCTTGAGCTCGGCCGCGGTCTTGCCCGTCAGGTCGAGGCTCATGCCATGTTGACCATGATGGTCTTCTTGTGGGTGAAGTGTTCGAGCATGGCTTCGAGCGAGGCCTCCTTGCCGAGGCCGCTCGACTTCACGCCGCCATAGGAGAGGTTCGCCTGCACAACCAGGTTCTGGTTGATCTGGACGAGCCCCGCTTCAAGCCGGTGCGCAAGGTCGAGCCCGACCTTCAGGTTGTTCGTCCAGAGCGATGCCGCCAGGCCGTATTCGCTGTCATTCGCCTCGGCCAGCACGGCCTCGGGGTCGTCGAAGGGCTGGATCACGGTGACCGGGCCGAAGATCTCCTCCTGCACCAGGCGCGACTTGCCATCGAGGCCGGTGAAGATCACCGGGCGCAGGAAAAGGCCCTTCTTGAGCGCGGGGTCGGTCGGCATGGCGCTGCACTCATGCGCGGTGGCGCCGGCCGTCGCCTTGCCTTCTGCGATGAAGCCCTGAACCTTCTCGAACTGGCCCTCGCTGATGATGGTGCCGATGTCGGTCTTCTCGTCCAGCGGATCGCCCATCACCATCCCGTCCACGGCCTTCTTCATCTCTGCCACGAAGGCCTCGAAGATCGGGCGTTCGACGTAGATGCGGCTCGCCGCCGTGCAGGACTGGCCCTGGCGCGTGAAGCGCATCGAGGTCAGCGCGCCCGAGACGGTCTTGGCGAAGTCGCAATCGGCGAAGACGATCATGGGCGACTTGCCGCCCAGCTCCAGCGTGACCGGCACGAGCTTCTGCGAGGCGGCCTTGGCCACGATCTTCCCGGTCTCGACCGAGCCGGTGAAGGTGACCTTGCGGACCAGCGGGTGCTCGACCAGCGGCGCGCCGCATTCCGGGCCCATGCCGCTCACCATTGGTC
>JAESGX010000673.1_pt1 | contig 10732 bp, 10 predicted proteins | sample 9269801 | NCBI WGS metagenome assembly JAESGX01 (sample SAMN16773122, study PRJNA677054) | algae metagenome | isolation source: Pleurocapsa minor GSE-CHR-MK-17-07R and co-occurring heterotrophs from wet... | place: USA: Lower Calf Creek Falls, Grand Staircase Escalante National Monument, UT ... | reverse complement strand
CCGTATCCTCGTGCTCTCCAAGCGGTATGACCGCGACACCCTTTCTAGAGCGCTCGAACTCAGGGCTTCTGCTCGAACGCGCCTTGTGATCGACCTGTGTGACAATCATTTTTACAATCCGCACGAGCTGCCTGACTGGACGCGCCGGGGCGACGAACTGAAGCAGTGCGTCGACGCCAGCGACGCGGTCTTCACCTCCAGCCAGCCGCTGGCGGACTTCGTGCAGCAGGCCTGCCCGGACGCGCCCCGGATCCATGTCATCGGTGACGCCATCGAAGCACCCGACGTGCGCATGCGCTCCTGGACCAACCTCGATGGCTGGCTGGACGAGGCACGGCTGCTGGGCCTCGCGCGCCGCCTGCCACCTAACTCGGTTCACCTGGTGTGGTTCGGCAACCACGGCAGTCCTTATGCCGAGGGCGGCATGTCAGACCTCGGCCGGATCGCGCCGCATGTGGGCGCCGCAGCGCTGGGAATAGGGGCCAGTCTCACGGTGATCAGCAATAGCCGGGAGAGCTATGAGCAGCTGCGGCCCGCGCTCCCGCTTGAGAGCTTCTATCTGCCTTGGTCGAAGCGGACCATCAGCCGCGCCCTCAAGCTGCACCATATTGCCCTGATACCGATAACGCCAAACCCGTTCACGATCTGCAAATCGGCAAACCGCATCGCAACAGCGTTTGCGCACGGGCTTGCGGTCGCAGCCGACAGCATTCCGAGTTTTCGCATCTTCGAGGGCGCGGCCATGTTCAACGACTGGCCCGATGCCCTTCCCCTGCTGGCAACCGACCCTGCCGAGCGGGCCCGGCGCGTCGCCTGCGGCCAAGCCATCGTAAATAGCCACTGCTCGCTGCCTGTGATCGCCCGGGAATGGCAGACCGCCCTGGCCATGGTCGACGCCGGTCCCTAGCGTTTGTAACGTCTGGACTGCCACGGCCAGCACCCCGCCCGGCCCGCCCGTTTCACAATTGGCTGTCGGGCCGCAAGGCGAGGGTTCGGACCGGTCGCCTTCTCTGGCGTACCAGCGGCAACAACCGCGCCCGCACCAGCAGAACCGCCAACCCCGCCGCCAAGCCGGCACCGGCTCCCAGCAGGTAGATCGGAAGAAGCCGCGGTGTGACCGGGCGCGACGAAACCACCACCACCCCCAGCCGGTCTGCGGCGAAGGCGCCGGTGGAGCTTGCAAACATCCGACGACGTTCCTGCTCACCGAGCAGGGTCGCCAGGGCGTTCCGGTGTTCCGCCAGCGACACTTCAAGCAGCTGCTGGGATAGATAGCGGATCCGGGAATCGAGCCGCTCGTTCGTCTGGGCGCGGATGATCGCGTCGGAATAGTCGGCAACCCGGCCCAGGAAAATGCCGGCAAAGACCGGGTCCGCATGTTCGAACCCGAGCACCGCCACTGTGGCGTCGCGCGGCTGCACCACGGTGATGCGGCGCGCCAGCAGTTCCTGCACGTCGGCGGCACCCGGGGCTTCCCAGTCCGTGACGGGCATTCCCAGGACTGTCTTTACCGCAATCTTCAGCGGTCGCAGGGCGTCGTGAGGCTGCTGCCAGCTACGGGTACTTGGATTCCAATGCTGCGGAAAAAGCTTGCGCATCACATCCGTATCGCGCGCAAGTTGGGCTGCAACCTCGCGCGAGCGGACCCCGAGCAGGAACAGTTCGAAATAGCGCTCCTCTTCGTTCCCCAGCAAACCCGCCCCTGCAAGCGCGGCGATGCGGCCGACGCCCGCGTGGGGCTGGTTGCCGGTAATGGGCGGCATCACCGATACTTCGGCCCGATAGCGCTGCTCGGCAAAAACATGCACATAGACGAGGCTGGCAAGCAGCCCGGCCGCCAGGAACAGGGTCAGGGGCAGCCGGAAGCGCCAGATTTCGGCGAAGATAGCCTGAGCTTCGTGCTGGGCCTCCCCGCGTTCCGATCCTGCCATCTCATACGCCTTCCAGCCGCTCATCTAAATCCCTCCGGACAATCGGTCGGGGATCGGCCTGACCCTGCGGCCCCCGATGCCGCATCATGTCCCGTATGCCGCCACCAGTAACGCCAGAAATGCGGGGAACACCAGAGCCTCGCCAGGCTTCTGACGTGCCAGCGGAGGTATCGCAGCGAGCGATGGCTGCTGCGCCGCGCAACATGCAGTACATGCGCCTCGGAAAACAGCTTCAGGCCCCAGCCTCGAAGGCGCAGGCGGATGCACAGATCAACATCCTCTCCATAGAGGAACCAGCGCGCGTCGAATCCGCCGATGGCGCGAAAGCGGTCCGACCGTACCAGGTAGAACATACCGGCGATCCAGTCAGGAGCGGCCAGGGCATCGGTCCGAGGCGTGAGTCCCATCGCCCGCGTCAGCGTCCTCTGCACGATCCGCCAAGGCGTGGGCAGGGCTCTCGCCGAATCCGCGACCCTTCGCTCTTCATCGAGCACAAGCGGTGCAACGAGGGCGAGGCTCGGGTCGGCGTAAAGCGCCTCCCCGAGCATCCGGAACACGTCCATCTCCAGTCGGATGTCGGGGTTGATGATAGCAAACAGATCCTGTGGCCGGGTGAGAAGAGCCTGATTGTGATTGGTAGCAAAGCCTTTCGGCTCGGCGTTCGCAATCCAGGTGACGAACGGCCATCGCGCCCGGTCGAACGTTTCGGCTTCTGCAATATTCAGTGTCACTATAACCTTTACGCAGTCCGGTAGATTCAACCTGGCGAGGTCGTCCAGCAGAAGGCCAAGCTCGGCGCCATGGCCGTGGCTGACGATGGAGACCGCCATCGAGGCGCCGGCCGTCATCAAGCAAGCCCTGGCCGGGCAAGCGCGAGCCCGAGCAGGGCGCGTTCGCGCAGAATCGGAAACACTCCCCGGCCCTTGCCCGTGTGCGTGGTGAGGGACGCTGCCCCGGAATGTCGACGATAGCGTATGAAAGGGATGGTCGCCACGGCAAGTTCGCCACGCATGGCCGCATTCACCGATATCCACATGTCGTGCGGTACCCCTGCTGGGAAGGGTAACAGGCTCCGGACAAAGCTAGCGCGACACCCCAGCGTTGCACCGATCACAGCCGGGCGAACCGCGAGGGCCAGCGCTCCGAAGCCCAGCGGTTTGCGCAGTGCCCAGAAAGAGGGAGCAACTTCGCGCATCTCGGCATCCGTGACGCTGGCGTCGCCGCACACGCACGCCCGGTCTTCAAGCAGCCGGAGCGTGGCGGGCAGGCGCTCCTCGCACCACACATCGTCCTGATCGCTGAACAGCAGGACCGAACCCGCAGCATTGTGCACGCCACGTTCGAAATTCTTGACATACCCGAGCCGCCTGCCGCCGGGCAGCACGCGAATCCGCGAGTCAGCTACCGCCCGCACGGCGTCCAGCGTTGCGTCGACCGAGCCATCATCGCAGACGAGCACCTCGTCATCCGGCCCTATCTGCGCCACGATGCTCCGAAGCTGCTCGCCGATATAGGCCGCTCCGTTGTAGCTCGCCAGTATGACGCTGACGCGGGTCACGGCACCAGTTGCCGCAGCATCTGGCCTGCGGGGATGCCGACAAGGTCGAAACGTCGGAACCGAAGGCAGCGCGCAACCGCACGGGCCAGGACATAACAGGTGGCGAGCCTGGGCCTCTGCAGGTCGGCATAGAAGTTCACGACCGAGGCGATGATGTTGGCGTAGCGCCAGCGCGGCAGCGAGACAAAATGGTCGACGACGGAGAGGTCGTGGCCAATCCTGTGCGGCAGCAGGCTTGGCTGCAGTCCAGCCGCCTGCAGCTCGGCGCTGAGCCAGTAGTCGATGCCATCCAGCCAGTAACGGTCGGGAAAGCGGCGGCCGCCGGCAAAAAAGGCTGCGTCGAGACAGAGATAAGCGATGATGTAAAAATCATGATCGAACCCGGTGCAGCGGAATGGCGACACCTGGCGCCCGGCCGAAACCAAGGTTGGGCAATAGCCGATCGTGGCGCAGGAACCCGATCGCTGCTGATCGAGACGGGTGAATACGTCGGCCAGGAAGAGTTCGTCGATGGCGCTGTCGGAATTCAGCAAGAGGATATGGTCGCCTGGCCTGGGCCGTATCCGATCCAGGCCAAGATTATAGCCGCCCGCCAGACCGCCATTGCCGGCGGTTTCGATTTCGCGCGCCACCACGCGACCGCAGTGAACCTCGCGCTCCACGCCGGCCGCGCCGGCCGGTGCCGAGCGATTGACCATGTTGAGGAGCTTGAGCCGCCGGGCGACGCTGGCGGGCAGTGCAGCCAGTGCCGCAGGCATGCCGGTTTCGTCGAGGCGCTGGTTGTAGGTCACGTTCAGCAGCCAGATATCGGGGCGGTCAGGCTGATCAACCATGGCGGGCGGCCAGAGTCGCGCGGAACCATGCCGCATAGGCGGCAAGACCTTGCGCCAGCGGCACCGCAGCGTGGAAGCCCAGCATTGCTTCGGCTCGATGCATGTCCGCCACAGCCCCCAGCACATCGCCCGGCCTGAACTGGCCGACCGGCAGGATAACCGAAGCCGAGCCATATGCGGCTTTCAAAAGCTCGGCCACATGCTGAAGCTTCACCGGCACCCCACTCCCCCCGTTTAGGATCTGGACGCGGCCGTTTTCGACAGCGCGGCGGTCAAGTGCCAGCCAGAGCAGCCGGGCGGCGTCGTCCACGTGAATGAAGTCCCGCACGATATGTCCCTGTTCGAACACCGGCACCTGCTCGTCCTTCAGCAAGCTTTGCGAAAACCAGTTCAGCACGCCGGTGTAGGGATTGGATATCTCCTGGCCCTGACCATAGACATTCTGGTATCGAACTATCCGGATGTCGAACCCTCGCGTGGTGGCGAGTGTGCCCAGCAGTTGCTCGCCGAACTGCTTCGTCATCCCGTACACGGACAGGGGCTGCAGGGGCAGATCCTCCCGGCTCGGCAACAGATCGAGCGGGCGCGCGCACAGCGGACAGAGGGGCTCGAAGCGACCGGCGTCAAGCGCCGCGGCCGACCGTTCGATCGGGAACTTGCCATGTTCGCTGCAGCGCCAGTCACCCTCGCCATAGACCGCGCGAGACGAGGTGAACAGAATGCGGGTGCGAGCAGGATCGGCATGGGCCGACAGTCCTTCGACGATTTGCGCAAGCACCAGTGCATTGTCGGCCACACAGGCGGCGGGGGAATGCTGCGAGCGCGCGGTGCCGGTGTCGGCGTTCAGGATAGCCACGGCATCGGCGTCTGCGAACAGACGACCATGCTGGACACGGTCACCGGCGTCGAGGCAAAGAATATGATCCCGACCGGGGCGGAGCCCCGCTTCATGGCGGTGCAGCGCCCCCCAGTCGGGGTGGCTGGGACCGGAAATCCGGTCTACCACCCAGACGCTGTCGAAGTGGTCGCGGAACAGCTCGAGAAATCGGCTGCCGATGAAGCCAGCGCCCCCCAGGACGACAAGTTTTCCCAGACTCATTGCCCGGCAGTGCCCTGCTCGCGGAACAGGCTCCGCAGCTTCTTCGCTACTGCGAGGACCGACCGTTCGAGCACAGTGTTGCGCCCCGAAAAGCGCGCTACCGTGTGGGGCGGCGTGTAGAGTTCGTCTTTCAGGCGTTCGACGCGGGGGAGTGCCCGCGCGTCGACAATGCCGTGCTCCACCTGATACATGAGCCCCGGTCGGACATTCCCGCTGCGAGCCTCCTTGACGATCTCGTCGAAGCTGATGAAACCGTCGCGCACCGCATCGAGCAGCGCTTCCACCCAGACCCCGGCCAAGGGGTTGCGATTGCTTAGCCAGGGCTGCCGGTCCATGTCGGTGAAATGCAGCAGGGCGGTTTTCCCGGGCTCATAGCGCTCCAGCGAGTTCCATTCATAGGGCAGCGCAACCGCCTTCGAGGGTTCGAACGCGAAATCGAACATGATTGCTTCATAATTCCCCTGCGCGGCCACCAGGAGGGCGTCGGCGTCCCAGCGTGCGCGGCTGCAGTCGATAACCATGACGCTGAACTGCGGCTGTCGCCCGGAGCCCGGGGGTGCTGCTGCGGAGGACAGGGCAACGTTGTCTGGGTGATGTGCCACGAGCGCGCGCACATCGTCGAACAGCAGCATGTCGGAGTCGAGGTAAATGGACTTGCCGGAGTATCCGCTCAGGCGGGGAATGCTGAGCCTCTGCAGCGAGAAGGGTGTCCGGCCCTCCGTCTGCGCCGGTTCCAGCACCTCGTACAAGCGAATGATCCGGACCTTTTCTCGCGTCCACTTGCGAATGGAATGTTCCAGCACCCTGGCCGGCAACAACTGTTCGCGTTCGCAACCCACGAAGATGGGAATGGTCTCTCCATCCGCCCGCTCCATGGTCAGTCCGTTCTTCATGCAAATGTCCTTGAGGATGGCAAACTGCTTCGAGTAGCCCTGCCCGAGCTGCGTGCGTGGTCCCACGTCAAGGCCCTGCGCATAGCCGGTGCCGCCGTCTATCCCAAGCGTCGAAATCCGGCTTGTGCCGGCAGATGCCAGAATTTGCAGCAGCGCCGACAGGGAAACAAGGTTGGGCCTGAACAGATTGTCCATGCCGTCAGCACCTGCGAACAGCGTGTGAAAATAGAAGAGCTGACCGGCAGCCTCTATCGCAGCGAGCGCCGGTCGTGCGGCCGCAAGATCGACAAGCGTTTCCCGCATGGGCCGCGACCGAGCGCCTCCAGCATGTGTGCGCTTGTTGGGGCGCCAGGGCAGGATCAGCGCCGCGCCCTCGGCTGCCACGCCGTCCAGGATGCGCTCCAGCGGTTCTATGTCGATGCAGAAGGCGGCATCGACCCGGTGCAGGCTCGCAACTTCGTTGATTCCGATCACAAAGTGCCCGGCGCGCGCGGCGTCGAGGGCGTCTGCTGTCAGGGAAGGCCCCTTTCCGAGCACGAGCACAGGCCGGCCCGCGATGCGATCCTGGAGGTGACGGACAGGCTTCATGTGCATCTCATCGGATGTCCCTGGGTTCGGTCCGGCCACGGCCGGACGCCCGCATCACATCTCGAGCTCGTGAAACGGCTGGGCCTTGACGGCGTCATCCAGCGCGACGAGTGTCAACAGCAGTTCGCGCATTCTGCCGAGTGGCCAGGCATTGGGCCCATCCGACAGCGCGTTCGACGGGTCAGGATGGGTTTCCATGAAAAGTCCCGAGATGCCGGTCGCCACCGCCGCCCGCGCCAGCACCGGCACGAATTCCCGCTGTCCTCCGGACACACGCCCCTGCCCACCCGGCAATTGTACCGAATGGGTGGCGTCAAAGACCACGGGGCAATCCGTTTCGCGCATGATGGCCAGGCTGCGCATGTCGGACACCAGGTTGTTGTAGCCGAACGAAGTGCCCCGCTCGCACACCAGTATCTCTGCGGTACGGCCCGCCGCCGCAGCGGCGGTGCGCGCCTTTTCCACGACATTCTTCATGTCGTTCGGAGCCATGAACTGCGCCTTCTTGATGTTCACCGGCTTACCGGCTGACGCCACCTTGCAGATGAAGTCTGTCTGCCGCGCAAGGAAAGCGGGTGTTTGCAGGACGTCAACAACGGCCGCCACGGCCTCGACCTGCTCCTCTGTATGTACGTCGGTCAGAACGGGAACCTCCAGCGTTTCGCGCACTTTTGCCAGAATGCGCAGCCCTTCCGCCATCCCCAGCCCCCGGTACGATTGACCCGAGGTCCGGTTGGCCTTGTCGAAGCTGCTTTTGTAGATGAACGGAATGCCGAGATCCGAGGTAATCCGCTTCAGCTCTTCGGCAGTCGACAGCGCCATGCTTTCGGACTCGATGGCGCAGGGGCCGGAAATGAGCAGGAAGCGTTGGTCGAGGCCGAGCTTGGTGTTACAGACGATCATCGATTTACCTTCGATATATGGCCGGGCACAAAGCTAGCAGCACGAGACGGGCTCGCACCACAGGACAGGCTCGCAGCACCGGATGGAGTTGGTTGGACCAAGGCCTGCATCAGGCCAGTTCGAACATGAAATCGGGGTCGGCGCCGAGGGCCAGTCCGTACCGAAGTCGTACCGACTCGAAGAAAGCCGGTGCGCAGTCCGGTGCGAAATCATGCGCATCAACGCCGTTGACCACGAACACAAATGGAATACCATAATTCAGCGCGCCGGCAAGGTCGGTGGATACGCCGTCGCCCACGGCCACCACTTCTGGTATTGCAACCGGCCGTCCCAGCAATGCGCTGGCAACAGCCATGGCCCGATCATAGATCGGGGCATGAGGCTTGCCGAAATAGCGCACCGCGCCGCCCATTTCTCCATAGCGTCGGGCAATCGCGCCGGCACAGATTTCGCGCACGCCGCCGCGCAGCACCGCCATGTCCGGATTGAAGCACAACAATGTCGAACCGGCCTCCGCCATCAACCGAAGCCGAGCTTCGAAAGCGGAAACATCGGCAATTCCCGGGCGTTCGGGCCCGATACACACAACATGGGGCTGCGGCAGGTGGTCAGTAAGCGCCAGCCCTTCCGCGGACAGCGCGTCAGCATCGGCAGCAGACCCGATGAACCCTAGCGGATGGCTTTCCTCGAGGCCCCTGGCAAACACTACTGCGGCATCGCCAGACGTGACGATTGCGTCGTAGAGGTCGGGACCAATCCCGAGTACGTCCAGCTGACGTTCCACGTGGCTGACCGGCCGCGGCGCATTGGTGATAAGCACGACCGTCCGCTGCTGCGCTCGCCAAGCGGCCAGCAGAGCCACTGCGCGCGGAAACGCCGCCACCCCGTCATGCACACAACCCCAGATGTCGCAAAAGACAATGCGGATCGCAGGATCGAGGCCGGCCAACGTCAGATGCTGCGTGCTCAAGCGCGCGCCATCTGCCGGAGTGCGGCCTCGATTGGCTCGAGGTCGGACGGATTGTTCAGCTCCCACAGATCCCATGGCGGCGGTGAGACAGGAACCACCGACACAGGAATTCCCGCATACAGGAACCGCAGCTGCTCAAGCCCCTCCAACTGTTCCAGCTCACAGGTGCCTGCCGCGAGGTAGCGGCGGAGCGCCGACGGGCGATAGGCGTAGATTCCCAAATGCAGGAATACGGGCACCTGGGCGCCCGCAGCCATCGCCGCCGGGAGATACGGGATCAGCTTCTTGGAAAAATAGAGCGCACGCCCCGCTGAATCGAAGACGGCACAGGTCGCGCCCACCCTGCCCTGCTGCTCGTCGGCCAGGAGGCGGCGATAAGTGGTTCCGCCTGCCTGCATGACCGGTGTCGCCACCTCAATATCGGGAGTGGCGGAAAAGGCTGCCAGCAGTCCCGACACTGCGTGGGCCGGGGTCAGCGGGGCATCGCCCTGGAAATTCACCACGATGTCGGGCGAGGACCCGATAGCGCCAAGCGCCTCGGCGCAACGCTCGGTGCCGTTCGCGCATTCAGATGACGTCATTACGACATCAGCCCCGAAACGCTCCGCGACATCGCGAATTTCGGGGCTGTCCGTCGCCACATGCACCGAAGCGATGTTCGGCACCGCCAGGGCAGCCTCCCAGCTGCGCTGTATCAATGGCTTTTCCACCCCATCGGGCCCGCGCAGCACTGCCAACGGCTTTCCTGGATAGCGCGTGGAGGCGTAGCGCGCTGGAATGATAACAATCGCGTTCATTCGCCCGGCTGACCGTACAAAGGATCTGGCACAGGTCCATCTTCGGCCAGGCCCAACCGTACGAAATCATGAATGTGGACGAGACCCACCGGGACCCCGCCTCGTACCACGAACAGGGCCGTGATCCTGTGCCGGTTCATCAGGCGCAGCGCATCTTCCATCACCATGGTTTCCACGATCACCTTGGGATCGCGCTTCATGATCTCAGCAGCCGTTGCAACCTGCAGCCGATCGAACGCCCGCCTCAGGTCACCATCAGTGATCGTTCCTATCAACTGCCCGTCGGGGCCAACCACGCCCGCAATGCCGAAGCTCTTTCCGGTCATTTCCAGGATCACCTCATGCATCGCTTCGCAAGGCTTCACCAGTGGCAGCTTCGCCGCGCCATGCATCATGCGCCCGACCGGCAGCAAACGCGTCCCCAATGTCCCACCCGGATGCAGGGCACGAAAATCCTCCCGGGTGAATCCCTTCACTTCCATCAATGCCATCGCCAACGCATCGCCAAGCGCCAGCATCATGGTCGTCGATGTGGTCGGCGCAACGCCAACAGGACAAGCCTCGGCGGCTGCCGGCAGCAACAGACATTCGGCAGCAGCGCGCGCGAGCTCTGACCGGACGCCGGCGGTAATCCCGACGATCGCCACTCCGATCCGCTGACAATGGGCGATCAGCGGCGAAAGTTCGGGCGTGTCGCCCGAGTTGGAGATCAACAGCATGACGTCGCCGGGCATGATCATGCCCAGGTCGCCGTGCGCCGCCTCGGCCGGATGCAGGAAAATGGTTGGGGTACCGGTTGATGCCAGAGTCGCGGCAATCTTGCCGCCCACATGGCCCGACTTCCCCATCCCCGAGACGACGACGCGCCCAGGAGTCAGCGCCAAAAGCCCAACCGCGCGCGCAAAACCATCGTCCAGACTGTCTGCCAGCCGCCGAAGCCCCTCGAGCTCCAGCCGCACAACAGCCCGTCCTGCTTCAACGAGTCCCGCCGAGGGAGCATGTTCGACGACGGCTTCGGCCTTCCGGCCCGTTGCAGCCATGGTTCTTGATCCACTCTTGCCAAAACGCACTGGCGGCCAGCTTGGCGCCGCAGCGCCCCTCCCTCGTCCATCGCACCCACGGCGTCAAGCTGCCGTCGCCGGTCCGTCGCATACCCTCAC
>JAESGX010000672.1_pt1 | contig 10750 bp, 9 predicted proteins | sample 9269801 | NCBI WGS metagenome assembly JAESGX01 (sample SAMN16773122, study PRJNA677054) | algae metagenome | isolation source: Pleurocapsa minor GSE-CHR-MK-17-07R and co-occurring heterotrophs from wet... | place: USA: Lower Calf Creek Falls, Grand Staircase Escalante National Monument, UT ... | reverse complement strand
CCGCCTCGGGCTGCGCCTGATCGCGGAGGTGCCCTACGCCGCGCCGCGCCGGGATTCGTAGCGCATGCCAACCCGCATCCCTTCGCCGTCGGCGGCGTCCTTCGCGCGCATCGCCGCCTGCCTCCAGCAGGAGGCGCCAGGCCCCATCGCCTTCACCGCCGCCGCGCGCGGTGAGGGGGTCACCACCGTCACCGCCGGGGTGGCGCGGCTCCTGGCCAGCGCCTTTGGCAAGCGGGTTCTCGCCATCGGCTTCGATGCCGGTGCGCGGGGGCTGTCGGGCGCCCTGCCCGAAGCGGCGGAGCCGGGCCCCAACGCCGCCCTGGCCCGCGCCGTGCTGACGCCGGATGCGGCTGGCGCCGCGCGCCTGGATGGCTACGCCGCCGAGGCACGCTACGACCACATCCTGCTCGACCTGCCGCCCTATCCTGGCGAGATCGCCGCGCTGCTCGGCGCGCGCGCGGCGGGCCGGGCGGTCCTGGTGATCCGCGCCGGGCGGGAAACCGAGGCCAGCCTGCGCCAGACCGCCGAGGCGCTGACCCAGGACGGCATCCGGCTGCTGGGCGCGGTCATGAACGCCACGCCGAAGGGCCTGCCGGGCTGGCTGGAGCGGCTGTTGCGATGATGCCGGCCGATGGTGATGCCCCTGATGTGTCGGTCGTGGTCTCGGTGAAGAACCGCGCCGCCATGATGGGCGACTGCATCGCCGGGTTGCTGGCGCAGACCCTGGCGCGGGAGCGGTTCGAACTGGTGCTGGTGGACAATGTCTCCACCGAGGATCTGCGCGCCGTGGCCGATGCGGCACGCCAGGCCGGGCTGAGCGTCACCTATCTGCGGACCGAGCGCGACGGCGGGCCCGCACCGGCGCGCAACCAGGGTGTGGCCGCGGCGCGCGGTAGGATCATCGCCTTCACCGACAGCGATTGCAGGCCTTGCCCCGGCTGGCTGGCTGCCGGCCTCGCCGCCTTCGACGATCCGCGGGTGGGGCTGGTCTCCGGGCCCGTGCTGCCGAAGCCTGGGCAGCCGATCCGCCCGACCACCAAGCTCACCTTCATCACGGAGCAAGAGCACCCGACCTTCCCCACGGCGAACCTGTTCCTGCGGCGCGAGACCTTCCTCGCCCTCGGCGGCTTCGATACGAGCCTCTCCTTCCGGGATCCCTGGGACCGGGCCACCGAATGCGCCGACACGGACCTGGCCTGGCGCATCATCAAGACCGGCGCCGAGCGCCGCTTCCTGCCCGAAACCGTGATGTTCCATGAGCTGGAGGAGCAAGGCTGGATGCTGTGGATGCTGGAGCCGACGCGGTTGTTCGTCCTGCCTGAGCTGATCCGTCGCCATCCGGAGTTGCGGCGGCAGCTTCTGCATTTCGGCCTGATCTTCGATCGGCGCTCCTTCATCGTGACGCTCACCCTGCTGCTGACGGCCCTGCTGATGCTGTGGTGGCCCTGGGTCCTGCTGGTGCCACTGCTGGCGGCGCTTGCACGCGCAGTATGGCGCCGCGGCACCGCGACGCCGGCTGCCGTATTGGAGCAGATGGGCGTGAGCCTGATGAATCTGCCGCGCCTCCTGATGGTCAGCCTTTCCCTACTTTACGGAAGCATCCGCTTCCGATCGCTCGTTCTTTAGCGCCCGCGCGCCCGACCAGGAGCTTTGCCATGACGACGCGCACGATCCGGCTCGGAGGCCTGCAGGCCAGCCTCTTCGGCAACCAGCAACGCGGGGGCGTTGAGTTGTCCTGGCGCTACAAGGCGAATGCGCATGTTTATGAGGAGCTCTTGCCCGACCCCGCGCCCGCAGCCCCGCCCACGGCGAGCCTGGCCGAGCGCATCGCGGCGCATGGGTGGTACCACTCGCTCGAACTCGCGCCCGGCCAGATCACGCCCGGCTTCTTTGACCATAATCCGCTATTGCCGCTCTACCGCCTGCCGGCGCGGCTGGATGGGCAGCGCGTGCTAGACATCGCCACCTTCGACGGTTTCTGGGCCTTCGAGTTTGAGAAGCGTGGCGCGGCGGAGGTGATCGCGCTCGATGTGCCGACACTGGGCGATATCGACCTGCCGCCCCATCGCCGCGCCGATATGTCGGCCGCCAAGCTGGCGGAACCGATGGGGGCCGGCTTCGACCTCGCGCGCGAGGCGCTGGGCTCCTCCGTGCGGCGCGAGCGATGCAATGTCTATGACCTGACGCCCGAGCGCTTCGGCATGTTCGACGTGACGCATCTGGGCGATGTGCTGCTTCATCTGCGTGACCCCATGAAGGCGCTGTGGAACATGCGCCGGGTGACTCGCGGCAGCGCCTATATCTCCGACTGCTTCAATCCCGACCTCGACCGGCATGAGGAGGTGGCCCTCATGGAGTACCGGCGCGGGTCCGGGCACAATGTCTGGTGGCGCTTCGGCGCCAATACATTGCGCGCCATGATCGAGGATGCGGGCTTCGCGCGGGTCGAGGAGGTCGCCCGGTTTCGTTATGGCCCGCGGGGGGAGCCGCAAACCATGTGGCACATCGTCTTTCGGGCCACCGTGTGACCAGATGCGGATCGCGCTGACCCATCCCACCGCCTGGCCTGAAGTGCGGCGCGGCTCCGAGCGGTTGCTGCACGATCTGGCTGCGCATCACGCGATGGCGGGCCATGAGGTGAGCATCCTGACCACAACCCCCGCGGCACCCGGTGCGGATCCGCCGGGGGTCGCGCGTGTGGTTCTGCCGCGCCGCCATTGGGCCCTGGGGCGGATGCTGCATTTCCACCATGGCTTCGCCTGGGATTTGCCGCGCGTCCTGCGGGAGGGCCGCTTCGACGTGGTGCACACGCTGAACCATCATGATGCCGCCGCGGCTGCCTGGGCGCGGCAGCGCGGTGCGCGCTTCCGACTGATCCATCAATGCACGGGCATCCCGCGCGCGCGCATCTGGCGCCGCTTGCCGCTCGAAGGACTGGTGTTCCGCGCGGCGGTGCGCGGGGCCGATGCGGTGGTCGTCATCTCGCGCAGTGCGGAGGCCTTTCTCGCCGAGGATTACGGACGGGCTGGCGTGCTGCTGCCGCCGCCGGTCGCCACGGCCGAGTTTGCGCGCTGCCCCAAGCCGGCCGTCGGCACCATGCGCCCACGCCTGCTCTTCACCGGTGATGCGGCTGAAGCGCGCAAGGGCGCCACGCTTCTGCTGCGCGCCTTCCTGCGGCTGCGCGCCAGCCACCCGGACCTGATCCTCACCTTCGCGGGTCCGATGCCTGCCGACATGATGGCCTCGCTCCGCGCGATGGCGGGTGAGGCTTCGGTGGCGCTGGAAATGAAACCCGCCACGCGCGAGGAACTTCCCCGTCTCTATGCCGAGGCCAGCGTCACGGTGAACCCGGCCATCTGGGAGGCCTTTGGGATGGTCCTGGTGGAGAGCCTCGCGGCTGGCACGCCCGTGGTCGGTTGTGACCATGCCGGCACACGGGACATCGTGACCGACCCGGCCATCGGTCGCCTCTTTGCCCCAGGGCCGATCCGGGGCCATGCGCCCACCGACGATGTGGCCCTGGCGGAAGCGATCGAAGCCGCGCTGCGATTGGCCGAGTTGCCCGCCACCGCCGGGCGCTGCCGCGCGCATGCCGAGGCGTTTTCCTGGACATCGCTTGGGCCGGGCTACAGTGCGGTACTCACCGAAACGACCAAGCCGTGTCAGGCTGTCGTCGATGGGTCACTGAGGGACCGGGGATGATGCGAGTCTGCACAGTGAGACCAGCCGGCCTCGGCTTGAAGCTGCTGGGGTTGATGGCGGTCTGCGCCATGGCTGCCTGCACCTCGCCGCGGCCCTTCGACCGCGCGCTGGACGACGACAACCCCGGCTATCTGGACAGTCTGAGTCCGGCCGAGCGCAGCACGGCGACGCAGGCCATCGGCGCGGGGCTGCTTCGTGGCATGGGCACCTACCGCTTCCAGCCAGGTGATCGGGTGGATGTGACCTATCACTTCGACAATCAGCGCCTGCGCGCCTATCGCCTGGGCATCGGCGACGAGTTGGATCTGGATTTCGCCTTCGATCGGAGCCTGAACCGGACCATCGTGGTCCGCCCCGACGGCATGATCTCGGTCCCTGCCCAGGGCGAATTGCGGGCGCTGGGCGTCACGCCGGATCAACTCTCGCGCAGCATCTCCCGCCGCTACGCGGCGGTCGCGCAGGATCCGGTGGTAACTGTCATCGTGCGGCGCTTCTCCACCGCCGTGGATGACCTGGCCGAGGTGGTCCGCAACGCCGTCGAGGGGCGGACGCGCGGGGCGGTGGTGCGCCCCGACGGATTGCTGGATCTGCCGCTGGTGCAGGGCTTGCGCGCCGCGGGCATGACGCCTGAGGAGTTGCGCAGCGCCCTCAACGAGGAATATGGCCGCAAGGTGGGTGGTGTGCGCACCACGGTGCGTGTCAGCGCCCTGGGGGCCAACCAGATCTTCATCTTCGGCGAGGTTCGCGCCGCCGGCTCCGTTCCCGCCCCCACGCCGCGTACCGTGTTGCAGACGCTGGCCGCCGCCGGAGGGCCGCTTCCCACAGCCGCCGTGGACCAGATCCGCGTGCTCTATTTCGATCCGGCCGGCCGTGGCCGGGTGCGACAGGTGAACCTGAACCGCATCCTGGAGATGACTCGCCTCGATGAGGACATGATCATCCCGCCGAACAGTACGGTCTACGTGCCGCCCACGCAGGTGGCGCTGGTGGGCCGCTGGATGGACCAGGTGATCCGCGGCATTTTCCTCTTCAATGGCACCAGCGTGAGCCTCTCCTATGGTGCCTTCGTGCCCACCAACCAGCTGCGGTAGAAGGTGGTGCAACCGCCCGTGTCGCGATTGCGGTCTCCTCGTGAAGGCAGCCCCGCGGCATGCCCCTGGCTGCGACGTCCCTCCTTTCGTCCTCGCACGGCGCGTCGCGTGGCAGCGGCGCCCCGGAACTTGATTGGAGTTGGAAGAGCATGACGTCTGGTCTCCGACTGGAGAAGAAGCGCGTCCTGGTGACGGGTGGTGCGGGGTTTCTCGGCTCGCATCTCTGCGGCAGGCTGCTCGATGCCGGCGCGGATGTGCTCTGTGTGGACAACTACTTCACAGGCCGGCGCTCCAATTTGCGGACGATGATGGATCATCCGAACTTTGAAGTGCTGCGGCACGACATCACCCTGCCGCTCTACGTGGAAGTGGATGAAATCTACAACCTGGCCTGCCCGGCCGCACCGGTTCACTACCAGTTCGACCCCGTCCAGACGGTCAAGACGAGCGTGATCGGCGCCGTGAACACGCTGGGCCTAGCCAAGCGGACCAAGGCCAGGATCTTCCAGGCATCCACCTCCGAGGTCTATGGCGACCCCGAAGTCCATCCCCAGGTCGAGGAATACCGAGGCAGCGTTAATCCGATCGGTCCCCGCGCCTGTTACGACGAGGGCAAGCGTGCCGCAGAGACGCTCTTCTTCGACTATCACCGCCAGCACCATGTGAAGATCAAGGTGGCGCGGATCTTCAACACCTACGGGCCACGCATGCAGATCAATGATGGTCGGGTGGTGTCCAACTTCATCGTCCAGGCGCTGACCAACCAGCCGATCACGATCTTCGGAGATGGGGGGCAGACGCGCTCTTTCTGTTATGTGGATGACCTGCTGGAAGGCTTCGTCCGCCTGATGGCAACGCCAGATGACGTGGTGGGGCCCGTGAATCTCGGGAACCCGCATGAGATCACCATTGGCGAACTTGCGCGGACGGTGCTTGAGATCACGGGCAGCCGTTCGCCGTTGATCGCTCGGCCTCTCCCCGTGGATGATCCGATGCAGCGCTGCCCCGACATCGGCAAGGCGCGCCGCCTCCTGGCTTGGGAGCCGAAGATCGGGCTGCGTGAAGGGCTCCTCAAGACCATCGCCTATTTCGACGAGGTGCTGACCGACCCGGCGCGTGGCCTTGCGTGACGCCTGCCCATGGTCAGTTGGCCAGGCACCGAAGCTGTTGCGTTCAGCTCTGCTCCACAGGCGGGCATTTCATGCGGCATATCCAGGCCGAACAGCCGCCCTGAGGGGACAAGCATCAGGTCACGCTGACTGCCTGTTACAGTAGCGCCTGCCGCCAAGGCGATGCCGCAATACGCGTTTGCTTCTTGCCCCTGTTGCCCACTCATTTGAGCCGCAGAGCGTGGGCGAGCTTCCCAGAGACTGTTCGGTAGCGGTTCCTTTTCCCACCGCGCTGGGAACCGGAAGCTAACCTTCTCTGGGAGGGGCGTCAGACGCGTCTCACGGGTTGCGCCACCTGGCCGGTCGAAATGGGGGCCGCTCCAAGTCGGCACCGGTGGAGAGGCCCCCATTTCAACCGGACAGGGTGCCGTACCCGAGAGAGCCTAGGTTGAAGCCCAGGTGCACGCCTATGTCCAAACCAAAGCCCGCGTTGAAATCATCTGCGGCACGCATCGCCGCCGACGCTACACTCCCGAGGAAAAGGTCCGGCTGGTCGAGCAGACCCTGCAGCCACCGGCGCGCGCCTCACCTATGCCAACGGCATGGACGCGGTGCGCACCAGCGCCGCCGGCGAAGTTGAGGATCGAGGGGGTCGCGGAAAGAATTTCGACGGGTGGCAATTCTTGAAGGGGGTGGGGGCGGTTTCGGATGCCGGGGCGGGGCGGCGCCCGTGCCAAGCCGCGCCGCGCGTCCCCGGCCCGCCGATCCTATCTCGGAGGCGGTGGAGGCTGTCTTGGACGGCGAGACGAATCGGGCATGAACCCGCCAGACCTCCCGCCCGCCGGGTCCGACGATCTGGCCGAGGCCATCGCCTACGCCCTGAGGTTCAATGGCCGAGGCAAGCCGTTGGGCATGCGAACCCGAGATGATCCGGCGGCGGCGGTGGCGCGCGGTGTGATGCCGCACATGGCGCGGTGCGGCTTCGTGGTGATGCGAATGCCGCCAAGGGCAGCGCATTCAACCGGCTGAGCCGGCCAAGCAAAGGGCGCATTTGTGGGCTGAAAGCCGCATCGCCCGGAACGCTAGGTTTTCTGTGGGATAATGGCTCCGGCGGTAGGATTCGAACCTACGACCAACGGATTAACAGTCCGCTGCGCTACCGCTGCGCCACGCCGGATCACCATAGGCGGGGGAACTAGCAGGGCATGCGCGGGAGCGCAACCGCCCCTCAATCGCCTTCGCGCACCAGGCGGATATCCACCTCGCGCTCCACGAACTGCCATTCGCGTTGCGCGCGCAGCCGCGCCAGCATCTCGTCGAAGGCGGGCTCGTGCTCCGGCGCGTATTCGAACCAGGTGAGGAAATCGAAGGGCTCGCCCAGTTCGCGGCTGTGGTGCAGCCGGCGGGCGATGGCGGGGAGGTAGTCCATCCCGATCGCGATGTGCCGCGATTCCTCCTCGATGATGGCACGGCGCTCATCCTGGGCCAGCGCCCACCAGGCCGCGTTCTTGCGGATCGGGATGAGGGCGGCGCGGCAGGATTCGGGGCGCGCCAGGCCTGGCTGCCGGGTGGTCAGGGAATCGGCCTCGGCGCGGCGGGTGTAGCGCAAATTCCCGGTGCTGCCGCTCAGGGACCAGGCGATGGTCGCCGCCGGCGGCGGGGCGCCGCCCTCCTGGACGGCCAGCCGCGCCGCGGCCGGCAGGGGCGCGCCGGCCAAGGTCTGTATGCGCGCCACGCGCCAGGGACCAGCCTCGCCAGCGTGGAAGCGCACCATCAGGGGAGGGGACATGGCTGGGCTCCGGGCTTGCGGAGCGCCAAGCTAAGCACGGACCATGCCCAGGCGTGCAAGCGCTGGATGGGCCACGACTGCGGGAGGATTGGAGGTCCGGGGCGGAATTGAACCGCCGTAGCAGGTTTTGCAGACCTGTGCCTGACCACTCGGCCACCGGACCCTGAGGGGACGCTGTATCGGGCCGCTTGGCCGTCGGGTCAAGGCTCCGGGTCGCGCGCGGCTGCGGCCGCCAAGCTTTCCGCGCGCGGAAGGCCGGCCTATAACAGCGCCCATTGGCCGGCCAGGAGGTGAGGGTGCTCGGATTGGATATGGATTTCGCCCGGGCACGCCGCTTCATGCGCGACGGGCAGCTCACGCCGAATGGCGTGACCGACCCCCTTCTGCTGAACGCGATGAGCGAAATCCCGCGCGAGAGTTTTCTGCCTGAGGCCATGCGCGACCGCGCCTATGCCGATGCGCAGGTGCCGCTGGCCGGCGGCCGGGCCGTGCTCTCGCCCATGGTGCTGGCCCGCCTGCTGCAGATGGCGTTGCCCCAGCCGGGCGAGCGGGCGCTCGTGCTCGCCGCTGGCACCGGCTACGGCGCGGCGGTGCTGGCCCGGATGGGCCTGCAGGTGACCGCGATCGAGAGCGACCCTGCCCTGGTGGCTGCCGCGCGCCACGCGCTCGACTTCTCGCTGACGGAGAATCGGCCGGAGGTCCATGCGGGCGATCCGCGCCGGGGCGCACCGGCCGGGGCGCCTTTCCGCCTGATCCTGATCGAAGGCATGGTCGAGGAAGTGCCGGGCGCCCTGTTTTCACAATTGGGCGAAGGCGGGCGGCTGGTCACAGTGCGGCATGAGGCCGGCCCGGTTGGCCGCGGGGTGCTGTTGCGCCGCGCGGGTGGCGCGGTCAGCGAGAGCGTGGGCCTGGACGCCACGGCCCCCCTCCTGACCGAATTCGCCGCGGCGCCCGGCTTCGTTCTGTGACGGGCGCCCGCCGGTGACAGGTTTCATTTTGTGACGGGCGCCGCCCCGGCCCCGCACGACACTTGGCGCGGGGCGGGGCGGACGGGCTATACTGTGGCCGCAGTTTGAAGGGGATTGGGCGGATGCATGTGGGCATGAGGGCGACACTTCTGGCGGCGGCGGCCATTGGCGCTTCGGTGTGCGCTCCCTGGGTGGGTGGCGCGCAGGCCCAGACGCTGCAGGAAGCCCTGGCGGTGGCCTACAACAACAATCCCACCCTGCTGGCGGCCCGCGCGCAGCTGCGCGGCGTGGATGAAGGCGTGCCCCAGGCGCTGGCCGGCTGGCGGCCGACCGTGGTCATGGCCGGCAGCTACGGCGCGGCCGATGTCCGCACCCGCAGCCAGGTGCAGCAGTTCCGGAACGATGGCAGCTTCTTCTTCCGCGACCCGGCCTTCCCGCAATCCACCACCATCCGGCAGGAGCGCACGCCGGCCACCGCCACCGTCACCTTGACCCAGCCGATCTATCGCGGCGGCCGCACCACCTCGCAGACCCGCCAGGCCGAGAACCTCGTTCTCGCCCAGCGCGCCCGCCTCATCGCCACCGAACAGCAGGTGCTGGGCGATGCCGTCTCCGCCTATATCGGTGTGATCCAGAATGGCGAGCTGCTGCGTCTGAACATCAACAATGAGCAGGTGCTGGCGCGCCAGCTCCAGGCCACCAACGAACGCTTCCGCGTGGGCGAGATCACCCGCACCGACGTGGCACAGGCCGAAAGCCGCCTCGCCGGCGCGCGCACCTCGCGCACCCAGGCCGAGGGCAATCTGCAGATCGCCCGCTCCACCTTCGAGCGTGTGATCGGTGAGGCGCCGCGCCGGCTGACCAACCCGCAGCCCCTGCAGGTGCCGGTCCGCAGCCAGGCCGAAGCGCAGTCCATGGCCGTGGCCAGCAACCCGAACGTGGTCGCCGCCCTGTTCAACGCCGCCGCGGCGCGCGACAACATCGACGTCCAGGCCTCGGCGCTCATGCCGCAGCTTTCGGGCAATGCGCAGGCCTTCCGCAATGACAACAATGCGCTGCCGCACACCCGGCAGAATGGCGGACAGGTGACGTTGAACCTCTCGGCGCCGATCTACCAGGGCGGCGCCGAATACTCCTCCGTCCGGCAGGCGCGGCAGATCGCGCAGCAGAACCTCTCCCAGGTGGATGAGGCCCGCCGCGCGGCGGCCGAGGCCGCGGCCCGCTCGTGGGAGACGCTCACCAGTGCCCGCGCCGCCGTGACCAGCGTGCGGGTGCAGATCCGCGCCCAGGAAATCGCGCTCGATGGCGTGCAGCGCGAGGCCATCGTCGGCAGCCGCACGACGCTCGACGTGCTGAACGCCGAGCAGGAATTGCTGAACGCGCGCACCAGCCTGGTTAACGCGCTGGCGCAGGTCGTCACCGGCTCCTATGCGCTCGCGGGCTCGGTCGGCCGCCTGACGGCGCAGGATCTGGGCCTTGCGGTCGAGTTCTACGACATGACGGCCTATTACCAGGCGGTCCGCAACCGCTGGGCGGGCCTGGGCGACTATTCCAACGTCTCCGCCCGGCGTTGAGCATGTCCGGCCAAACCCCACCCGGCGGCGCCGACCCCTCGATGGATGACATCCTCGCCTCCATCCGCAAGATCCTGAACGAGGAAGAGCCGGCCGGAGCGGTGCCGATCCCGGCACCCGCCGCGGCTGCGACTCCCGCAGCGACGCCGGTTCCGGCGCCAATGCCGCGCGAGGCGGAGCCGATTCAGCTCACGCCCGAGATGATGATCGCGCCGCCCGAGAATTTGGCCGGCCCCGCGGCTGCCGCCCCGCCGCCGGCACCCCTGGTATCTCCGCCCGAGCCGCCCGTCATGGCCGCCCCTCCGCCGCCGCCCCCCGCACCTCCGGTTCCCACGCGAGTTCCCACGAACATCATGCAGTCCCTCCAGCCGACCACGCCCGAGCCTGCGCCCGCCGCGACGCTGCTGGACCCGCTCGCCGCCGCCGCGGCCGCCGCGGCTCTCGGCCAGTTGAGCCGCGCGGTCTCGCAGGATCGCACCGCGCATGTGACCCGCGGCGGCCCCTCCATCGAGGATGT
>JAESGX010000671.1_pt1 | contig 10757 bp, 9 predicted proteins | sample 9269801 | NCBI WGS metagenome assembly JAESGX01 (sample SAMN16773122, study PRJNA677054) | algae metagenome | isolation source: Pleurocapsa minor GSE-CHR-MK-17-07R and co-occurring heterotrophs from wet... | place: USA: Lower Calf Creek Falls, Grand Staircase Escalante National Monument, UT ... | reverse complement strand
TAGGGGGGGCCCTGCCCCCCCTTGCCGCCATGCGAGTAGGGTTGGTGTGGCGGCTACTCGCATGGCGGCACAAAATGAAGTTTCTCGACGAAGCCAAGGTGTTCATCAAATCGGGCGATGGCGGTGACGGCGTCATCGCTTTCCGGCGCGAGCGTTTCATCGAGTATGGCGGCCCCGATGGCGGCAATGGCGGCCGGGGCGGCAATGTCTATGTCGAGGCGGTGGATGGGCTGAACACCCTGATCGACTACCGCTACGCCCAGCATTTCAAGGCCCGCAAGGGCGGTAACGGCGCGGGCAGCGACCGGACGGGCGCCGCCGCCGCCGACGTGACGCTGAAGGTGCCGGTCGGCACGCAGATCATGGACGAGGACCGCGAGACCCTGCTGGCCGACCTCGACGTCGTCGGCAAGCGCGTGCTGCTGGCCAAGGGCGGCGATGGCGGCTTCGGCAACGCCAACTACAAGAGCAGCACCAACCGCGCCCCCCGCCGGGCCGATCCTGGCTGGCCGGGCGAAGAGAAATGGGTGTGGCTGCGGCTCAAGCTGATCGCCGATGCCGGGCTGGTCGGGCTGCCCAATGCCGGCAAGTCCACCTTCCTGGCCGCGGCGAGTGCGGCGCGCCCCAAGATCGCCGACTACCCCTTCACGACGCTGCATCCGCAGCTGGGCGTCGTGCGGCTGAACGCGACGGAGGAATTCGTCCTGGCCGACATCCCCGGCCTGATCGAAGGCGCGAGCGAGGGGGCCGGGCTGGGCACGCGCTTCCTCGGCCATGTCGAGCGCTGCCGCGTGCTGCTGCATTTGATCGACGGCAGCCAGGCCGATCCGGCGGGCGCCTGGCGGATGATCCGCAACGAGCTGGAAGAGTATGGCGGCGGCCTCGCGGACAAGCCCGAGATCGTCGTGCTCAACAAGCTCGATGCGATGACGCCGCAGGCCCGCACCTCACGCATGAAGGCGCTGGAGCGCGCCACCGGCGGGACGGTGATGCTCGCGGCGGGTGCGACGGGCGAGGGCGTGCCCGCGGTGCTGCGCGCGGTGATGGATGTGGTGAAGGCGAAGTAGGCCCCCGCCCCTCCCAGCTTACCGCCGCTCCTGCCAGGGCTCCAGCCGCGGCCCGCGCTCGAAGGCGACGATGCTGTCGAAGAAGGAGATGGCGCGGGTGGTGCGGGTGAATTCGGGCACTTGCGCTTCCGCGCCCACGCGCTCGGCCGGATGGGTGTGGTAGCGGCGGAAATTGGCGTGGATGCCGCTCCAGGCGTGCAGGTCCTTCACGCGCTCGGCGGCGTAGTCGAGGAAGGTCATCCCCGGCCGGTCATCCCACATGCCGCCCCAGAGTGCGGTGTGCGTGTCCTCGACCATGTAGACGCCGTCGGGCGCCATGGCGGGGTAGAAGACCTCGAAGCTGTTGATCTGCTGGTTGCTGGTATGGCCGCCATCATCCACGACGATGTCGGGCGTGCCGATCTCGGCCAGCACTTGCCGCAGGAAGGCGGGGTCCGCCTGGTCGCCGATGAAGACCTTGGTGCCGGGGGGCGCGAGCTCGGCGGATTTCGGGTTGATGTCCATCCCGAAGATGCGGGCACCCGGGCCCAGCCATTCGCGCCAGATCTCGAGCGAGCCGCATTCATCCACGCCGATCTCGAGCAGCGTGGGCGATTGCCCGCGGTAGCGCGCGAGGAAGGCGTCGTAGATGTCGAAGTAGTGGTGCCACTTCGCCGTCTTGTGGGCGCGGGCGCCGCGCTCCAGGAACAGGCGGTACAGTTCGTTCGCCGGGTCGGATTGCAGCAGGCTGTCGGGGGTGGCCGGCTTGCGTCGGCGGAAGGGCCAGATCATCGGCAACACCTAGCGAGGGCGGCGGCGGGGCGCAATCGGCCTCACACCTCGCCCAGCACCTCGTCCACCGGACCGTCCTGGATGATGACGCCGGCCTCGATGCGGATCGCGCGCGTGCACCAGCGGCGGACCACCTCCATGTCATGCGTCGCGATCATAAGGATGTCGGCCCCGGTGACGAGCTGCTTCAGGCGCTCATCCGCGCGGGCCATGAACTGGGCGTCGCCGGCCATGAACCATTCGTCCATGAGCAGGATCTCCGGCATCATCGCGGTGGCGAGCGCGAAGGAGAGGCGCACCTGCATGCCGGCGGAATAGCCGCGGATCTGCACGTCGATGAACTCGCCGAGATCGGCGAAGGCGACGACCTCCTCCGCCATCGCCTGGGCGTCGGCTTCCGACATGCCGCGATAGAGGCCCCGTAGGACGATGTTCTCGCGGCCCGTGGCCAGCGATTCCATGCCCGCGCCCGGATCGATGAGGGAGCCGATCTCGCCCTCCACCTTGAGGCGGCCGGCGACGGGTTCGTAGATGCCGGCCACGGTGCGCAGCAGCGTGGACTTGCCCGCGCCGTTCGGCCCGATCAGCGCCACGCGCTCGCCGCGGTTGATCGTGAAGGTCAGGTCGCGCAGGGCGGCGACGACGACGCGGTGGGAGTGGTCTTCCTTCAGGCGGCGGGGCGCGCTGCCCATCAGGCGCCGCTTCAGCGAGCGCGCGTTGTGGTGGTAGAGCGGATATTCGATCGCCAGGCCTTCGGCCTCGATACGTGCCATGTCCTCAGACCCAGAAAGCGACGCGGTTGCGGAAGCGCGTGAAGAACGCCTGCGAGACCGCCCAGACGAGCGCGGTGTAGACGATCGCGGCGATCCAGATCTGGAGCGACGCGCCGGTGCCCATGATCGGCCCGCGCATGGTTTCCATCACGGCGAAGAAGGGGTTGAGCGGCAGGAACACCTGCGCCCCCTCGATGAGCTCGGGCTTCCAGATCACCGGTGTGACGAAGAAGGCGATCTGCATGACCGAGCCCACGATGGGCGGGATGTCCCGGAACCGGGCGCAGAGCATGCCGAGCAGGAGCGAGCCCCAGAAGACGTTGATCGCGAGGAGGAGGATGCCGGGGATGGCCCAGAGCGCGCCCCAGCCCGGCGAGACGCCGAAGATCACGAACACCACGGCGATGAGGGGCAGGTTGTGCGCGGCGACGACGGCGTTGCGGAACACCGTCCGCATGGCATGGACCGAATAGGGCAAGGGCATCTGCCGCACGACCGATTCCGCGGAGGTGATGGTATAGCAGGCCTCCGTCACCGCCTGGGACATCATCCCCCAGATGATGAGGCTGACCGCGAGCCAGGGCAGGTAGACGCCGACCTCGATCTGGAAGAGCTTGGCGTAGAGGAAGCCCAGCGAGATCAGCATCACCGCCGTCGAGATGGTGACCCAGAGCGGCCCGAGGACCGAGCCGCGGTAACGGTGCGTGATGTCGGTGCGGGCCAGCGCCCAGGCGAGGCGCCAGCGCTTGAACCCCTCCAGGATGTCCTGCCGCGCCCGCGCCTCGCGCTGCGGGTGGGCGGCATCATGCTCGAAGCTGGTGGTCGAAGGGTGGGCCATGCGGCGGAGGCTATACACGGAGCGCCCGTGGCCTGAAAGCGCCGGACCGCTTCCGTTTGTAACCCGCCCGGGCGTATTGACAGGCACGGGTCCTGTGTTACGGCCGCTCGGCTTTTCAGGAGACGACACGTCTTGACCTTCCTCATCACCGGCGGATACGGCTTCATCGGCTCGGCCGTGGTCAGGCGGTTGCTGACCACGACCGGAGCCCGCGTCGTCAACGTCGACAAGATGACCTACGCCGCAAGCCCGGCCGCGCTCGGCATGCATGCGGAGGAGGCGCGTCACATCCATATCCAGGCCGACATCTGCGACGTGGAGGCGATGCGCGCCGCCTTCGCGACCCACCGCCCGACGGCGGTGATGCATCTCGCCGCCGAGAGCCATGTGGACCGCTCGATCGACGGGCCGGCCGAGTTCATCCGCACCAATGTCGTCGGCACGCAGGTGCTGCTCGAGGCGGCGCGGGAATACTGGAACACGCTGGAGGACGCGGCCAAGGCCGCCTTCCGCTTCCACCACGTCTCGACCGACGAGGTCTTCGGCTCGCTCTATCCGGGCGATCCGCCCTTCACGCCCGAGACGCCCTATGATCCGCGCAGCCCCTATTCGGCGAGCAAGGCGGCGTCCGACCACCTGGTGCGCGCCTGGAACCACACCTACGGCTTCCCCTCCTTCGTCTCGAACACGACGAACAATTACGGGCCGTGGCAGTTTCCGGAGAAGCTGATCCCGCTGGTCACGCTCAACGCGCTGGAGGGCAAGCCGCTGCCCGTCTATGGCGAAGGCTCCAACGTGCGCGACTGGCTGCATGTCGAGGATCATGCCGAGGCGCTGGTGCTGGCGCTGATACACGGCCAGCCCGGCGCCACCTATTGCATCGGCCCCCGGCAGGAGCGCACGAACCTCGCGGTCGTGAAAGCCATCTGCGCGACCCTCGACCGCCTGCGCCCCGATGCGGCCGGCCCGCGCGAGCGTCTCATCACCTTCGTGCGCGACCGCCCCGGCCATGATTTCCGCTACGCGATGGACCCCTCGGGCGCCGAGGCCGCGCTCGGCTGGAAGCCGCGCTACGATTTCGAGACGGGCCTGGAGCAGACCATCCGCTGGTACCTCGACCATGAGGCCTGGTGGCGCCCGATCCGCGAGAAGGCCTATGCCGGCCAGCGCCTGGGCGGCGTGAAGTCGTGAGCGCCCTGGCCATGCGCGCATCATCCCAGCTCCAAGCACTCCCTTGCGGGGATGCGAGGCGAATAGCCGAGCCGAAACGCTTCCGCGTTTCGAGCCAAGGCCGCGGACGCGGCCGCCCGGCACTTGAGGGCATAACACCATGAAGGGCATCATCCTCGCCGGCGGCTCCGGCACCCGGCTGCATCCGATGACGCTGGCGGCGTCCAAGCAGTTGCTGCCGGTCTATGACAAGCCGATGGTCTACTACCCGCTCGGCACGCTCATGCTGGCGGGCATCCAGGACATCCTGGTGATTTCCACCCCGCAGGACTTGCCTTCCTTCCAGCGCCTGCTGGGCGATGGCAGCGCCTTTGGCGTGCGGCTGAGCTACGCGGAGCAGCCCTCGCCCGACGGCCTCGCCCAGGCCTTCCTGATCGGCGAGCGCTTCATCGATGGCCAGCCCTGCGCCTTGGCCCTGGGCGACAACATCATCTATGGCGAGGGGCTCTCGGCCCGGCTCAGCGCCGCGAAGCTCCGGGCCGAGGCCGGAGGCGCCACCGTCTTCGGCTATCGCGTGGCCGACCCCGAGCGCTATGGCGTGGCGGAATTCGATGGCGAGGGGCGGGTGATCTCCATCGAGGAGAAGCCGCAGCAGCCGAAATCCGACTGGGCCGTCATCGGCGTCTATTTCTACGACCGGCGCGTGGTGGAGATGGCCAAGCGGGTGCAGCCCTCGGCCCGGGGCGAGCTCGAGATCACCGATCTCAACCTGCTCTACATGCAGGCGGGCGACCTCTCCTGCGAGCAGCTGGGCCGTGGCTGCGCCTGGCTCGATGCCGGCACGCCGGCCAGCCTGCTGCAGGCCGCGACCTTCGTGCAGACCGTGCAGGAGCGCCAGGGCCTCGTCGTCGGCTGCCCGGAGGAGATCGGCTTCCGGCGCGGCTTCCTGACGGCGGATGAACTGCGCGCGCGCGGCAAGTCCCTCGGCAAGACGGCCTATGGGCAATATCTCGTGCAGCTGGCGGATGGGCAGCACGCATGAAGATCACGCCGCAATCCATCCCCGATGTGCTGCTGATCGAGCCCAACCGCTTCGGCGATGCGCGCGGCTTCTTCAGTGAGGTCTGGAAGCGCAGCGCGCTGGCGGCGCATGGCTTCACGGTGGATTTCGTGCAGGACAACCACTCCCTCTCGCGCGAGGTGGGGGTGCTGCGCGGGCTGCATTTCCAGCGCCCCCCCTCGGCCCAGGGCAAGCTGGTGCGCGTCGTGCGCGGGCGCATCCTCGACGTGGCCGTGGATATCCGTGAGGGCAGCCCGACCTATGGGCAGCATGTCGCCTGCGAGCTCTCGGCCGAGAACTGGCAGCAGCTCTGGGTGCCGCGCGGCTTCGCGCATGGCTTCATGACGCTCGAGCCGGACACCGAGGTCCTCTACAAGGTGGACGCCGAATACGACCGGACCACGGATGCCGGCATCGCCTGGGATGACCCGGCGCTGGGCATCGAATGGCCCATCCCGGCCGGCGGCCTCATCCTCTCCGACAAGGACCGCGCGGCGCCGCGCCTGGCTGACATCGCCGCCCCCTTCCCGGCGGGCTCGGTCTGATGCGCCGCATCCTCGTCACCGGGCAGGGCGGGCAGCTCGCCACCGGCCTCGCCGAAAGCCTGCCGGCCCAGGGCTTCGAGGCGATGCTGGTGGGCCAGCCGGATTTCGAATTCGACAAGCCCGCGACGGTGATCGCGGCCTTCGCGGCGCTGCGGCCCGAGGCGGTGGTGAATTGCGCCGCCTGGACCGCCGTGGACGCGGCCGAGGAGGACGAGGCCGGCGCCTTCCGCGCCAATGCGCTGGGCCCCGCCCTGCTGGCCCGGCTCTGCGCCGAGGCCGCCATCCCGCTGATCCAGATCAGCACGGACTATGTCTATGACGGGCTGAAGGGCACGCCCTATCTGGAGAGCGACCTGCCCAACCCGCTCGGCGCCTATGGCCGCACCAAGCTGGCGGGCGAATGGGCGGCGCTGGCCGGCAATCCCATGACGAGCATCCTGCGCACCGCCTGGGTGTTCAGCCCGGTCGGCAAGAATTTCGTGCGGACCATGCTGGCGGTCGGCGCCACGCGCCCCGAATTGCGGGTGGTGGCGGACCAGCACGGCCACCCGACCGCGGCGCCCGACCTGGCGGACGCCATCGCTGGCGTGCTGGCCCGCATCCGCGAGACCGGCTGGCAGCCCTCCTATCGCGGCGTGTTCCACGCGCGGGCCGAGCAATCCACCCACTGGCACGGCTTTGCCGAGGCGATCTTCACCGCCGCCGCGCGCTTCGGCGGGCCGCAGCCGCGCGTCCTGCCGATCGCCACCCACGAATACCCGGTGAAGGCCGTGCGCCCCGCCGATGGCCGGATGGATGGCGGCAAGCTCACGCAGACCTTCGGCGTGACCCTGCCTCGCTGGCAGGACGGGCTGGAGCGGGTCCTGCGGGCCCTGCATCCGGGCGGCTGATGCCGCCCTACACGCTTTCCGAGGTCGGCCCCGCCACGGGCGGTGCGCCGCGCATCCTGCATGGCCTCGCCGCCCGCGCGCCCCTCACCTTCCTGCGCCGCGGCGCAGAAGTGGCCTTCGAGATCACCCAGGCGGCGCTGCTCGACCGGATCGCGCCGCTCAAGGGCGGCCTGCGCGAGGTCTCTGCCGGCGCGGCGCCGCGCCAGGGCAGCGCGCTCGCGCTTTACCTGCACTGGTCGCCCGATGGCCGGGTCTCGCGCATGGTGCTGCGGCAGCTGGCGCTCTGGCGCGATTGCGGCTTCGACGTCGTCTTCGTCACCAATGCGCCGCAGCGGCCGCCCGAGGCCGACTGGGCGGAGGTGGGCGCCTGCTGCCTCCTGCGGATCCACCGCGAGAATGTGGGCCGCGACTTCGGCGGCTGGCGCGATGCGGCGGCCGTGGCGGTCGCCGAATACGGCACGCCCGCGGAACTGCTCCTCGCCAATGACAGCGTGCTCGGGCCGTTCCTGCCCCTGGCCCCCCTCGTCGCCGCCTGGCGCGAGGGCGGCGCGGGCCTGTTCGGACTGACGGAAAGCCTGGGCGGCGGGCCGCATCTGCAATCCTACGCCCTGCTCGCGCGCGGCGAGGCGGCGGTCGGCCTGCTCCTCGCGCATCTCGCCGCCTTCCGGGACAGCCGCAGCAAGTGGCGCGTCGTCCAGCAAGGTGAATTGGGCCTGTCCCGCCGGGCGCGCGCCGCCGGCCTGCCCTGTGCCGCGCTGTTCGGCTATGCGCGGCTGACGGGCCTGGTGGACGGCGCGACGCGCGCGAGCCTCGGCCCGCGCTTCGCCGCGCCCGACGCCTTCGAGCGCTACCCGCTGAACCCCTGCCATCATCTCTGGCGCGTGCTGGTGGAGCGGATGGGCTTTCCCTACCTCAAGACGGAGCTGGTGCGCCGCAACCCGGGCCGCCTGCCGGGGGTCGAGGAATGGCCCGCGCTGATGGCGCCGGAGGATGCGGCGCTGATCCGCGAACACCTGGAGATGATGGGGCCCTAGGGGCGCGGCTGGCATGCGATCGAAACGACTGCGTCTCGATTGACAGCGCCCGTCACGAACGGCAGAGGAACGGTCACCCGCGGTTACATGCCCTTGTGAGAGTTTCGAATCATGGCCCCGCCGGCCCCGGACCATCGCATCCACCCGTTCCGCCGCGCCGTGCGCCGGCTGCCCTGGATGCGGACGCTGCTTCTCAAGGCGCTCCGGCCGGTCATGCCGCAGATCGGGCGGTTCGTGCGCTGGCTGGAAGCGGCCGAATACAGCGCCTGGTTCGAGAAATGGCAAACCAGCACCCCCGCCGATGACGGGGCGATCCGCGCGCTGCTGGGCCCCGCGCCCGCCTCATTCCTGGTCACGCTCCCGCGCGCCCACGCGCCCACGCGCGCCAGCATCGCGGCACAGGTCGGCGTTGCGGTGGAGGTCCTGGAGGGCGAGGCGCTGACGGCGGAGACCGCCCGGCGCGGCCGCTTCCTCCTGCATCTTCAGCCCGGCGACCGGTTGGTGCGGCACGCCCTGGCCGAATTCGCGCTGGCCGCGCAGGCCTCGCCCGCGCCACTGGTCATTTTCGCCGATGAGGATGCCCAGACCATCGGCGGCGCGCGCCGCGCCCCCTGGCTGAAGACCGCCTTCGACCCCGACCTGCTGCTGCAGCAACCGGCCCTGGGCCGCGCCGTGGCCTATGACACGGGCCTCCTCCTGCGGCACGGGCTGCTCGAATTGCGGGGCCATGCGCTGATGGTGGCGGCGACGCGCGCGGCGACGGCGGAAGCCGGCCTGGGCGCGGTGCGCCATATCCCGGGAATCCTGCTGCACCGCGCCGCCGGGCGCGTGCCGGCCTGGCGCGAGGGGCTGGACCTGCCCGGCGTCTCGAAGCTGCTGGCCGAGGCGGGCGAGGGCATCACGCTGCAGCCCCCCAAGGGGCGGCAGCCGGTCCCGCGCGCCATCTGGCCCCTGCCCGAGCCACCGCCGCCCGTCACCATCATCATCCCCACGCGCAACGGCACGGCCTTGATGGAGGCCTGCATCGGCGGCCTCCTCAACCGCACCGATTATCCCGGCTTCGACATCATCGTCTGCGACAATGACAGCGACGATCCGGCGCTGCTCCGGCGCTTCGAGGAATGGTCGCGCGATCTGCGCTTCCGCGTCCTGCCCTGCCCCGGCCCGTTCAACTACTCGGTGATCAACAACCGCGCCGCGCGCGAGGCGACGGGCGAGATCCTGCTCTTCCTCAACAACGACACCGAGATCCGCCATGCGGATTGGCTGCGCGAGATGGTGAGCCACGCCATCCGGCCCGAGATCGGCGCCGTCGGCGCCCGGCTGCTCTTTCCCAGCCTGCGGGTGCAGCACGCGGGCACCACGCTCGGCCTCGCCGGCATCGCGGGGCATGACATGCTGCACACCCCCGAGAAGAGCCATGGCCCCTACGACCTGCTGCGGCTGACGCGGCGCGTCTCGGCGGTGACCGCCGCCTGCCTGGCCGTGCGGCGCGAGGCCTTCCTGGCGGTGGGTGGCTTCGACGAGGAGGGGCTGCGCGTCGCCTATAACGACGTGGACCTCTGCCTGAAGCTGCGCGCCACGGGCCTTGCGAACCTGGTCACGCCGCATGCGGAGCTGCTGCACAAGGAGAGTGCCACGCGGGGTGACGACATGTCGCCCACGCACAAGGCGCGCTGGCTGACGGAGCGCGCGACGATGCGCGCGCGCTGGGGCGATGCGCTGCTGAACGACCCCTATTACAGCCCGCTGCTCTCGATCGATCCGCCGGCGCGCATCCTGAGTTCCGCGCCACGCCGCCTGGCCCCCTGGCGTCCTCCGGCCGAGCAGCCGGCGATGCCCGACTGAGCCAGCCTCAGACGCCGAGTGCGGCCAGCGGGATCACGTCCACCACGCCGCCCTTCGGCAAGGCGGGCGCGAAGGGCGCGCGCAGGATCAGCCCATCGGCCGAGGCCAGCACCGCCAGCATGGAACTGTCCTGCCGGCTGGCCGGCGTCGCCACCCAGCCGCCTTCCGCGCTGGGCGTGAGGGTGGCGCGCAGATGGTCGGCGCGCTGGTCGTTCTCCGGCAGGTCGGTGCCTGCCACGGCGCGGATGGTTCGCGGCGCATCCTCGGGCTGACCCTGCATGCGGGCGAGCGCGGGGAGCAGGAAGACCACGGCGCAGACCAGCGCCGAGACCGGGTTGCCCGGCAGCCCCAGCACCGGCGTGGCGCCGAGCCTGCCCCAGATCAGCGGCTTGCCCGGCCGCATCGCGATCTTCCAGAAGTCGAGCGCGAAACCCTCCTGCCCCAGCGCCTTCTGCACCAGGTCATGCTCGCCCACGCTGGCGCCGCCGGTCGTCACCAGCAGGTCATAGCCGCCAGAGCCGGCCAGCGCCGCGATGCTGGTCGCGTCGTCGGGCGCGATGGGCAGGATGCAGCCCTCGCCCCCGGCCGAGGCGATGAGTGCCGCCAGCGCATGCGCGTTGGAGCTGACGATGCCGCCGGGCGGCAGGGGCTCGCCCGGCAGCGCGATCTCGTCGCCGGTCGCGAGGATGCCGATGCGCGGGCGGCGATGCACGGTGAGCCAGGGGTGGTTGGACGCGGCGGCGAGCCCGATGTCGCGCGCC
>JAESGX010000669.1_pt1 | contig 10769 bp, 8 predicted proteins | sample 9269801 | NCBI WGS metagenome assembly JAESGX01 (sample SAMN16773122, study PRJNA677054) | algae metagenome | isolation source: Pleurocapsa minor GSE-CHR-MK-17-07R and co-occurring heterotrophs from wet... | place: USA: Lower Calf Creek Falls, Grand Staircase Escalante National Monument, UT ... | reverse complement strand
TCTCCGCCCAGGCGCCGGGCCTCGCCGACACCGCCTCGGCACGCGCCATTGAGGCCCGCCACGCGCGCTGGCAGGCGCAGATGCCGCAGGAGCCTGGGGAGCTCTGGCCGGCCCTCGCCGGCTTCGACGTGGACAGCCGCGAGGCGCTGTTCGCGCACTGCGTCGGGCTGACGGTCAACGCGGTGCACGAGGCCTACAACCGCAGGCCGAAGGCGATCGCGCATGCCGACCGCATCGCCGAGGCGGTCAGCCTCGACATGGCCGCGGTCGGCTGGCGCCCGACGGCCGAGGCCTATCTCGGCCGCGTCACCAAGGGCCGCATCCTCGCCGCCGTGCGGGAGGCGCGCGGCGCGCGGGCGGCGGAGCGCCTCGCCGGCCTGAAGAAGGCTGAGATGGCGACGACCGCAGAGGAGCTGCTCGCCGGCACCGGTTGGGTGCCCGAGGCGCTCCGCACGCCGGGCCAGGTCTTCGCCGCGGTGGAGCCGGAGACCGAGGCGGCGCAGGAGCGCGAAGCGGAATCGGCGCCGGACGGCGGCGAACCGGCCATCGCTTCGGCGCCGCCGGCCGAGGACACTGAGGCCGCGGCGATCCCCACCGCCGCCATCGCCGCCGAGTAGCCGGCCTCCCTGCACCTCGCGGGCCCGTCGCAAGGCGGGCCCGCATCTTCATGGAGGTTCCGATGCGCGAGGATGCCGCCGCGCTCGCGCGCCGCCTGGCCCGCAATGCCGAGGCGGTCTGCCGCCACTACCTCTCGAATGGCCGGCGCGAGGGCCGATGGTGGACCGTGGGCGATGTCGCGAACACGCCGGGGCGCAGCCTGTTCGTGCGGCTGCAGGGGCCGGAGGCGGGCCGCGGCGCCGCCGGCAAGTGGACCGACGCCGCGACGGGCGAGCATGGTGACCTGCTGGACCTGATCGCCCGGGCGCGCGGGCTCGACAGCCTACGTGACGTGATGGACGAGGCACGGCGGTTCCTGAGCCTGCCGGCGCCACAGCGGCCGGAGCCGCGCGCGCCGGTCGCGACCGGCTCGCCGGATGCGGCGCGTCGGCTTCTCAACGCCGGGCAGCCGATCAAGGGAACGCTCGCCGAGACCTACCTGCGCGCGCGCGGCATCACCTACCTGGACGACCTGCCCGCGCTGCGCTTCCACCCGCGCTGCTACTACCGCGCGGACGAGAATGCGCCGGTCGAGACGTGGCCCGCGATGCTCGCAGCGGTGACGGATCTCGACGGCACGATAACCGGCGTGCATCGCACCTGGCTCGCGCGCGACGGCAGCGGCAAGGCGCCGATCGCGACGCCGCGGCGCGCGATGGGGCGGCTGATGGGTAACGGCGTGCGGTTCGGCGTCGTGCAGGATGTCGTCGCTGTCGGCGAGGGTATCGAGACGATGCTCGCCTTGCGCTGTGTTCTGCCTCGGATGCCAATGATCGCGGCCCTATCGGCCAGCCACCTCGCCGCGCTGATCCTGCCAAAGGGGCTGCGTTGCCTCTACGTCGCCCAAGACGCCGACCCAGCGGGAACCAGCGCTTCGGCAACGCTGATTGCGCGCGCGGGGAGCGTGGGTATTGAGTCCGTTGTACTTACCTCGCGCTCGGCTGACTTCAACGACGATCTGCACCAGATCCGCCCGGCGGAGTTGGCTTCGTGGCTGCGTGTCCAGCTGGCCCCTGAAGATGCCGTCTGCCTGTTGGCTGCCAGCACCAGCTGACCGCAGCAAGAACGACCGACATAGCGCTCTCTCGGCTCTCGTCCGGTTCGCACCCATTTGGGTTTTTCGACAAGCTTGCCGGTTGCCCGAAGTCGGGCGTCAAGCGAGCGCGGTTTACGCGCCCCTGAAACCAGCCTTCGTGAATCCTGGATTCAGCATGGCAAACCGGTCGCCATGCTCTGATACCGTGCGGTGCTCGACGCCGAGCAGATCGAGGTCGATCAGACGGTACACTGGCCCGCCGTGAAGCAGTCGCAACACCTCGGACAGCGCCAGTGCGCCTGCCACCGCGCCGACGAACGGCGCACCCACCGCCTTGCCCGCCAGGAGCGTCATGCCGCAGCGATCAAGCACGCCGTCGGCCATCAGCTTCTTATAGGCCGGGCGGTCCTCGACCGCTTCCGCAGTTGCTACGCGCTTCCACATCTCCGCCGTGGGGCGCGCGCCCGGCAGGGTGTGCAACCGCATGGTCCGGAAATCGCCGTGGCCGCGTCCCAGGCCCGCCTCGACGATCATGTCGAACCCGACCTGGTCGAGCGCACGGCGGCCGACCGCGTTATCGAGACCGCACAGGGCGATCGCGGGCTCCTGGGCCTGACGCTTGAAATCGGCGGCGAACAATCGCTCCTGGATCGTCACCCGGAACCCCCGGCGCTCGGCCCAGGCAGCCATGGCGCGGGTCTTCTTCGTCCCGGTCATTGCCGCGTCAGTCAAGATCGAGGTGCTTTCGGTCGAGTCGGTGATCTCGTCGACATCCTGGAGAACAAGTTCCACCTCGCTGGGCGATGCGAAAGGCAACAGGCCCAAGCCCCAGAGGTAGGCTTGGCCGAGATGGCCGAGGCCGATCAGCCACAGCCGTGAAGGCAGGAACGTCAGCTTCGGCTCCGAGGCGTCGGGGGCGAGCCAGTCCGCGTCGGCACCAGGGCGCCACAGAGACAACCCCACTGGTGCCCGACCGGCCGCCTTCGCGCCGCTGACATGCCTGAACGCTTCGTTGACCGCGAGGCCTGCGGCCAACATTCCGGCCAGCGGATTGGCAGCGCCGCTTGCCGCCGCAAGGTCCACGTGCGGCGGTGCAATGCCGCCGCGCCAACCTTGCGCCACCGCGCGGATGCAAAAACCGTCCCGACGCGCGCATGGCGGGCCGACCATAACCGTCGGCAGGTGCGCAGGCGGCTCCGCCACAATCCGACCACCCAGGGCGACGACCGCGTCGGCCAGGGTCGGGCCTAGGAGCAAGGGGGCCGTGACCGGCGCCGCCAAGTCACCCGAGACGATCACCCCGCCCAGAAACACCCGCTTGGCGAGCGCAACAGCCGTGAGCAGCGTCGCCTGCGCGACCGTGTCCGTCACGACATCGGGCGTGAAGGTGATCGCCAGCCTAAACCCCTGAAACAGGGCTTGCGCCTCCGCCACGCTCGCTGCGGCCCCGCTGTCGATCGCCTGCTTGACGAGACGGTGAAGCGAATCCGCTGAAATCATCTTGGTCATCACGGCGCCTCACAATCCGATGTAGAAAAAACCCCGGCGTTCTTCGCGCGGAATGGTCGTCCAGCGCTTGCCGCCCAGGTAGCGGTAGATGCCGAGCGCCGTGCGGGACTGCGGCGGTGCGGCGAAGTTCGGCAGGATCACCGCGATATGCCCGGCTCGCGAGATCATGGGATGATCCCGGTCAGAGGCGCTCTGGCCAGCGCCGCCAGGATGCACATGCACATCGGCGACGACGCTCAGCGCTCGCGCCTTGCACAGCGCCCATAGCGCCCCGAAGTGGCGCCCGTCGAAGCGCACGATGCCAGTGTCGAGGCAATGCGGATCGAGATCGTCATAGAGAACGAAATCGACGATCCGCCGGCGGCCGTCCTCGTTGCGGCCAATCAGGAAGGCGCCGCTCTCGCGGCTCGCGCCCCGGCCGCGCTGACGCAACGCACGGCGCAGCCGCCACCAGAGCCACCACGAGCAGGAAAGTTCATGCCGCGGCGCGAAGCGGCGGCGCATAGTCGCGGCTATGGAGAAGTTCATGGACGAGCTCCAGATATTGAACGACGCCGGCGGCCGGACGCCAGATTTTCGAGGGCATTTCGCTGCGCCAGTTCTCGTGACCGGCGAAGCTTTCGCGGTCGCAGGGCAAGTACAGCGCGGTGCCGTTCTTCCAGTCGGTGCGGAACACCGCCGACACCCGGCCGCCCTGACCACGTGGCCAAAGGTCGAACGCCAAGATACGATCGCTGGCCATATCCCAGGGGCCGCCCGTCGGCAGCGCTTGGGGAAAGCCGGTGCAGTCGAGGCGCAGGATGATCTCACGCCCGTCCTTGGCGGTGACGCCGAAAAACGCATGCGGCCAGCGGATCTCGACCAGCCGCCAACGCCCCTCGGCCTCGCCGAGACGAAACGTGGGCCGCGCCACGTCCGCCTCGAAGGCGCGCTGATCGGGACCGATCACCGCACGCTCCCGCTCGCGCCGTTAACGCGCTCGTCGGCGACCAGGTCGAAGGCCACCGCGCAGGTCTTGCGCTGGGCTATCGCGCCGATGTGCGTGCCGGGGGCGGGCCGCTCGTGCGTGCCCGCGATCTGGAGGACGTGCTCGCCGGCCTCCTCATCGGTCATGCCGAACTTGCGCTCGGCCGCCCAGCGCTTGACGCGCGCCACCGTCGCGCCGGGCGCGAACTTGCGGTCGACGGTCTCGCCGTTGAAGAACACCGAGACGGCGATATGGCGGCAGCGGTTAAGGTGCAGCTTCAGGCCCTTGCCGGTCCCGCGGGCCTTCGCCATCTGCGCATCATCGAGCGGCTCGTCCTCGTCCTCGAGGAACAGCAGGGTCTCGGGCGGGCAGCCGTGCTTCTCGATGAGCCGGGCCTTGAGGTCGGCGACGCTAGCGTCGGCCGCGATCTCGAGGTGCTCGATCTCGGCGAGGCCGTCGCCCTGGTAGAACAAATCAATGGTCGTCATGGGTCACACTCCAGGATCGAAGCGTGAGGCCCGATGCCTCTCCGTCGTCCTTGCTTCCTGATCGAAACCGGGAGGCAAAACCGGAAAGGCCGCTTGTCGATTTTCAGGTCAGGGCGAGCGGCCCTTCGGGCGTCGCCGGACAGAGGAAAAAGTGCGGGCAGCGCGGGCACGTCACCGCGTCGACCTCGATCGGGAAAGCGCCGGCGGCGATGCCGGTAAGCATGGTCTCGCTCTTGGTCCGCCGGTTGCCGAGCTTGGTCGCCGAGATGGTGACGACCTCGGCCGTCTCGTCGGTCAGGTGCAGAGCCTGAACCACGGCCCTTGGGCCGAACTGGGCCTGCGCCGCCATTTGATAGAGCGTATACTCGAGCCGATCGTATTCATCGCTGCGCCGGTGCCCCGTCCGGACACGGCGGATCACCACGGTGCCGTCGGCCAGTTCCGAAAGTTCATTCGGCTCGACCAGCACGCGGCCATTGGCGAAGTCGATCGCGAGCGGCTCGGCGTCGCGGAAACGCCGACCCGCACCGGCGTTGATCAAGGCCCCGATCAGGCGGGTCGCGAGCCGACGATAATCGGCTGCGAAAGCATGATCGGCGGGTCCGCGCTGCGTCCAGATCGCCTCGAACGCCGCTTCCGCCTCGGCAACGCTCGGCGTCGCCGTCCGGCGTGCGTCGGCGAGCCAGCGCAGCAGCTCATAGAGGCAGTCATGGGTCCGCGAAAATGCTGTTGCTTTGCGGGCGCCACCGAGCCCCAGCACATGCGTGTAGAAGAAGCGGCGCGGACATTTCTCGTAAGCGCCAAGTCGGCTGTCGGTCAGCGCCCAGTCGGCCGGCCAGGTGATCGTGATAGGGCCCGGCTCGCGCCACTCGGGCGGCAGCGCCATCGTCGCCGGACGCGCGACCTCGCCGACGAGGCTTTGCGGAAGCCAGTCGAGGTAGGGCGATGGCGAGCGGTTGTTGCCGTTCGGCTGTTTGCGCGCGAGGTACAGCGACAGATGCGTGCGGGCTCGCGAGAGCGCGACAAAGAACAGGCACTCTTCCTCCTGCTCATGCGCCCGCTTGGCCTCGTCCGACACCGACGCCCCGCCGTCGCCTTCGATCATGCCGATGGGCGGTGGGCAGCGCTGACCGCGGTTTGACGCCGGAAAGCTCGATTTGGTGAGCGCGGGGACATGCACCGCCTCGAACTCCAGCCCCTTGCTGCCGTGGACGGTCATCAGCCGCACGGCGTCTAGGTGCAGCGCGGCCGCCGGGACCTGGCGCAGGTCGCGCTCTTCGGCGAGCAATACGAGCTGCCGAACTCGGTCGAGCGTGCGGTGGATCGGGGCGCCGGCGCCGACTGGGCTTTGATCGCGCACGAAGTTCAGGAACTGCCAGATCGCGACTGCACGCATCCGTTCCGGGATCGTCGTTGCGGCGCCATAGCGTCGGGCCAGATCAGTCCGGTCGAGCAGGTACGTGGCGAGGAACTCCCAGCCCGAACAGCCCGTCGATAGGCCAGCCAGATCTGTTGCAAGTTGCGAGATTCCGGCTCGGCCTTCAGGCGATAGGCCCGCCGCAGTCACTGCGTCGGCGAGTCCAGCCAACGCCGGCCGTTTCGTGTGTCGTAGGTGGCGCGAGGTGACCAGGACATCCTGCAGGCTCAGGCCGTAGCGTGGCATCGCCCCGACACGGACGAGCCCGTCGCCGAAAGGATCTATTGCAAGGCTAAGCAGCGCCAGAAGGTCCCGGATTTCTTCACGTTCGAAGAGACTTCCCAGATGCAGCACGGGGATGTTGCGCGCTTCGAGCGCGGCGGCGATCTGGTTCAGCCGGTTGTTCGAGCGGCAAAGCACAGCCTGGTCACGCAACGGCACGCCCGCGACCTCGAGCTCTCGGATGCGCGCGGCGATCCCGGCCGCCTCGTCGTCGAGAGTCTCGAAGCGGCGGACCTCAGGGCGGGTCGGGCCGGTGCCCCGGTCAGCCTCCAGCGCCAACGGCAACATGCCTTGCGAGGCGCTCATGCGGGGGCCGATGGCGACAACGGTCGAAACGATCTGTTCGGTAGAGCGATAGTTGACGCCAAGCTGGTCGACGGAAGCGCCCGGGTAGTCCGTAGTGAACCGGGCCATATTGGCCGAAGATGCCCCGCGAAACCGATAGATCGACTGCCGTGAGTCGCCCACCACCCAGAGCCGCTCGCCGCCGCCAGTCACGGCCTTGAGCAGGCGCGCGCTCGCACGGTTCACGTCCTGATACTCATCGACCAGGACATGTCGATGCCGGAGCTGCACCGCCGTCCTCAGCGCCTCGTCCGTCTCCAGGAGCTTGGCCGGCAGCGCGATCAGATCCCCGAAATCGACGCCGCCGTGGCGCGTCTTGGCCTCTTCGTAGAGATCATAAATCTCGGCGATCTCGAGGCATTTAGCCGCCGCGATCGCTTTATCTTCGTCGCCCCCGGCCGCATCCTGCATCGCGTTGGCGAGCGCACGATAGCGCACCGGATCGGCCATCTCGTCCTTGGCCCGGGAGATCGCGGCTACGACGTCCCGTAGCACCATCGCCGGATCCCAGAGGTTCCGGTAGTGCTCCAGCGGCAGTGTCGGCAGGATCTCTTCCAGGAGCGCGATCGCGTCGCTGCGGTCGAACAAGGTTGGACTTGCCGAAAGCCCTAACCTGTCGTGGTGGCGGCGGACGAGATCGAGCCCGAAGGCGTGAAAAGTGCCGACCCAGAGCTTGGGCGCAGCCTCAGGCAACACGCCGGCCAGACGCTCGGACAGCTCGCCCGCGGCGCGGTTGGAAAAGGTCAGAATCAGGATCGCGGCGGGGTCGATGCCTTCGGCGATGAGCGAGGCGACGCGCTTGACCAGCGTGCGCGTCTTACCCGTGCCAGGCCCGGCTTGCAGCTGGAAAGGTGACCCGCGATGATCCGCGGCTCGATCCTGCGAGGGATCGGGACGCGGCACATAGGCCGGGGCGGCCATTTCCGCCACCGCTTCAGCCGGCGGGAGCAGCAAGGCGTCGAACAGTTGCTGGCGCACCAGCGCCAGCGGCAGTCGGGTGCGGTTCGCAATCTCGCTGGCCCCGAGCCCTTGATCGGCGTGAAGCACACGAGCGCGCCCGCGCGGCAAAAGAAATTCGCGGGCGAAGACATTCGCCTGGAGCTCGCGCCGTTCGCGCGCGCCATAGTCCTCGACCCGCTGCAATCCGACAGGTGCCGCCTCGGTCGATCGCGTCGGGTCGATATCAGTCCGAGCGCAACTCGTAGAGCCAGCGTGCAAGCGCGCGTGAGCCAGTTCATGCGCGACGAGTAGGGCGCGCGTGGCCGCGTCCCCATTTGTCTCGCAGCAGATGGTTCCGCTCTGATCGTCATAGAGCGCCCGCGCCCCTTTCAGCGCCGGGTCACCCGGCGCCAACCAGACAAGGTCGAGGTCATCACCTACGATGGCCGCCTCGACCAAGGCCAGCGGGTCGAGCGGATCCGCGCCCGCTGCGACCAGCGTTTCGCTCAACGCCGCTGCCTCCATCCGGATAGGCTCGAACGCGTCCATCGCTCAGAGTGCCAGCAAAGCGCGTTGTTGCGCCTCGCTCAGCCCGGAGCTTTGGATGGCTTCCTCGAAGCGCTGTCGCCCGCCATTCGTGGGCTTGCCCTCGGCTTTGTAGAATTGCGGTCGCGCCGCCGCGCCTTGCGTTGCCGCGAAATGCGCCACCACCACATCGAGCGGGGCGGGAAGATCATCAGCGATACGTTGACGAAAGCCGGGCGTCAACGTCGCTGGCTCGATCTGCCGGTCCCGCAGCTTCGCGACGAACACGCTGTTGGCGTCGAGCCTTTTGGCGAACGCGCGAAACTCTTCGCGCGATAACGCCGCAAACGGATTTGGGGCATCATCGCCACTCGGTCGAGGCGCCGTTGGACCCGCATCGCTCTTCCCGGAAACCGCATGCAGTCGGTTCTGGAAACGGCTCATGGCGCGCGAGACCGCGGGACTCATGACCATCGGGTCGCGCGCGGCCTCGGCGGCCTCGACGGCAGTGTCGCCCCGCAGCGCGTCGATCGCAATCGCGATCGCATAGTCGGTGAGTTCGTCGCTGAACTGCGGATAGCGCCGCACCATGTCGTCGAGTAGCGCCGCGTCCGGCACGGCTTTCGCGGTCGCCAGGGTGTAAAGCGCATCCCGCAGTCCAGCCGGGCTCGCTGTCTGGGTCGGGTTCATAAAGCCTCCTTGAACCGGGCAAGCTTCGCGGCTGCCCTCGTCAAACGGTTGCGAATGGTTCGTCCGGTGCAGTCGCACAGGGTTGCGGCCGTCACCGTCTTCGGATCGTCGGACTCTTCTTGGTAGCCGAGTGCGTGAACAAGAATGACCGCGACTTGTTCGTCGGCTGGGAGTTCCCGAATTGCATCGTGCAGCTCGGACAGCACTAGCTCGCGTTCCTGAGTCGGCTCCGAGCGAAATGCCTCCGACACCCGCGCGAACACCTCGTCGTACGAACCTGGTTCACCGTCCTCGTCAGGCTCGGGCATCGGGGCGATTGGTCGAAGCCGCGCAGATTCGCGGCGTACCATGTCAATGCGGAAGAATTTGAAGGCCAGATTGAACCGGCACTCGTAAAAGTTCAGCTCGTCTGGATTGTCGCCCCTGCCGTCATTGGCAAAGAGTTCGCTAAAGGCACCAAGGATGTCTTCGCGAAGGCTCGCCGCCCCGGGCAGTTGTCCGTCTGGAACCTTGATGAGCAGATTGGCTTCGCAACGCGCGAGGAGCACTGGCAAGACAAGGCCGATCAGAATCTGGTCCCCAACCCGGCGCCCGTGCCGAACGAGATGCACGAGTGTTTCGGAGCGCAGATGATCCGGGTTTCTGCGGTCGCCGATTGCCAACCGCGCTCGCAGCGCCGCCGGAGCCAGCTTGAAGACAGCGTCGATCTGGTCGTCAACGACCTTGGGCCGGACAAGCGGATCGTCGTCCTCGGCGGCCATCAGAGGTTGCGCCATGTCGCCCCCATGCTTTGCGCAGCAGCGCCTCTCCGAGCGTCCCGAAAGCCCGCTCATATGCACTGATCGCACTGGGGCCGAAGATCCGGAAAGCCGATCCGAGATTTTTTGGTCGCTCAGAGCGGCTCAAGCTCAATCAGTTCGTTTGGATCGTTTCTTCATGCTTCGCGCTAGGCCAAGGCGATCGCACAAACCAAGCAGAGTAAAGTTAGCCTATTCTCGCGCTTAGGACAGCTCTTTGTGGATTCGGCCGCGCGATTGCCGCCAATAAGACATCCCGCAGCACATGTCGCGGCGACCGGTGATGATGTTAAATCCATAGAATGGTGCATCTTTTGTTTATTGGTGTCGTGGCGATCCCACCAAACCAATGCCGGCGATCTCGTCTATTGACGAGAAAGAGGAAGTCAGCTCCCGCCCCCTCCCAAAGAATCCTAAAGATGACTCGCCAAGTCCGGCAGCATGGGTTTCCCGTCAAGCCGGTCACGGTCGATCCCCGCTTCTTTCACGCCGTCGCACCGACGTCCTTCGTGCCGGCGATCGGGCCGGAGCCGGGCCCTCCCCGCAACGCCGTCGCGCGGCTTTCTTCCCCGCGGCCCTGAAGGGCCGCTTCCTCGCGAGGCAAGAAAGCCGCGCGCCGCCGTCCTCCGCTGCGCTGCGGCCCTCCGGCTTCGCCTGCGGGTGCCGGTCCGGCCCGCCCCCGGCCGGGTGATCGCCACGAAGGCCGCGATGGGCGCGGCCCGTGACAGCGAGGACCCGGCCATGACCGACCGCTTCGACGCCGCCGAACCCACCCACGCCGCATCCGCCACCGCGCATCTGCTCGACGAGCTGCAACTCCACGGCTACCGCCCCTTCGCCGATGAGTCCGACCCGCGGCCGCTGCCCGATCCCGACCGCCTCTCCGGCGCCGTCGCCGACATCTTCGACGCCTTCGTCGCGAGCCTCGGCGAGACGCGCCTCGAGCCCGACCTGCCCGACCTGCTCTGGTCGCTGGTCAACCTCTTCCACCGCGGGATCGACCGCATCGGCCGCGAGCTCGACACCAACGAAGCCGCGCAGCAACGCTCCCAGCGCGAGCAGGACGGCTCCGAGGTCCGCTCCGTCGAGCTGGAGCGCCTCCTCGCCCAGGGCCTCA
>JAESGX010000668.1_pt1 | contig 10782 bp, 9 predicted proteins | sample 9269801 | NCBI WGS metagenome assembly JAESGX01 (sample SAMN16773122, study PRJNA677054) | algae metagenome | isolation source: Pleurocapsa minor GSE-CHR-MK-17-07R and co-occurring heterotrophs from wet... | place: USA: Lower Calf Creek Falls, Grand Staircase Escalante National Monument, UT ... | reverse complement strand
CTGGACGCGCATCACCGAGGCCGACGGCACGCCCGGGCCCTGGTACCTGCACATCTTCGACACCTCGCAGCCCGACTTCAACTGGAAGAACCCGTGGGTCTGGGAGCAGTTCCGCCAGATCCTGCGCTTCTGGCTCGACCGCGGCGTCGACGGGTTCCGCGTCGACGTGGCGCACGGCCTCATGAAGAAGGAGGGCCTGCCCGACATCGTGCAGGTGGCCGAGGCCGGCGGCCTCGCCGATGCGATCTCCGCCCCCGACGAGATTCCCTACTGGGCGCAGCCCGAGGTGCACGAGGTCTACCGCGACTGGCACCAGGTGCTCGCCGAGTACGAGGGCGATCGCGTGCTGTGCGCCGAGGCCTGGGTCGAGCCGCTCGCGAAGGCCGCGCTGTGGGTGCGCCCCGACGAGATGCACCAGGCCTTCAACTTCAGCTACCTCGGCACCCCGTGGGAGGCCGCGCGCTTGCGCTCGGTGATCGACGAGTCGATCGCCGCCTTCACGGCCGTCGGCGCCCCGAGCACCTGGGTGCTCTCGAATCACGACGTCGTGCGCCACCCGAGCCGCTACGGGCTGAGCACCTACGGCGCCGCGCCCGCCAGCGGCATCGGCCCCAAGTCGGCCGACAAGCCCGATGACGAGCTCGGGCTGCGCCGCGGTCGTGCCGCGACGAGCCTCATGCTGAGCCTGCCCGGTAGCGCCTACCTCTATCAGGGCGAAGAGCTCGGGCTGCCCGAGGTCATCGAGCTCGACGACCACGTGCGCGAAGACCCCACGTTCCACCGCACCAACGGCGAGGTCTACGGGCGCGATGGATGCCGAGTGCCGATCCCGTGGGAGACCGCCGGGCCGGCGTTCGGCTTCAGCGCCTCGGGCGAGAGCTGGTTGCCCCAGCCCGACCGCTTCGCCCGGTTCGCCCGCGACGTGCAGCAGGGGGATCCTGCGTCGACGCTCGAGCTCTACCGTGCGGCGCTCGCGCTGCGGGCCGAGCACGGCCTCGGCACCGGATCGGTGCAGTGGCTCGAGGGCTTCGCCGATGACGTCGTGGCGCTGCGGAACGGCACCGTGATCGTCATCGCCAACGTGGGCGCGCACCCGGTGCCGCTTCCCGCGGGCGAACTGCTGCTCGCGAGCGGACCGTTGACCGACGGCGCCGTGCCGAGCGACACCACGGTCTGGATCGCGGCGAGCTGAGCCCCGCCGAGCAACGAGCGACGGCCCCCGGAGGATTCCGGGGGCCGTCGCTCGTTGTCGCAGACCGGTGGCTCAGCTGGCGTTCGCCTGCAGCCACTGGAAGGGATCGATCGCGATGTCGTCGATACGGATCTCGAAGTGCAGGTGCGCGCCCGTCGAGGTGCCGGTGCTGCCGACCGTGCCGACGAAGTCGCCGACGAGCACCTGCTGGCCGGGCACGAGCGGCGAGCTGCCGCCCGTCATGTGGGCGTAGGTGCTCGTGACGCGCTGACCGTTGATGACGTGCTCGATGATGGCGTGCTGGCCGAAGCCGCCGCTGTACTCGGACTGGATGACGACGCCGTCGGCGATCGCATAGATCGGGGTGCCGGCACCGGGGTTGAAGTCGAGGCCCTGGTGGTAGCTCGAGCACCAGCGGCAGGGGGCGACGCGCTCGCCGAAGCCCGACGAGATCGGCACCGCGTAGGGGAACGGCCAGCGCACGGCGCCGGTTCCCGAGGTGCTGTACGAGAACGAGCGGTTGCCGTACTTGAGGCGCAGCAGCTCGGCGTACGAGGTGACCGACCAGTCGTCGCGCGTCGCGGCCGTGGCGGCGAGCTCGCTGCTCGCCTCGACGTCCATGACCTGGCCCTCCGGCGCCGTAACGTCGGCCGCCTCGAGCGACACCGACGACATGGCCATGGATGCGGGGGGCGCCTCAGGATCGAACAGCGCGTTGGCGGGCACCGACGTGCCGACGAGCAGGGCGGCGGCCGCGAGCATGACCGCGGGCGGGAACGCCTTCTTGGCGATGCGGCGGGCGAGCGGCACGCGCGGGGCGGCGGGGCGCACGGGCTCGACGGCGGCGGCCGCGGGTGCCGTCGCAGCCGGGGCGGCGGCGGTCGAACGGCGGGGCGGACGCCCGGCGGCGCGCGGGGCGGACGAGCGCGCCGGCGCGCTGCGTCGGGTGCGCCGCGCGGGGGCATCGCCGCGCTCGGCCTCACGCAGCGCGCGACGGCTCGGCACGATCTCGGTCGATGCCGGGCTGAACGCGACGAGATCGGTGGCCGCGGGGATGACGGGGAGCAGCGCGGAGGAGGGGGCGGCAGGCGCCGCGGCCTCGATCATCGGGGATTCCTCAGTGAATCCGAGGCCCAGAGACCGGAAAGGGTCTCGGTCGGCGGCTGTCGGTTCCGGTTCGGAACCTCCCGCGCGCCACGGGAACTCATCAGTCACAGTGTCAGTCAGCCTCAGAAGTCGGGTTCAGTGCGGTCAGGGCGCCCCGTGGGGGCCCGCTCGGCTCGCGCTCGGATCGAGCGCTGCGCCGGGCATCCGAGCACCACCGACACCGGCGGATTATCACGGATTGGTAAAGCGTAACCCGTGGCCCGCGAGAGCGAAAGTCCGTGAACCCGATTCGGTGCTGGCGCCAAGGCCGCGATCAGGCGCCCGACGCCCGCGGGGGCGAGGGGTGCGCGCCGACCTCGGCGAGCACCGGGGCGAGCTGCTCTGCGAGCTCGGGGTGGGCCGCGAGCAGAAACCGGTGGTCGGCCCGCACGCCCGGCAACCCCGTCACGAGGGCGCCCGCCTCGCTCGCGATGAGGGCGCCGGCGGCGTGATCCCAGGGGTTGAGGGTGCGCTCGAAGTAGGCGTTGACGCGCCCGCAGGCCACCGCGCACAGGTCGAGCGAGGCCGTGCCCATGCGGCGCACGTCGCGCACGCGCGGCAGCAGTCGGGCGACCGCCGCGCCCTGCTCGCCGCGCGTCTCGGCGAGGTACGCGAAACCCGTCGCCACGAGCGCCTGCTCGAGCGGCACAGGATCGGCCACCCGGATCGACCGGTCGCCGAGGTGCGCGCCCCCGCCCGCCGATGCGGTGAACAGCTCGCCCGTGGCCGGGTTGACCACGGCGCCCGCGAGCGCCCGCCACGATTGCGGGTCGGCATCGCCCTCGACCACGGCGATGCTCACGGCGTAGTGCGGGATGCCGTAGAGAAAGTTGACGGTGCCGTCGATGGGGTCGACGACCCAGGTGAGGCCGCTCGTGCCGGATCCGCCCCCCGACTCTTCGCCGAAGAAGGCGTCACCGGGGCGCAGCTCGGCGAGGCGACCGCGGATGAACGACTCGGCGTCGCGGTCGACCTGCGTCACGACATCCACCGACGACGACTTCGAGGCCGCCACCTCGACGGCGCCGCGCCGCGCCTCGAGGACGAGCGCGCCCGCCTCGAGCGCGACCGCGCGCGCCACCGACAGCAGCTCGTCGGGAGAGGGGGATGAGGAGGTCATGGTGGCGAGTGAGGGATTCGAACCCCCGAATGCTGAGCAGTCTGATTTACAGTCAGATCCCTTTGGCCGCTTGGGTAACTCGCCGTGTGCGCACTCGACCCGTGTGGTCACCGACCGAAGGCGCTCGACAAGAATACAAGAGCCGCGCCGCGACGGCGACCACGCGACGTCGGGCGCCGCCGGGCACTCGTGCCGCCCCTACGGGCCCTGCGCCGCGACCGCCGCCTCGGCGTAGCGCTGCGCGGCGATCGCGACGGCATCGAGGTAGGCGGGGTCGGAGTTGTACGCCGCGATGCCCGCGCGCCACGATGCCTCGTCGGCGAGCGTCGGCACCGCGCGGCACAGGTAGTTGGCCGCGGCGAGCGACGCGTCGTCGACGTTGTGCGGGTCGGCGACACCGTCTCCGCTGCCATCGACCGCCCAGTTCGCCCAGCTGCCGGGGATGAACTGCAGCGGGCCGACCGCGCGGTCGAACTGCGCGTCACCGTCGAGCGCGCCGCCGTCGGTGTCGTCGATGCGCGCGGTCGAACCGCCGTCGAGCGCGATGCCGATGATGGGCGGGCTCACGGTTCCGTCATCGGCGGTGGATGCTCCGCGGTAGGTGCCGTGGCGCGACTCGACCCAGCCGATGCCGGCGAGCGTGTTCCACCCGAGCCCGCACGCGGGGTCGTCGCCGTGCTTCGCGATCGCCGTGCCGGCATAGGCGGCGAGCACGCGGGGCGGGATGCCCGATCGCTCGGAGACGGCGGCGACCCAGTCGGGGTCGACCCGGCCCGCGACCCCCGCGCGGGTCGCGGGGGCCGACGACGGTGGCAGCGCGGCGGGCGCGACCCAGCGCGGGGCCGGGGCGGCGTCGGAACCGGGTGCGGCATCCACGGCAGGAGCGATCGGGCGCGGGGCGAGCAGCACGGCGACGAGCCCGGCGATGACGGCCGCACCCAGCACGAGGGCGATGACGAGCGAGCGAGCGGCCATGCGGCCAGTGAATCAGAGACCGCTCGGCCCCCGCTGAGCCCGGCATCGCTAGCATGGCCGCATGGCTGATTCCTCATTCGACATCGTGAGCAAGGTCGACAAGATGGAGGCGGAGAACGCCGTCAACCAGGCGCAGAAAGAAGTCGCGCAGCGCTACGACTTCAAGGGCGTCGGGGCCTCGATCGAGTGGAGCGGCGAGAAGCTGCTGCTGAAGGCGAGCGCCGAGGAGCGCGTCAAGGCCGTGCTCGAGGTGCTCGAGGCCAAGATGATCAAGCGCGGCATCGGAATCCGCAGCCTCGACTCGGGCGAGCCCTATGCGAGCGGCAAGGAGTTCCGCATCGAGGTGGGCCTCAAGAACGGCATCTCGAGCGACGACGCGAAGAAGATCGCGAAGATCATCCGCGACGAGGGGCCGAAGAGCGTCAAGAGCCAGATCCAGGGCGACGAGCTGCGCGTGCAGTCGAAGAGCCGCGACGACCTGCAGGCGACGATGGCGCTGCTCAAGGGCAAAGACCTCGACGTGGCGCTGCAGTTCGTCAACTTCCGCTGAGCATGCGATGACCGACGACATCACGATCAGCGGCGCGGGCGCCTGGATCGTGGTGATCGTCTCGGGGCTTTTGCTCGCCCTCATCGTCGGCATCGCGCTGGTGTCGCTCGTCGTGGTGCCGCGCAACCGGCGCCCGCAGTCGGCGCTCGCCTGGTTGCTGCTCATCTACATCTTGCCGCTCATCGGCTTCCTGCTCTTCCTCATGCTCGGCTCGCGGCGGTTGCCGAAGCGGCGGCGCGAGCAGCAGGACGAGATCAACCGCTACATCATCGAGACCACCGAGGGCATGGATCGCGTCAGCAAAGACGCCCCGTGGCCGCCGTGGCTCGAACCCATCGTCGAGCTCAACCGCAACCTCGGCGCCATGCCCCTCGTCGGCGGCAACACCGCACGGCTCGTCACCGACTACTCGGCGTCGATCGCCGCGATGACCGAGGCGGTGCGGTCGGCGGTGCGCACCGTGCACGTCGAGTTCTACATCATGTCGGTCGACGACGAGACCGAGCCGTTCTTCGTCGCGCTCGACGAGGCGGTGCAGCGCGGGGTGACGGTGCGCGTGCTGTACGACCACGTGGCCTCGCTGCGGGTGAGCGGCTACCGACGGATGCGCCGCCGGCTCGACGCCGTCGGCGCCCAGCACCACCCGATGCTGCCGGTCAAGCCCTTCAGCGGCCAGTGGCAGAGGCCGGATCTGCGCAACCACCGCAAGTTCCTCATCGTCGACGGCGCCGTGGGCTTCACGGGCTCGCAGAACCTCATCGAGCGCGGCTACAAGCGCCGGGCCCGACGCGATGGTTCGCGGCTGGCGTGGAAGGAGGTCATGGTGCGCTTCGAGGGGCCGATCGTGGCCGGCATCGAGGCCCTGTTCGCGACCGACTGGTACAGCGAGACCGACGAGCTGCTGCTGCGCGAGACCGTGATCCCGCCCGAGATCGATCCGGGGCAGGGGCTCGACGCCCAGGTGGTGCCGAGCGGCCCCGCGTTCGAGGGCGAGAACAACCTGCGCCTGTTCAACTCGCTCGTCTACGCCGCGCAAGAGCAGATCCAGATCTGCTCGCCCTACTTCGTTCCCGACGAGTCGATGCTCTACGCGATCACGACCGCCGCGCAGAGCGGGCTCGACGTGCAGCTCTTCGTCTCGGAGGTCGGCGACCAGACCCTCGTCTTTCACGCGCAGCGCTCGTACTACGAAGAGCTGCTGCGCGCGGGCGTGCGCATCTGGCTCTACCGCTCGCCCACGGTGCTGCACGCCAAGCACTTCACGATCGACGACCAGGTGGCGATCATCGGCTCGAGCAACATGGACATGCGGTCGTTCAGCCTCAACCTCGAGGTCTCGGTCATGGTGCGCGGCGAGTCGATCATTCGCGAGCTGCGCGCCATCGAGCAGTCGTACCGCGAGAACTCGCACGAGCTGACCCTCGAGCAGTGGCTGCGGCGCCCCGCCCACATGCGCGTCTTCGACGACCTGGCCCGCGTCACCGCGACGGTGCAGTAGCGCTGCCCTCTCGCACCCGGCGTGCGGGGCGAGTAGCGTGCTCGCATGACGCAGAAGACGCTGCCCACCGACGTACCTGTTGACGAGTTCTTGGCGACGCTGGATGCCCGGCGCAGTGCCGAGGGCGCCGAGCTCGTCGAGATCTTCCGCGCCGTGACCGGGGCCGAGCCCGTCATGTGGGGGCCGTCGATGATCGGCTTCGGCACTTACGCGTACCACTACGCGAGCGGGCACGAGGGCATCTGGCCGCGCGCCGCCTTCTCGCCCCGCAAGGCCAAGTTGTCGTTCTACGGACTGCAGACCCACCCCGACGCCGCTGCCGTTCTCGAGCGACTCGGCTCGCACACGACCGGAGTCGACTGCGTCTACGTCACCCGGCTCTCGGCGATCGACCTCGATGCCCTGCGCGAGCTCATCGCCCTCGGCTGGGCCGTGACGGCCGACACCGCCGTCTGACGACGGGCGCGCTCAGTCGCGCGAGATGCGGATCATCTCGTCGCGCGGCACGACCTTGACGCGCTCGCGGCCGTGCGGCGCACCGAGCGCCTGCTCGTGCGCATCGAGGCGGTGCCAGCCGTCGAGGTTGGTGTAGAGCACGCCGCGCCCGTCGAGCAGGTCGACGACCGACTGCTCGTCGGGGTCGCTCGGCGCCCACCACGATGCCTGGTCGGTCACGAGGTGCTGAATGGTCTCCATGGCGTCGCTCTTGGTGTGGCCGATGAGGCCGACCGGTCCGCGCTTGATCCAGCCCGTGGCGTAGACGCCCGGCACCTTCTGGTTGTCGTCGCCGAGCACCTGGCCCTCGTGGTTCGGGATCACGCCGTGGCGCTCGTCGAAGGGGATGCCGTCGAGCGGCGAGCCGAAGTATCCGACTGCGCGGTAGACCGACTGCACGGCGACCTCGCGAATCTCGCCCGTGCCCTCGACGCCGCCGTGGCCGTCGGGGCGCGTGCGCTCGTAGCGGAAGCCCGCGACGCGGCCCTCGGCATCCGTCAGCACCTCGAGGGGCTTGGCATAGAAGTGCAGGTGCAACCGGCGCGAGGCCGAGCCGGTCTCGCGCGCGCGCCACTGCGTGAAGATGCGGTCGATGACCGTGATCTGCTTGTTCGTCTCGATCGCGCGGCGCGAAGCCTCGTCGTAGTCGAAGTCCTCTTCGTGCACGATCATGTCGACATCGCGCAGCTCACCGAGCTCGCGTAGCTCGAGCGGCGTGAACTTCACCTGCATGGGGCCGCGGCGGCCGAAGACGTGCACATCGGTCACGGGCGAGGCGAGCAGGCCCTGGTAGACGTTGTCGGGGATCTCGGTGGGCAGCAGGTCTTCGGGGTGCTTCGCGAGCACGCGGGCGACGTCGAGGGCGACATTGCCGTTGCCGATGACGGCGACCGACGAGGCCTCGAGCGGCCACTCGTGGGGCACGTCGGGGTGCCCGTCGTACCAGCTGACGAAGTCGGCCGCGCCGTAGCTGCCGAGCGCGTCGATTCCGGGGATGTCGAGAGCAGCATCCCGAATCGCCCCCGTCGAGAAGATGACCGCGTGGTAGTGCCGGCGCAGGTCGTCGAGCGTGATGTCGGTGCCGTAGTGCACGTTGCCGAAGATGCGGATATCGCCCGAGTCGAGCACCTCGCGCAGGGCGTTGATGATGCCCTTGATGCGCGGGTGGTCGGGCGCGACGCCGTAGCGCACGAGTCCGTAGGGCGCGGGAAGCTGCTCGAAGAGGTCGATCGAGACGTCGAACGCCCGCTCGTGCTTGAGCAGGATGTCAGCGGCGTAGATGCCGGCGGGGCCGGCTCCGACGATGGCGAGCCTGAGCTTGGTCATGCGCGTGCGGGTTCTTTCTGTGCGGGGTGGTGGTGAGGCGGGGCCGGATGCGGCCTCAGGTGCTGCGCTCGACGACAGCCTCGGCGAACTTGGTGAGGGCGAGCTTGACCGGGCCCTCGGGCAGCGGGGCGAGCGCGGCGACGGCCTCGTCGGCCCAGCGCCGCGCCTCGTCGAGCGTCTCGGCGGTGACCGAGTGGGCGCGCAGTTCGGCGATCGCCGCGGCGAGCTGCTCGTCGACCGCGTCGGCGGCGGCCGAGCCGGGAACGACCCCGGCCTCGACCGTGCGCTCGATGCGGGCGAGCAGCGCCGCAGCCTCGGGGTCGGTGCGCGCCGCGCGGCGCAAGAAGAGCAGGGGCAGGGTGGCGACGCCGCTGCGCAGGTCGGTTCCCTGCACCTTGCCGGTCTCGTCTTCGGGCTCGGCGAGGTCGATGACGTCGTCGATGAGCTGGAAGGCGACCCCGATCTTCTCGCCGAAGGCGACGACGGGCGCCGCGAACTCGTCGGGGGCGTTCGAGAAGATGACGCCCATCTGCGCCGCGGCCGCGATGAGCGAGCCGGTCTTGTCGGCGAGCACCTGCAGGTAGTGCTCGATGGGGTCGTCACCGGGGCGCGGCCCGATCGTCTCGTGCAGCTGACCGAGGCACAGCCGCTCGAAGGTGTCGGCCTGCAGCTTGATGGCCCCCTCGCCGAGACCCGCGACGAGCTTGCTCGCCCGGGCGAACAGCAGGTCGCCTGTGAGGATCGCGACCGAGTTGCCCCAGACGTTCTGCGCCGAGGGCACGCCGCGGCGCATCTCGGCCTCGTCCATGACGTCGTCGTGGTAGAGCGAGGCGAGGTGCGTGATCTCGACCGCTTGCGCCGCGGTGATGACGGCGTCGTTGTTGCCGTCGCCCAGTTGCGCCGTGAGCAGGGTCAGCACGGGGCGAATGCGCTTGCCGCCCGCTTCGAGCAGGTAGCGCGAGGTGACGTCGGCCATGTCGTCGGCGAAGGCGACCTCGCGCAGCAGGCCGTCTTCGACCTCGACGAGGCCGGTCTCGATGGCGTCGGCGAACCGGCGCTCCTCGCTCGAGGCGAACAGCTTCTCGCCGAGCCCGAGCGACGCGCTCAGTGTCTTGCTGCGACGAGCCAGCGGAGGGAGGCGGGTCAACGGTCTGCCGATCTGTCGAGGCGGTCGGGGCGGCTTAGTTCGCGGAGGCACCGGCAGGCTTGCGCCCACGGTGCAGGGCGACGACGCCCCACGAGAGGTTGCGGTAGCCCACGCGCGTGAAGCGCGCCGCGCGCAGCCACTGGCTCAGCACGGTCTGGTCGGGCCAGTCGCGGATCGACTCGAACAGGTAGCGGTAGGCCTCGGGATTCGAGCTCGCCGCACCCGCGATCACGGGCATGACGTGCCGCAGGTAGGCGTGGTAGCCCGCGCGCAGCAGTCCGAGCGGCGGTCGCGAGAACTCGCAGATGACGACGCGGCCGCCGGGCTTGAGCACGCGGTGCATCTCGGCGAGCGCCACCTGGGGGTGCTGCACGTTGCGCAGGCCGAAGCTAATCGTGACGGCATCGAACTCGGCGTCGCCGAACGGCAGCTTCTCGGCGTCACCCTGCACGAACTGCAACCCCGGGTTGCGTCGTCGGCCCTCGTCGACCATGCCCTGCGAGAAGTCGAGGGCGATGACCTCGGCACCCGACTTCGCGAGAGCGACCGAGCTCGTGCCCGTGCCCGCTGCGATGTCGAGAATGCGCTCGCCGGGCTGCGGGTCGACCGCGCGCACGGTCGCGATGCGCCACAGCGCGGCGTTGCCGACCGAGAGCACGGCGTTCGTGCGGTCATAGCCCCGCGCGACGCCGTCGAACATCGCCGCGACCTCGCGCGGTGTCTTCGACAGATCTGCTCTCGTCACCCCCCAAGTCTAGTGAGCGGCCACCCGGTGTTCGCCGTGAGGCGCCTGGGGGAGCGTCGGGTGCGGAGTAGCCTGAGCGAGTGACCCCCTCTGCCGCGCCCGGGCTTGCCCTGCGCGCGGTGACCGACGTGGTCGCCGACCATGATGACCTGCTGACGCTGGCCTACGCGCACCACCCCCTCGTCGCTCTGCGCCGCGGCGACGGCATCATCGGCGTCGGCGAGGTCGTGCGACTGACCTTCAACGGCCCCGATCGGGTGCGGGATGCCGCGGCCGCCTGGCGCGCGATCGCGAGCACCGCGGCCGTGGTCGACCCGGTGCACCGGCCCGGATCCGGCCTCGTCGCGATGGGCGCCTTCGCCTTCGCCGACACCTCGAGCTCGCCGAGCGTGCTCGTCGTGCCCGAACTCGTCATCGGCCGCCACGACGGCGTGAGCTGGGTGACGCGCATCACGCGGCAGGATGCGAGCGCGAGTGCCGCCGCGGTCCCCGATCCCCGGCCGATCGGCGAGCGCCCGCGGGCCACGCTCGCCGCCGCGTCGCTGAGCCGCGAAGAGTTCACGGCGGTCGTCGGTCGCGCCGTCGAGG
>JAESGX010000665.1_pt1 | contig 10805 bp, 7 predicted proteins | sample 9269801 | NCBI WGS metagenome assembly JAESGX01 (sample SAMN16773122, study PRJNA677054) | algae metagenome | isolation source: Pleurocapsa minor GSE-CHR-MK-17-07R and co-occurring heterotrophs from wet... | place: USA: Lower Calf Creek Falls, Grand Staircase Escalante National Monument, UT ... | reverse complement strand
TGCGCGATGTCCGCATCGCCAATCTGCCGGGCCACCAGCAGCCGGATTTCGCGCGGGTCGGCCGGCTGGAGGTGAAGCTCGCGCTGCGCTCGCTCCTGGATGGCCGCGTCGAGATCCTCGACCTTCGGCTCGTCGAGGCCGAGCTGTGGCTGGAGCGCGATGCCGCGGGCGCGCCCAATTGGCGCTTCGGCGGGAGCGAGGGCGGAGGCGGCGGCCTCCCCGGCCTGGTGCGGATCGAATCCTCCCGCCTCCACCCGCCCGATGGCCTGCCGGACCCGATCGGCATCGAGACGCTGACGCTGCGGCGCGCCGCTGACGGCGCACTCGCCCTGCAAGGCCGCGTCCGCGTGCTGGAGGAAGCGGTCCGGGTGGAGGCCAGCCTCGCCCAGGCCCTCGCGCTCCGCGCCACGCTCGCCGGCGAGGGCTTCCGCCTGACAGCCGAGGGCCGCGTGGCGCCTGGCCTCGCCGATCCCGCGTGGAACCTCGCCCTCGCTGCCGAAATCGTCTCGCCCGCCCGACTCATGGCGCTGCTCGGCAGCAGCGCGACCTTGCCCGCGCTGGGCCCGCTCACCGGCACGGCGCGGCTTGGGCCCGGGGGGCGGCTTTCCGATCTGCGCGTCCGTGCCGGCACCTCGGCGCCGTGGCCTGGCCTGCGCCTGAGCGAGGCGGTGCTGAGCGCCGCGGCCCTGGACCAGCCGATGCAGCTCGCGCTCCAGGGCGATCGCGGCGGCGTGCGCCTGACGGCCGAGCTCGGGCTGCCGGCGCCGCGAATCGCCTTCACCACGAGCGCGCCGATGCCGGCGACGGCGCGCGTTTCGGCCGGGGCCGCGCGGCTCACCGCGACCGGCGCCTTCACCTGGGGCGACCCTTTCGGCGCGGGCGCCTTCGACGTGACGCTCAGCGCCCCGCAGCTGGCGCCGCTTGGGCCCGTGCTCGGGCTCGAACTCCCCCCCTTGCGGCAAGTGGAGGCGCGCGGCCGGCTCTCGCGCGCCGGGCCGGCTGCGCTGCAATGGGATGCGGCCCGCCTGACCGCCGCGCATGTCGTGGCCAGCGGCGCGTTGCGGATCGGCTGGGGCGGGCGGCCCTCGGTGCAGGGGCAGGTGCAATTCGCGTCGCTCGACCTCGATGCGCTGCTGCCCGCCAGCCCCGCTCCCGCGCGCCCCTCCGGCCGGGTCATCCCCGATCTCGCTCTGCCCGTCGGCCCCCTGCGCGGGATCGACGCGACGCTCGACCTCGCGGCCGAGCGGCTCACCGCGGCCGGCCTCACCTGGCGCGGGCTGCGCGGCCGGGCAACGCTGGCGCGCGGGCAGCTTGATGTGGCCGATCTCGCGGTCACGACGCCGGGCGGGCCGGTCAGCGGGCGGCTCGGCTGGAATGTCGCGAGCACGCCGCCGGGCGCGACCCTCGTCCTGCGATCGGGCGGCGCGGGCATCGACGTCGCCGCCATCCGGCGGGAGCTGGGGGCGGGCATCGGCGTGCAGGGGCCGGTGGAACTGGCGCTCGACCTGCGCGCGGAGGGGGCCACCACGCGCGCCCTGGCCGCCAGTTTGAGCGGTGCGGCCGGGGTGGCGATGGTCGAGGGCCGGCTCTCGCGCGCGGGCATGTTCCAGATCGGGCCCGACCTGACGCGCGTGCTGCTGCTGGGCCGCGCCCCGCCCGAGGGGGTCGAGATCCGTTGCTTCGCGCTCAGCTTCGCCGCCGAGGCGGGGTTGCTGCGCAGCGAGGCGCTGCTGCTGGAAAGCTCGGCCGGGCGCATCACCGGCAGCCTGGCCGTCAACCTCCGCAACGAAACGCTGGCGGCGCAGCTGCGGCCCGACCTCAGGGTTTTCGGCGCGACCATGCGCGCGCCGGTCGGCATCGGTGGCACGCTCGCCGCGCCACGCGTGGATGTCGAGCCTGGCCAGGCGCTGGCCCAGGTGCTGGGCGATACGGTGGCGAACCGCCTTTGGCGCAGCAGCACGGTGGAATGGCTGCGCGGCGAATCGGGTGAGGCCGATTGCCCGGCGCAGCTGCGCCGTGCGCGGCTCGGCCGGGCCGGGCGGGAGCCCGCCGCCCCGCCCGCCGTGATCCCGCTGGTGCCGCGCGAATTGCAGGCGCCGGTGCAGGAGGTGTTTCGCGGCCTGGGCGGCTTGCTGGGCGGCCGGCGGTAGGCGCCTAAGTCGCCGGCCGCGAGGCGAAGAGGTTGAGGCCGAGCCGCTCGGAGAGGAATTTCGTCGCCAACTGGCCGCGCACGCTGTTCCCCGCCGCGTCCAGCGGCGGCGAGAAGACGCCGAGGCCCCCCTTGCCCGGCGCGATGGTGACGATCCCGCCCGCGACACCGCTCTTGCCCGGCAGCCCCACCTCGTAGAGCCAATCCCCCGAATGTTCGTAGAGCCCCGCCGTCGCCATCACGGCGAGCACGCGCTGGCAGCGGTCGGCATCCACCACCCGCTCCCGCGTGATGGGGTTCACCCCGCCATCGGCGAGCGTGGCGCCCATCACCGCCATGTCCCGCGCGGTGACGTTCAGCGCGCATTGCCGGGTGTAGAGCTCGGTCGCCTCGTCCGGGTCCGCGTAAAGGCGCCCATAGCCGTGCAGCAGGCGCGCGATGCCCTGGTTGCGCTGGTTGGTCGCGGCCTCCGAGGCATGGACGGCGGCGTCCAGCGCGAGGTCGCGGCCGGCGAAGCGGGAGAGGCCGCCGCGGATGAAGTCCCATTTCGCGTCCAGGCTCGCCCCGGGCACCAGGCTCGTCGTCGCGATGGCGCCGGCATTCACCATTGGGTTCATCGTGCGGTCCGCGTTCAGCTCGATCGCCATGACGGAATTGAAGGGCAGGCCCGTCGCGTTCACGCCGACCCGTTCGCGCGCGAGGCCGCCGCCCAGCGCCTCGCAGACCAGGGCGAAGACGAAGGGCTTCGACATGCTCTGGATGGAGAAGGCGTGGTCGGCATCGCCGATTGCGAAGCTGCGCCCGTCCACGCCCGCGATGCACAGGCCGAAGAGGCTGGGTTCGGCATCGGCCAGGACGGGGATATAGTCGGCGACGCGGCCCTCCGTCTCCGCGGCGAAACGCTCCCAGGCCTCGCGCACCAGGGCGCGGACCGTCTCCGGCGGCGGCATCGTGCCGGTCGAGACCGGCATGGGGCCGGGTGGCTCGGCCATGTGCAGGCGCTGGTCCATGCGTCCTCCTTCGAAGGTGCGCGCATGAAACCCGGATTGCGCGGGGCGCGCCACCTCGCGACGCCGGCACCGGCCGCGGCTGGGACGCAGCGCACGGAAGGCGGCACGAAATTCCTATTGTTGCGCTGGGAGTCAGCCCTTAGCCTCCGCCCATCAATGATAGGCAAGAATTGCCCGCGGCGCTGATCGCGCTGCGCGCCGGGAACAGGAGAGCGCCCATGCGGCAGGTCACATCATGGTTGGGGGGAATGGCGCTGCTGGCCCTGGCTGGAGCCCCGTCCTTCGCGCAGACCGCCGCCCCGGCGCCGCTGCCGCCGCTGAGCACGGGCGTGCTCGCCTCCCTGTGCGGCGCGACCGGGACGGATGCCGAATCGGCCACGGCCGTCGGCTATTGCCGGGGCTTCATCGTGGGTGTCGGCCAGTACAACGTCGAGATCTCGCGGCCGGGCGGCGTGCTGCCCGCCTTCTGCCTGCCGCAGCCTGCGCCGACGCTCGAGTTCGTGCAGACTTCCGTCGTCGCCTGGGTGGCCGCCAACCCCGCCCAGGCCGACACCAAGGCGGTGGACGGGCTCCTGCGCTGGGCCGCCACCACCTATCCTTGCGCGGCGCCGGCCGCGGCGCCGCGCCGCGGCGGCCAGCGCTGACGCGAAAGGGAACGCCATGAAGCTCCGCATCCTCGCCCCCGCCCTGCTGCTGCTCGGCCTCACCGCCTGCGACGAGACGGGCCAGATGACGCCGACGACCCAGCGCGTGGGCGGCGGCGCCGCCGTGGGCGCGCTGACCGGCCTCGCCATCGGCTCGATCTCCGGCAATGCCGGCACCGGCGCGCTGATCGGCGCCGCGGCCGGCGGCGCCGGCGCGCTGATCGGCGCCGCGGCCGGCGGCGCCGGCGGCTTCGCCTGGGACCAGCATCAGCGCGCCCGCCAGCGCTCCTTCAACCAGGGCGTCGCGGCTGGACGCGCTTCGGCGCAATGAGGGCGCGGGCCGCCCGCCGGCCCGGCGCGGCGGCGCCCGCGCTTCTGCTCCTCGCCACCGCGTTGGGCGCGATGGGTGCCGCACCCGCGGCGCAGGCGCAGGGAACCGACGCCGCCACCATCGCGGAGCTGCGCCAGCAGCTGAACGAGATGCGCCGGCGTGACGAGGAGATGCGCCGCCGGATGGAGCAGCTGGAGGCGCTGGTCGCCCGGCAAGCGCGCGCCCCGGCCCCCGCGCCGGCGCGGGCGGCCCGCGCGCCTGCCGCCCCGGTCCAGGCCGATGTGCAGGCCGCCCAGGCGGCCGCGCGCGACGCCCGCGCCGCCGCCGACCAGGCGCAGACCATCCAGCAGAACCTGGCCCGCGCCGCGCTTCCCGCCGCCGGCGGCGCCGCGCCCGCCGAGCGCGACGTGCCGGGCCTGCTGCCGCCGGAAGCCATGGGCGACCAGACCGCGACCGGCGATGCGCTGCGCTCCGACCTGCCCGGCATCGCCTTCCGCGTCCCCGGCACCGAGACCCAGGTGCGCCTCTATGGCTTCGCCAAGCTCTCCGCCTGGACCGACGCCAATGGCCGCAACCAGACCGATGCACCGCTGCCCGGCGGCATTCCGCTGACCGGCAGCGCCGCCGCGCAGCAGGGCGGCGACTTCGGGATGACGGCGCGGTTCAGCCGCTTCGGCGTGGACACCCGCAGCCTGACCGGCTGGGGCACGCTGGAGACGCGTCTCGAGGGCGATTTCGGCGGTGGTTCGCCCACCTCCTCCAATGCCGTGTTCCGGCTGCGCCAGGCCTGGGGGGAATTGGGCGATGAGCGCCTCCGGGTGCTGGTGGGCCAGGCCAACAGCCTGTGGAACGAGGGCGTCTACGAAACGCTGATCGACGCCACCAACCTCAACCAGTCCTTCATCCGCCAGGCGCAGCTGCGCCTCACGGCGCGGCTCGCGCCCGGCCTCACCGGGCAGGTCTCGATCGAGGCGCCGGACACGCAATACACCTCCGCCGCCGGTGTCTTCACGCCCGGCAGCACGCTGGATGGTGGCGCGAGCCCGGCCTTCAACAATGCACCCGACCTGCTGGCCCGCCTGAACTACCGCAAGGACGGGCTGGAGATCGGCCTGCGCGGCATGCTGCGCCAATTGCAGATCCGCCCGGCCGGCACCGCGGCCGCCCAGCCCTTCAGCGGCACGACGAGCGCGACCGGCGTGGGTGGGGCCGCGCATGTGCGCTTCCCGATGCGCTGGCTCTCCGAATCGCTTGGCGCCGATGAATTGCTCGCCCTGGCCTATGTGGGCGAGGGGATGGGGCGCTATTTCGCCGGCAGCACCAATGGCCAGGATGCGCTCTCGAATATCGGCATGCCGGGGCTCACCGGGCGCGTCAGCCTGGATCCCGTGCCGGCCTGGGGCGTCACCGCCGGCTATCGCCGCTTCTGGACGCCGCAGATCCGCAGCAACCTGACCTACTCCTTCTCGCGCCAGGATTTCGCGAGCTACGCGCTCGCCTTCGCGCCGGGCTCGGCGGCCGCCACGAGCCTGAACCGGGACGTCCAGCAGCTCTTTGCCAACATCATCTGGAGTCCCTTCGGTCAGGTGCGCAACGGCGTCTTCGGCTCGGGATGGCTGGATATCGGCTTCGAGTATCTGTACACCCGGCGTGACCTCTATGGCGGGGCGGCGGCAGCGGGCACGGGGCAGGCGGGGCATGGCATCGCCAACCGCTTCCTCTTCGCGACGGTCGCCCGCTTCTGAGGCGTTCCTTCATCCGGGTCTGATGCCGTCATGCCGATTGAGCCTGCCATCCAGGCGCGTCTTCCGGCGTTCCTGCGCGCGGCGCTGCTCGCTGCCGCGCTGCTGCTGCCCGGCTGCGCCAGCTATATCCGCCTCGACCCGCCGCCCGCCGCCGAGACCGAGGAGATCCCGGTGCTCGGCCTTCCCAATGCGCGCTTCTGGCTGGACGCCGACCCCGATCCGCTGATCCGCGAGGGGCAGATGATGGCAGCGCGCGAGCGCGCGGCCCATCCTGGCCAGCCGGTCGGCCCGCAGAATTTCCTGGCGCTCTCGGGCGGGGGCGACAATGGCGCCTTCGGGGCCGGCATGATGCTGGGGTGGAGCGCCGCCGGCACGCGGCCCGAATTCAGCATGGTCACCGGCATTTCCGCCGGCGCCCTGATCGCGCCCTTCGCCTTCCTCGGCCCCGCCTACGACCCGCAGCTGCGTGACGTGTTCACCGGCCAGCGCGCGCAGGACATCCTGTTGCTGCCGCGCCAGGCCATGGCGGTCTTCTCGCTCTTCTTCGGCGAGGCCCTCGCCGACACCTCGCCCTTGCGGAGCCTGATCGCCCGCCACGCGAATGAGGAGATGCTGGCGGCGATCGCGGCCGAATACGCCAAGGGGCGCCTGCTGCTGATCGGCACCACCAATCTCGACGTCCAGCGCCCCGTGGTCTGGAACATCGGCGCCATCGCGGCGAGTGGCCACCCGGACGCGCTCGGCCTGTTCCGCCGCATCCTGCTCGCCTCCGCCTCCATCCCCGGCGCCTTCCCGCCGGTGCTGGTGGAGGTGCAGCACCAGGGGCGCGTCTTCCAGGAGATGCATGTGGATGGCGGCGCCACCATGCAAGTCTTCCTCTACCCGCCGACGGTGAACCTGCGCGGGGAGCAGGGCGGCCGCTGGGCGCCGCGGCAGCGCACCGCCTATGTCATCCGCAACGGGCGCGTGGATGTGGAAGCGAGCCGCACGCCGCGCGGCATCCTCAGCATCACCCGGCGCTCGGCCGCGACGCTGCTGCATTTCAGCGGCCTCGGCGACATCAGCCGCATCCACCTGACGACGCAGCGGGACGGCGTCGGCTTTCGCGTCGCCTATATCGGGCGCGAGTTCGACCACCCGCGGCGCGAGCCCTTCGACCCCGCCTATATGCGCGCCCTCTTCGACTACGGCTTCGAGCGCGGGCGCCTCGGCGATGGCTGGCGCAGCGAGCCCTCGACGGTGGGGGTGATGGGGACCCAGTGAGCGCTCCGCCTGGGACGGGTGGACCATGGCGCGGGACGCAGCGCGCATCCTCCGCTGGCGTCGGAAGGGTAATCTCGGACACTATAGGATTCATAAGAACACCGCCCCTGGAGGCATGATGTCCGAGCTCAACGCCGTCCTCGCCCATATCGACGCCAACATGGATGCCGCGCTGGAGCGCCTCTTCGCCGTCATCCGCATCAAGTCCATCTCGACCGATCCGGCCTACAAGGCGGATTGCCAGGCCAATGCCGAATGGCATGTGGCGGACCTGAAGAGCATCGGCTTCGACGCCGCCGTGCGCCCCACGCCGGGCCACCCGATGGTGGTGGCGCATGACCGCGGCGCGCCCGGGAAGTCCGCGCTGTTCTACGGCCATTACGACGTGCAGCCGGTGGACCCGCTGGAGCTCTGGGACCGCGATCCCTTCGAGCCCACGATCCAGACCATGGCCGATGGCACCAAGGTCATCACCGGCCGCGGCTCGGCCGATGACAAGGGCCAGCTGATGACCTTCATCGAGGCCTGCCGCGCCTGGAAGGCCGTGACCGGCAAGCTGCCCATCCCCGTCTCCATCCTGCTGGAGGGCGAGGAGGAATCAGGCGGCGTGAACCTCCCCGGCTTCCTCAACGACAATGCCGATGAGCTGCGCGCCGATATCGGCCTGATCTGCGACACCAACATGTGGGACCCGGAGACGCCGGCCATCACCACCATGCTGCGCGGGTTGTGTGGTGAGGAGGTGATCATCCACGCCGCCGACCGCGACCTGCATTCGGGCTTCTATGGCTCGGCCGCCGCCAATCCGAACCGCGTGCTGGCGCGCATCCTGGCCGATCTGCATGACGAGAACGGTCGCGTCACGCTGGACGGCTTCTATGACGGTGTGCCGGAACTGCCCAATTCGCTGCGCGAGCAATGGGACACGCTGGGCTTCACCGCCGAGGCGTTCCTGGGCGCCGTCGGCCTCTCGATCCCCGCCGGCGAGAAGGGCCGCACCGCGCTGGAAATGACCTGGTCCCGCCCCACCGCCGAGATCAACGGCATGGGCGGCGGCTATCAGGGCGAGGGCTTCAAGACGGTGATCCCCGCGAAGGCATCCGCGAAGGTCTCCTTCCGGCTCGTGTTCGACCAGGACCCGCACAAGGTCCGCGCCGCCTTCCGCAAGCATGTGATGGACCGTCTGCCGGCCGATTGCCGCGCCGAATTCATCGAGCATGGCTCGGGCCAGGCGATCCGCTTCCCGACGGACGATCCCGCCTTCCTCAAGGCGCGCGAGGCGCTGAGCCAGGAATGGCCCAAGCCAGCGGTCTTCATCGGCGGGGGCGGCTCGATCCCCGTCACGCACCAGCTGAAGCAGTCGCTGGGAATGGACGTGATCCTGGCCGGCTTCGGCCTGGAGGATGACCGCATCCACAGCCCGAACGAGAAGTACAACCTGGTCAGCTTCCAGAAGGGCATCCACTCCTGGGCGCGGATTCTGGACGCGCTCTCCCGCTAGACTCCCAGCAAGGACCTCCGCCGATGAGCGAAGCCGCACCCAAGACCACGATGCAGAAGATCCTCGACACGGTCGAGCGCGTGGGCAACCAGGTGCCGCATCCGGTGATGATCTTCGTCTACCTCATCGCCTTCATCATCGTGCTCTCGACGCTTCTCTCGCTGTTTGGCGCGGAGGTCAGCTACCAGGCCTATAACCCGGCGACAGGCGATATCGAGCCCGCCACCACCGCGGCACGAAGCCTTCTGACGATCGAGGGCATCCGCTTCATGTACACGGGCGTCGTCGCCAATTTCATGGGGTTCAACGCGGTCGGCGTCATCATCATCGCGATGGTGGGCGTGGGTGTCGCGGAAGAGGCGGGGCTGGTGAAGGCGCTGATCCGCAAGCTCGTCATCATCGCGCCGCCCAAGCTCTTGACCTACATCCTGGTGTTTGTCGGCATCCTCTCCTCCATCGCGGCCGATGCGGGATATCTCGTGCTGATCCCGCTCGCCGCGGCGGCCTTCCTGAGCGTCGGGCGGCATCCGCTGGCGGGCCTCGCCGCCGCCTTCGCCGCCGTGGCCTCGGCCTTCCTGGTCAATATCCTGATCGTGCCGGTGGACGGCATCCTGACCGAGATCACGAATGACGCGGCGCGCCTCGTGAACCCCAACGCCTCGATTGATCTGGCCGCCAATCTCTGGTTCTCGATCGGCTCGACGCTGTTGCTGACGGTGCTGATCGCGCTGATCACCGAGCGCGTGATCGAGCCGCGGCTCGGCAAATACACGGGCGACTATACCGTGCCCGGTGATAACAGCATGTCGGATGACGAGGCGCGCGGCCTGCGCTTTGCCCGCAACGCCTTCTTCGCCGTGGTCGGCTTCGTCCTGCTCCTGCTGCTGCCGCCCGGCGCGCCGCTGCGCAACCCGGATACGGGCGCCATGATCAGCAACTCGCCCTTCATGAACAGCCTGATCGTCACCATCGCGCTGATCTTCCTCGTCTGCGGCATGGCCTATGGCAAGGGGGCGAAGACCATGACCACGACGAATGACGCGCTGGGCGCCATGCAGAAGGCCATCGGCTCGCTGGCCGGGCTGATCCTGCTGCTGCTGGTCATCAGCCAGTTCATCGCCTTCTTCAACTACACGAACATGGCCACCCTGGCCGCCGTCTCGATGGCGGAGTTCCTGAAGGCGCTGAACCTGCCCTCCATCGCGGTGCTGATCGGCTTCGTGGTGGCGGTGATGGGCATTGACCTCATCATCACCGCGGCCATCGCCAAATGGGCGATCTTCGCGCCGGTCTTCGTGCCGCTGCTCATGCAGCTCGGCATGGAGCCCGAGGTGGTGCTGGCCGCCTATCGCGTGGGTGACAGCCCGATGAACGCCATCACGCCGCTCAACGCCTATTTCGCCATGATCGTGACCTTCGCGATCAAGTACCAGAAGGAGGCGGGCGTCGGCACGGTGATCGCGCTGATGCTGCCCTACGTCATCATCCTGAGCGTGGTCTGGACCGCCTTCCTGGCCGGCTGGTACCTGCTCGGCCTGCCCTGGGGCCTGTGAGGGCCCTGCCTGGCGCGCCATGAGCGACATCGCCATCACCTTCGCCATCATCGGCGCGATGGTGGTGCTCTTCGTCTCGAACCGCGTGCCGGTGGCCGTGGTGGCGCTGACGGCCGCGCTGCTGCTCTACGCGACGGGCATCCTCGACCTGACCGAGGCGCTGGCCGGCTTCGGCGACACCACCATCCTGTTCATCGCCTCGCTTTTCGTGGTGAGCGCCAGCCTGGACGCGAGCGGCGTCACCGCCTGGGTGGGCCAGGTGCTGGTCCGCCGCGCGGGGGCGAGCCGTGAGCGGCTTCTGCTGCTGACCATGCTGCTGGCCGCGATGCTGACGGCGATGATTGGCTCCAGCGGGGCGGCGGCGGCACTCCTGCCGGTGCTGGTGCTGGTGGCGGTCCGGCTGCGCCAGGTGCCGGCGCAGCTGATGATGCCTCTCGCCTTCGCGTCCTATTCCGGTTCCATGCTGGTGCTGACGGGCAGCCTGGTGAATGTGCTGATCTCCGATGCGGCGGTGGAGCAGGGCATGGCCGCCTTCGGCTTCTTCGAGATGTCGCTGGTTGGCGTCGCCCTGCTGGTCGGCCACATGGCGATCGTGCTGCTCTTCGGCGC
>JAESGX010000664.1_pt1 | contig 10816 bp, 13 predicted proteins | sample 9269801 | NCBI WGS metagenome assembly JAESGX01 (sample SAMN16773122, study PRJNA677054) | algae metagenome | isolation source: Pleurocapsa minor GSE-CHR-MK-17-07R and co-occurring heterotrophs from wet... | place: USA: Lower Calf Creek Falls, Grand Staircase Escalante National Monument, UT ... | reverse complement strand
CCGCCGCCGCTCCGGCCCCGAATACACCGTGATCTGGCCCACCAACCGCTCCTATGTGCGCTCATACGAGCGCTCTTAAGAGCGGTCCTTCACATGACCGACAAGGCGGCACCCACCGGATGGTTACGGTGCGGGCGCTGAGGAAGCCCGAGCCTGGGTCCTTGCCCAGTTCGGTCAGCATGCTTCCCATCGCCCGGGCGACCGGCACCCATTGCCCGATTGCCAGCAGTCGGTTGACGCGCATGCCGATCAGGAACAGCGCGCACGGCGCTTCTAGATTGGCGGTGTGCCGGCCCCAGATCATCTCTGCCATGCTGCTCTCCAGTGGCGCGAGCATGGAATCGCTGTCACCATTGTCAAGTTGATGCTGGCACGGATTGTGCGTATATCAATTACGCAAAATTCCGGGAGAGCCGCATGAACGTCGCCGTCAACCCAAAGGACCTCTATCCGGCCGACCTGAAGGCGCGGGGGCTGGCGGACCTGGCGCATGTGCCGGGCCCGCCGCCGGCCTTCTCCAAGACCTGGCGCACGATCAAGTTCCTGAATGATCCCAAGGGAATGATCGCCACGCTGGCGCATGACTATGGGCATATCTTCCGGCGGCAGGACTACATGGGCTGGGGGGTCACCTTGCTGGGGCCCGAAGCGAACGAGCTGGTGCTGTTCAACCGCGACAGGATCTTCTCGTCCAAGCTGGGGTGGGACCCGGTGCTGGGGCTGGTATTCCCCAACGGCCTGATGATGATGGATTTCGAGCATCACCGGATGCACAGGAAGACGCTGTCCGTCGCGTTCAAGCCGGCGCCGATGAAGGTGTATCTGAATGGGCTCAACGAAGGCATCGCCCGCACAGTCGACCGCTGGAGCACGACCGAGCAGTTCAAATTCTATCCGGCGATCAAGAACCTGACGCTCGACCTCGCTGCCGGTTCGTTCCTGGGGCTGCCCTGGGGGCCGGAAGCGCAGAAGATCAACCAGGCGTTTACTGACATGGTGCTGGCCTCGGTGGCGATCGTCAGGAAGCCGCTGCCCTTCACGCAGATGCGGCGCGGCGCCAAAGGGCGGGAATTTCTGTGCCGGTATTTCGGCGCCGAGATCCCAAAGCGGCGCGGTGCCACGGGCGACGACATGTTCACGCAGATCTGCAACGCCGAGGACGAGGACGGCAAGCTGCTGGGCGACCAGGAGATCATCGACCATATGAACTTCCTGATGATGGCCGCGCACGACACGCTGACGTCGTCGTTCACCTCGATGGTCTATCTGCTCGGTCGGAACCCCGAGTGGCAGGAGAAGCTGCGCGAGGAGGTGGACGCCGTGCGGGGCCGCCATGGCGATGTGCTGACTTACGAAGCTTTGGGCGAGCTGGAACTGGTGGAGATGGCGTTCAAGGAATCGCTGCGCATGATCCCGCCGGTGCCGATGATCCCGCGCCGGGCAGTGAAGGATTTCGAGTTCCTCGGCTACAAGGTCCCGGCCGGCTCCGGCGTGGGCGTCAACCCGCTCTACACCCATCATATGGAAGAGCATTGGCCCGACCCCGAGCGGTTCGACCCGCTGCGCTTTACGACGCAGATGTCAGCGAATCGGCACAAATATGCCTGGGTGCCGTTCGGCGGCGGGGCGCACATGTGCCTGGGGCTGCACTTTGCCTATATGCAGGCGAAGGCGTTCTTCTTTCACCTGCTGTCGACGCGGCGGATCGTGCTGCCTGAGGGCTATCTGAGCGAATTCCGGATGGTGCCGATTCCGCGGCCGAAGGACGGGTTGCCGGTGACGTTGGCTGCGCGTTGAGAAAAGCTCTGATTGGTCTGGGCAGCCTGGCCGGCCTGTTGGTGCTCGCCTTTCTTGCGCTTCGAACGCCAGATATTCCAGCGGCCGAGCTGCGTGCCAAATACGGCTCCCCCGCCTCGCAGTTTTTGGAGATTGAGCCTGGTTTCACGGTGCATTTACGCGACGAAGGCCCTCGCGACGCTCCCGCCGTCATCTTGCTGCACGGCTCCAATGCATCATTGCATACGTGGGAGCCGTGGATAGCACGGCTGGGTGGTGCTTATCGGGTAGTAACGATGGACCTGCAGGGGCATGGTCTCACAGGGCCACATCCTGACGGCTGCTACACGCGCACCTGTATGGTCAGCAGTGTGGAAGCGGTGCGGGCGAAACTGGAAATTGAACAATTCGCCATCGGCGGCAGTTCGATGGGCGGCGCGGTTGCTTGGGGCTATGCGCTCGCACATCCGGACCGGGTCCAGGCACTGGTTCTGGTTGCCCCGTCAGGCGCGCCGCTGGCCAGTGGGGCGGCGGACCCGATCGGATTTCGGCTGGCGCGCACACCGGTGGTGCGCGATCTCGCTGCCGTCATCACACCTCGCAAACTGGTCGAGCAATCGCTGGAGCAGTCGGTTTCGGTGCCGTCGGCGGCGGATGCGGCGGCTGTGGATCGATACTGGGAGCTGCTGCGCTATCCCGGCAACCGCCGGGCAACCCTAGATCGCGCGCCCAACGTGCCAGCAACGGCGCAAACGCTTGCGCCACTGCGAAACGTTCCGATTCTTGTCCTCTGGGGCGATCAGGATCGCGTTTTGCCCCTGTCGCAGGCTGACTTTTTTAAGACCGCGCTGCCGGGCGCGACCCTGATCGTCTATCCCGGCATCGGCCACCTGCCGCAGGAGGAAACTCCGGACCTGTCAGCCGTGGACGTGAAGGCGTTTCTGGCAGAAGCAATCAGCCCACGGGTGCCTGCCTAGGACGGGCTGGCGTGGTCGGCCGGCGCCAGTCTTGCAAGTCGTTGCCTGGCGAAAGTGTCGAGGGTGCCTGCCGAAATGGCGTTGCGGAGACCCTGCATAAGCTGCTGGTAGTGCCAGATATTATGCTCGCTGAGCAGCATGGCGCCCAGCATTTCGCCGGCCTTGAACAAATGGTGGAGATAGGCGCGGCTGTAGTTGGTACACACGGGGCATGGGCAGTCGGCGTCGACCGGGCCGGTGTCTTCCGCATGGCGGGCGTTCCTGAGGTTCAGCGTGCCGTCCAGCGTGAAGGCCTGCGCGGTGCGGCCCGAGCGGGTCGGGAGCACGCAATCGAACATGTCCACGCCGCGCAGCACGGCGCCGATGATGTCGGACGGCTTGCCGACTCCCATCAGGTATCGCGGCCGGTCTGCCGGGAGCATGTCCGGGGCATAGTCCAGTACCTCGAACATGGCACCCTGCCCTTCGCCGACCGCAAGGCCGCCGATGGCATAGCCCTCGAAGCCGATCTCGATCAGCTTTTCGGCGGACTCGCGGCGCAGATCCTCGAACAGGCTGCCTTGCTGGATGCCGAACAGGGCGCCGCAGTCCGACTTCAGGAATTCGTCGCGCGATCGCTTCGCCCAGCGCATCGAGAGGCGCATCGAGCTTTCGGCACGCTCGCGGGTGGCGGGGTGCGGGGTGCATTCATCGAACGCCATCACGATGTCGCTGCCCAGCAGGCGCTGGATCTCGATGGAGCGCTCGGGGCTCACGAAATGCTTCGAGCCGTCGATATGGCTCTGGAAGCTGACCCCCTCCTCCTTCATCTTCACCAGCGCGCCGAGACTCATCACCTGGAAGCCGCCGCTGTCGGTGAGGATGGGGTGCGGCCAGTTCATGAAGCGGTGCAACCCGCCCAGCCGCGCCACCCGCTCGGCGCCGGGGCGCAGCATGAGATGGTAGGTGTTGCCCAGGATGATGTCCGCGCCGGCGGCGCGCACCGCCTCGGGTTTCATGGCCTTCACGGTGGCAGCCGTGCCGACGGGCATGAAGGCCGGCGTGCGGATGGTGCCGCGTGGCAGGCGGATCGCACCGGTGCGGGCGCGGCCGTCGGTGGCGTGGATGTGAAAGGCGAAGTCAGCCATGGGGGAGCAATAGCGAACTGTCGCCGTAGGAATAGAAGCGGTAGCCCTCGGCAATCGCGTGGGCATAGGCGGCCTGCATCCTGTCGAGGCCCATCAATGCGCTGACAAGCATGAACAGCGTGCTTTTCGGCAGGTGAAAGTTGGTCATCAGGCCGTCGACCGCGCGGAACCGGTAGCCTGGCGTGATGAAGATGTCGGTGGCGCGGGTGAAGGGGTCGAGGCCGCTCGATTCGAGCAGGCGGAGCGAGGTGGTGCCGACTGCGATGATACGGCGGCCTTCGGCTTTGGCTGCCTTCAGGCGCGCCGAGACGTCCGCCGGGACCTGGCCCCACTCGGCGTGCATGCGGTGGTTTTCGGTGCGCTCGGCTTTCACGGGCAGGAAGGTGCCGGCGCCGACATGCAGCGTGACCGTTTCGCGCTGGACGCCGCGAGCGTCGAGCGCGGCAAGCAGTCCGGGGGTGAAGTGCAGCCCGGCGGTTGGGGCGGCGACGGCGCCCTTTTCGCGCGCGTAGATGGTCTGGTAATCCGCCTCGTCCCGCGCATCGATGCCGCGCTTTCGCGCGATGTAGGGTGGCAGCGGCATCTGCCCGGCCCGCTCCAGCGCGACTTCCAGCGGCTCCGCGCTTTCGAACCGCCAGTGGATCTCGCCCCCGGCGCGCTTCTCGACGACGATGCCGGTGAGGTCTGCGCCGAAGCCGACATGGTCGCCCGGTTTCAGGCGGCGGCTGTTGCGGACGAATGCCAGCCACTCCCACGGACCCAGGCGCATGTGCAGGGTGACGTCGACGACGGCATCCCCCTTCGTGCCCGCCAGTTGCGCCGGGATCACGCGGGTGTCGTTGAAGACCAGCACATCGCCGGCGCGCAGCAGCGACGGCAGGTCGCGGACAACATGGTCGGCGAACCCCGCGGGCGAGACGCCGAGCAGCCGCGCCGAATCGCGCGGGACGGCGGGGCGAAGCGCAATCCGGTCCTCGGGGAGCGTGAAATCGAAGTCCTCGACCTGCATGGAATGCCGGAAGCCGGGCGCGACGCCCCCTGCCCCGCTCCGCCTCTAGGGCTTGGGCGGCAGCAACTTCGCCGCCTCGGCCGCGACGGGGTCCACTGCGGCGGGCCTCGCCGCAAAGACCGGCGGCGGCTTGTTGTCGGAACCGATCGAGGCTTGCAGGATGCGCGACGGATTGGCCGGCGGTTCGCCGCGCTCGATGAGATCGACCCATTGCATACCGGCCACCACGCGCCCCAGCACGGTGTAGGTGCGGTCCAGCCGGAGCAGCGGCTGGAACATGAGGAAGAACTGGCTGTTCGCCGAATTCGGATCCTGCGTCCGCGCCATCGACATCGTGCCGCGCACATGTGGCAGCTCGTTGAATTCAGCCTTCAGGTCGGGAAGGTCGGATCCGCCCTGGCCTGTCCCCTGCGGGTCGCCGACCTGTGCCATGAAGCCGTCGATGACGCGGTGGAACAGCAGCCCGTCATAAAAACCGCGGCGAACCAGAGTCTTCACGCGCTCCACGTGCGCGGGTGCTGCGTCCGGCCGAAGCAGGACGGTGACGCGGCCGCCGGTGGAGAGATCGAGGTGCAGCAGATTCTCCGGCGCGAGGGCCGGAACCATTCCGGGCGTTGCAGCCGCCGGCGCGGCGGTTGGGGGCGTAGCCTGTACGGGCGTGGTCTGTGCGGGCGCAGGCTGTGCCGGCACGGGCTGTTCGATCTTGGGCGCGGCGCCGGCCGGTGCCTGCGCGAAGGCGGGCGATGCCAGGGCCAGCCCGGCCCCGAGGAGAAGTGGGAGGAGAAGTGGGCGGATCATCGTTCGAAGCCTTCGCTGTATCTGCATTGCGCGAGGCTGAATGCCCTAGCCACCGGCATTGGCGGCTATCCGTGCCCGGACTTCGGCTGCAATCGCGGCGGGCACGAACTTGTCGATGGCGCCGCCATAGCTGGCGATTTCCTTCACCAGTTTCGACGCGATGGGTTGCAGCGCGACATCAGCCATCAGGAACACCGTCTCGATCTTGGCATTCAACTGCTGGTTCATGCCCGCCATCTGGAACTCATACTCGAAATCGGCGACTGCCCTCAGCCCGCGCACGATGATCGACGCGCGCTGCGCCTCGGCGAAATGCATCAGCAGCGCGTCGAAGGCGACGACCTCGACATTGGCAATCGCGCCGGCCTCGCGGCGGACATGGCCGACGCGCTCGTCGAGCGTGAACAGCGGCGACTTGGAGGGGTTGGTGGCAACGCCCACGATGAGCCGGTCCACCAGCCGTGCGCCGCGCGCGATGATGTCCATATGCCCCAGCGTGATGGGGTCGAACGTGCCCGGATAGACGCCGATGCGCATCAGCGATCGCGATCGATGGTGAAGCGGGCGATGGCGCGCAGCAGGTCGGCCTCGGGCCCGAAGCCATGCAGATGGTCGATCGCCTGGTCGATCAGCATGGCGGCCTGGTTGCGCGCGCGCTCCACCCCGAGCAGCGAGACGAAGGTGGATTTGCCGGCGCCCGCATCCTTGCGCAGCGCCTTTCCCGCAGCCTGCTCATCGCCCTCGATGTCGAGCAGGTCGTCGGTGATCTGGAAGGCAAGGCCGAGATCGCGGGCATAGCCCTTCAACTTCAGCCTGATTGCGGAATTCACCTTGCCCATGATGGCGCCTGCTTCGACGGAAAAGGCGATGAGCGCGCCGGTTTTCAGCTGCTGCAGCCGGGTCGTCGTCTGCAGGTCGAACGAGGTCTGCTCGGCTGCGAGGTCCATCATCTGGCCCCCGGCCATTCCGGCAGGGCCGGAGGCGCGCGCCAGTTCAAGCACCAGTTCCGAGCGGACGAACGGGTCCTCGTGGGTGGCGTCGTCCGCCAGCAGTTCGAACGCGACGGCGAACAGGCTGTCCCCGGTGAGCACGGCAGTCGCCTCGTCGAACGCCTTGTGCACGGTGGGCTTGCCGCGGCGCAGGTCGTCGTCGTCCATGCAGGGCAGGTCATCGTGGACGAGGCTGTAGCAATGCACCGCCTCGATCGCGAGGGCGACCCGCATCGCGCGCTCGCGGTCCACGTTGAACAGGTCGCAGCTTGCCACCACCAGCAACGGCCGCATGCGCTTGCCGCCGCCCATCACGGCGTGGCGCATTGCTTCATAGAGCGGTGCGCGGGCGTCTGCGGGGACGGCGAGCAGGCGGTCGAAGCGCGCATCCACGGCTTCGCCGATGGCATCCAGCGCCGGCTTCAGGCTGAGGCTTGGAGGCGTCATGACGATTTCTTCAACCGGGAAAGGGGGATTCGGACACCGGGCGGCCATCCGGATCGAGTTGCAGCTGGGCGATGCGCGCTTCCGCAGCCGACAGCTTTGCTTCGCAATGCGCCTTCAGGCCCTGGGCTTCCTCATACAGGCCGATTGCCGCCTCCAGCGGGGCGTCACCGGACTCGAGTTGCCGGACGATGGCCTCCAGCCGCTGCAGGGCGGCTTCGAAACTGAGCGCCGCGATGTCGTCTGGTGCAGGCATTCTGTCTCCCTGATGGCTCGCCCTTTGGACGGGGGCGGAAGGACGGTCAAGCCGCTAGGGTCGCGGATCGGCGGGGCGAAACAGGAGATTGGCAGATGACGATGCTGGCAGCAGCCGTGGTGGCACGGGGCGAGGCGTTCCGGATGATGGAGCTTCAGATCCCGGAACCCGGGCCGGGCGATGTCCGGGTGGCGATGAAGGCGGCCGGAATCTGCCACACCGATCTCGCCTTCCGCGACATGGAGCTGGGAACCGGCCTGCCGATCATCCTGGGGCATGAGGGCGCCGGCGTGATCGACGCAGTGGGCGCAGGCGTGACGGCGTTCGCCGTCGGAGACCGGGTCGCGCTCTCGTACGACAGCTGCGGGCACTGCCCCAACTGCCATGCGCAGGCGCCGCAATATTGCGCCGAAATCGGCCTGCGCAACTTTGCCGGCGTGTCGGCCGCGATGCTGCCGCCATTGCGCACGGCCGATGGCGCGCCGGTGTTCGGCAATTTCTTCGGCCAGTCGAGCTTTGCGCCCTTCGCAATTGCCCATGGCCGCAATGTGGTGAAGATCCCGGACGCCCTGCCCTTTCATCTTGCCGCGCCACTGGGATGCGGCATGCAGACCGGCGCGGGCGCGGTGCTGAACACGCTGGCTGGGCCGGAAGGGCGCTCGCTGGTGGTGCTGGGCGCAGGCGCCGTGGGCCTGGCGGCGGTAATGGCGGCGCGGCAGGCGGGGTTCGCCACCATCGTTGCCGTCGACCGGGTGACGGCGCGCCTGGCGCTCGCGCGCGAGCTGGGCGCGACCCACGCCATCAGCGGCGACGGGCTCGAGGCGTCGCTTGCCGCCATCGCGCCGGCGCCGCAGGGCGGGGCGGCGTTCGACGCGGTCATCGACACGACGGGCGCTGCCGGGCTGATCGCGATCGGCGTTGCCGCGCTCGGCGCGCGTGGGACCTTGCTGGTGCTGGCGGTTTCGGCCCCGGGCAGCATGGCCGAATTTCCGCTGTCGGGCTTTCTTGCCGGAAAGCGCATCCAGGGCGTGATCGAGGGCGACGCCGACCCGCGCAGCTTTGTGCCCCTGCTTGCCGACATGCACCTCGCCGGGCGCTTTCCGCACGACCGGCTGGTGCGGACCTATCCGTTCCGCCGCATCAACGACGCCTGCCACGACATGGACGTCGGCGTGACGGTAAAGCCGGTGTTGCTGTTCGACTGAGGCGGTCCTAGCGTCGCGGTGACTTGGGGAGATCCATCTTGCGTATTGTTCTGCTTGCCGCCCTCATCATGTCCACGCCGGTTGGCGCTGCTGTTCCGCTCACCGTCATCGAGGCGCGGGCGGATGCGCTTGACGCGAAGGTGGTGGCGTGGCGGCGCGACATCCATCGGCATCCCGAACTGGGGAACCGCGAGGTGCGGACGTCGGCCCTCGTGGCCGCACATCTGAAGTCGCTGGGGCTGGAGGTGCGGGAAAAGGTCGGCGTGACGGGCGTGGTCGCGGTACTGCGCGGCGGCAAACCCGGCGGCGTGGTCGCACTGCGGGCGGACATGGATGCGCTGCCAGTGAAGGAGGCGACCGGCCTGCCCTTCGCGTCCACTGCGACCGGAAGCTACGACGGCAGGACCGTGCCCGTCGCGCACGCCTGCGGGCACGATGCGCATGTGGCGATGCTGATGGGCGCAGCCGAGCTTCTGGCGGGCATGAAGGCCGAGATTCCCGGGACCATCCTGTTCGTTTTCCAGCCTGCCGAGGAAGGGCCGCCGGTCGGCGAGGAGGGCGGCGCGCGGCTGATGATGAAGGAAGGCGCCTTCAAGAACCCCGTGCCGCAGGCGGTGTTCGGCATCCATGTCTGGCCGGCGCGGGCGGGGACGCTGGCGTGGCGGCCGAAGGGCATGATGTCGGAAGCGCGGCGCGTGAAGATCAGCATCGACGGCAGCCAGACGCACGGCGCCCAGCCGTGGCGCGGCATCGACATCATCAGCCAGGCGGCAACCACCATCCAGGAGGTGAACCGGATTGTAGCGCGCACCATCGACCCGACCCAATATCCCACGGTTCTGACCATCGCGACACTGAACGCGGGCGTGCGCTTCAACATCATCCCGGACCGGCTGGAAATGGGGGGCACGATGCGCACCTTCGATGGGGCCGAGCGGGACAGGCTGATGGCCGCCGTCGTGAAGACGGTGGACGCGGTTGCCCTGGCCTATGGCAGCAAGGCGCAGACCGAATTCACCCTGTCGGGACCGCTGACCTACAACGAGCCTGCGCTTGCCGAGTGGCTGAAAGGGCCCCTGGCCGAAGCCGCGGGGGCCGGAAACATCGACCCCGCCGCGCCGCCGGTGACGCCTTCGGAAGATGTGAGCGTTTTCATGGAAGCGGTTGGCGGGGTCTATTATTTCCTCGGGATCAGCCCGGACGGCGTGGACCCGAAAGACACTCCGCCCAACCACAGCCCCTTCTTCACGGTGAACGAGAAGGCCTTGAAGACCGGGGTGAAGGCGCATGCGCTGAGCGCAATCCGCTTCCTGGAGCAGAGTCCGCCGCGCGGTAACTGAGCTTATCTGGCGCGGGTGGCGGTGATGCGGACCTTCACCGGGACGCGGAACCCCACCCAGCTTGCGGCCGGATCGCTCTCGAGACCGATGCGAAAGGCGCGCCGGTCGAGGCTGGTCTCGCCGGTCATCACGGCAGCGTTGCCCTTGATGGCGAGCGTGAAGGGCAAGCTGACGGGAACGGCCGCGCCGCGCATGGAAAGCGTGCCCTTGCCCACATAGTGGCCGGGCTTTGTCTGCGCGAAGGAGGTGAGCTGCAGGCGCGCCTGCGGGTTGCGCTTCACATCGAACCAGTCACTCCCGGGTAGGCTGCCGTTGACGGTGCGGTCGTCGGTCGTGGCCGCCGACAGGTCGATGCTGGCATCAACCCGCGCCTCGGCCAGCTTCGCGGGATCGAAGCGGATGTTCGCCGCGAACTTTGGGAACCGACCCGCCACCACCTCGCCGTTCCAGTCGGCGCTGAAGGTCAGGCTGGACTGGGCCGGGACGACGGTCCACTGGGTGGCCGCCGCGGGCGCGGCCAGCAGCAGCAGTGCAACCGCGCGCATCATGCCGGGCGGCGCTTCAGCAGCGGCAGCATGCGCGCCAGCACATCGTCCCGATCGAACCAGTGGTGCTTCAGCGCGGCGCCCACATGCAGCACGAACAGCCCCGCACCGATGAAGGCGATGATCTCATGCGCTTCGCCGGCGGCGCCCGAGGTTTCCCTGCTGGTGGCGATCGGCAGGTGCGGCCATTCGAACAGGCCGAACCACATGGTCGGGAAGCCCAGCGTGCTCGCAGACACCATGATCCAACCGGTCAGGGGCACCAGGATCATGATGGCATAGAAGCCCCAGTGCGTGAGCATCGCGAGGAGGCGCTCTGTGGCGGTGAGGTGCCCCGGCAACGGCGGGCG
>JAESGX010000663.1_pt1 | contig 10837 bp, 8 predicted proteins | sample 9269801 | NCBI WGS metagenome assembly JAESGX01 (sample SAMN16773122, study PRJNA677054) | algae metagenome | isolation source: Pleurocapsa minor GSE-CHR-MK-17-07R and co-occurring heterotrophs from wet... | place: USA: Lower Calf Creek Falls, Grand Staircase Escalante National Monument, UT ... | reverse complement strand
CGGCCGCAGCCTCCATCTAGAAGATGCGGCCCAATATGAGATAGACGGCGCTGCCGCCGCGCGTCGCGCCGGCGGCGAAGGTCATCGGGCCCAGCGGCGTGTCGGCGGAGAGGAACAGGCTGCCGCCGACGCGCAGGCTGTCGAAGCCGATCTCGTCGAACGCGACCCAGCTGTTGCCCACTTCCAGCGAGCCGCCGACGTAAAGCGGGAAGTCGAGGATCGGCGCCTCTTCTCCCAGCCGGTGATAGACGATGGCCCGGCCAAGCAGCTTGTGCCGCCCCACCAGCTCATTGGGCTGCAGGCCGGTCAGGTTCAGGAAACCGCCCAGCCGGAAATCGCCGACCTGGCGCCCGTCGCCTTCCGACGTGGTGCCGAACTCGCCGCTCAGCACCACCGTGGTGCTGCCCAACGAGATCGGCTTGAACACCCGCCCGCTGAACACGGCGTAGCTGAAGTCCCCGCCCAGGACGCCGACATGGTCGGTGAAGGCGACCCGGGCGAAGATGCCGCTTGCCGGGTAGTTCAGCTGGTCCAGCGTGTCGGCAGTGAACTGGAGGGTGAAGCTCGTGTCCTGCAGCTTGTTGTCCGGCCGCAGGCTTTCGCCGATCTTGGTTTCGAGGTTGACGGCAGCAAAGGTGGCACCCAGCCGCACTTCGCCCCAGTTGCCGAACAGCAGTCCGCCGTCCAGCTTCGCGCCCACGCGTTCGTTGCGCACTTCGGCGATCGCCACTCCACCCACGAACAGGCTGGTGTCGACCCGGGTCCAGAACGGGCCGCCTTCCACGAAGCTGCGGCCGAATTCCTTGTAGAGGGCGGTTTCCATCAGCAGGTCGGTGCCGACGCGGAGGTCGGTTCGCCATTCCGCGCCGGTGCCCAGGAAGTTGCGGTCGGTATAAGCAAGGCCGATCACGAGGTCGGACTGGCGGTCGAAATCGGTCGCGATGCCGAGCCCCAGCTGCAGCCAGTTGGCCGCGGAGGGGTCGCCTTCGGCCAGGATGGTGACGCCCTCGCCGACGCCGCCCGGGCCGGGCCCGATGCCGTAGCGAACCGCGCGGAAGGCCCCCAGCGCATAAACGTTGCGTAGGTCGTCCGTCATCCGCGCCGCATCCAGCCGCTGGCCCGGCCGTGTGGTGATCAGGTCGTCGATCTGCTTGTCCGGCAGGTCGGAGCGGTTCTCGAGCTTCACGAACGCGAGCTTCGGGGCATAACGCGGCGCGCGCGCGGTGCGGGCGGCGAGATAGGCCTGCCACTGGTCTTCCGGCAGCGCCAGCGGCCTCAGCCTGTCGAGCACGGCAAGCGCCGCCGCCCGGCCGCGGGCGATGCCGTCTTCGGAGCGTTCGAAGGCGGTGGCGCCGATATCGTGAACGTCGGGTGCGATCAACACATCGCTGCCGCCCAGCGATTTCAGCTGGCGGTCGATCGCGTCGCGGCCCAGCATCAGCTGCATCTGGTCGAGGATGGAAATGAAGCTCGTGATCTCGTCGCGCTTGCGCAGCGGCGCCGAGACATCGACCACGATGAGGCTGTCGACCCCCATCCGGCGCGCCACATCGACGGGCAGATTGTCAACCAGCATGCCGTCGACAAGCAGCTTGCCGTCGCGCTCCACAGGCGGCAGCCCACCCGGCACCGACATGGAGGCGAACACCGCCGTCGCGATGTCGCCGGTGGACATCACCACCTGCTTTCCCGCCACGATATCGGTTGCGACCGCCCGGAAGGGAATGGCGAGATTGTCGAAATTCTCGACGGCGCGTGCCTGCGCAAGATATTCCGCGAGCGTCAGGAACAGGTCCTGCCCGCGCAGCACGCCCTTGGGAAGAACGAGGCCGTTGTCGTCAAAGGAGACACGATAGTTGATGAGGATGTCGCGCTCGTCGCGCTTGCGGCGGAAGGGCAGGCGCTTGCGCGCAATGCTGTCGTCGAACAGGGTCTGCCAGGGGATTTCACGCGTCACGGCGGTGATCCGGGCGGCATCGTCGCCTGCCGCGTAGAGGCTTCCGACCACGGCGCCCATGCTGGTGCCCGAAATCGCGTGCACCGGGATTCGGTTCTCCTCCAGCACCTGCAGCACGCCGACATGGGCAAAGCCCTTCGCGCCGCCGCCGCCCAGCACCAGCCCGACGCGCGGGGTGCCCGGCAGGGGTGCCTGTTGCGCCGCGGCCGTCGTGGCGGCACCGAACAGGACCAGAAGGGCGAGGATGGGGCGCATCGATGGGGGCTGCGGCCTCGCGGAGAAATCTGCAAGGTTTTTCTGGACCTCAGCGAGCGGCGCTCGCGCCGTGCGCGAAACGAACCTGCAAAAAAATCGTGACAAAATGTCAGAGTCGGGCAAGGCTGACAAATCGGCAAATCCGGGCGGCCGATCCGGACGTCCAGTCCGGACGGAAGGTTGCCGGGCAGCATCTTGCAATGACGCCCACACAAGCTGAAATTGGAGTTCGAGGAGGGATGACGGCAGACGCGGGGGACATGTTGGCGCAGATTGCGGCTCGAAACCAGGCCGACCGCGCAAGCGCCGACCAAAAGATATCGGCCCCGCCGGAGTCCGGCGCCGAACAGATATCGTACGAGCAGTTTCGCTATTTTGCCGAGAACCTTCCCACCTTGTGCTGGATGGCGAACGCCGACGGCTACATCTTCTGGTACAACCGCCGCTGGCACGAATATTGCGGGTCGACGCCGGAGCAGATGCAGGGCTGGGGCTGGCAATCCGTCCACGACCCGGCCGTTCTGCCCGACGTGCTGGAACGCTGGCGCGGCTCCATTGCGACCGGCAAACCGTTCGAGATGACATTCCCCTTGCGGGGTGCGGACGGCATTTTCCGGCCGTTCCTCACGCGCATCCTGCCCATGCGCGGCGACGACGGGCGTATCGTGCGATGGTTCGGGGTCAACACCGATGTCTCCGCCCAAGTGGAGGCGGAGGCAAGGCTGACGGCGGCCAACCGGGAATATCAGGCGATCGCAGCGGAGCGCGATGCGCTGCTGGGGCAGCTTTGCGAAGGGGTGATCATCACCGACCCCGAAGGGCGTATCAAGTTCGTGAATGCGGCTGCCGTGGAGTTGCACGGGGTGGAGCGGCTCGATGTCGAGCCCGATCAATATGTCGTGAGCTACAGCCTTTTCACCGAGGCCGGCGATGAGCACCCGGTGGACGACCTGCCGCTGACGCGCGCCGTGCGGCACCACGAGACCGTGCAGGATGCCCATTGGCGGATCCGCCGCCCCGACGGCACGGACGTGATCGCGCTGGGCAATGCGCAGCCCTATTACCGGGACGATGGCACGATGATCGGCGCGGTGCTCACCATCCGGGACGACACCCGGCGGCATGTTGCGGCGGTCGCGCTCGAAGAGGCTGTGCGCGCCAAGGAGATGCTGCTGCAGGAGCTGAATCACCGGATCAAGAACAGCCTGCAACTGGTCTCCTCGCTGCTGACCCTGCAGGCCAACCGGAGCAAATCGCTGGAACTGAAGCAGGGGCTGATCGAGGCGGGACGCAGGATCTCGGTGGTCGCCTCGCTGCATGAGCGGCTGTACAGTTTCGGCCTCCATGACCGGGTCGACATTTCGGAATATCTACGCGAGCTTGCAGCGGAAACCATCGCCGCGCTGGACAGCGGCCAGGCTGTCGACCTGCGCTTCGTCCCCGCGCCGGATGTGCGGCTGGCGCTGGACCGCGCGGTTCCGCTTGCCCTCATCATCAGCGAACTCATGACCAACGCGCTGAAATATGCGTTTGCCGAAGGCGTGGGCGGCACGATCGACCTTGCGATCAAGGAGCGGGACGGAAAGATCGAGATCATCCTCGCCGACGACGGTGCGGGGTTGCCGGATGATTTCCAGCCCGCCCGGTCGGCCGGGCTGGGCATGCGGATCGTGACGGCGCTGACGCGACAGATCGGGGGCGAGCTGACGATCATCGAGCGAGCCAAGGGGGCGGGGTTTCGCCTGATGCTGCCGGTGGAGGTCTGACCGGGAAAACGGCGGATCGCGGCGCCGGCCACGGTCATTGCGCCGGCAGACGCTTGCGATCCGGACGTGGACCCGGCGGGTTTTTCATCGGCCGCGAAACGCGCGAAACGCGCGAAACGCCAGGGGGGTTCGCGCACGCACGCGAGGGGGGCTGTTCCGCCTGCTCTGCTGCCCTCGGTTCCGGGGCGCGTTCTTCCGCGATCGGGCAATCGATCTGGAGATCGAGGTTGCGGAATCCGCGGACCGCATCGATCACCATGTTGGGGCTGGCGTGCGCGGAGGCCGGCTGCCTGCCGGGCTTCAGCCTGTCTACTGCCCACATGAGCATCTTGTCCGAAGGGGTCACGAGTGTTCCGACAAGTTTGCCTTCCCGCCAGTATTCGCGGGGGCTGCCATGGAGCGCACAATCGACGGCGACAGCCAGCAGCTGGGTGCCGGCGCTTGCAAGGGCGATGTCCCAGGCTTTGTGAAAGCTCTCGTAATCGGGCCTGGCCCTGAGGCGGTAGGCGGCACTTTCGCTCATTCCCACAGCCTCGGCCGCCTTGCGCACGGAGCCGAACGTGGCGAGCAGGTTGATGAAATCGACCTGCTTCTCGACGGACCAGCCGGCAAAGCGCTTGCGGGTGGGTTCAGGCGTAAAGGACATTTCGGCTCCTCTGGCTGAAAAAGGAGGGCAGAATAACCGATTTGGTTGGTTGTAGGACAGGCCGAAGCGGCCGACGGTTTTGGCGCAGCCAAAATCCGCGAGTCCGCGCAGGCCCGGCCGGCGTGCGAAGCGACGGCGAAGCCAAGCTTCGACACGACCGACGCGCGGGCTTTGCTCGCAATCTTTTCTGTCTTCTCTATGGCCCAGCCCCGACTCGGCGGCTTTGCCGACGGCGGGGCCCATGCTATGTGTATCAAGGCCTATAAGGATACACACCATGCGAACCAATATCGTCATCGACGACACGCTCATGCAGGAAGCCATCCAAGCCTCAGGCGCGCACACCAAGCGCGAGGCCGTGGAGATGGGCCTGCGCACGCTGGTCCGTCTCCGCCGCCAGGCTGAAATCCGCAACTTCCGCGGCAAGCTGCAGTGGACCGGAGACCTCGACACCATGCGGCGCGACGGATGATCTTCGTCGATTCCAGTGTCTGGATCGATTATTTCCGGGGCACGATAACGCCCGAGACCGACCGGCTGGATGCGGCGCTGGGGGTGGAGGAGGTGGTGGTCGGCGACCTGGTGCTGACCGAAGTGCTGCAGGGCTTTGACCGGGATGCGGATTTCGACACGGCGTTGCGGCTGATGCAGGCCTTGCCCATGGTAACGGTGGGCGGTGCGGAGGTGGCGGTGGCGGCGGCGCGCAACTATCGGGCATTGCGAAAACGCGGCGTGACGGTGCGCAAGACGATCGACACGTTGATCGCGACGCGGTGCATGATGGATGGGTGGGAGTTGCTGGCGAGTGACCGGGATTTTGACGTGTTCAGCCTGAAGCGGCCGACGGTTAGCGCGCAGCGCTAATCCGCGAGTCCGCGCAAGGCCGGCCGGCGTGCGATGCGTTGGCGAAGCCGAGCGTCGACACGACCGACGAGCGGGCTTTGCCCGCAACCTTTCTTTCTTCTAGACCTTCCAGCGGACTCGGCGGCTTTGCCGTCGGCCGGTTTGCGGGCCGTTAGCAGAAAGTCGGGTTTTGGCGGAAACAATCAGAAAGCGGCCATTAGTTCATTACAGGCGCCGGAGAATAGCTCGTGCGAATCTCGGAACCTGCTAAAGTGACAGCATGGTTTCCCTCGAAATTCCCAAGCTCGAAAATGCGCTTGTCGGGGAGATTGCTGAAACCGCCGATTGGGTCGTTGCCAACCTGGACACATCAATAAGTTGGCCTGTGGTGCCTGAAAAATACGTGTTTGCCGGTGACACATTCCACCTGATACCACTGACCCAGGACCATCATCCCGCCGTTGCTTACAAACGGCAGTCGACGCGGCGAGGGAGAAAAGTAAACGTATCACTGGCAGCTTTTATGATCATGATTAGGTCGCGGCAACGACCGAGATGGCGGCGCAAACCGACCACAGCGCCACCTCTGCCGCGCAAGCAAAGCCCCACGCCGCACCGAGCAAAGCGGGGCCCCGGATCAAGTCCGGAGCGACGGCCTATAGCTCTGCTGCCCGAGGGGCCGGACTTGCGCCCCCCCCTTCACCCCAACCCCTCTCCCCCGAGGGGAGAGGGGCTTTTTTGGCTAGCCTCGCGTGCCTTCGCGCCTTGCCATGAAGGCGAGCTTTTCGAACAGCATCACATCCTGCTCGTTTTTGAGAAGGGCGCCGTGGAGGGGGGGGATGAGTTTCTTGGGGTCGCGGGACTGGAGGATTTCGAGCGGGAGGTCTTCGTGGAGGAGGAGTTTCAGCCAGTCGAGGAGTTCGCTTGTGCTGGGCTTTTTCTTGAGCCCCGGGACGTCGCGGATGTCGTAGAAGACGGTCATGGCTTCGCGGACCAGGGCCTTCTGGATGCCGGGGAAGTGGACGTCGATGATGGCCTGCATGGTCTCGCGGTCGGGGAACTTGATGTAGTTGAAGAAGCAGCGGCGCAGGAACGCGTCTGGCAGTTCTTTCTCGTTGTTGCTGGTGATGACGACGATGGGGCGGGTCTCGGCCTTTACCGTCTCGCCGGTTTCGTAGACGTTGAACTCCATGCGATCGAGCTCCTGCAGGAGGTCGTTGGGGAATTCGATGTCGGCCTTGTCGATCTCGTCGATGAGGAGGACGGGGAGCTTGGGGGCGGTGAAGGCCTCCCAGAGCTTGCCGCGGCGGATGTAGTTGGAGATGTCGGCAACGCGCGAGTCGCCGAGCTGGCTGTCCCTCAGGCGATTGACCGCATCATATTCGTAGAGGCCCTGCTGGGCCTTGGTGGTGGACTTGATGTGCCATTCGAGCAGCGGGGCATCGAGGGCCTTGGCGATTTCGTGGGCGAGGACCGTTTTGCCGGTGCCGGGCTCGCCCTTCACCAGCAGCGGGCGGCGGAGTGTTGCCGCGGCGTTGACGGCGACTTTCAGGTCGTCGGTGGCGACATATGCTTCCGTGCCCTCGAAACGCGTTGATTGGCTCATCTGGTACAAATCCTTTCGGCGCCCCTTGTGCGGGCGGTGGGCTGGTTGCGCCAATGGAGCTTTTGGGAGGGCGAGGCAAATGGCCTCGGTTCGGCGATTTGTGGCTTGCGCGGGCGGGCCAAGCCCCGCATCACAGGGCGATGTTCTGAGCCTGCGGACAAGATGGGCCGTGATCCGGGAGTGATGATTTGACGGATGTGACCGCTGCTGCCGTGCCGGACGTTTCACCTGCATCCGTGCCGGAGGAGAGCCGCCCCTTGTGGCTGGGCCACCCGCGCGGGCTGTTCGTGCTGTTCTTCGCCGAGATGTGGGAGCGCTTTTCCTATTACGGGATGCGGGCGCTGCTGATCTTCTACCTGACGAAGCACTGGCTGTTTTCGGATGGTGAGGCGAGCGTGCTGTATGGAGCCTATACCGCGCTCGTCTATATCACGCCGGCGATCGGCGGCTATCTGGCAGACCGCTACATCGGGCAGCGGAAGGCGGTGCTGTATGGCGCCGTGCTGCTGACGTTCGGGCATTTCCTGATGGCGTTCGAGGGCGACGGCGCGGGCGGGCAGGCGGACCCGGCGATCAACATCTTCTGGGCGGCGCTGGCGTTCATCATCGTGGGGTCGGGGTTTTTGAAGGCCAATATCTCCACCATCGTGGGGCAACTTTACCGGCGGACCGACCCGCGGCGGGACCCGGCCTACACCATCTTCTACATCGGGATTAACCTGGGGGCGTTCCTGGGGGCGCTGGTGGCCGGTTATCTGGGCGAGACCTATGGCTGGGCCTGGGGCTTCGGTGCGGCGGGCTTCGGGATGCTGCTGGGGCTGATCGTGTTCGTGATCGGCAAGCCCTGGCTGGAGGGGCGCGGCGAGGCGCTGGATCCGGCGCTTTTGAAGAAGCCGGTGCTGGGCATTCCGCTGGAGTGGGTGATCTATATCGGCGGCGTGGTGGGCGTGGGCGTTGTGTGGTGGCTGATCCAGAACCAGGGCGTGGTGGGGACGCTGCTGGGCGGGTTCGGGGCGCTGCTGGTGGGCTATGTGCTGTTCACGGCAGTGACGAAGCTGCCCGCGCAGGACCGGGACCGGATCTTCGCGGCAATGTTCCTGATTCTGGGCTCGATCCTGTTCTGGGCGCTGTTCGAGCAGCATGGCAGCAGCATCAACCTGTTCACGGACCGCTATGTGGATCGATCGATCGGCGGCTCGGTGATTCCGGCTTCGGTGTTCCAGTCGGTCAACTCGGCCTATATCATCCTGCTGGGGCCGATCTTCGCGGTGTTGTGGCTGGCGCTGGCACGGCGCGGGTGGGAGCCTTCGTCGCCGGCCAAGTTCGGCATGGCGCTGGTGCTGGTGGGCTTGAGCTTCCTGGTGCTGGTGTGGGGGGCGGCGACGGCGCCCGAGCTGGTGCCGGTGTTCTTCATCTTCGCGCTTTATTTCTTTGCGACTGCGGGCGAGCTCTGCCTGTCTCCGGTGGGGTTGTCGGCCATGAACCGGCTGGCGCCGGCGCACATGGCGAGCCTGATGATGGGGATGTGGTTCTTCGCGTCTGCCACGGGCAATTTCGCGGCGGGGCTGATTTCCAGCGCGACCGGTGGCGAGGGCCATGGCGGGGCGCCGGCGGGCCGCGAGACGGTGCTGGCGGTTTACAGCAACGTGGGGTGGCTGGGTGTCGGCGTGGGGGTGGCGGTGCTGGTGATCAGCCCGTTCATCAAGCGGCTGATGCATCTGGACACGTTGCGGGACGATGATCTGCCCGGTGCGGCCGAAATCGGGGAGCCGATGGCGGCGGGCGTGCATCCGGGGAGGGCGAACTGATGCGGGGGGCGATGGTTGCGGCAGTGCTGCTGCTGGCCGGGTGTGCGACGACGGGGAAACAGGCCGCAGCGCCCGCCGGGCCCGCGCTCCAGGGCAGCATGCCGGATGCCGAGAGCGCGTTTGCCTCGACCTACCGGCCCTGGCCGGGCGTGGCGACGGTGATCCGCAATGTCACCATTTATGATGGCAAGGGCGGGCGCGTGGATCGTGGCGCGGTGCGGTTCGAGGGCGGCAAGGTGGCGGCCATCGGGGCGAGCGTGAACGAGGCCGGGGCGACGGTGATCGACGGCAGGGGCAAGTGGGTGACGCCCGGCATCATCGACATCCACTCGCACCTGGGGAATTATCCCTCGCCTGGCGTCGCGGCGCATTCGGACGGCAACGAGGTGACGGGGCCGGTGCGGCCCGAGGTGTGGGCGCTGCACGGCGTCTGGCCGCAGGACCCGGGCTTTTCCCGCGCGCTGGCGGGCGGGGTGACGGCGCTGCATGTGCTGCCGGGCTCTGCCAACCTGTTCGGCGGGCGGGGCGCGACGCTCAAGAATGTCTATGGGCGGACCGCGCAGGACATGCTGCTGCCGGGCGCGCCCTGGAGCCTGAAGATGGCGTGCGGGGAGAACCCCAAGCGGGTCTATGGCACGAAGAACCAGATGCCGGGGTCGCGGATGGGGAATGTCGCCATGATGCGGCAGACCTGGGCCAATGCGCGCGATTATCAGGCGAAGCTGAAGGCGTCCAAAGGGCCGATGAAGCGGGACCTGCAGATGGAGACGCTGGCGGGTGTGCTGGACGGGACAATCCTGGTGCAGAACCACTGCTACCGGGCCGACGAGATGGCGAACATCATCAGCATGTCGAAGGAGTTCGGCTACAAGGTGTCGACCTTCCATCATGCAGTGGAGGCCTACAAGATCGCCGACCTGCTGCGCGAGAACGGCATCTGCAGCGCGCTCTGGGCCGACTGGTGGGGGTTCAAGATGGAAAGCTACGACGGCATCCAGGAGAATCTGCCGTTCGTGCACGCGGCCGGGGCCTGTGCCGTGACTCACAGCGACGATGCGGACGGCATCCAGCGGCTGAACCAGGAGACGGCGAAGGCGCTGGCGAACGGGCGGCGGCTGGGCCTGCAGATAAAGGACGAGGAGGCCTGGACCTGGGTTGCCATCAACCCGGCAAAAGCGCTGGGGATTGCCGACAGGGTGGGCAGCCTGGAACCCGGCAAGGATGCCGATGTGGTGCTGTGGAACGGCGACCCGCTGAGCGTCTATTCGCGCCCCGAAATGGTGTGGGTGGATGGCGCGCTGCTTTACGACACGAACGACCCGGCGCGGCGGCCGGTGAGCGACTTCGAGCTTGGCCAGCCGGGTGAAGGAGACCGGAAGTGAGGGGCCTTCTTCTTGCGCTGTTGATCAGCGCCTCGCCAGTTGCTGCGCAGGAACGGGTTGCGATCACGGGCGGCAAGGTCGTGACCAACAGCGGTGCGCCGATCGAGGGGGGCGTGGTGCTGCTGGCCAATGGCGAGGTTGTGGCCGTGGGGCCGGCCGGGACTGCTGTGCCCGCAGGCTACCGGGTGGTGGACGCGAGCGGCAAATGGGTGACGCCGGGCATTGTTGCGGGGATCAGCCAGATCGGCACGTCCGAAGTGAACGGCGAGGATTCGGCGAACGACAATGTGGCGCGGCAATCGCCCGCGTCGGCGGCGCTGATGCTGGAAAGCGCCTATAATCCGGCCGAAACCTCCGTTGCAGTGACGCGGGCGGAAGGGGTGACGGCGGCGATCGTGGGGGCGGCGCCGGGGCGCACCCTGTTCGCGGGGCAGGGCATGGTCTTGTCTCTTGCGGCAGAGGCGACCATTCCGCTCAGGGCGCGGGCCTTCCAGTATGTCGCCTATGGCGAGCGCGGGGCGCAGCTGGCGGGGGGCTCGCGCCCTGCTGCCTGGGCGGAAATCACCAATGCGCT
>JAESGX010000660.1_pt1 | contig 10875 bp, 11 predicted proteins | sample 9269801 | NCBI WGS metagenome assembly JAESGX01 (sample SAMN16773122, study PRJNA677054) | algae metagenome | isolation source: Pleurocapsa minor GSE-CHR-MK-17-07R and co-occurring heterotrophs from wet... | place: USA: Lower Calf Creek Falls, Grand Staircase Escalante National Monument, UT ... | reverse complement strand
CTATGCCTCCAACGCCTTCGACGATGATCTGCCCTATGCCGACCCGGCGCATCCCGGCCTGCTCATCCTGCCCTATGCGCTCGACACCAACGACATGAAGTTCTTCCACCCCAACGGCTTCGTCCGCGCGGCCGAGATGGTGGAATATGTCGAGGACGCGCTCTCCGTCCTGCTGGCCGAGGCGGAGGCGGGCAAGCCGCGCCTGCTCAATATCGGCTACCATCTGCGCATCGCCGGCCGGCCCGCGCGCTTCCCCGCCTTCGACCGCGTGCTGTCGCGCCTGGCCGAGCTGGGTGACCGAATCTGGGTGGCGCGGCGCGATGCGATCGCCGCGGCCTGGTTCAGCCCAGGCGGGTGAAGAAGCGCGCGATCTCCACCGCCGCGCGGTCGGGGTCCTCGCGATGTGGGAAATGGCCCACGCCCTCGAACATCGCGAGGTCGAGCTGCGTGAAGGTCTCGTGCAGCCGGTCGGTCCAGGCGTAGGGGAAGATCGGATCGTGCTCGGCCCAGCGCACGCAGGTGGGCAGCGGGATGGGCGGCAGCGGCGGTGCCAGGCCCTGCATCATGGCGATACGCCCGGCATGGGCAGCGCGGTAATAAGCGAAGCCGCCCTCGAGATTGCCCGGCGCCAGGAAGTTGTCCACGAAGTCTTCCAGCACCGCGTCGAAGGCATTCTTCCGGTGCGACCAGTGGCGCAGGAAATGCCCGAAATAGGCGCGGCAGGCCTCGCGTGAGGCGCCGACCAGCGCGGGCGCCATCTGCATCTGGTGGAAGGACTGGTACCAGATCTCGTTCAACCGATCCGGCATGCCCATGCGCGCACCGATGCCGGGATAGACGAAGTCGAAGAAGAAGAGCCCCGTGATGCGCCCTGGCGCCAGACGCGCCAGCGCCTGCATCACAGCACCGCCCACGTCATGGCCGACCACGCCCGCGCGGGCGATGCCCAGCGCATCGAGCAGCGCGACCAGATCCGCCGCGTGCTCGGCCGCGCCGAAGGGGCCATCCGGCTTGTCGCTCGCGCCGAAGCCGCGCAGATCGGGCGCGATCAGTGTGAAGCGATCGGCTAGGCGTCGCATCACCGGCTCCCAGGTCAGCCAGAATTCCGGCCAGCCATGCAGCAGCAGCAGCGCCGGCCCCTGGCCACAGCGCGCGACATGGAACCGCGCGCCATTCGCCCTGAGCGAGAGGTGCTCCATTCAGGGCGCCTTGTAGGGATGCACCGCCATCCAGTGCTTCGCGATATCCACGCGGCGCGTCACCCAGACGTCCTTGCGGCGGCCGATATGGTCCAGCACCCGCTGCAACCCCATGGCGCGTGCGGGGTGCCCGATCAGGCGCATGTGCAGGCCGATGGACATCATCTTCGGCTGACCCTTGGCGCCCTCGTCATAGAGCATGTCGAAGGCGTCGCGGATGTAGGAGAACCAGTCGTCGGAGGTGCCCATCCAGCCGGCATATTTCCCGTCATTGTTCGTCAGCGAATAGGGCACGACGAGGTGCGGCTTGCCCTGCACCGTCTTCCAGAGCGGCAGCTCATCGCCGTAATAATCGCTGTCATAGAGGAAGCCACCTTCCTCGACGACGAGGCGGCGCGTGTTCACGCTGGGTCCATAGCGGCAATACCAGCCATCCGGCCGGTGCCCGACGGTCTTTTCCAGGCTCGCGACGGCGAGGCGGATATGCTCCCGCTCCTCTTCCTCGCTCAGCTCGAAATGCTTCACCCAGCGCCAGCCATGCGAGCAGACGTCGAAGCCGCTTGCGCGAATCGCGGCGGCCGCTTCCGGGTTGCGCTCCAGGGCGAGGGCGCAGCCAAACACCGTCATCGGCAGGCCGCGCTCCTGGAACAGGCGCATCAGCCGCCAAAAGCCGACGCGGCTGCCATATTCGAACATGCCCTCGGCCGCCAGGTCGCGCCCCGACTTCACCTGGTTGAGGCCATGCGCCTCGGTCAGGCCGGTCTCGGTGAAGCCTTCGCCATCCTGCATGGAGGGCTCGGAGCCCTCCTCGTAGTTCATGACGAAGTTGACGGCGATCTTGGCGCCGCCTGGCCATTGCGGATCGGGCGGGGTGCGGCCGTAGCCGATGAAGTCGCGTTGGTCGGACATGGGGGGCCTCATGCGGGTGATGCTGCTCACCCCAAGCATGAGGCATGCCATGGTGACCCGGCTAGAGGGGGTAATCCCGCTCCGGCTCCACGCCCGCCGCCGAGATCAGCTTGCGCAGGCGCATCACCTGGTCGCCCGCCACGGAATGCGGGCCGAGTTGCACGCTGTCCTGCGCGCCCTTGAGGGTGACGCGCACGGCACCGCTGCCGCTCGGGTGAAGTTCCGCGCCCATCTCCTCCAGCAGGTGCTCGACCGCCTTGGGGTCCAGGTTGTGGTTCAAGGGGTGCGCGAAAATGCCGTGCAGCACCTTGCGATGACGATGGTTCATGTGGCTCTCGATCTCCCAAGCGAATGGCGCATCAAACCATGGCCTTCGCTCGGGTGCCTTGCGTCAGGTCAAGGCTGATCAGCCAGCCGTCGCGACGTAGTGCTTCAGCTCCTCGGCCTCCTGCTCGGCCTCCGCGATGCGGGCCTTCACCAGATCCCCGATCGAGACCATGCCGGCCAAGCGGCCATCGGCTTCCAGCACGGGCAGATGGCGCACGCGCCGGTCGGTCATGAGCTGCAGCGCCTCCTGCACGGTGCTCCGCGGCGTCACCGTGTGCAGCACCCGCGTCATCAACTGGCCCGCCGTCATTCGCGTCACCGCCTCGCCCATGCCGGCCAGCGCGCGGACGATGTCACGCTCGCTGACGATGCCGAGCACGGTGCCATCGCCCTCGACGACGAGCACCGCTCCGATGCGGTGCTGCGCCAAGGTTCGCGTGATGGAGGCGACGCAATCGCCCGTGCGGACCGAGATCACCTGGCTGCCCTTGCCGCGCAGGATGCTGGAAATCACCATGGTGCTTCTCCCTCTGCCTCTAAGCGCAAGGCTGCACCCGGACAAGCGGGGGTTGCAACGAAATCCCATGCTGCAACGCGGTATGTTGGACGCCCTCAGACGCCGGGCGCCGCCTCCGGCGGCTTGGCTTCGCAAAGCTGAAGCTTTGCGCCGGGCCTATTCGGCCCGGATTCTCGGGGGCGGGTCCTGTTCGGTCAGGTTGCGCTGGTTGGGCTGCCTACTCCGCGCTCCCGGTCAACTGCGTCTTCACCAATTCGGCGAAGCGGCCGCCCTCGGCCAACAGCCCCTGGAAGGTGCCGCGTTCGACGATCCGGCCCTGGTCGAAGACCAGGATCTCGTCGGCGTCGCGCACGGTGGAAAGCCGGTGCGCGATGATGAAGGTGGTGCGGCCGGCCATCAGCGCGCGCAGGGCCTTGGCCACCTTCGCCTCCGTCGCGGCGTCCAGCGCGCTGGTCGCCTCATCCAGGATCAGCACGGGCGGGTCCTTCAGCAGCGCGCGCGCGATGGCCAGGCGCTGCCGCTGCCCGCCCGAGAGCGAGGCGCCACGCTCGCCCACCATCGTGTCGTAGCCATGCGGCTGCCGCATGATGAAGTCATGCGCCTCGGCCATGCGGCAGGCGCGCTCGATATCCTCCTGCGTGGCATCGGCGCGGCCGACCAGCAGGTTGTCGCGGATGCTGCGGTTGAACAGCATGCTCTCCTGGAAGACCACGCCGATGTTGCGGCGCAGGCTCTCCAGGCTGATGTCGCGCAGATCCACGCCATCCAGCGTGATCCGCCCATCCGTCGGGTCCCAGAGGCGCTGCAGCAGCTGCATCGAGGTCGTCTTGCCGGCACCCGTGGTGCCGACCAGCGCGATGGTCTGGCCGGGCTGGGAAGCGAGGTCGATGCCGTTCAGGATGCGGCCGCTATTCGGGTAGGAAAAGCCCACGCCCTCGAAGCGCACATGCCCCTCGGCACGGCCGATCTCCTGGGCGCCCGGCCGCTCGGGCACGGTGCTGACCGCGTCCAGCACCTCGAAGAACTGCTTGAGCGCCGGCGCCTGGAACAGCATGTGCGAGACGAAGCCGACCGCGCCCTCCAGCCGCGCCACCAGCAGCGTCGCGAAGCCCATGAAGCTCACGATGTCGCCCACGCTCGCCTCGCCGCGCAGATGCAGGTAGGTGCCCAGCATGAAGATGAGGATGACGGTGATGGTGCTGGCGGCACGCGAGAGCACGTTGACCAGCGCCCACCAGTTCAGCACCGGGAACTGGTGGTCCAGCACCTGGCGCATGATGTCGCCGAACATCTTCGCTTCGCTGTTCAGCCGCGTGAAGGATTGCACCACCAGCACGTTGGACAGCGCATCCTGCGCCGAGCCCGCGAGCTCGGTGTGGAACTCCTCCACCCGCATCTGCGCCACCTGCGTCTTGCGGATGACCAGGGTGGTGAGGATGGTGAAGACCACCACAAGCCCGATCAGCAGCAGGCCCAGGCGCCAGTTCAGGATCATGGTCAGCGGCAGCAGGACCAGCGCGCCGATGAAGGTCGTCAGATGCTCGCGGAAGAAGGCGAGCCAGAGGCCGAAGAGGTTGTCGCACCCCATCAGCATCACCTTCATCAGCCGGCCGGACTGCACGTCGCCATGGAATTCGAGCGGCAGCGCCAGCACATGCTGAAAGTATTTCGACATCATGGTCAGGCGGTTGCGATGCGCCATGCGGTCCGCCAGCAGCGAGACGGCGACATTGGCGGCGATCGCCGAGAGCCCCACCGCCGCCCAGATGCCGAGCAGCACGAAGGCCTCGCTCCAGACATTGCTGTCCGTCATCCGGTCGGAACGGGAGAGCAGGTCGATCACCCGGCCGAACAGCACGGGCTCGAGGAATTGCAGCCCCGCCAGCGCGATGGCGGCGGTCGTCAGCCCGAAGGCCACCTGCCGGTCCGGCTTCAGCAGGGCCAGGACTCGAATGTAGATACGGACGAAGTCCATCGGCATGGATCCTGAGGGGCTTGCAAAGAACGCCTGTAGCAACCGCACGGATGCGCGCAAGTGCGCCGGTGCCGGCCGCCCCTTGAAGCGTGCCCGCCCCTGGGCCAGTCTCGTGAACAAAGAGAAAGATCGGGAGATCGTCCAATGCGCGTGAATCGTCGCGGCCTGCTCGCCGCCAGCCTCGCGATGCCGGCCCTTGCGGGCGCTGCCCGTGCCCAAGGGTCGGGGCCCGCCTGGGCGCCCACCCGCCCCGTGCGCCTCGTCGTCGGCTTCACGCCGGCCGGCACCACCGACATCGCGGCGCGACTTCTGGTCGAGCCGCTGTCGCAGCGCCTGGGGCAGCAGGTCATCATCGAGAACCGGCCCGGTGCGGGCGGCAATGTGGGCGCGGATGTGGTGGCCAAGGCCGAGCCCGATGGCCACACCATCCTGATGCAGACGGTCAGCGCGGGGGCCATCAACTATCAGCTCTACGGCGCGCGCATGCCCTACAAGCCCGAGGATTTCGCCGGGATCAGCCTGGTCGTGCGCGTCCCCAACGCGATCTTCGTGAACCCGGCCGTGCGCGCCAACACCCTGGCCGAGCTGGTGGCCCTGGCCCGTGCCAATCCGGGCCGCATGAACATCGGCAGCAGCGGCGTCGGCACCTCGCTGCACATGACGGGCGAATTGCTGAAGCTCGCCGCCGGCATCGACCTGACCCATGTGCCCTTCCGCGGCGCCGGCCCGATGATGCAGGAGATCATCGCCGGCCGGATCGAGGTCGGCGTGGACAACCTGCCCTCCGTCATCGGCCATCTGCGCGAGGGGCGGCTGCGTCCGCTCGCCGTCACCACCGCGACCCGCAGCCCCTCGCTGCCGGATGTGCCGACCACGGCCGAAGCGGGCTTCCCGGCGGTGGAGGCCACGGCCTGGTTCGGCCTGGCCGGTCCCGCGCGCATGCCGCGCGCCGCCATCAACCGCATCAACGCCGAGGTCGAGGCCATCCTGGCCGACCCCGTGCAATGGCGCCGCTTCGATGATCTCGGCGGCATGCGCGCCGACCTCGTCCCCGGCGGCGGCAGCACGCCCGAGAGCTTCGACGCCTTCATGCGCGCCGAAGTCGCCAAGTGGAGCGAGGCGGTGCGCCGCTCCGGCGCTTCGGTGGAGGGGTGAGCACGCTTCGCCGGCGCGCGGTCCTCGCCGCGCCGCTCTTCGCGCCTGCCTTTTCCCGGGCTCAGGCCTGGGCGCCCACGCGGCCGCTCCGCCTGGTCATCCCCTTCCCCCCGGGCGGCACGACGGACCTGATCGGCCGCATGGTGGCCGAGCGGCTATCACCGAAGCTGGGCCAGCCGGTGATCGTCGAGAACCGGCCGGGTGCGGGCGGCAACATTGCCGGCGAATTCGTCGCCCGCGCCGAGCCGGATGGGCAGACGCTGTTCTTCACCTCGATCGGCACCGGGGCGATCAACTATGCCGTCTATGGCGCGCGCATGCCCTGGCGGCCCGATGAGATGGCCGCCGTCGGCCTCGTCACGCGCATGCCCAACGTGCTGATGGTGGCGAACCGGCTGCCCGTCCTCACCATGGCGCAGTTCCTCGATTTCGCGCGCGGCCGCCAGGGCGAGATCACCTATGGCACCGCCGGCATCGGCAGCAGCCCGCATGTCTGCATGGAATTGCTGGGCCAGCTGACCGGCATCCGCTTCGTGCATGTGCCCTTCCGCGGCTCGGGCCCCATGCTGACGGAATTGATGGCGGAGCGCGTGGATTGCGGGATGGACAACATCCCCTCCGCGCTGCCCTTCATCCGCGACAACCGTCTGCGCGCGCTGGGCATGAGCGGCGCCGCCCGCAGCCCGGTGGTGCCGGAGGTGCCTGTCATCGCCGAGACCATCCCGGACTTCGAGGCGACGGCCTGGTTCGGCGTTCAGACCGGCGCCCGCGTGCCCCGCCCCGTGATCGAGCGGCTGGGGGCGGAGGTGGACGAGATTGCGCGCGACCCTGCATTCCGCGCGCGGCTCGCGGAATTCGGCGCCGAGGGCCCGGGGCTGACGCCCGATGGCGGCACCACCCCCGCCGCCTTCGAAGCCTTCATCGCGGCCGAGATCCGCAAATGGGGCGCGGTGGTGCAGAAGGCGCAGGTGCGGGTCGAATAACCCGCGCCCGGGTTCAGAGCATCTCGACCAGCAGCCCATCCGCGCCCACCTGCGCGGCCAGGCCGGTGCGCGTGGGCGTCAGGTTGAGCCGCACGCCCGAGGTGTTCTGCAGCCAGAGCCCGCCGCGCATCTGCGCGCCCGGCGCCACCAGCCCGGCGCGCGCCTGGCCGTAGAGGCCCGGGAACTGGTCGATGCTGGTCATGTTGTAGACCCGGCCGATCGCGCGGATGCGCGCCATGCCCACGCCGCCCGCGCCCAGGCCGCGCACCCGGAAGCGATGCGTGCGCCCCTGGTAGAGCACCGAGCCGGAGCCCCAGGCCACCTGGCCGATGAAGCCCACCTGCCAGTTGTTCATCTCCACGCGCGCGACGGCATTGCCGAGCGGCGGCTCGGCGGGCGGGGCCGGCGGCGGGGCGTGATGCGGGGCGGCGACCGGGGCCGGCGGCGTCTCGCTCGCGCAGGCGGCGAGGCCCAGCGCCGGGATGGCGGCGAGCCAGAGGCGGCGGTTCAGGATGGCGTCAGACATTGCGGAAGGCTCTCCCATGCTGCGCTCAAGCTTGCGCTTTCCGCGCGCCGCCGCCCAGCCCGACATCCTGGCACCGGCAAGAGAATCTCTGTATCGAGCGTCCCAAATCACACGGAGAATCGTCATGCTGAACCGCCGCACGGCCCTCGCCTTGCCTGCCCTGATTCCCGCCTCCGCCCTCGCCCAAGCTTGGGCGCCGACGCGCTCCGGCCGGATCATCGTCCCCTTCACGGCCGGCGGTGCCACCGACGTGACGGCGCGCATCATGGCCGAGCGTCTCTCGGCGCTGCTGGGGCAGAGCTATGTCGTGGACAACCGCCCGGGCGCCGGCGGCAATGTGGGCGTGGAGCTGGTGGCGAAGGCCGAGCCCGATGGCCACACGCTGCTGATGGGCACGATCGGCACGGCCAGCATCAACCAGTTCCTGTATCCGCGCCTGCCCTTCGACCCGCAGCGCGACTTCGCCTCCATCGCGCTGGTCAACCAGGTGACGAATGCGGTGGTGGTGAACCCCGCCGTGCCGGCCAATACCTTCCAGGAGCTGCTGGCCCTGGCGCGCCGCCAGCCCGGCCGCCTCAACTATGCGACGCCGGGCAACGGCACCTCCGGCCACATGTCGGGCGAATACCTGAAGTTCCGCACCCAGGTGGACATCAACCACGTGCCCTATCGCGGCACCGGCGCCCTCATGCCGGACCTTCTGGGCGGCCGGGTCGAGATCGCGGTGGACAACCTGCCGGCCTATATCCCGCACATCCGGGAGGGGCGGCTGCGCATCCTGGCCGTGACGAGCCGCGAGCGCTGGTTCGCGGTGCCGGATGCGCCGACCGTGCAGGAATCCGGCGTGCCGGGCTTCGAGGCGGTGGCCTGGTTCGGCCTTCAGGCGCCGGCGCGCACGCCCCGCGCCGCGCTGGACCGGCTCACCGCCGCCTGCCTGGAAATCTGCGCCGAGCCTGCAACCATCGCCCGCTTCCGCGAGTTGGGAGCGACGGCCTCGCCGTTGGACGGCCCGGCCTTCGATCGCTTCATCGCCGCCGAGAACGACAAGTGGCGCGAGGTGGTGCGGGTCGCCAACATCAAGCTCGAATAGCGCGAGGAGCATGCGATGGCCGCCGAGACTTCCCTGAGCCCCTATCTCGTCGTGGCGGATGCCGAGGCGGCCATCTCCTTCTACAAGGCCGCCTTCGGCGCGGAGGAATCGTTCCGGCTGACCGATCGGAAGAGCGGGCGAATCGGCCATGCCGAATTGCGCGTGCAGGGCGCGCTGCTGATGCTGGCCGATTCCTTTCCGGAATACGGCACCCGCACGCCCTCGGACCTCGGCGGCACGCCGGTGCGGCTCTCATTGACCGTGGCCGACGTGGATTCCGTGGCCGCCCAGGCCGAAGCGGCCGGCGCCACGATCACGCGCCCGCCCACCGACGAGTTCTACGGCGCGCGCTCCGCCAACATCACGGATCCCTTCGGGCATTCCTGGATGCTGACCCGCACCATCGAGACGGTCACGCCCGAGGAGATGCAGCGCCGATGGGATGCGATGAGCGGCTGAGCGGTAGGGCGAGACGGGCCTGGGATGCCCGCGCCGGGGCGGCGCCGCCCCGCGAGAATCCGGGCCGGATAGGCCCGACGCAAAGCTTCAGCTTTGCAATGCCCAGGCGGCGGATGCCGCCGCCCGGCGTCTGAGGGCAAAAAACTGCTTCGAAGCTGGCCTTCAGGCCAGCTTCGAAGCGATCCAGTCCTTCATCTGGCCCTTGGGCATGGCGCCGACCTTGGTGTCCACGGGCTTGCCGTCCTGGAACAGGATCATCGTGGGGATGCCGCGGACGGAGTAGGTGTTGGGCGTCATCGGGTTGTCGTCGATGTTCACCTTGGCGACGGTCAGCTTGCCTTTGTATTCGGTGGCGATCTCATCGAGGATCGGCGCCACCATGCGGCAGGGGCCGCACCATTCGGCCCAGAAATCCACGAGCACGGCGCCCTTGGCGTCCAGGACGTCGGTCTTGAAGGTCTCGTCGGTCACGGCCTTGGTCACGTCGCTCACAGGCGCCTCCTCGGGTTCATGTCTCGTTAAGGTTGTATCGTCGGCGTTCCAGGTCAAGCGCCCCCCCTGGGTGCGCTCTCAGCCGGGCGCATGGGCGTCCAGCAGGGCATCGGGCAGCGGCATCACCTGGGCGCCATAGGTCCAGACCAGGCTGCAATCCACCGGACGGCCTGGAAAGGCAAGACGCAGCACCGCGCGATAGGCTGCCATCTGCCGCAGATAGGCGGGTGGGGCGGCCTCGGCCAGGGTCGGCGGCGGGCGGTTGCTCTTGAAGTCGAGCAGCGTGATCCCGGCCGGTGTGATGAGCAGCCGGTCCACCTGGCCCAGGATCAGGCGCTCCCCCACGCGGCCGGCGAGGGGGGCTTCGGCCAGGCTGCCGGGGCCGAAGGCGGCGGCGATGGCGGGGTGGGCCATCACGCCGAGCGCCTCGCCCAGGATTTCCGCCTGCTGCGCGGCGTCGAGCCCATGGCCGGGCCGGGCCAGGAAGGCGCGCCCCGCGGATTCGCGCTCGGCGGCGGGCAGTTCGGGCAGGGATTGCAGCAGGGCATGGATCAGGTTGCCGCGCCGGAAGCGCCGGCCCAGCGGGTCGCCCGGCGCATGCGGGGCGGCGGCCGGAACCTCGGCCTCCTGGTCCTCCATGTGGGAGGGGGTGGCGATTGCGGGTGTGGCGATGGGGGCGGCGGGGATGCGCGCCCAGATGGGCAGGGCCGCCGCGGCGGCCCCGGCCATGCGGCGCGGCTCCGGCCGGCGCGCATCAAGCTGCGTCGAGGCGAGGGTGAGCAGCGGCCCGGGCGCGAAGCCATCGGCATCGCCACCCCATTCGGCCGGGTCAAAATCGCGCTCCTCCACGTCGGGCAGACGCGCGAAACCGGCCGCGACCTTCTCGTACCAGCAGCCCTGGGCGGGCCCCTTGCTGCCATGCCAGCCGCAGATGATCAGCCGGTCCTCGGCGCGGGTCAGCGCCACATAGAGCAGGCGGTTCGCTTCCTCCGCCTCGCACTCCGCCTGGCGCGCCTCGGCCTCGGCATAGGCGGGGGCGTTGAAGCCGGTGCGCTTCGGCGCCCAGAGGGGCAGCTCCTCCTCGGTCCAGCGCAGGCCGGATTTCTGCGGCGGCGCGCCGGTGGTGTCGGGCAGGATGACGATCGGCGCCTCCAGCCCCTTCGCGCCATGCACGGTCATCACGCGCACCATGTCGGCGCCGCCCTCGGCCTCGCGCTTCACGCTGGCGCTGGAGCGGCGGAGC
>JAESGX010000659.1_pt1 | contig 10892 bp, 10 predicted proteins | sample 9269801 | NCBI WGS metagenome assembly JAESGX01 (sample SAMN16773122, study PRJNA677054) | algae metagenome | isolation source: Pleurocapsa minor GSE-CHR-MK-17-07R and co-occurring heterotrophs from wet... | place: USA: Lower Calf Creek Falls, Grand Staircase Escalante National Monument, UT ... | reverse complement strand
ACAACTTCGCTAAGCACCTCAAGGCGCTTCGATGGCGAACCCCGTTCCAATGCATCTGCGACGCTTGGCAACGCGACCCAGCACCGTTCAAAATCAACCCACACCACCTCATCCCGGGACCAAACACATCCTCGGTCCTGGCATGACCTGGCGCGGGCGGAGTTCGTGGTCTTCGGCGAAACCGCTGCGTTCATCGACGGCATGCGCGCCCGCGGCATGCCACTCACGGCGCGGCAATTTCCGGTTCCGGTGGACAGCTACCTCGAGCATTGGGCGCTGGTGAAGCACGGCGTGGGCATCGGCTTCATGACCGAAACCGTGGGCGATGCCGAGCCGCTGGTGCGGCGCGTGCTGCCGGAGGCTGCGCCGATCACCTCCTTCCCTGTATGGCTCGTTACGCATCGGGATCTGCATACCAGCCGACGCGTGCGCGTCGTGTTCGACCTGCTGGCCGATGCGCTGTCGTCGCAGCGCTGATCCGGTGGGCAGCAACGCCTTGTGTCTGGCTCCAGCAGGTCACCGGCTCCGCCCGACTTCGCGGGCCTACGCGACTCTTTGCCTTGGCTCGCGGCCTGCTCCAGCGATCATCGAAGCCGTGCGAGAGCCCGCCAGCATCGCATCTGCTGCGCCAGACTGACCAGCGCACTGGGTGGGACGCCCCGGCACCGTCGACGGACATCGACTGTCTCGCCTGGCGCAAGGACGGGCAGGGATCCGTCTCCGGCGACCGACCATCTCGTGACTTCCCGATCCGGCCGACTTGCCGCGCCCTGCGCCGACCGTCACCAGGCAAGGGCCGCATCGGCTCTGCGCCGGGCCGCGCGGGAAGGGGCGGATATGGCAGCACCCCCGTCGCGTCGGAATCACGCTCGTTCGCAGCGCATCATCCGAACCAACGGGTCCTACTCCGCGCTAACGCGTGCCGACGCCGGGCAAGAAGATGCCTCGGTGGGCGGACGTTCATGATTGAAGCTGGCTGCCATGCGGCGCATATTCCCAGGGAGTTCTGGAGATGCTGGCAATGAGCGCTCCTGATCCATACGCCCCTCCGCAAGCCGCTGCAGCCTCGTTGCCAGCAACCGGCTACGCGACGAACGAAGCGGCAGACGTCGAACGCATGCGACGCCTGCCGATACTGCGTTCGGCATCCGAGGACGCGCTGCGGCGCGCCGCGGCGGTCGCGAGCTGGCGGAGCTTCGGCGCTGGCGAACTCATCCTCGATTCCGACGATGCGTCTGGCGATGTTTGGTTCGTGTTGGAAGGGGTGGTCCGCATCCTAGTCCGCACCCCGTCCGGGCGTGAGCTAATACTCACCGACCTTGCCGCCGGTGGCGTGTTCGGGGAGATCGCGGCCATCGACGGTGCGCCGCGCACCGCCGCCGCGACCGCGCTGGCACGCTCGCGGCTATGCGCGCTTCCCGCCTCGGCCTTCCTCGATGCCGCCTGCAGCACGCCGGCTGCCTGTCGCGATCTGCTGCGCCACGTGACCGAGATCCTGCGCCGCCAGTCGAAGCGCCTGCTCGAACGCGAGGCGCTGCCCATTCGCCTGCGCGTGCATGCCGAATTGCTCCGGCTCTCTCGACCCAGGCTTGGCCGTGATGGCCAACCGCTCGGAGACGAGCGCGTCATCAGCCCGCCGCCAAGGCAACACGTGTTCGCCGCGCGGATCGGTACGCGCAGGGAAGCGGTATCGCGCGAATTCGCCGACCTGGTGCGGCTGGGCGTGATCGTGCGCGAGCGCGGCGCCATCGTCATCAGCCAGCCGAAAGCCCTCCGCGACGCGGTCGAGGCGGAGATCTCGGCTGAGATGGGCTTGTAGTCCCGCCAAGCGACCGACCATGGCGGCCGAGCGGTGCGCCGGGTTCGCGCTTGCCAGGCAACAGGGTATCGGCGCGACGGATCCATCGCCGCACGGCAGGATGCCCGGCCAGATGCCTGGCCGGGCATTGCGAAGGGCGGGGGCGGCAAGGGCCGCCTATGCGGGACTACTCGCCGGTGCCCCACGCCTCCGTGCCGCGGGCCGCCTGCCCCGCGCCGCCGTGCAGCGTCATCGGCGCGGGCGCCATGCCGAACGCTTCGGCCGGAAGATCAGCCGGGGCGGACGTCGCTTCGAAGTAGGCGACGCCGACGCTGTCGCCGTTCGCGACGAAGGTGGCGATGAGAGGCGCCTTCGCCTGCGGGCGGCCCTGCAGCGTGCTCCTGGCGCGCGGGTCGCCCGGGGACACGTAGGTCACCTCGCCGCCCTCGCCGCCGCCGACGAACACGGCGACGCGGTCCTGCGCGAGTGCCGGCGCGCCGACCAGGACGCTCGCGAGCACGGCGGAGCGCAGCCGATGAAGTTTCACGGTCATTGGAATTCTCCTTCCTCGCTCGGCGTCCATTCGTCGAAGCGATGAGGAGACCTTGCGCCGCGCCCTTCTCGAATTCGGTGCCATTCAGCACGTGTTCCGATGCGCGCGCGCCCTGCGCCTTATGCGGTGTGTGAGATCCCACACTTCGCGCGCGCGCCGAGCGAAGCCACCGCGAAGCGGGTCCACAGCCTGTCGCCGCCCGCGCATTTCGCGACGGTCGACGCAGGCGCGCCGGCCGCTGGGAGATACCATCGCCATCGAGGTGAGCCAGGACGCCTGGAGCCAGTATCCGTGGCACACGAAGCCGCGGTTTGCCGTTCCGGCTGCGTTGAGCAGTGCGGCGGAAGGCGCGTCAAGCCAGAGCGGCGCGGGCCCTGTCGGCGTCCACCACCCCGAAGCCGAGCGCAGGATCGGACACATTGGTACCCAATGAGGCCGTGTTGCGGATCTCCGCGCGCAGTCGTGCCGGCCTCCGCGCATACAGACCCTTGGGTGGGTGACCGGCCCTCAGCGATGCCACTACCCCCGCCGCCACGCCACACGCGGCCGAGGTGCCCGTGTATCGAAGGGCCGCCGATTGCGAGTCGGCAAAGTCTGTTGGCGCGCAGACATCGGGCTTGTGCTGCAGCAGCATGCCCGTACCCGACTTATCCTTCGGCCCCGGACCGTACGACGAATAACCGAGCCAGATGTGGTCCAGCCGGACTGCGCCGACGCACAGGACCCGCTTGTGCGCATTCGCGCCCCAGATGCCGCGCCCCGGGCCCCAGTCGTGCGGCCCGCTCCGCCAGTGCGGGAAGAAGGGGCCGCTGTTCCCGGCGGCGAACACCACATCCAAGCCGACATGATTGGCGAACCAGATCAGCCGGTTGAAGAAATGCCCCCCTGGCGCGTCGTTCTCGGTGTAGGCCCCGATATCGGGTTCCTCGGCGCGGCGGTCGTACACGCCCCAGGCATTCACCAGCACCCAGCGGTCCGAGGTGGCGCCGCTCTGCCGGAACAGGTTGATCGCCAGGAGAACCTTCAGATACGCCGTGTGCGCGTCTGACAGGAACTGGTGCAGGTTGCCGATCGCAGGGGGGAGGATCGGTACGTCCCACAGCTTCACCGCCCCCGCGACCTTCACCGCGGCACGCGCCACCATCGTGCCGTGCCCTGCCATTGCGGCCGACGCGGACCAAGGCTGCGTCGGCGTGATCACCGAACCCTGCACCTTCGCCGCCCATCCGCCCGCCACCCCGCCGATCGTGGGCGCGCGGTTTGTCCCGACCACGTGCGGATCCAGGCCCGTGTCGAAGACCACGATGTTCGTGTTGAGCCCACCTGACGGTCCGGCCTCTGGCCCCGTCAGATGAATGGCCTCCAGCAAGGAGCGGTCCGTGCCGAAGACGCGCGGCGCGCCGGTCCCGGGCCGCCATTGCGCAGAGCACGCGATGGCCGCGTCCGTCCCCATGCCCAGGAAACGACCGGCTCCCCCTGTCGCCAGGGCCGCACGGAGCGTCTCCACCGCGTCGGCATTCGCGAGGGCGCAGGCCACGACGATGACGAATGGCGATTTTGCATCCTCGCTCACGCCCCAGCGCGCCGTCGGAAGGTCCCGGACCTCGAGTTTTCGGCTCAACTCCGCCCCCGTCCGTGCCTGGACGAAAGCGAGGAGCCAGATCTCGTAGTCCCGCCTCGCCTCAAGCGCCCAGGCGCTGGGCAGCATGCCCGGGACAGGCGTGAGGATTCGACGCACCTCATCGTCGTCTGTCCTCAGCACGAAATACTGGAGGATAGGCAGGGTCGGGATGATCATGATCGCCCCTCGCGCAGCACGAGCCTGAGCGTCGGATTTTTCTCGACGGCGCGCAATCGGTATCGCGACATGCTTGCTTTGTCGGGCTCGAACCTTGCAGCATAACTCCAGGCTGCGCCGGACCTGGTGCCCCCATGACTGCCGACAACCTCTTCGATGGAAACGACGGCACCCTCGCGCTGCCCACGCGGCGCGCGGCGGTCCTGTTTGCGGATGTCGTCGGGTATTCGTCGCTGATGGCGGCCGATGATCGGCGGACCTACCTTCGCTGGATGGCGCGGCTGCGCGGTGTGGTGCAGCCGGCAATCGAGTCGGGCGGCGGGCGGGTTGTTCAACTTGCGGGCGATGGCGTGGTCGCGGAGTTCGCCGAGGCGCAAGCGGCAGTCGCCTGCGCGCGCATCATCCAGGCGACGCTCAAGGCGATGCGCGAGGCGGAACCCGACCAGCCGCCCATGGCCATGCGCATCGCCGTCCATGTTGGGGACGTGTTTGTCCAGGCCGACGCGTTGTTTGGCTCGACGATGAATCTCGCCGCGCGGCTGCAGGCGCAGGCCGTGCCTGGCGGCATCGTGCTCTCCGCCACGGCGCGGGAGGCAGCGGGCGAGGCGCTGGAGGAGGAGGTGCGTGACCTCGGCGCCCTGCAACTGAAGGGCTTCGACGGTCCCGTCCGCGCCTTCGAACTGCTGGGCGCCGCGATGCCGGGGGCGTCCGCGATTCGCAGCACGCGGCACATCCTGCCTTCCATCGCCGTGCTGCCGCTGCGCAACCTGACCGGCGATCCAGCGCAGGATTATTTTTCGGAAGGCGTGGTGGAGGACGTGATCGTCTCGCTGGCCGCGCTGCATGAGTTGCTGGTGATCGCGCGCGGCTCGACGCTCGCCTTCGCAGGGCGGGAGGTGGACCCGCGCGAGGTCGGGCGGACGCTGGGCGTGGGATATGTGCTGACCGGCAGTTTCCGCCGTGCGGGCGAGGCGTTGCGGATTTCCGTGACGCTCTACGAGGCGGAGACAGGGAGCACGATCTGGACCGAAAAGCTGGAGCTGGAACGCGGCGCGCTGTTCGCGGTGCAGGACAGGCTGGTGGAGCGCGTGGTGGCAGGCATCGCGCCGCAGGTGCGCAGCGTCGAGATGCAGCGCGCGATGCGCAAGCGGCCGGAGAGCATGACGGCGTACGACCATCTGCTGCGCGCGTTGCACGGGATCGACAGGCTGGATCGCGAAACCTTCCCGCATGCACGCTCCGAATTACAGAGTGCCATAGCGGAAGATCCAGGTTTCGCGGCGCCCTACGCATGGGCCGCGCGCTGGCATAGCCTGAATATCGGACAAGGGTGGTCCAGTGACGCCGCCGCGGATGCCGATGCGGCCGAATTCAATGCCCGTGAAGCGTTGCTGCTGCACCCTGACTACGGGCTTGCGCTTGCCGCCTATGGGCATGTCCTTGCCTATCTGCGGCGAGACCCGCGGGCCGCACTGCCGCATTTCGAGCGTGCGCTCATCGTGAGCCCAAACCTGGCACTTGCCTGGACCTTGTCCAGCGCGACCCTGGCGTATCTGGAGAGGGGGGCCGAAGCCATCCAGCACGCCGAACATGGCGTGCGGCTCTCTCCATCCGACCGGAGCCGATACATCGCCTACCATTTCGTGGCCGTCGCGCATTACGCAGCGGGCAACTACGACGAAGCGATAGACTGGGCGCAACGCGCCTACGACGAGAACCCGAACTTCACATCCACGATCCGAACGCTTGCGCCAGCGCTTGCCGCGGCTGGGCGCATCACCGAAGCCCGCCGTTTAGGCGAGAGGCTGCGGGCGCTTGAACCGAACTTCAGCCTTGCGCGGTATGCCCGATCGCGCGTCCTGTATGGACGGCCAGAGAAAGCGAAGCTTGTTCTGGATCACATGAGACTGGCCGGATTTCCCGAGTAATCAGTTCGAGGAGTGTCTTCCAAGGAACAACGAAGGAGGCGTGCTGTGAGCGGATACGATGGCATGGACGGCATGGACGGCATGGATGGAATGGACGGCATGGAGGGATTATCCGCTCCGGGCTTCCGTTCCGGTTCGGGTCGCCGCTCGATCGGCATCTCGCCTTCGCCGTATCAGCGCTTCCCGATACCTACGAGCTTGCTCTGGCGAGGCGACACATGGCCGCCGCAAGACGTGCCGCCTGCGGGCCATCCGGACTATGCGGGCTTCGGCTTCGGCTACCGCAAGCACGACCTCTACACGGGGGCGGTGTTCAACCCCGTCCCATCCTTTCCGAGTGGAGCCTTCCGCGCCGATCTGTATTCCTACGCGGCATTGGGCGCGTTCCTGGCCATCAAAATTCCGGGGAGCGCGATACTCCCGCCCCGGACCTGGGAGAACGTGCTCGACCCGAGCACGCATGCCTGGGACGATGGGAAGACGGACGAAGAACTGAAGGCTCTCATCGACCTCATGCAATACCGGCCTTCCGTGCTGACCGAGGCGTTGGCGCAGCGCGACAACATCCTCGGCTACATGCGTGGCGTGCTGAACTTCACCGGGCAATCCCATCCTGCGACGATGCGGATAGCCATGACGGCGATGAGGATCGCGACGTTCCAGGCGTATCGATGGAAGGCGATCTGGATGCGGCCACGACCCTCCCAACTGGCCCCGGCGCTGTTGCCTCCCATCGAGGTGCCCGGTCATCCCTCCTACCCGAGCGGTCACTCGACCCAGTCCTTCCTGCTGGCCTTCTGCCTGCAAGAAGTCATGCCGGACGAACTTGGGGAGGTCGGCAAGATGCCCGCTCCAGGTGGGTCGCCGCCTGACGTTGATCCGCCGGCCGGCCCCCTCATCCGCATGGCGCGGCGCATGGCGCGGAATCGCGAGGTGCTGGGCGTGCATTATCGGAGCGACACGGATATCGGTGAGAAGCTGGCGACCAAGTGTTTCGACCTCATCCAGCACGCGATCGCCATGGTGCCACCCAACCCCATCGCGTATCCGGGGCAGCCAAACCTCGCTGCGCTCTTCGAGGCTGCGAGAAGGGAGTGGGCAATCGCGTAGTCGCGCGCTGCTCCTCCCGAACGCTAGCGCGTGCCTCGACTTCGGGCCTGTTCCGGGGTCCGCGCGATGGCCGTTGGGAGAACTCGCGAGCGAATGGCCGCTGCGCAGCATCCGGAAAGGATCCTTGGTTTGGATCGAACGCCCTACGCTGGCCTAGCCACTCCATAGGAAACGTCTCCATCAGCCCCAGCAGCGTCATCGCCTCCGGCTGCCGCCCGTCCACGATCGCCTCGACGATGTCCGGCGCCAGCAGTGTCAGACGCAGCACGCGCGATACGTATGACGAATTGATCTTCTCGGCCACTGCAGGGTCCTGGATCGTGCCGAAGCGCCCGGACTTCAGCATCCGGCGCCACCGGAACGCCCGCGCCACCGCCTTGATGAGCGTGAAGTCTTGCCGGCGCTCCAGCCCCAGCACGCCGCGGCGACCAGTACGGCACACAAGGGCACGACGCCCACTCTTCTTCCGAGCAGAACTCTGGGGCTGTCCGCCAAGAAGCACGGCGAAAATGGGCTGGCATTCTCCGATAACCGCGGCGACGCTCAACTGCTACGCCCTGGAGGGCTACGCCCCGGCAGCTTGGTGATTTCACAAGGCGGATGTCCCGGTGAAGTCGGGTTTCAATCCGCACCCCGCTCAAGGAGTCCGTGATGCCCCTGCTGAGCTCAGTGCCGACCGCGACCCAGCCACGTCGGCGCTCGCTGCTAGCCCTCGCTGCCGGTGGCGCACTTGCTCTCCCCGGTTGCTCGATCCCGGCCCGCGGCACCGCAGTGCCGAGTGGCCGCGCAAATGCCGCGTCGGTGTTGGGACTGCCGAACGAGCGGTTCTTCCCAATTGAAGCTGCCGGCCAAGCGGCGCTGCAGCGCGAATTCGTCGCCGCCGTCGAACGCCAGATGGCCGCACGCGGGCTTCCGTCCAACGCGCCCATGCCGCAGTTGGATTTGCTCGGCATCTCCGGCGGCGGCGAAAACGGGGCGTTTGGTGCGGGGGTGCTCAATGGCTGGTCGGAGCGCGGTGATCGCCCGCCGTTCTTTCTCGTCACGGGTATCAGCACCGGCGCACTGACTGCTCCCTTCGCCTTCTTAGGCAACGCCCGCGATGCCGATCTGAAAAGCGTCTTCACGGACATCACGCTCGCCGACGTGATCGTCCAGCGCGGCATGACTGCAGCCATCTGGCATGACGGCATGGCTGACAACAGCCCGCTGTTCCGGACCATCTCCCGATACATCGACAACGCGATGTTGGCCGAAATTGCTCGAGCCTACGACGGGGGTCGGCTGCTGCTGATAGGCACGTCCAACCTCGACGCGCAGATGCCGATCATCTGGAACATCGGCGCCATCGCCAAGAGCGGACACCCGAGGGCGCTGGACACGGTTAGGAAGATCCTGCTCGCTTCCTCCGCGATTCCGGGTGCCTTCTCACCGGTGCTGTTCGACGTGACCGTTGACGGACAGGAGTTCCAGGAACTGCACGTGGATGGAGGCGCCTTCGCCCAGGTGTTCCTCTACCCCGCCAGCGTTGGCGCGTTTCGGCGCGCGCGCATGGCACGCGGGCAGCCGATAGCGCCGGCCAGAGCGTGGGTCCTGCGCAACGGCCGGCTTGATCCGGAATGGGCATCGGTGGACCGGCGGACGATCGGCATTGCAGGTCGTGCGGTGGCCGCCATGATTTCCTCCGCGGGTGTCAACGACGTGTGGCGAATCTACACCGCCACCGAGCGCGATCGGGTGGACTTCAACCTCGCCTTCATCGGACGCGACTTCACCGTCCCTTACGATCAGCCCTTTGCGCAGTCCTACATGCGCCCGTTGTTCGACTACGGCCGGGAGCGCGCGTTGCGTGGAGATGCCTGGGTGAAGCGCCCGCCAAGTTGAGGCAGTCAGAATTGAGCGGAACCAAGGAAAGGCGGGCCTATTCACGTTGTCGCTCGTTCTCTGACGGTGCCACTCCACCGGAAACGGCTGCATCCGCTCCGGTAGGGTCGTGCGCTCTGGCTGCCGCCCGTCCAGGATCGCCTCCACGATGTGCGGCGCCAGCGACGTGAGCCGCAACACGCGCGAGACGTAGGACGAGTTGATCTTCTCCGCCGCTGCCAGTTCGTTGATGGTACTGAACCGCCCGGTCTCCAGCATCCGCCGCCAGCGGAACGCCCGCGCCACCGCCTTGATGAGCGTGATGTCCTGCCGACGCTCCAGCGCCAGCACGTCGGGCGTGACCATCGTCTTCCGCCCGCCCCGCGGCTTCACCCGGAGCGGGATGACCACCGTGAGGGTCCGCGCCGCGTCACTCATGCCGCCGCTCTCCCGGCCTCGGGCGCCTGGGCGGCCAGGTCACGGACCAGGCTGCCCAGCCCGTCGAGCTGCAGCCGAACCGCGGCGCCTTCGGCCCGGACGTCGACCCGATCGACGAGCAGCCGCACGATGCGCGCCCGCTCGGCGGGGAAGAACTCGTCCCACAGCGGCTCGATCTGCTTCAGCGCCTGCAGCACCTCCTGCTCGGTGACGTCCGACGCCGTGCTGCGCGCCGCGCGCCAGGTGCCGACCACCACCTCGGGCTGGCGCAAAAGACCCTGGACGTGCGCTTCGTAAGCGCGGCTTGGAGGCCGTTCTTCCGGCGCGAGCGCTGAATGTGCTGGGTCAGTCTGGAGCGGGAGGATTCGGGCTGACGTTATGGATGGCGTTAACGACGACGCGAAGGGCATCGGGTATCGCCGGATCGAGGTTCTGACGGGCCCTGGCCGTCGGCGGCGATGGTCGGACGACGATAAGGCGCGGATCATCGCCGAGACGGGGCAGCCTGGTGCGGTGGTGACCGAGGTGGCGCGGCGCTGGCAGGTGACGCCGCAGCAGGTGTTCGACTGGCGCAGGCAGGCCCGCAAGGCGCTGGCGGTGGCCACGGCTCCGGTGGAGCCAGCCTTCGTGCCGATCGTGGCGGAGACGCCGTCCTTGTCGTTGCCAGAACCAGTGGCAGCACCCGCCCGCGCCACACCCCCGATTGAGATCAAAGTGGCGGGCGCGGTGCTGCGCGTCGCACCCGGCACGGACGGCGAGTTGCTGACCATGGTGCTGCGGGCGATCCGGGCGTCAGCGGCGTGATCGCGCTGCCGGCCGGCACGAAGATCCTGCTGGCGAGCAAGCCGGTGGATTTCCGCAAGGGCGCGCACAGCCTGGCGGCGCTGGCCGCCGAGATGCTGGGGACGGATCCGTTCTCGGGCGCGGTGCTGGTGTTCCGCTCGCGCCGCGCCGATCGCATCAAGATCCTGGTCTGGGATGGCAGCGGCCTGGTGCTGATCTGGAAGCAGTTGGAGGGCGGCGCATTCCGCTGTCCGCCGCTGGTGGACGGCGTGCTGCGCCTGACACCGGTGGAGTTCGCCGCGCTGTTCGACGGTATCGATTGGCGTCGCGTGCAGACGCTGCGGGAGATTCCCACACCGAGCGCGCCTGCGTAGAATCGCCGCGCGATGCGCGCCGCGGATGACGACACGCCGACCCTGCCGAATGATGCCGCGGCACTGCGCGCGCTGCTGCTCGAGACGCGGGCGCTGGTCGATACGCTGGCAGCCGAGCGTGATGCGCTGGCGGTACGCAACGAGCGCCTCCAGCACCTGCTGCTGAAGCTCAAGCGCCGGCAGTTCGGGCAGAAGTCGGAGCGGCTGCCCGAGGAGCAGTTGCTGTTCGCGTTCGAGGAGATCGAGGCGA
>JAESGX010000657.1_pt1 | contig 10906 bp, 10 predicted proteins | sample 9269801 | NCBI WGS metagenome assembly JAESGX01 (sample SAMN16773122, study PRJNA677054) | algae metagenome | isolation source: Pleurocapsa minor GSE-CHR-MK-17-07R and co-occurring heterotrophs from wet... | place: USA: Lower Calf Creek Falls, Grand Staircase Escalante National Monument, UT ... | reverse complement strand
CCAGCCGCGGCGGCGGGCTCGGCCACGCTGTAGTCGATCGCGATCTTCGGCAGCAGCGGCCACACCGCGTCGACGACGATGTCGCGCTTCGAGGTGTCCCACGCCGCGGCGATTTCGAGCAGCCCCTCGTGCAGCATCGGCTGGGTCTCGGCCAGCTGCGCCAGAAGCTGGTCGGCGCGAGCGATGAACATGCCGCCGTTCCAGAGGTAGTCGCCCGAGGCGAGGTAGGCGGTCGCGGTCTCGAGGTCGGGCTTCTCAACGAAGTTCTGCACCATGTGCGCGTGCGCGGCGCCCTCGATCGAGAGCCGCTCACCGCACAGGATGTAGCCGAAGCCCACCGAGGGCTCGGTCGGCGTGATGCCGATCGTCGTGATGTACCCCTCGCGGGCCACCGCGACGGCCTCGGCGACGGCGTGACGAAAGCGCTCGCCGTCGGTGATCACGTGGTCGGCCGCGAACGACCCGACGACGACGTCGGGGTGGCGGCGGTGCAGGATGGCCGCCGCGAGCCCGATCGCCGCCGACGACTCTTTCGGCTCGCTCTCGAGCACGATGTTCGCCTCGGTCAGCTCGGGCAGTTGCTGCTGCACCGCGGTGCGGTGCGCGCGCCCCGTGACGACCATGATGCCGGCGCTTCCCGCGAGCGGCAGCACGCGGTTCCAGGTGTCGCGCAGCAGGGTCTGCCCGCTGCCCGTGAGGTCGTGCAGAAACTTCGGGGCCTCGGCCCGAGAGAGGGGCCAGAGGCGCGACCCGACGCCTCCCGCGGGGATGACGGCATAGAAGTCGGGAAGAGCCCCCTCGAGTGCGTGCATGCGCGCCACCCTATCGGCAGGCCCGCGCCGTTCCGAGCACTCAGAAAACTCGACGTAGACTGCGTGTATCGGCGACCACCAGCTGAGAATCGGAATCCAACCGGAGTCCACGAGCGCGGGCGACCGCGCGCGTCGTCACTGCCCTGAGGAGGGTTTCTCGTGCCAGCGAAGGCATCGGGAGCCGGAGCGATGAGCTCGTCGGCAACCATCGAAGTACCCGTTCCCCGCCGATCGGTCATTCCCGGCGGCACGCTCTACCGCGGGAACGAAGGCATGTGGTCGTGGGTGCTGCACCGCATCACGGGTGTGGCGATCTACTTCTTCCTGCTCGTGCACATCCTCGACACGGCCCTCGTGCGCGTGAGCCCCGAGGCGTACAACGTCGTGATCGGCGCCTACAAGACGCCCATCATGGGGCTCGGCGAGCTCGCGCTCGTCGGCGCGATCGGGTTCCACGCGCTCAACGGGCTGCGCATCATCCTCGTCGACTTCTGGGGCGTCGGCACGCGGCACCAGAAGGCGATGTTCTACGTCGTGCTCGGCGTCTGGCTGGTCTTGATGATCGGCTTCACCCCCCGTCACCTCATGCACGTCTTCGGAGGCTGATCATGACGACCATCGACGCACCCCGCAGCCCCTACGCGACCACGCGCCGCGGCATCAACTGGGAGAAATGGGGCTGGATCTACATGCGCGTCTCGGGCGTTCTGCTCGTCGTGCTGATCTTCGGCCACCTCTTCGTCAACCTCTTCTTGGGCGACGGCGTGAGCCAGATCGACTTCGCCTTCGTCGCGGGCAAGCTCAGCGACCCGTTCTGGCAGTGGTACGACTTCGCGCTGCTCGTGCTGGCGCTCATCCACGGCACGAACGGCATGCGCACGATCGTCAACGACTACGTCGCCACAGCGAGCGTGCGGCGCATCCTGCACACGGCGCTCATCGCGTCGACCGCCGTGCTGCTCGTGCTCGGCACGCTCGTGCTGTTCACCTTCGACCCCTGCCCGGCCGGGGCCGACCCCGAGCTCGTCGCTTCGTTCTGTGAGGACATCCTGTGAGTACCGACACCATGAGTGCGCCTGCCGCACCCACCGTGCACCAGCACCAGTTCGACGTCGTGATCGTCGGTGCCGGCGGTGCCGGCATGCGCGCCGCGATCGAGGCCGGCCCGAACGCCAAGACCGCCGTCATCTCGAAGCTCTACCCGACGCGCTCGCACACGGGCGCCGCGCAGGGCGGCATGGCCGCCGCCCTCGCGAACGTCGAAGAGGACAGCTGGGAGTGGCACACCTTCGACACCGTCAAGGGCGGCGACTACCTCGTCGACCAGGACGCGGCCGAGATCCTCGCGAAAGAGGCGATCGACGCGATCATCGACCTCGAGAACATGGGTCTGCCCTTCAACCGCACGCCCGACGGCAAGATCGACCAGCGCCGCTTCGGCGGGCACACGCGCGACCACGGCAAGGCTCCGGTGCGCCGGGCCTGCTACGCGGCCGACCGCACGGGACACATGATCCTGCAGACGCTGTTCCAGAACTGCGTCAAGCTCGGCATCGAGTTCTACAACGAGTACTACGTGCTCGACCTGGTGATGAACGAGGGCAAGGCCGCGGGCGTCGTCGCCTACGAGCTCGCGACGGGCGACCTGCACGTCTTCCACGCCAAGAGCGTCGTCTTCGCCACGGGCGGCTTCGGCAAGATCTACAAGACCACCTCGAACGCCCACACCCTCACGGGCGACGGCGTCGGCATCATCTGGCGCAAGGGCATCCCGCTCGAAGACATGGAGTTCTTCCAGTTCCACCCGACCGGGCTGGCCGGCCTGGGCATCCTGCTCACCGAGGGCGCCCGCGGCGAGGGGGCGATCCTGCGCAACGCGAGCGGCGAGCGATTCATGGAACGCTACGCCCCGACCATCAAAGACCTCGCGCCGCGCGACATCATCTCGCGCTGCATGGTGCAGGAGGTCGCCGAGGGTCGCGGTGCCGGGCCGAACAAGGACTACGTGCTGCTCGACTGCACCCACCTGGGTGCCGAGGTGCTCGAGACCAAGCTGCCCGACATCACCGAGTTCGCCCGCACCTACCTCGGCGTCGACCCCGTCGTCGAACCGGTGCCCGTCATGCCGACGGCCCACTACGCGATGGGCGGCATCCCGACCAACATCAAGGCCGAGGTGCTGAGCGACAACGACACCGTCATCCCCGGCCTCTACGCCGCGGGCGAGTGCGCGTGCGTCTCGGTGCACGGCTCGAACCGCCTCGGCACCAACTCGCTGCTCGACATCAACGTCTTCGGCAAGCGCGCCGGCCGCTACTCGGTCGAGTACGCGAACTCGGCCGAGTTCGTGCCGCTGCCCGAGGACCCGGCGAAGGAGGTGCGCGAGCTCGTCGAGCGCCTGCGCACGTCGAACGGCACCGAGCGGGTCGCAGCGATCCGCAAGGAGCTGCAGGAGGAGATGGACAAGAACGCCCAGGTGTTCCGCACCGAGGAGAGCCTCGAGAGCGTGACCAACACCATCCAGCGCCTGCGCGACCGCTACCAGAACATCGGCATTCAAGACCGGGGCAAGCGGTTCAACACCGACCTGCTCGAAGCGATCGAGCTCGGCTTCCTGCTCGACATCGCCGAGGTCGTCGTCTACTCGGCCCGCAACCGCAAAGAGAGCCGCGGCGGCCACATGCGCGACGACTACCCCGACCGCAACGACGCCGATTACATGCAGCACACGATGGCCTACCTCACGGGCGACGCGCACAGCGCCGACGCGAGCGACCACATCCGCATGGACTGGAAGCCCGTCGTGATCACGCACTACCAGCCGATGGAGAGGAAGTACTGATGGCGACCGCGACCGACACGACCGCCGAGGTCGGAGCCGTTCAGGAGTTCACCGTCACGGTCATCATCCGGCGCTTCGACCCGGAGAAGGACGCCGAGCCGTACTGGCAGGACTTCGACGTGCAGATGTACTCGACCGACCGCGTGCTGGATGCCCTGCACAAGGTGAAGTGGGACCAGGACGGCACGCTCTCGTTCCGCCGCTCGTGCGCCCACGGCATCTGCGGCTCCGACGCCATGCGCATCAACGGCCGCAACCGCCTCGCGTGCAAGACGCTCATCAAAGACCTCGACATCACGAAGCCCATCTACATCGAGGCCATCAAGGGCTTGCCGCTGGAGAAGGACCTCATCGTCGACATGGAGCCCTTCTTCGCGTCGTACCGGCAGGTACAGCCCTTCCTGCAGTCGAGCTCGAAGCCCGAGAAGGAGCGCATCCAGTCGATCGAAGAGCGCGCGCGCTTCGACGACACGACCAAGTGCATCCTGTGCGCGGCGTGCACCTCGTCGTGCCCCGTGTTCTGGACCGACGGGCAGTACTTCGGCCCGGCCGCGATCGTCAACGCGCACCGCTTCATCTTCGACAGCCGCGACGAGGCCGCCCAGGTGCGCCTCGACATCCTCAACGACAAAGAGGGCGTGTGGCGCTGCCGCACGACCTTCAACTGCTCGGAGGCGTGCCCGCGCGGCATCGAGGTCACGAAGGCGATCTCTGAGGTGAAGCAGGCGATCCTGCGGGGCCGCCCGTAGCATCCCCTCTCGCATCGCGACAGGCCCCGGGTCTCCCCGGGGCCTTCGCTATGGTGGCGGGGTGACCGAGCCCACCGCCGCCGAGCCCACCGGCTGGTGGGGGCGCCTCATGGCGTGGATCGGCCGCGTGACCGCGTGGGTCATGGCGCTCAAGCCCGTGCGCGTGTTCACGCTCTACGGCGAGAAGCGCGGGCCGCTACTCGCGGCGGGCCTCGCGTTCCAGGCGATCTTCGCCGTCTTCGCCGGGCTGTGGGTCGGCTTCGCGATTGCCGGGCTCGTGCTCGTCGCGAACTACGGCCTGCGCGAGGCGCTCATCGACGTGCTCGCCCAGACCGTGCCGGGCCTCATCGCGGCCGACGGGGGCGAGGGCGTCATCGACCCCGAAGCGCTGCTCTCGGCGGGCGTCTTCGGCTGGACGGGCGCCGTCGCCCTCATCGGCCTGCTCTTCTCGGCCCTCGGCTGGCTCGCCGGAGCGCGCGATGCCGTGCGCACGATCCTCGACCTTCCCGGCTCGCGCATGAACCCCGTGCTGCTCAAGCTCAAAGACCTCGGCCTCGCCGTGGGGTTCGGGGCCCTGCTCGCGCTCTCGTCGGTGCTCGCGGTGCTCGGCACCGTCGCGCTCGAGGGCCTGCTCGACAGCCTGGGGGCGCGCGACACCACCCTCAATGCCGTGCTCGGCCGCCTGGTCACGCTCGGCGTCATGTTCGCGCTCGATGCCGTCGTGCTCGGGATGCTCTACCGCGTGCTCGCGGGTGTCAACGTGCCGTTGCGCCACCTGCGGCAGGGCGCCCTGCTCGGTGCGCTCGCGCTCGGGGCGCTCAAGGTGCTCGGCACGAGCCTGCTCGGCGGAGCCACCAACAACCCGCTCCTCGCCTCGTTCGCGGTGCTGCTGGGTCTGCTGATCTGGTTCAACTTCGTCTGCCAGGTGATCCTCATCGCCGCATCGTGGATCGCGGTGAGCGTGAGCGACGAGCAGCTCGTGCTCGACGAGGTCGCCCATGCGCAACGGCTCGAGCGGGCGCGGGCCCTCGTCGCCGCGCACGAGCCCGAGCCCACGGTCGACGATCGGCCGTGGCTGCGGCGGCTGTTCGGCCGGCGCACCTGACCGAACTCACTCTGCGACTCGGCGACCTGTCGGTCGCCGCTTCTAGACTGAGCGCATGTCGACCCGCGTGCGCATCGCCTCCGTCAATGTCAACGGCATCCGCGCCTCGTACCGCAAAGGCATGGGCGACTGGCTCGCGAGCCGCGATGTCGATGTGCTCGCGATGCAAGAGGTGCGGGCATCCACCGACGACGTCACCGGGCTGCTCGGCCCCGACTGGACCGTGCTGCACGACGCCGCCACCGCCAAGGGCCGCGCGGGCGTCGCGATCGCTGCTCGCCGCGAGTTCGCCGCGCACCGGGTCGAGCTCGGCCCCGACGACTTCGACTCGGCCGGCCGCTGGCTCGAAGCCGACCTCGACATCGACGGCACGACGCTCACGGTCGTCAGCTGCTACGTGCACTCGGGCGAGGTCGACACCCCCAAGCAGGTCGAGAAGTACAAGTTTCTCGACGCGATGACCGAGCGGCTGCCCCTGCTCGCCGCCCACACGCCCTACGCCCTCGTCGTCGGCGACCTCAATGTCGGCCACCGCGAGCTCGACATCAAGAACTGGAAGGGCAACCGCAAGAACGCGGGCTTCTTGCTCGACGAGCGCGCCTACTTCGACCGCTTCTTCGGGGCGCTGGATGCTCCCGTCGCGTGCGTCGACGGCGTCGAGCGCCCCGGCCTCGGGTGGGTCGACGTCGGCCGCGTGCACGCCGGAGAGGTGCCCGGCCCCTACACCTGGTGGTCGCAGCGCGGCCAGGCCTTCGACACCGACACCGGCTGGCGCATCGACTACCACGTGGCGACGCCGGCCCTTGCCGCGACCGTGCAGTCGTATGCCGTCGACCGCGCACCCTCGTGGGACACCCGGTGGAGCGACCACGCGCCCGTGGTGGTCGACTACGAGTTGCCCTGAACTCAGTCCGAGCATCCACCTGAAAGACTGAACGCATGAGTCTTCCGCGCCTGTTCTCGGGCATGCAGCCCTCCGCCGCCAGCCTGCACCTCGGCAACTACGCCGGAGCCCTGCTGCAGTGGCGCGACATGCAGGCGACCCACGACGCCGTGTTCTGCGTCGTCGACCTGCACGCCATCACGGTGCCGCAAGACCCTGCCGCGCTGCGCGAGCAGACCCGCCGCACGGCCGCGCAGTACATCGCGGCGGGCATCGACCCCGAGCACTCGACGCTGTTCGTGCAGTCGCACGTGAGCGCGCACGCGCAGCTCGCCTGGGTGCTCAACACCATCACGGGCTTCGGCGAGGCCAGCCGCATGACCCAGTTCAAAGACAAGTCGGCGAAGGGCGGCGCCGACCTCGCGTCGGTCGGGCTGTTCACCTATCCGATCCTGCAGGCGGCCGACATCCTGCTCTACGACGCCGTCGTCGTGCCCGTCGGTGAGGACCAGCGGCAGCACATCGAACTGACGCGCGACCTCGCCGCGCGCTTCAACGCGCGCTTCGGCGACACCCTCGTCGTGCCCGAGGTGCGCATCTTGAAAGAGACCGCCAAGGTCTACGACCTGCAGAACCCGGGGTCGAAGATGTCGAAGTCGGGCGAGAGCCCCGCGGGCATCCTGTGGCTCATGGACGAGCCTGCGGTGCTGACCAAGAAGGTCAAGTCGGCGGTGACCGACTCGTCGGGCGTCGTCGCGTACGACCCCGCCGAGAAGCCGGGGGTGTCGAACCTGCTGTCGATCCTGTCGCTGCTGACCGGTCAGGGCATGGATGCTCTCGTCGCGTCGTTCGACGGCCTCCAGTACGGCGCGCTCAAGACGGCAGTGGCCGAGGCCGTGGTCGAGGCGTTCTCGCCGATTCGGGAGCGGACGCTCGAGCTGCTCGACGACCCGGCCGAGCTCGACCGGCTGCTCGCGATCAACGCTTCGCGGGCCGAAGAGATCGCCGATGCCACGCTGACGCGCGTGTACGACGCGCTCGGCTTCTTGCCGCGCGCCTAATGGAGCCGGTCACACTGCGCACCTCGCGGCTCGTGCTCTCGATGCCGCGCACGGCGGACGTCGATGCGGTGTTCGCGGCCTGCCAAGATGCCGAGTTGCAGCGGTTCGTGCCGGTGCCGGTGCCGTATGAGCAATCACACGCGATCGGCTTTGTGACTGAGCTCGTGCCGCAGTGGTGGCGCGACGACATCGAGTACGTGTTCGGCATCCGCGAAAGCGACGACGCTCCGCTCATGGGCGTGGTGTCGTGGCAGCGTGAGCATGGTTCGGTTGGCTACTGGCTCGCCGCGGAGCACCGGAGCCGTGGCGTCATGACCGAAGCGCTCGGCGCGGTTGTCGACTGGGTATTCGAACAGCACCCGCCCGATCACGTCTGGTGGGAGGCCGTTGAGGGCAACGTCAGCTCGGCGATCGTGGCCCAGCGGTGCGGTTTTCGCTGGAAGGGCTTCGGGCGTATCGAGAACGCGCGGCCCGGGCAAGAAACCCGAGGATGGCAGGCGTCGCTGTCGCGGAGCGATCATGAAGTCGGCACTCTCGACACGGAGTGGCCGATGCTCACGTGAACGGCCGCCCCATCGAGGTCGTGCTTTTCGACCTCGACGACACACTCATGGCGCACACGCGCGCGGTTCAAGAGGCGATCGCGCTCGCCCAAAAGTCAGCGGGCGGTGCCTTCGCCGCCGATGAGACCGCCGCGGTTCAACGGCGGTGGGCCGAGCTCGAAGAGCGCCACTACTCGCGCTATCTCACCGGCGAACTCACCTACCTGGGCCAGCGCGTCGCTCGGGCCCGCGACCTGCTCGCTCCCTACGGCATCGAGGTCACCGACGACGAGGCTCTCGCGTGGTTCGAGCGCTACCTCGTCGGCTACCGCGACGCCTGGAGGCTCTTCGACGACGTGCTCCCCACGCTCGAGGTGCTCGACGGCTACCGCGTCGGCATCATCACGAACGGCGACCTCGACTTTCAGATCAACAAGCTGCAGCGCATTGACCTCTGTGACCGCCTCGACCTCACGGCGGTGCGCGCCGACGGGTCGATCGACGAGCCCGCCCGGCAGGGCCGCGTCATCGCCTCGGGTGAGCTGGGTGTCACCAAGCCCGACCCGCGCATCTTCCACGCTGCGGCTCGCGCGCTCGAGGTCGAGCCCGCGCAGTGCGCGTATGTGGGTGACCGGGTGCGCACCGACGCCGTCGGGGCGCACGATGCGGGGATGCTCGGCATCTGGCTCGACCGGGGCCGAGATCGCAACCCGCTAACCGACCATGCCGAGGGCGATGCGCCCGCGGGCGTGCCGAGGATCCCCAGCCTGATCGCCCTGCCCGCCCTGCTCTCGCTCTAGGCGCTGGTGTCGTCGTCGACCCAGTCGAGGGTGCGGGTGACCGCCTTCTTCCAGACGCGCAGGCGGCGCTCGCGCTCGGGCTCGGGCATCGCGGGCAGCCAGCGGCGGTCTTCGTGCCAGAGCGCGGTGAGCTCGTCGCGAGACGACCAGAAGCCGACGGCGAGCCCGGCGGCATAGGCGGCCCCGAGCGCGGTCGTCTCGATGATTCGCGGGCGCACGACCGGGATGCCGAGGATGTCGGCCTGGAACTGCATGAGCAGCTCGTTGCCCGTCATGCCGCCGTCGACGCGCAGTTCCGCGATCGGCACGGGCACCTCGCTGTCGGCAGCATCGAGCACCTCGCGGGTTTGGAAGGCCGTCGACTCGAGGGCCGCGCGGGCGATGTGCGCGCGCGTGATGAACCGGGTGAGTCCGACGATCGCGCCCCGGGCATCCGGTCGCCAGTACGGGGCGAAGAGACCGCTGAAGGCGGGCACGATGTGGGCACCGCCGTTGTCGGGCACCGAGGCGGCGAGCGTCTCGACCTCGCCCGACGACGAGATGAGGCCGAGGTTGTCGCGCAGCCACTGCACGAGCGAGCCCGTGACGGCGACCGAGCCCTCGAGCGCGTAGCGCGGGGCCTCGTCGCCGAGCCGGTAGGCGACGGTCGTCAGCAGCCCGTGCTGCGAGGCGACGATCTGCTCGCCCGTGTTGACGATGAGGAAGTTGCCGGTGCCGTAGGTGTTCTTCGACGCCCCGGCCTCGAAGGCGGCCTGCCCGAACGTCGCCGCCTGCTGATCGCCCAGGATGCCCGCCACGGGCACCTCGCGCAGCAGCGAGCCCGGGTAGGCGTGGCCGAAGACCTCGGCCGAGGAGCGGATCTCGGGAAGCATCGCCCGCGGCACGCCGAAGGCGGCGAGCAGCGCGTCGTCCCAATCGAGCGTGCGCAGGTCCATGAGCAGGGTGCGCGAGGCGTTCGTGACGTCGGTGGCGTGCACGCCGCCGGCAACGCCCCCGGTGAGGTTCCAGAGCAGCCAGGTGTCGATCGTGCCGAAGAGCAGCTCGCCGGCCTCGGCGCGCGCCCGCGCCCCCTCGACGTGGTCGAGGATCCACGCGATCTTGGTGGCGCTGAAGTAGGTGGCGAGGGGCAGGCCCGTCGTCTCGGCGAAGCGGCGCACGCCGCCGTCGGCCGCGAGCGCGTCGACGAGATCCTGGGTGCGCGTGTCTTGCCAGACGATCGCGTTGTAGACCGGCTTGCCGGTCGAGCGCTCCCACACGACGGCGGTCTCGCGCTGGTTCGTGATGCCGATCGCGGCGACATCGTGCCGGGTGAGCCCGGCCTTGCCGAGAGCCTGGCCGATGACCTCTTGCGTGTTGTGCCAGATCTCCATGGGGTCGTGCTCGACCCAACCGGCCCTCGGGAAGATCTGCTCGTGCGGGTGCTGCCCGACCGAGACGATCGCGCCGGAGCGGTCGACCACGACCGCCCGCGTGCTCGTGGTGCCCTGGTCGATCGCGACGATGTGCGTGGTCATGTCAGCCCTTCCGCGAGCGCGCCGGTGCGCCCGTCGACTCTGCCGGTGCGAGGGAGATTCCGTGCCGGTCGGCGAGGTACAGCCTGGCATCGTCGCGCTCCTGGGCGCGACGCGACGCCGACCAGCCGAGCGCTTCGCCGAGCACCTCGGCGAGCTCGTCGAGCAGCGCCTCGGTCACGAGGCCGCGGAACGCCAGCGAGGTGCGCCGCAGCAGCAGGTCGACGAGCCGCACGACCTGCTCGGTCTCGGCCAGGTGCACGATCTCGGCGCGCGAGTAGTCGGGTGCGGCGGCGAGGGGCGCATCCGGAGCGCTCTCGATGCGGCGGATGATCGCCTCGGCGCTCGTGCCGTACCGCTCGAGCAACTCGGCGGCGCGCTCGGCGCCGACGGTCGCGCCGTGCGTCGCGAGCCACTGCGCGCGGTCGGCGTCGGTCGTCGGGTAGCCGACGGCTCCGCCGATGAGGCGCCCGTCGGTGCTGACCGCGCGGGTGCGGCCGAGCAGCGCGAGCACGCGGCCGCCGAGCTGCTCGCCGAGGGCGCGGAAGGTGGTCCACTTGCCGCCGACGAGGCTGAGCACGGGCACGCCGCCGCGCTCGCC
>JAESGX010000655.1_pt1 | contig 10938 bp, 8 predicted proteins | sample 9269801 | NCBI WGS metagenome assembly JAESGX01 (sample SAMN16773122, study PRJNA677054) | algae metagenome | isolation source: Pleurocapsa minor GSE-CHR-MK-17-07R and co-occurring heterotrophs from wet... | place: USA: Lower Calf Creek Falls, Grand Staircase Escalante National Monument, UT ... | reverse complement strand
AGTAGGGTGCCCGTTATCCCCTGGTCTCGAGAAGGAGCGCCACCATGTCCCGACTCGCCGTCGTCGCCGTGGGCCTCGCCGCCGCCGTCGTGCTCGCGGGGTGCGCCGCGCCGCGCCCCCTGCCCACGCCGACCCCGACGCCGACCGAGACCCTCGGTCCGACCGGCGATGGCGTGCTGCGCATCGGCACGCTGTTCCCCATGTCGGGCGACGTGTCGTTCATCGGCCCCGCCATGGTCGCCGCGGTCGAGGTGGCCGTACGCGACATCAACGTGGCGGGCGGCGTGCTGGGGCAGCCCGTCGAGGTGTTCTACCGCAATTCGGGCGCAGCCTCTGACGACCGGCTCGAGACGGCCTTCGCCGAGCTCGTCGAGCGCGATGTCGATGTCGTCATCGGCCCGGCCAGCTCGGCGCTCGCCGAGCGGCTGCTGCCCCTCGCCGACGAAGCGGGTGTCACCGTGATCTCGCCGGCCGCGACCTACCCGACCGTGCGCACGGCGGCACCGCAGGGCCTGTTCTTCCGCACCATCCCCGCGTACGACGAGCAGGCCGCCGCGATCGTCGGCGCGCTCGCCGACGAGGGCGAGCAGTCGGTGGCCCTCATCACGACGGGGGATGCGCTCGGCTTCTCGTTCGAGCTCGCCGTGCGGGCGGCCCTCGAGCGCGAGGGCATGCGGCTGGCCGCGATCGAGCAGCTCGATGCCGCCACCAACATCGACCGGCTGGCGTTCAGCATCACGGGCGGCGAGCCCGATGCGGTCATCCTGGCCACCGGCACGCCCCTCGCCGAGCAGAACCAGGCTGCCCTCGCGACCCTCATCGAGCGAGGCGTTCGCCCCGATCAGCTGTGGCTCACCGCGCAGAACCTGGCGAACTACTCTGAGACCGTCGAGGCGGGGCTGCTCGAGGGCGTCTCGGGCGTGCTCGAGGGTGCAGAGGCCGACGAGCAGTTCATCACCCGCCTGCGGCAGTCCGACCCCTTCTTGCGCACCTACCGCTACGCGCCCGAGACCTACGACGCCGTCGTGCTCGCCGCCCTCGCGGCCGTGCTGGCCGATGACGACGGCGGCCCCTCGATCGCGCGCACCCTGACGATCGCGACCGGCGACGGCGTGCCGTGCGCGAGCTTCGGGGAGTGCATCGAGGTGCTCTCGACCGAGCCGGCCATCGACTACGAGGGCCTGTCGGGGCCGCTCACCCTCGACGAGGCGGGAGACGTCGTCGAGGGCGAGCTCGGGCTCTACCGCTACACGGCCGAGAACATCGCCGAGCGCGTCGGGGTGCTCGCGATCGCTCCGCGCTGACGACGGATTCCGTCGCCCGCACCCGAGCACAACGAAAGAATTCGTCGGCAACGCCCCGCGCAACATGCATTTCGCGGTGTTACAGGGATGTAACCCGAATGTGTTGTGAATGAAGTCTGAGCACCGTACGGTGACTAAGCGGCCACCTTTGTGGTTCCGCATCCTGAACACATTCGAAACCCAAGGAGCAACATGGGCGTTTTCACCACGGCTTCGAGCCGTCGCTCGCGTTCTCTCACGTCGGTCCTGAGCGGCATTGCCGTTCTGGGCGCCAGCGCGCTCGTGCTGAGCGCCTGCGCACCGACCGAGAGCACCGAGCCGAGCGGTCCTGCAGAAGACCTCACCCTCAAGATCGGCACCATCCTGCCCCAGAGTGGTGCGCTGGCGTTCCTCGGCCCGCCCGAGGAGGCGGGTGTTGCTCTCGCTGTGCAGGAGATCAACGAGGCCGACCTCGGCATCACCGTCGAGGCCGTCTACCGCGACTCGGGTGACACCACGACCGACACCGCCACCGTCTCGGTGACCGACCTGCTCTCGCAGGATGTCTCGGCCATCGTCGGCGCCGCCTCGTCGGGCGTCTCGTTCACCGTGATCGACCAGATCGTGGCCGCCGGCGTCGTGCAGTTCTCGCCCGCGAACACGTCGCCCGACTTCACGACGTACGACGACGACAACCTCTACTGGCGCACCGCCCCCAGCGACCTGCTGCAGGGCGAGGTGCTCGGCAACCTGATCGCTGAGGATGGCGCCGCCACCCTCGGTCTGCTCGTTCTCAACGACGCCTACGGCACCGGCCTCGCCGGCGCGCTCGCGGCGACGTTCGAGGCCGCGGGTGGCGAGGTCGTCGCCGAGGAGCTGTTCAACGAGGGCGACACGAGCTTCGACGCTCAGGTCTCCGCGCTGACCGCAGCCGCTCCCGACGCGATCGCCGTCATCACCTTCGACCAGGCCAAGGTCGTCGTCCCCGCCCTCGTGGGCGCGGGCTACCCCGGCAGCCAGCTGTACTTCGTCGATGGCAACCTCGCCGACTACAGCGCTGACTTCGAGCCGGGCCTCGTCGAGGGCGCCAAGGGCACCCTCCCGGGTCTCGACATCGCGACCCTGGGCAACTTCCAGGAGCGCCTGCTCGAGGTCGACCCCGACCTGACCGAGTTCAGCTACGCGGCCGAGTCGTACGACGCCGTCATCCTGCTCGCGCTCGCCGCTCTCGCGGCCGGCTCGACCGAGGGTGCCGACATCGCGGCCAAGCTGCAGGAGGTCTCCGGTGGTTCGGGCGATGGCGAGAAGGCGACCGACTTCGCGTCGGCCGCGGCCATCATCCTCGACGGTGGAGTCGTCGACTACGACGGCGTCAGCGGCCCGGTCACGTTCGATGAGAACGGCGACCCGACCGAGGCGACCATCGGCGTGTACCAGTACGGTGCCGACAACACCTTCAGCCGCATCAACTAGTTCCGACTAGCGCGACTGGGAAGGGCCCCGACTTCGGTCGGGGCCCTTCTTCGTGCGCGGTGCCGCGCGGTGAGCATCCACGCCTCGCGCCCGCAGAGTCCCGGGGGGCCGCACCGCGCGCAGCCACCTCGCCCGCAGCCACCTCAACGGCCGCCGCGGCCTGCGCATGCAGAGGGCCCCGCCGAGCGACATGCTCTGCGGGGCCCTGTGCGGCGTTCTGCCGGGCGTTGCGGGCTCAGTCCTGCCCGAGGGTGCCCAGGTAGAGCCCGATGACCTTGGGGTCGTTCAGCAGCTCGCGCCCCGTGCCCGTGTAGGCGTCGGTGCCCTGGTCGAGCACGTAGCCGCGGTCGCAGATCTGCAGGCAGCGGCGGGCGTTCTGCTCGACCATGATGGTCGTCACACCCGCTTTGTTGATCTCTTTCACGCGCAAGAAGGCCTCGTCCTGCCGCACGGGCGAGAGGCCCGCACTGGGCTCGTCGAGCAGGATCACCTCGGGGCTCATCATGAGCGCGCGGCTCATCGCCACCATCTGGCGTTCGCCGCCCGAGAGCGAGCCCGCCCGCTGGCTGAGGCGCTTGCCGAGCTCGGGAAAGATGCTCACGACGAACTCGAGCCGGTGGTCGAGCTCTTTCGGCTTCTGGAAGAGCCCCATCTCGAGGTTCTCTTGAATGGTGAGCGTCGGAAAGACGTTGTTCGTCTGCGGCACGAAACCGACGCCCTTGGCCACGAGCTTGTTGGCCTTGAGGTTGGTGATGTCGTCGCCGTAGAGCGAGATCGTGCCCTCGCGCACCTTCACCAGGCCGAAGATGGCCTTGAGCAGCGTCGACTTGCCGGCGCCGTTGGGGCCGATGATGCCGATCAGCTCGCCGTCGTAGGCGGTGAGCGAGCACTCGTTGAGAATGTTGATGCCGGGCAGGTAGCCCGCCGTGACGGTGTCGACGTGCACGACGACCTTGCGGGTCTCGGTCACGGCGTCAGCGCTTGTCGTCGTCGGCATCGTCATCGGCCAGCTCCTTGATCGCGGTCATGACCCCGGTGTCGAGGTCGCCCAGGTCTTCATCGTGGTGCGAGCCGAGGTAGGCGTCGATCACCGCGGGGTTCGCCATGACCTCGTGCGGGTCGCCCTCGGCGACGACACGGCCCTCCGCCATGACCACGACCCAGTCGGCGATGTGCCGCACCATGTGCATGTCGTGCTCGACGAAGAGCACCGTCATGCCCTCGGTCTTGAGGTTGAGGATGTGGTCGAGCAGCGACTGCGTGAGAGCCGGGTTGACGCCGGCCATCGGCTCGTCGAGCATGACCAGGCTCGGCTGGCTCATGAGCGCTCGCGCCATCTCGAGCAGCTTGCGCTGCCCGCCCGAGAGGCTCGCCGCGTAGTCGTCTTTCTTCGCGTCGAGCTTGAAGCGCGTGAGCAGGTCGATCGCCCGCGCCTCGATCTCGGCCTCTTGCTTGCGCCAGAACCACGGGAACAGCGCGCGCGCCAGGCTCTCGCCGCTCTGGTCTTTGGCCCCGAGCTTCATGTTGTCGAGAACGGTGAGCAGGCTGAGGGCCTTGGTGAGCTGGAAGGTGCGCACCTGGCCACGGCGGGCGACCTTGAAGGCGGGGATACCCGAGATGCCCTGTCCGTCGAACGTCCACTCGCCCGTGTCGGGCTTGTCGAAGCCCGTCAACAAGTTGAAGAGCGTCGTCCTGCCGGCGCCGTTCGGACCGATGAGGGCCGTGATCGCGCCGCGGGGAATCTCGAGGTGCTCGACCTGCACGGCCGTGAGGCCGCCGAAGGTGCGCGTGATGTTGTCGGCCACGATGATCGGGTCGACCTTCTTCACGCCGGGGGCGGGCTCGCCGATGTGCAGGCCCGTCGACTTGATGGGGGCGCCCTGGGCGCCGGCGCTACTTGACAAAGGCCAGCTCCTTCTTGTTGCCGAAGATTCCTTGTGGTCGATAGATGACGATCAGCATGATCGCGACCCCCACCAGGATGAAGCGAAGCTGACCAGCCTGGACGTTCGACAGGAACGGCAGCCAGCCCACCTCGACCGCGCGGGCGATGAAGCCCGAGAAGAACGAGAGCAGCACCCAGAAGATGACCGAGCCGATGATCGGCCCGAACACCGTCGCCGCACCGCCGAGCAGCAGGATCGCGTAGATGAAGAACGTCAGCGAGGTCTGGTAGTTCGAGGGCACTACGGCTCGCGGCAGGATGAAGATCATGCCAGCGAGGGCGCCGAACACGCCGCCGATGACGAGCGACTGCATCTTGTAGAAGTACACGTTCTTGCCGAGCGCGCGCACCGCATCCTCGTCTTCGCGGATGCCCTTGATCACCCGGCCCCAGGGGCTCTTGAAGAGGCGCCACGTGATGAAGGCGGCGAGTGCGACGAGGCTCCAGCCGAAGATGCGCACCCACCAGTCGTACTCGTTGTAGACCCACGGGCCGAAGCCGTAGGTTCCCGGCGGAATCGGGTTGAGCGCCTCGAAGCCGTCTTTGTAGCCCTGCAGGCCGTTCGCCGAGCCCGTGACGGGCTCGAAGGTGTTGGTCGTGAACAGCAGTCGCACGATCTCGGCCGCCGCGATCGTCACGATCGCCAGGTAGTCGGCGCGCAATCGCAGGGTCGGAATACCGAGGATGAGCGCGAAGATGATCGACGCCACCACACCCGTGAGGATCGCGGCCCACACCGGCCAGCCGAAGGTGAGCGTCGCGATGGCGTAGCCGTAGGCGCCGAGCATCATGAAGCCCGCCTGGCCGAAGTTCAGCAGACCGGTGAAGCCGAAGTGGATCGCGAGGCCGAGCGCCGCGAGCGCGTACGCCGCCGTGGTCGGAGAGATGATCTCTTGCGCGGCGTTCGAGATGATTTGAAGCCAGTCGATCATGGTCAGCCCCTAGCCGATTCGTTCTTTGCGTCCGAGGATGCCCTGGGGCCGCACGAGCAGCACCAGGATGAGGATCACCAGGGCTCCGACGTACTTCATGTCGGAGGGGATGATGAGGGTCGAGAGCTCGACGAAGAGCCCGACGATGAGCGCGCCGACGAGCGCGCCGAACGCGGTGCCGAGGCCGCCCAGGGTCACCGCGGCGAAGGTCAGCAGCAGGATCTGGAAGCCCATGTCCCAGCTGACGCCCGGGCGGAAGTAGGCCCAGAGGATGCCCGAGAGACCGGCTAGGCCGCCCGCCATGACCCAGACGATGCGGATCACGCGGTCGACGTCGATGCCGCTCGCGGCCGCGAGCGCGGGGTTGTCGCTGACCGCGCGGGTCGCCTTGCCGATGCGCGTGCGCAGCAAGAAGTAAGCCACGCCCAGCAGCACGATGACGCTCACCGCCATGCTCGCGACGTCCGTCCACGAGAGGCCGAAGGCGCCGATCGAGAGCGTCGTGTCGGTCGCGCCGGGCAGCTGCTGCGTGTCGCCGCCGACGAAGAGCTGGAAGATGTAGCGCACCGCGAGCGAGAGGCCGATCGAGACGATCATCATCGGGATGAGCCCGACGCCCTTGCGGCGGAGCGGTTTCCAGAGCGCCGCATCGTTCACGTAGCCGAGCCCCGCGCTCAGCACCAGCGCGATGGGGATCGCGAGCCAGATCGGCAGCCCGAGAACGACGCCGAAGAGCAGCGTCATGAGGCCGCCGAAAGTGATGAGTTCGGCATGCGCGAAGTTGCTGAGGCCCGTCGTGCCGAACACGAGCGAGAGGCCGATCGCGGCGAGCGCCAGCAGCAGCCCGAAGTTGAGGCCGTTGAAGATGCGCTCGATCACCTGGTCGAAGAGGCTCACGGTGTTGCGCTCGCCCTGGCCGATGAAGAAGTTGGCGACCGCGCTGCCCGATTGCCCGACCGTGATGGTGCGCACGTTCGGCTGCTCGAGCTCGGGGTCGATGACGGCGATGCCCTCGGGCAGCGTGTTCTCGTCGAGGGTGACGGTGAACTCGCCCTTCTCCGGAACGCCGACGGCCCAGCGGCCGTCGTCACCGCTCTCGACCTCGACGCGGAATCCGCCGCCCTCGACGACGAGCAGCACGTCGGCGAGCGGCTCGTCGGCCAGCTCGACGAGGCCGCTGATCTTGAAGTCGTACTCGTCGAGGCCGACCTCGTCGGCAGACGCCGGGGCGGCGACCGACAGGGTGAGCGCAGCGACGATCCCCGCGAGGAGCACGGCGGCGAGGCGCCGGGGCGTCCGTCGGGGAAGTGGTCTGCTAGCAGCGTGTGCCACGAAACCTCCAGGTCGTTTCGGGTCGAGACGGGTGCATCTCGCGGGCCAGCAGGCCCTGTTCGTCGACGGTGACGATACGGATCGATTGTTGCCGAGGTGTTTCGGGCCGCGACCGATCTGCTCAGCCATTATTGCGACGGAATAGGTTTCGACCTAACCGGCTTAAGATGAGACACCGGAATTCAGCGCGGCATCCCGGCTCGCATCGCGTGCATGCATGGGAGCGATCACACGGCATCCCGGTGCCGACAGAACCGCACAGCCAAGGGGAACAATGGACCAGCCCGATCCGTTCGGATTCATCGGACTCACCTACGACGATGTCATGCTGCTGCCCGCGCACACCGACGTCATCCCTAGCGAGGCCGACACCACCTCACGGCTCACGCGCCGCATCTCGGTCTACGCGCCCCTGCTCTCGGCCGCCATGGACACGGTCACCGAGGCCCGCATGGCCATCGCGATGGCGCGACAGGGCGGCATGGGCATCATGCATCGCAACCTCTCGATCGCCGACCAGGCCCAGCAGGTCGACAAGGTCAAGCGATCCGAGTCGGGCATGATCACCAACCCGGTGACGACGACCCCCGATGCGACGGTGGCCGAGGTGGATGCCCTGTGCGGCCAGTTCCGCGTGTCGGGCCTCCCCGTGGTCGAGGGCGACGGCCGCCTCGTCGGCATCATCACGAACCGCGACATGCGATTCGTCTCGCGCTTCGAGGCCGCGACCACGCTCGTGCGCGACGTCATGACTCCGGCCCCGCTCATCACCGGACCGGTCGGCATCTCGCAAGACGACGTGCTCGCCCTCTTCGCGCAGCACAAGATCGAGAAGCTGCCCCTCGTCGACGAGGCCGGGCGGTTGAGCGGCCTCATCACGGTCAAAGACTTCGACAAGAGCGAGCAGTACCCGAACGCGACGAAGGATGCCGAGGGCCGCCTGCGCGTCGGCGCCGCCATCGGATTCTTCGGCGACGCCTGGGAGCGCGCGAGCGAGCTGCGCGACGCCGGGGTCGACGTGCTCGTCGTCGACACCGCGAACGGCGACTCGCGCGGAGTGCTCGAGATCATCGCGCGGCTCAAGGCCGACCCGGCCTTCGCGCACATCGACGTCATCGGCGGCAACGTCGCGACCCGCACGGGCGCCCAGTCGCTCATCGACGCGGGAGCCGACGCCGTGAAGGTCGGCGTGGGCCCCGGCTCGATCTGCACGACGCGCGTCGTCGCCGGCGTGGGAGTGCCCCAGGTCACGGCCGTCTACGAGGCCTCGCTCGCCGCACGCGAGGCGGGCATCCCGGTCATCGCCGATGGCGGCCTGCAGTACTCGGGCGACATCGCCAAGGCGCTCGTCGCGGGCGCCGACACGGTCATGCTGGGCTCGCTGCTCGCGGGCACCGACGAGAGTCCCGGCGACCTCATCTTCGTGAACGGCAAGCAGTTCAAGTCGTACCGCGGCATGGGCTCGCTCGGCGCGCTGCAGACCCGCGGCACGAAGACCTCGTACTCGCGCGACCGCTACTTTCAGGCCGACGTGCCGAGCGACGAGCAGCTCATCGCCGAGGGCATCGAGGGCCAGGTGCCCTACCGCGGCCCCGTCGGCTCGGTCGTCTACCAGTTGCTCGGCGGCCTGCGGCAGTCGATGTTCTACACCGGAGCCCGCACGATTCCCGAGCTCAAGCAGCGCGGCAAGTTCGTGCGCATCACCGCCGCGGGGCTCAAAGAGTCGCACCCGCACGACATCCAGATGGTCGTCGAGGCGCCGAACTACCGCCGCTAGCCGCGCGCACGCGGGTCGGTGCGGGCGGGCGCTCCCCCGAACGCGCCCCGCGCAACCCCATAGCCTCGCAGGGTTCACGACACCTCGCACGCTCGGAAACGTGCGAGGTGTCGGCACGAGTGCGAGGCGTGGGCACCCCTCCCTCATGAGGCCCTCACCGACGGGCGCTGTGCACCTCCCGGCCTCGCAAGGGTGGCGTGCGCGGAAGCTCGGGCATGGTCGCGGCATGACTGACATCATCGCCAGTGCCCTCGCGCACGCCATCGTCGTCGCCGAGGTCGCCGACCCGTCCCTCGCGCGGTCGCTGCACCGGGCGACGGCGCGTGGCGAGGTCGTGCGACTCGTACGCGGCATCTACATTCCTAGCGCGGCGGTCGAGGGGCTGAAGCCCTGGGATCTCGAATTGCTGCGCGCTGTCGCCGCCGCCACTCGCGGGCGTGTGCGGCAGCCGCTCTGCGGCATCTCGGCAGCGCGGGTCTGGGGGGTGCCCGTAGTGGAGGACGAGTTCGTTCCGGTCGTCGACGCGCTCGGGTGGGATGACCGCGCCACCCGTTCAGCCTCCGATCTGCGGTACTGGGCAACCGCGGACGACGGGTACCGCGTCGTCGTGCATCGGGGGGCCGTCGTGACGGATCTGCCACGGACGATCGTCGAGCTCAGCACGCGATCGACGTTCGCGCGCAGTGTCGCGGCGATCGACTGGGCCATCAGGATTCGGCGCCGACCCGGGGAGCCGGGAACGAGCATCGACGAGATCCGCGATGCAGCGGATGCTCTCGGCACGGTTCGCGGGAGGGCTCGGCTCGAGCGGGCACTCGCGTTCGCCGACGGGCGCGCGGAGTCGCCGGGGGAATCGTGGATGCGCGTGCTCATCTACCAGCTCGGCTTCGAGGTTCCCGACCTGCAGCACGAGTACCGGCTTGCGGACGGGCGGCGCTTCCGCTCCGACTTCCGATGGCCGTCGATCCGGCTCGCGGGTGAGTTCGACGGTCGTCTCAAGTACCGCGCCGGTGAAGCCCGAGGGGACCGCAGTGCCGAGCAGGTGGTCATCGAGGAGAAGGATCGGGAGGATGCCGTTCGGGCGAGCGGTGACGGGGTGCTCCGGTGCGTGTGGGACGACCTGCGCGATCCGCGCCTCTTGCGCCAGAAGCTCGAGGTCAACGCGGTACCTCGGCGGGTGCGCCGCTCCCGTCTCGTACCGCTCGCGACACCTCGCACGCTCTGAAACGTGCGAGGTGTCGTATTCCGTGCGATGTTCGATGTGCGACGTGCGAGCGTGCGGCGCGCGCCTACGCGCCCGCGGGCGGGGTCGGCACGCGGGCCCCGGTCTCGTGCGAGCGGATCACCGCGTGCGCGAGCTCGAGCGCACGGCGGCCCGCCGAGGCGGGTACGGGCGGCGGTGAGCCGGCGCGCAGGGCCGCGAGCACAGCATCCAGATGCCGGTCGAAGGTGCGCTCGAACGAGCGCGCCTCGTCGTCGAAGTAGCCGGGCCGCCACACGCGCTCGGTCTCGTCGCCGACCGACTGCAGCGTCAGCGCCCGCACCGTGTCATGGATGACCGCGCGCCCCGCGGTGCCGTTCAGCTCGACGCGCTGGGTGTCGGGGTAGGCGTACGACGAGTCATACGAGCCGAGCATGGTTCCGACGGCTCCCGAGGCGAACTCGAGCGCGATCGCCACCGTGCTGAAGGCCCCGTAGGTCATGGAGGTCATCTGCGCGGCCACCGAGCTGATCGGCCCGCACAGGTGCTCGAGCATGTCGAAGCCGTGGCACTGCGTCTCGATGAGGTTGGCGTGCGGCGAGGGCCCGCGGTTGGCCTCGCCGCCGAAGCGCCACGTGGCGAACACGACCTGCCCGAGCGACCCCGACTCGATCGCCGCCCGCGCGCGCTGCACGGGCTCGGCGTAGCGGTGGTTGAAGTTGATGCCGAAGAACGTGTCGCCCGCGGCCTCGAGCAGGGCGTCGGCCTCGGCGAGGTCGAAGACGAGCGGCTTCTCGACGAGCAGCGGCACGCCCGCGCGCAGCAGCTCGAGGGTCGGAGCGAAGTGCTCTTCGTTCGGCAGGCTCACCATGACGAGGTCGGGGTGCTCGGCCTCGAGCATCCCGCCGATCGAGGTGTACCCGCGCGTGCCGTACGCGGCCGCACGGGCGGCGGTGCGCGACGGGTCGCGACCGTCCACGCCCACGAGCTCGGTG
>JAESGX010000654.1_pt1 | contig 10938 bp, 10 predicted proteins | sample 9269801 | NCBI WGS metagenome assembly JAESGX01 (sample SAMN16773122, study PRJNA677054) | algae metagenome | isolation source: Pleurocapsa minor GSE-CHR-MK-17-07R and co-occurring heterotrophs from wet... | place: USA: Lower Calf Creek Falls, Grand Staircase Escalante National Monument, UT ... | reverse complement strand
GCCGCATCAGGAAAATGCCGAAGACCGAGATGGTGGAGGGCAGGATGATGGCGGCGTAGGTGTTGAGCAGCCCGAGCTGCCACAGCCCGATATAGAGCGGGATGGCCGGCACCTGCGGCGGGATCAGCAGGGCCAGCACCACCAGGGCGAAGGTCGCCTCCCGCCCGCGCCAGCGCAGCTTGGCCAGCGCATAGGCCATGGGAAGTGCCGTGATGGCCTGGGCGGCGAAGATGCAGAGCGTGATGAAGAGCCCGTTCGCCAGGAAGCGCGCCAGCGGCACCTTGGTGAAGGCGGCGGTGTAGTTCTCCACCGCGTGCCATTGCGTGGGCAGCAGCGAGAATTGCGGCGAGAACACCTCGCCCGGCGGCTTGAGCGAGATGGAGACCATGATGACGAAGGGCGCCAGCATGACCGCGGCACCCGCCAACAGGATGAGGTGTATCAGCGCGCGCCTAACCATAATGCGCCCGCCGATCCAGGATGACGGTCTGCGCCAGGGTGATCGTCAGCGTGAGGAGCAGGAACACCATCGTGATGGCCGCGCCATAGGCCGAGCGCAGGAAGGTGAAGCCCTGCTGCACCATGGTGAAGAGCAGCACCTCGGTGGATTTGGACGGCCCGCCCTCGGTCAGCACCTGGACCGTGTCGAAGACCTGGAAGCTGCGGATGGCCGTGATGGCGACGACAAAGACCAGCGCCGGACCCAGCATCGGCCAGGTCACGCGGCGGAACCGCTCCCAGGCGCCATCGGCGCCGTCCATCGCCAGCGCCTCGTAGAGATCGGGCGGGATGGCCTTCAGCCCGGCCATGAACAACACCATGGCGAGGCCCAGATTCTGCCAGACGCCGATGGCGGCCAGCGCGAAGAGCGCGGTGTCCGGATTCTGTAACCAATCCGCGGTCGGCAGGCCCACGGCCCGGAAGACCTGATTCACGAAGCCGACCGTGGGGTGGAACATGAATTCCCAGACCAGCGCCATGGCCAGCAGCGTGCTGGCGACCGGCAGGAAATAGGCGGCGCGGTAGAAGCCTCTCAGCCTGGGCCCCACGCTCTCGATCGCGATGGCCGCGAGGAGCCCCATGAGCACTGTGGCCGGCACCGCGACGCCGACATAGATCACCGTGTTGCGCAGGCTGATCCAGAACACCCGGTCGCCCCACATCTCCGCGTAGTTGTCGAGGCCGGCGAAGCGCAGGCTCGGCTCGCCGAAATTCCAGTCGGTGAGCGAGAGCAGGCCGACCGCCACGGCGGGGCCCAGCAGCATCAGCCACATCAGGATGAAGGCCGGCAGCGCCAGCAAGGTGCCGGCCAGCGCCTCCGCGCGCCGAGGGCTGGGCGGGCGGCGCGGATCAGCCAAGCGCGGTCTCCCGCAGCGCGGCCTGGAGTGGCAGCCGCTGGCCATCGGGGCCGAACAGCACCGCCTTGCGCACCGCCAGCCGCAGTGCCTGCCCTGGAAGCATTCCGCGCGCGATTTCAGGTGCCAGTCGCAGCACCGCGCCGCCGTCGAGATGGCACAGCGTTTCGGCGCCCAGATGCTCGATGAGCCTGATGACAACGGGGATGCCGTGGCTGGCCGGCGTCCAACCCTCGGGCCTTACGCCCAGCGTCACCGGGCCGCGCGCGGCGCTCAACCAGGGCAGCCGGACATCGCGGATCATCACCGCGCCGTCTTCGCCGATATGGGCGGGCAGCGCGTTCATGGGCGGCGAGCCGATGAAGCGCGCAACCTCCAGGCTGGCCGGCTCGTCATAAAGCTCCTGCGGCGGGGCCGCTTGCAGCACGCGGCCGGCCTGCATCACCGCCACGCGGTCGGCCATGGCCATGGCCTCGCCCTGGTCATGCGTCACGTAGAGGGTGGTGACGCCGAGCCTGCGGGTCAGTGCCACGATTTCCGCCCGCGCCTCGGCCCGAAGGCGCGCATCAAGGTTGGAGAGCGGTTCATCCATCAGGAAGGCCGCGGGGCTGCGAACCATCGCGCGGGCCAGGGCCACACGCTGCCGCTGCCCGCCGGAGAGTTGCGCGGGCTTGCGCCCCAGCAGCGGAGAGAGGCCGAGCGGTGCCGCGACAGCCGCGACATCGGCTGCGATCGCCTGCCGCACCGCGCCCGACCAGATCCGCCCGAGCAATGGAATGCGCTGGAGGGCGGACATGCGCCGCATCTCCAGCGGGAGGGCGATGTTCTGGCCGACCGTCATGTAGGGGTAGAGCGCATAGCTCTGGAACACCATCGCGAGGTCACGCGCCTTGGGGGGCAGCGCGTCCACACGGCGTGCGCCGATCAGCACCTCGCCGGCATCGGCGGACTCCAGCCCGGCCAGAATCCGCAGCAGGGTCGATTTGCCACAGCCGGACGCGCCGAGGATGGCGAGGAATTCGCCCTCGGCGACTTCGAGGGTGACGTCGCGCAGCACCGGTGTGGCGCCGAAGCTCTTTTGTATGCCTCGCAACGAAACGCCCGGCACAAGAACCCTCCCACCTGTCAAATACAGGGGCGGGGGTAGGGCAGGGGCGTGTCACGGATGCTGCGAATGGAAGAAGCTTTGGCGACAGGCGCTTGGGTGTCTCCGGGCGGCCTCCACCTCTTTCCGATTCATCCGGTGGCATGGCCCGATGGAAGCGGACGGGAGTTCTCGGGGAAGGTGGCGCGCGCCTGGCAAGGCCGTGTCAGCTTCCCAAGCCTTCCTCACGTCCGGACCGGTCAGGGCTGGCGCTCCGGCACGCTGTCGGGGATCGAGGTAAACGGGCGTGAGGCCGAAGATGACAGCCTGCGACGCCCGCACCGAGGCGCGGCCCGTGTGCGGGCGAGCGTCGTGCCGATGGTGCGGCGGCTGATGCTGGCGGCGTGCGGTGGCTCCTTCACGCGCGACCTTCCTCCTCCTTGCCGTTCAGCCGATGCTTCTGCGCCTCTCCCTCAACCGGCGGGCGCCCATGTGGCGCCTCGATTTGTCGGCAGCGCCAGGGTCAGCGCCCAGCACGCCGCCAGCATGAGGGCCGCGCCGATGAGACAGGCGGGCAGCCCGCCCAGCAGGAACAGCAGGCCCGAAAGCGCGGTGCCGGCGAAGCGGCCGGCGGCATTGGCAGCGTAGTAGAAGCCCACATCCTCGGCCGCCTTCTCGCTGCCGGCATAAGCCAGCACGAGATAGGAATGCACCGACGAGTTGACCGCGAAGAGCACCCCGAAGACGCAAAGCCCGAGTGGCACGAAGAGATCCGCGCGCGGCGCGCCAGCCAGCATGGCCACCGCCAGCGTGGCCGGGACGAGGGTGAGGGCCAGGGACCAGGCGCGCGCCGCCGGCACCTCGCTCGCCAGGCCGTCCTCGCTGCGGCGCACCAGCGCGGGCGCCATGGCCTGCACCACGCCGTAGCCGATCGTCCACAGCGCCAGGAAACCGCCGACCATCGTGAAGCTCCAGCCGGAGGCGTAGAGGAAGACCGGCAGGCCGACCACGAACCACACGTCACGCGCGCCGAAGAGAAAGACGCGCGCTCCCGCCAGGATGTTCACGCCGCGATTCCTGGCGAACAATTCCCGCGCCGATTTCGACGCACGCGCGCGGCCCAGCAGCGGCGGCAGGGTGAGCAACACGGCGGCCAGCACCACCGCGAGGCCCGCGGCCATGGCCCAGAGCGCGCCGCGGAAGCCCAGGCTCTCCAGCAGCAGGCCACCGAGAAAGAAGCCCAGGCCCTTCATCGCGTTCTTGCTGCCGGTGAAGAAGGCGACCCAGCGGAACAGGCGGCCGGATGCATCGCCGGCGGTGAGCTTGATCGCGCTCTTGCTCGCCGTCTTCGTCAGGTCCTTCGCCACGCCGCAGACGCCCTGCGCCACCACGACCCAGCCGACCGAGAGCGCGGCACCCCAATCGGGCGAGACGGCCGAGAGCAGCAGGAAGCCCGCAACCTGCGTAGCGAGCCCCACGGCCAGCATCCGCGCGATGCCGAAGCGCGTGGCGAGCCATCCGCCTACCAGGTTGGCGCCAATCCCCGCCGCCTCATACAGCAGGAAGAGCAGCGCCAGGGTGAAGGGGCTGTAGCCCAGGCGGAAGAAATGCAGCAGCACCAGCATCCGCAGCGCGCCGTCGGTGAGGGTGAACCCCCAATAGGCGGCGGTGACGATGGCGTAGTTGCGGGTGCCGGCGCTGCTCATCTCAGATCCCGACGCCTTGCATGTGGCACGCCAGATCCACCATCCGGCAGGCGTAGCCCATCTCATTGTCGTACCAGGCGTAGATCTTCAGCAGCGTGCCGTCGGTGACCATGGTGGAGAGCCCGTCCACGATCGAGCTCCGCGTGTCGCGGGCATAATCCGCCGAGACCAGGGGGCGTGCCTCGTAGCCGAGGATGCCGGCAAGTGGCCCCGCGGCGGCCGCGGCGAAAAGGGCGTTCACCTCCTCGGCCGAGGTCTCGCGCTGCATCTCGAAGACGCAGTCGGTGAGCGAGGCGTTCAGCACCGGGGCGCGCACCGCATGGCCGTTCAGCTTGCCCTTCAGCTCCGGATAGATCAGCGCGATGGCAGTGGCGCTGCCCGTCGTGGTCGGCTGCAAGGAGAGCATGGCCGAGCGCGCGCGCCGCAGATCCTTGTGCGGCGCGTCCACCACGACATTGGTGTTGGTCGGGTCATGGATGGTCGTGATCTGGCCGTGCCGGATGCCGATCGCCTCATGCACCACCTTCACCAGGGGGGCGAGGCAATTCGTGGTGCAGGACGCCGCCGTGACGATGGGGTGGCGCGCCGGGTCGTAAAGCCGCTCGTTCACGCCCACCACGACATTCAGCACGCTGTCGAACTTCACCGGTGCGGCCACGATGACGCGCTTTGCCCCGCGGTCGAGATGGCCGGCAAGGGTCTCGGGCGTGAGGAACTTGCCGGTGCATTCGAGGACGACATCGACGCCGAGATCGCCCCAAGGGATATCTCCAGGCTTGGCGTGCTCGGAATAGGTCATGCGGCGGTCGCCGATGCGGATGGCCGCGTTGTCCTCGGCGCTGATCGGCGCGCGCCAGCGGCCCTGCACGCTGTCGAATTCCAGCAGATGGGCAATGGCAGGGGCGCCGCCCTTGATCTCGTTCAGGTGCACGATATCGAGCCGGTTGCCCGCGCGCGGATCCTCCGCCTGGCGCTCCGCCGCCCCCATCGCCGCGCGCAGCGCCAAGCGGCCGATGCGGCCCATGCCGGAAATGCCGACCCTCATGCCCTTGCCTCCAGGCCCAGCGACACGCTCACCGCATCACCGCGTGCGGATCGGCCAGCTCATCAACCCGTGCCTTCAGCGCCATGCGGTCGAGCGAGGCGACGGGCAGGCTGATGAGGGCCTCCAACCGGCGCCGCAGCCCGGCATAGACCTCGTTCAGCAAAGTGGCGCGCTCCGCGGTGCTGCCGCTGAATTTCGAAGGGTCAGGCAGAGGCCAGGCGCCGGTCACGGTCGTCGCGCCGAAATCAGGGCAGGTCTGCCCATGCAGCGTGTCGCAGAGGGTGATGACGAAATCCATGCGCGGCGCGTCGGCACCGGCCAGTTCGTTCCAGGATTTCGAGCGCAGATCCGACACGTCGTGTCCCAGGGTCTTCAGCAGGGTCATGACCTCCGGCAGCGGACCGTCCCGCCGCGGATCGGAGCCCGCGGACCAGCCCTCGAACCGCGGACGGCCAATCTTGTCGAGGATCGCCTCAGCCATGATCGACCGGGCGGAGTTGTGCGTGCAGAGGAACAGGACGTTGAAGGCAGGTTGGGCCATGGTCTCTTTCTCCCGCGTGATGGCGTCGAGCATGCGGCCCAAGTCGCCGCAACGCGCAGGCTCGCCGCCGCAGCAGGCTTCGGCCAGGAAGGCGAGCAGGGCGCGCAGCCGAGCGAATTGCACGGCGTAGATCAGGCTGCGGCCTTGGCGTGTGGCAGCGATCAACCCCGCCTGGTCGAGCGCGCGCAAGTGGAAGGACAGTGTCGAGGCTGGCACGCCAAGGCGCGCCGCGACCTCGCCGGCCGCAAGACCATCCGGCCCGGCGTCCAGCAAGGCGCGCAACAGATCGAGCCGGGTGCCTTGCCCGAGGGCGGCGAAGGCGAAGGCGGCTTCTTCGGTTTCCATGATTCCACTTTAGTCGAAGATTTATGGCGCAGGGTGACACTGGCGTGAAGCTTCGATGTCAGACGCAGGCTTCCCTGGTCGTCGTGACCGGCAAGTGACGGTGCCGCGCAAATCGGCGCCCCGGATTGTCAGCCCCTGTCACTGCCGGCCGCGATGCTCACCCGGCCGGTTCGGCCGTGGCGCGCGTGCCGCTGGTCCTGGGGGCGCAACATGGCGCCTCCGCCGGAAGCTGCGGCTGGGGCGCGCAGCAAGCGGATGCGCCGGCTGGTGCGCGGTCGGTCGAGCAGATTCCGGTCTCCGGCAGCACCAGTTCGACGCGGCGCGAGGCCGCGACATCGCCGGCCAGGAAGGCCGCGATCGAGCGCACCTGTTCATGGCCGGTGGCCAGCAGGAAGGTGGGCGCGCGGCCGTAGCTCTTCATCCCGGCGATGTAGAAGCCTGCCTCAGGGTGGCGCAGCTCGGCCTCGCCATGCGGCCGGACCGTGCCGCAGGAATGCAGGTTGGGATCGATCAGCGGTGCCAGCGCCGGCGTCGCCTCGACCGCGGGATCCAGGCCAAGCCGGATTTCCCGCAGGAAGGACAAGTCTGGCCGGAAGCCGGTTGCCACGATCATGCGGTCTGCCGCTACGGTCGTCGCCCGGCCCTCCTGCCGGCCGGTGACGGCGAGCCTGCCATCCGCCGCCGCGATGCGGTCGATCAGGAAGGGGGCGAGCGCGGTCACGGCCCCGCTTTCGACCAGTGCCTGCGCACGGGCGCCGAGTTCGCCCCGCTGAGCCAGGCCGTCGCGCGCGCCGCCGCCGAAATTCACCGCGCCGAGCGGGCGGCGGAAGGCCCAGAGGATGCGTGTATCTAGCGCGCTCTGTGCGAGGGAGCCGAGGTCGAGGACGGCATTCATCGCGGAATGGCCTGCGCCGACGACGAGCGTGGTGCGGCCCGCATAGCCGTCACGCTCTGCGCCGAGCACGTCAGGAATGCCGTAGGCGATGCGGTCGGCCTGGGCGATTTCGCCCGGCGCGGGCATGCCATGGCTGCCCGCCGGGTTCGGGACGCGCCAGGTGCCGGAACAGTCGAGGACGGCGCGCGCCTCGATCGCCTGGATTCCGCAGCAGGTCTCGACATGCAGGACGAGCGGGGTCGCGTCACGCCCTTCGCCGTCGTGCAGGCGGCCTGCATCCCGGCGCGCGACGCCGATGACGCGCTGGCCGGTGCGGATGCGGCCGCGAAGGGCCGTGGTGGCGGCGAGCGGCGCCAGGTAGCGATCCACGAGGTCACCGCCGGTCGGATAGGTCTCGGGGTCAGGCGGCACCCAGCCTTCGGCCTCCAGCAGGGGCCGGGCGGCACCATCGATGTTGTAGCGCCAGGGGGAGAACATCCGCACATGCCCCCAGGCGCGGACCGCATGCGCGATCTCGGGGCCGGCCTCCAGCACCAGCGGCTCCAGTCCATGGGCCACAAGCTCTGCGGCGGCGGCAAGGCCGACAGGGCCAGCGCCGATGATGACGACCGGAAGTGGGCCTGCGGTCATGACGCTGATCCCTGATGAACGGAGGTTTGATGCAGGAAGGCGGAGCATGGGGCGCGCGGCGTTTCCATCAGCAGCAAGCCTTGGCTGCCGTGGCACGATCGGCCGCCGCGAAGGCCCGGCCCGTGTCCTGGAGAGCGGAGGTGGCATCCATCCAGGCATCCAACGCCACCCGAAAGGCGGCGCGGCCAGCATCGGTCAGCGCATAGACGCGGCGCTGTCGGCCCTGCACCACCTCCTCGACGGCTGTGACGAAGCCGCCGGCCTCGAACTCTCGCAGCACCGGGTAGATGGTCCCCTCTGTCGGCGAGCAGCAGCCGCCAGTGGTGTGTTCCACGGCGCGGGCCACCTCGTAGCCGTGCATCGGCCCATCATGCAGGACGCGCAGGATGAAGAATTTGCTGAGGCCCATCTTGATGGTGCCGGCCCAATAATCGCGGGAGGCGTAGTCAACACGGGGCGGCGGCGCGCGGCGGATGGATTGCATGGAACAAGTCTATGCCTCGATGTCCGATGCATCAACCCCAATGGCAGGCGCTCGGTCAGCGCCCGGCGGCGACCGGAGACCCTGGCGTGCAGCGATCCGCCCCGGGATAGTGGCAGCCATGGCCAACAAGGCGAATCGTCACGTCGGAGACCGTCAGGAGACGTCGCTGTATGCCGCGGTGAAGGCGCACCTTGAGCGCTTGGGTTTCTCGGCCAAAGGCGAAATCTGCGGTTGCGACATCGTAGCACTCCGCGCCGAGGATGATCGCTTCCTGGTGGTCGTTGAACTGAAGTTGAGCTTCACTCTTGAGCTGGTTTTGCAGGCCGTCGACCGCCTGCCCATGGCGGATGAGATCTGGCTGGCGGTAAGGGCCAGCGGCCGAGGGCGCGACCGCGACAGCCGTGTTCAGAAGCTGTGCAGGCTTCTGGGATTCGGGTTGCTCCGGGTATCGCCTGGTACGGGATGTGTTGAAGTCCTCACTGAGCCTGGCCCTTATAGACCCAGGATGAATGAGCGGCGTCGCAGCCGCTTGCTGGAGGAGCATCGCAAGCGCCAGGGCGACCCGACAGCGGGGGGATCGACGCGGCGGCCCATCATGACCGCCTACCGGCAACGGGCCTTGGCCTGCGCCGCCCAGCTGAACAACGGCCCGCTGCCAGTGCGCGCCTTGAGGAGCGCTGCGGACGATGCTTCGAGCATTTTGCTCCGGAACGTCTATGGCTGGTTCGAACGGGAACGCCGCGGCATCTATCGGCTGACGCCCGCTGGCTTGGCCGCGCTCTCGCGGTGGTTGCCATCGGATCAGGCCATGCTCGCCGCGCCCGGAGAGGGGCCCGCGGCATGGCGCTGCCGGAGGGCCTGGATGCTATGCCGGCACCGCCTCCGCCCAACCATTTCTGGCCGTCGCGCGAAGCGCCGTTCAGCGGCAATCCGTTGTGATCGGGGGTAGTTGCAGGGTCCTGCCCCAAGGCGGAAAGCGGCCGGCGCGGGCGGAGGGAAGCGAGGAGGGCGACGGTTCGGCCTGGGCAGCGTGCGGCTGCATCCGGCCCTACACGGACTTGGCCACCATGATCCACATGGCGCCGACCAGGGGCACTGTCGCTGCGAGACCGCCGGCGATCCAAAGGCGGCTGAGCCGGCGATAGGCTTCCGGGACAGGGCTTGAGGCAGCGAAAGCTCGGGCCATGCGCGCCTGCTTGATCTGAATCGGCACTAGCATGAGCAGCCAGATCAGGCCCGCAATCAGGAACAGGATCTCCGACCAGAGGATCCAGCCATCCCGGACGACATCCATGCCCGCAATCCAGGCGGCGCCATAGCCACCGATGACGAGCAGCAGGATGCCCCAGAAGGTGAAGAACCAGTCGGTCACAGTCACCAGGCGCTGGGCGAAGGCGACGACCTGCGCGTCCTCGGTCGCATCCGCGTAGAGCTTCCAGATCGACGTCACGGTCACGTTTCCCAGCAGCAGCACGACGCCCAGCAGGTGCAGCATCTTCATGACGTCGTAGGCGGCCATCGGACCGGACCTCCCCTGGATGTCACTGCATCTATTCCGTGAACCCGCCGATCCTGTCCGAGTTGCGCCCGCTGTTCAACACCGGGGCCATGTCCTTGGTCGCGGCTGAAGCCGTCCCATGCACCGACCTTGAAGCGGCCCTCGATCACGGACTTTTGACGGGTCGGCGTGGGACCTCGACGGCCACGCGCCATGGCGTGCGATGACCTGGTATCGGGAACGGGCTCCAGGCTTACGCGTCCTTCGTGAGAATGGTGACCGCATCTGTCGTCGTCCGGCTGTGGACGCGGTTGTTCCGAGGGGAGCGGTCAGCGGTCGGAACAGGACACTCACTCGCCCTGGGGTGGCTTGAGGCGAAACCGCCTCAGCCATGCGTCACGCTTGGCCCATCCACCGGATAGCCCTGGCGCAGCCAGTCCACCACCTTCAGTGGCCGCTGACGCGGCTCGCGCGCGGCCTGGCGGCGGGCATAGACCTCGTTCAGCAGCACCTCTCCCCCCTTCGAGCGGTCGAGCGTCAGGCGCCGGTTGAAGGTCTCCGCCGATCCAGGGTGCTGGCCGATGACGACCAGGGCAGCTTGCGGCAAACGGTTCGCGATGAGCCGCAGCAGGGCATCGGCGGAAGCCGGGTCCAATGCATCGGTGGCATCGCCCAGAAGGATCCAATCGGGCTGCAGCAACAACAGGCGTGCGAAGGCAAGCCGTTGCGCGTCGGCCCCGTTCAGCACCTGGGCCCAATCCTCTGCGTCGTCCAGCCGTGCTTCCAGCCACCCCAGCCCGACCGCAGACAATGCTTCAAGGATGGCGCCATCGCCGGCATCGCTCTCTGCCTCCGGCAGTGCCAGGGCGCTCCGCAACGTGCCATGCGGCAGGAACAGGCGGCGGCCAACGGCGACCATCAGCGCATCGGCCGGAAGGTCGATGCGGCCATAGCCCCAGGGCCAGATGCCGGCGACGACACGAAAGAACGCTGCCGCCGCCTCCGCGTCCCCATCGATCAGGACATGCTCGGCGGGTTCCACACGCAGCGTCAGGTTGTTCAGCAGCGCCGTACCGTCCGGCTGTGCCACCCACAAATCCGAAACGCCGAGCCAGGGACCTGGGGCACGATCCATGTTGATGGCGGTCTCGCCAGCGCGTGCGGCTTCAAGTGCGACCACCTGCACGGCTTCTTCCAGCGCCAGCACCCGTTCGACGGAGGCGCGCCACTCCGCGATGCGCGGCAGGTTGTCTACCGGCCAGGACAGCGCCGCCGTCACCTGCTGGAACGCCTGCGCCGATTGCATCAGGCGGCCCAGCGTCAGCGTACCCTCCAGGAAGCGGGGCGTGCCGATC
>JAESGX010000652.1_pt1 | contig 10992 bp, 13 predicted proteins | sample 9269801 | NCBI WGS metagenome assembly JAESGX01 (sample SAMN16773122, study PRJNA677054) | algae metagenome | isolation source: Pleurocapsa minor GSE-CHR-MK-17-07R and co-occurring heterotrophs from wet... | place: USA: Lower Calf Creek Falls, Grand Staircase Escalante National Monument, UT ... | reverse complement strand
ACGGCAGGGTTGGCCTGACCATGGACCATGACCGATTGTCGGATGGGCCGGTGCCAACGCCGGCGCGCTACAGCGCGTTTTCAGGACGAAGCTGGTCCGAACGGATCGTGCAGGTGGTGCCGGAACAGCTTCTCGCCTTCGAGTGGGACGGCGGGGCCGAGGGGCTTGTCACGATCACCTTGGCGGCGGAAGGCGACCGGACGCGCCTCGTGCTCATTCACGCCGGCATAACTGGTCGGGATAGTGCCGTGAATTTCGCCGGCGGATGGGGCGCGCATCTCGCCGTGCTCGAACGGAGGCTGACGGGCAAGGCCGTGGCAAACTTCTGGGAGCTGCATGCGCTTGCCGAAAGCGAAGCCGAGGTGAGGCTATGATCTCTGGCACGGGCGAGAGGGATCAGATCGAGACGATGCCATGAGCAAGCACCGTATCTATTCGATGAGTGTTGCGAGTGTGTATCGGCATTACATCACCAAAGCCGAGAAAAGGGACCGTACACAAGCTGAAGTTGACGAGGTCATGTGCTGGCTGACCGGCCATGAACCGGCGACCCTCCACGACGAACTCGACAACATGGTGACACTCGAAGATTTCTTCGCCCGCGCGCCTCGGCTCAATCCGAGCCGCGCTCTTATCACAGGAACCATTTGCGGGGTCCGGATCGAAAACATCGATGAGCCGCTGATGCGGGAGATCCGTTATCTTGACAAGCTCGTCGATGAACTCGCGAAGGGGCGAACAATGGCCAAAGTGCTGCGGCAATAGCTAAGTCAGAACGCCAACATCGAATTTGAATGTATGGCGGCAGTTGGAGATTGCCTTGACAAGGCCCGTCAGTCGGCACGCCTCATCCTCGCCGTCATGGTCTGCCCGATGCACGAACGGCCGGTTTCGACGATCAAGAATGCTTACCGCAACGACTGCAACGTTGGCGCGAGCGGTCGCTGGCGCTTACAAAAACCTGCATAAAAACTGTGCCGCGGAAAATAGCCGGAGCCTTCCAGCTCCCAATCTCCTGTATATGCCATTGCGGCGAAATAGTGTGCAGCTAAAGCGACGGATAAACTGCATGCTGAAACAATACTTCCTGTCCGGACGCGCTGCGCGCGGCCGTGTTGCATTCTAATGGGCAACGTGCTCGGCCAAGCTGCTAAGGCGACTTGCATCATAACAGCCGCGGATGCCGAGCATTTGCTCAAACCGCGATATCGCGGCGAGATCGCGCGCTGGCCTGCCGTGGACCACGATGCTCGCGTGCACCAGGGTTGCCACGGACGCGCCAGCGCGACGCCTGAACATAGCCGTACCACCGACTTTTCTCCCATGAACAAGCAGATTATATTCGCCATCGCAGTATGCCCCTGGCGCCCGCCCTGTGTCGCAATCGATATCGATTTCAGCGCAGGCCCGGGTCAGCAGCCACAAGAACGTCCGGTAGTGGGCCTGAATCCCTTGGGCGTCTTCCGCCTCGATCCTGATGAGGCTGATGTTGAGGACGCCTGGACGGTGCACGATCGCTGTTCCGCCACTGCGTCGTAGAACAACCGGCCAGCCCGCTACCGCCATCGCCTGTGCTGCCTCCGAAAAGGCGGGCAGCGCTAACTGGCGGCGGGGCGTGACAATGCAGCGTCGATTGGTCCAGATTCGTACGATCTCGGCCGGCTCCCTTATCCGAAGAGCACTCTCCAGCAGATCAAAATCCCGATCCACGGCACCCTGTAGATCGCCGAACTCAAGCTCTGGAACCGCCGATGTCGCGGTCGCGCACAAGGCCGAAACCAGTCGGCCCAGCAAGGCGTTTTCCAGGCTATCGACGGATCCTTCGCGGCAGGCTGACGGGTTCAAGACAGCCGCGCCACGACCTGTCCCATACGTACCAGCTGCTCGGCGACCACGAGAATTTCGAGCACGCCAGATGCGGGCGCTACCAGCTCTGCCGTGACCTTTTCGTTCATCACTTCGGCGATCACGGCGCCGGCCAACACAACGTCGCCCGCCGCGTAAAGCCAGGCCGAAATGGCGCCCTCGCTGTCGACGTCCCACATATCGGGTGGAATGATGACGTCGATCAAATGGCCCCCCGAACCAGCGCCGACGCAGCTGCCACGACCTTCTGGGCATCCGGAAGCATGGCGTGTTCGAGCACCGGCGAGAAGGGGATCGGAACATCCGGATGGGTCACGCGCCTCGGAGGTGCGCGTAGCGCCATGCCGTCCGCCTCGCACACGCTTGCGATGATCTCGGCCGCTACCCCGCAGCTGCGGTAATCGTCGTCGACGACGAGCAGTCGCCCCGTGCGGCGAACCGAGGCGATCACGGCATCCCGGTCGATCGGCGCGAGACAGCGCATGTCGATGACCTCCGCATCGATGCCCTCCTTTGCCATGCCTTCGGCCGCATCCAGCGCCTGGTGCAGCGTTGCTCCCCAGCCGACAAGTGTGATGTCGGCACCTACGCGAACAACCGCAGCCGCATCGAGCATAGTCGTATAGCTGTCTTCGGGCACATGGGCGATCGAGCGCTGCACCGTGCCAAGCCACCCCATCCCCTGCAACGCTTTGTGGAACATGAAGACAACCGGATTGTCGTCGCGGATGGCGGCAATCATCATGCCCTTGGCGTCATGCGCGTTGGAGGGCATCACGACCTTCAGCCCGGGCAGATGGGCGAAGGTTGCATAGAGGCATTGTGAGTGTTGTCCCGCATCACCATAGCCGCCGCCTACGGAGGTCATCAGCACCATGGGGCAGGGTACCTGCCCTCCCGAGAAGAAATTCTGCTTGGCCGCAAGGTTGTAGATCGCATCCATGCAGACGCCGAAGAAATCGACGAACATGAGCTCGACGATCGGGCGCATTCCGGCACCCGCAAGACCGACGGCAGCGCCGATGAAGGCGGTCTCGGAGATCGGCGTGTCGCGCACCCTGTCAGGCCCGAACCGCTCGAGAAGGCCTTGGGTAGTGCCGAAAACTCCACCCAGCCGGGCGATGTCCTCGCCCATGACGAGCACGGCCGGATCGCGCGCCATTTCCTGGCCGATGGCTTCGCTCATCGCGCGTGCGATGGTGAGGCGGCGCTGCGGGGCCGCGCTCATGCCATGTGCTCCCGGACAGCGAAGACCGCGTTGAAGGCGTCATCGGGCGCGGGGTCCGGCCCGGCGCGCGCTGCGCCGATCGCCGCCGTAACGCGGGCCAGGGCGTGGGCTTCCAGCCGGTCCAGTTCGCTCGGCTCGACACCCGAGGCTTCCAGCCGCCCGCGATAGGCGGGAATGGGGTCGAGCGCGGCAAGTCGGGCGACCTCGCCGTCCGGCCGGTAGGCTTCGGCGTCGCCCATGAAATGCCCTTCCAGCCGGTAGGTCTCGATCTCGATCAGGCTGGGGCCGCCGCCGGCGCGCGCGCGCGCGATCGCCTCGCCGGCTGCGGCATGGATTGCGTCCGGGTCGTTGCCCTCGATGAAATACCCGGGCATCCCATAGCCTGCCGCCCTGTCTGCGTTGCGGGCGATCGCGGTGCAATCCTGCTTCGCAACCGAAATGCCATAGGCATTGTCCTCGATGACGAACACCACCGGCACCCTCCACACTGCGGCGAGGTTCAGCGCCTCGTGAAAGGCCCCCTGGTTGGCGGCGCCATCGCCGATGAAGGCGACGGCGACGCTGTCTTCACCCTTCAGCTTCGCTGCCAGGGCCGCGCCGACGGCCGGGCCCATCCCCTGGGCGATGATGCCCGAGCAGGCAAAGTTTACGCGCCGGTCGAACAGATGCATGTGGCCGCCACGGCCGCCCGACAGGCCGCTCGCCCTGCCGAATATTTCGGCCGCCATGGCGTCGAGATCGACGCCCTTGGCGATCGCCACATGGTGCGGGCGATGGGTGGACGTGACCGTATCGGCGGGCGTCAGATGCGCGCAAACCCCTACCGCACAGGGCTCCTGCCCGTTTGACAGGTGCATCTCGCCCGGTATCGGGCCTTTGGCCATGTTAAACAGCGGTTGCTTGCCTTCGAGGTAGGCACGCTTAACCGCCTCCTCGAACCGGCGACTCGTCACCATGTTCTCGAACATCCAAAGCCGATGGTCATTGTTTGACCGCACGTCTTCCTCCTTGCCGGTGGGCGCGCGACGCAACCGCGCTCCCGCCCGAAGCCTAAATCGCGATGCCGGCCTTGCGGGCCTCCTCCTGGAAGAACACATGGTCCATCAGGAAATCTATCCGCTTGTCGGCATCGATGAAACCGATCGGGCCAAAGTTGGTGAAGTATATGTCGGTCGGTTCCAAGAAATAGGTGTGCTCGTGAAACGCGCCAACCGGTTCATAGCCATAATCTCCAGCGACTGCGACACCGGCCCGATAGTCCATCTTGCCGGAGATCATGTAATATTCGCCGGGAGACAGATGATAATGCGGCTTGAAGCTGGAACCGGCCTCGCATCTGAACACAACGGTCCACGTGCCCGTCTCCTCGCTGACCCGCAGCGGCTTGAACGAAATGCCGTCGAACAGCGGAATCCACTCCATCTTCGAAGCAGGCGTAAAAACATCGGCAGTATTGTTCCGGATCATGTTGCTCTCCTTCAGAAGCGGATGCTGGCTTCGACTCCGAATGTGCGGGGCGGCGCGAGGTTGCCGGCTACACGCGATCCGACGATGTCGCCGGTGAAGATGCTGTTGGTGATGACCCGTGCGTCGGTGATATTGTCCACATAGGCCGCAAGCGACCAGCTGTCGGTGCGGTTGCGGTAGGTCGCACGTGCCCTGAGCCATGCGAAGGCGTCTTGCTCCATCACCGCAAGGGCGAGCGCCCCGGCCACCGGCTCCCGATCCTGGAAGGCTGAGAAATAGATGCGGTCTTGCCACGACAGGTCACCGCGCAGAGTGAGGCTTCCGGCGCCAGAAAGATCGAATCGGTACTCCGAGCCGATGCTGAACTTCCACTGCGGGGCTTTGGGGAGGAAGGCGCCCGAAAGGTCCTGCTGGAACGGGCAGGCCGGGTTGTTCGGGAGGTAGGCGCCGGGCGTTCCCGGGGGGCAGGCGCCGGCGTTGGGATTGGAGATGCCCAGCGCGGCCAGATAGTTGTTGTACTTCGGGTCAGCCGACACAAAGCGCTGGAAGCGCGCATCAAGGTAGGCCGCTGTGAAGTCGATTTTCCAGTTTTTGGTCGGGGCAGCTGTCCCTTCTACTTCGATGCCCTTGATCCGGGCGGATGCAGCATTGCGAATAAGGACGTTGTTCTGCTCGGTATCCTGCACTTGCAGGTCGGAATAGTCATAGTAGAAGGCAGCGATGTTCAGCCGCAGGCGCCGGTCGAACAGGTCGAGCTTGGCACCGCCCTCGTAGGACCAGATGAACTCCGGATCGAACGCATCGTTCTGGTAGCTTCCGACATTGAAGCCGCCGCTCTTGAAGCCGCGGACGATTGTTGCGTAGAGCAACGTGTCGCTGTTCGGCTTGTACTCGGCGCCGATCTTGGGCGTGAAGGCCTTGAAGCTGACGGCATTGAACTCGAAGATGTTGTTGAACGCCGGCACCCGGTCGAGCTGGACATTGTTGGAGCCGTCGCGTCGCTCGTAACTGTAGCGGGCGCCGAAGCGAATTGCGAAAGTCTGGCTGACATCGAACGAGCCATCTGCGAATAGCGCAAGCGCCGTCGTCTGGGCATCGCCGTTGAGAAGCAAAAGGCAGCAATCCGGGGCAGGAGCAAAGCCCACCAGATCGGGGATGGTCGCCAGGAAGTATTCGTTCCGGATGTCGTTTGTTTCGCGAAAATAGAACGCGCCGATCACGTACTGAAGCCGTCCGGAGGTGGGCGAACTAAGCTGGAATTCCTGGCTAAACTGTTCGTGCTGTTCCTCGCGCACCTGGTCGGATGCGTTGGCGGTGCTGAAATCCAGATCGTTCCGGTTGTTGGGATTGGTGTATCGATAGGCCGTCAACGAGCTTAACGTGAAGTCGTCGACCTGCCATTCCAGCCGCCCGCTAATGCCGTAAATTTCGGGCTTGTTGTAGAATTCGATGTCCGAAAACATCGACCGCGATTTCAGTTCCGAGAATTCGCCGCGCGCGGCCGCCGCGTCCGTCGCCGCGATGAACGCCGGATTGGTGACAAAGCCGCCCTGACTGTAGCCAAGGTCCATGACATGCCAGGTGACCGCCTTGTCGTCTGCCCGATAATAGTCGCCGGAAAGCAGCAGGTTCAGCTTGCCGGTCACGTCGAACTCAAGCTTTGCGCGCAGGAAAATCTCCCGGGCATCTTCCACATTGTCGGACTGGCGGAACCCCAGAGGATCCACCGCCGAGCGCTGCACCGTGGTATAGCCATTGCGGTAGTTGACCTGCCCCGCCACCCGGAAGCGCACCGTATCGCCGAGGGGCCCGCTGATTCCGGTGAAGACCTGAAAGCGATTGTAGTTGCCGACGGTCAGGCTCGCCGAGCCCTCAAAGCTTTCGGTCGGGCCGCGGGCGATAACGTTGATCGAGCCGCCTGTGGCGTTGCGGCCGTAAAGCGTTCCCTGCGGCCCCCGCACGACTTCGACACGCTCGACATCGAAGAAGGCCGGAACGGCTGCCGCCGCACGGGACAGATAGACGCCGTCGGCGTGAATGGCCGTCGAGCTGTCGGTGCCGCCGATGATGATCGGCGTTCCGATGCCCCGCATGTAGACCTGGGCCTCGCCCTGATAGATGGCGACATTGAGACTGGGGTTGATACTCGAGAGGTCTTGCAGATTTTCGACGCCGCGGTTCTTCAGGTCGTTTCCGCCATAGGCCGACACCGCGACCGGCGTGTCCTGAATACTCTCGCTGCGGCGCTGGGCGGTTACCACGATATCCTCAAGGCCGGTGGGCGCGGGTGCCCCTGCTCCAACGGTGCCGTCCTGCGCCCAAGCTGGCCCGCCGAACATGGGCAGCATTCCACCCACGCCAGTCAGCAGCACTCCAAGACCCCTAATGCCCATACTGTCCTCCCCAGGTGCCGATGTTTTCACCGGCTGTTGTGCGGGGGCCAGACTAGAGGCTGCAGCCGCAACAGACTTGCAGCAGGGCGCAGCAACTGTTGGACAAGGATGCAGACTGCTTGTGAGAATGCCGAACTGCCCCTAGCCTCAACATGCCACTTGGGAAGCGATTGAGGGATCGTTGTGGCGCGTGCACAACTCGCTGCATCGGGGAGGTCATTCGATGACCGGACAGGAAAACATTGGTTCCGCAAGCGTTCGTCCAATCCGCAAATGGTCAACCGAAGACATGCGGCCGTCCGAAGCGTTTGACGCATGGTCCGAGGAACTTAGCACGACCTTCCTGCCATGGCGCCCGTCCGAAAAATCGAGCGGGCCGTTTGCGGCGACGATCACCAGCACCCGGTCGGACGATATCAGCCTCATTCATTGCGCGTGCGACACCAATCGGGGCTTTCGTCGCCGGTCCGAAATCGGCAGAACGCCCGATGCTTGGTACGCGGTGCTTTGCGTCCTCTCCGGGCAGGAGGTCATAACCATCCGGGATCGGCAGGTCATCCTGTCTGCGGGCAACTTTCTCCTTTGGGACAGCGAGGAGATCATGGAGTATGCACTGCTGGGCCCACTCGAGAAGGCCACCATGTTTATCCCGAAGGCGCGCTTGTCGGCAGCCGTCCCGCATGTCCGCCGGGTGATCGGAAAACCCTTCAACCGGCATCCCGGCGTCGAAAACCTGTTCCACAGCCACATGCGAGCGCTGGTCGGAGAGATGGATAGCTTGAGCGTCGGCGAGCTTGACAGGGTACTCGGCGTTACGCTCGACTTGTTGGCGCGAACCACCTGGTCGGGCCTCGACGGACGGTCGGATTCGCAGGTACTGACCTTGATGCGAGTCCATCAATATATCCGCCAGCGACTGCACGATCCGGATCTGTCTCCGCCCACCATCGCGGAAGGATGTGGCCTGTCGCTCAGAACGCTGCATGCGCTCTTCCACACCGATGGCAGGACTGTCGGTGAGTGGGTGCGCCGCGAGCGGTTGGAGAGCTGCAAGCGTGACCTGCTTGATCCGGACAGCCGCACGGCCATCTCGGAAATTGCTTACCGATGGGGCTTCAACGATGCAGCCTATTTCAGCCGCCTCTTCAGCCACACCTACGGGGAACCGCCCCGCGCGCTTGCCAACCGAGCCCGAAAGACACTGGTAAGCTGACTATACATCCCCGCAAGGGGATATGCGACGAATCCGGAATAAAATGAACGACTACGACCTCACCACGGAGCGCAGCGCCGCACTCCCGGACATCGTGTGAGTGCATGAATGAACGGCCAGCATCTCTCATGCATTCCGCAACTTGCTGTTGTTCCGGCTGGCTTTCTTCTCACCCTGTAGCGGCCATTCGGGATACCAATCGCTGGTCTCTGAAGTCCGCCGGGATTGGACAGTTGCTGCAAACTCTGTCGTCGCACAGCCGGCAGAGCGTGCAGCGCTCCAGATCTGTGGTTTCCATTGACGACAGCATTCTGTGCAACAGCTCAGCCAGGACCCCTTGCTCGGATCTGGTCAACGGCATCAAAAACGGCTTAATGGCGGCAAGACGCCCCTTCAGCAGCTTCTCGCGGAGGGTTGCACCTTGCGTGGTGAGGTAAAGCGCGATTGCCCGCTTGTCCCGCCCTTCATGACGCTCAACAAGACCGTCGGCGACAAGCCGATCAACGAGGCGTACCGAGCCCGGGTGCGACAGGCCAAGAATGCGTCGCAACTGGTCGTTGGACGGGCCGAACCCATATCCGATGACGACCAGTGCAGCAGGCGTTTCGCCGGCATGGTTGAGGATGTCGCGCGCCGTCTCCTCGATACGGTTGGCGACAGCAAGCCCGACAACGCCGAGCAGATTGGCAGTACGGTCCATCATTTAGGGACTGTATGTGCGGCCCGCACGTTATTCAACTTGACTATATGTGCGCTGCGCACATAATCGGCGTCGCCATGCATCATCTCACATAACGGAGCGCGCTATGCCCGACACCAACGCACCAACCCTCACTCCCGAACACAAGGATTTCTACGAGCGCTTCAAGTCGTTTTGGGCGGCGCCCACAGGTGCGCGTGTGGCCGAACTGATTGCCCCTGACGCCACGATCCACTTCACCGGCGCGGGCACGTTCTCCGGGGCCGAGTATATCAACGCAATGCAAGGAATGCTCGACTCGATGGTCGACATGACGGTCACGCCTCTTGACTGCGCCGGGAACGGCGATCGCCTTTACATTTTCTGGGAAACCTCGGCCGTGATCCATGGAATGCGACGCACATATTTGGGTGTCGATCGCTTTCGCCTCGCCAATGGCATGGCGATCGAGGAGCATGTCATCTTCGATTCCGCCGTCCTTCAACCCGCAAGCTGAGGCGCACTGATCGTTGATAACTCCATAATGAGGGGGATTATTGACCGATGAAGAGGCCGCTGCGGTCATTCGATCTGATGTGAAGGAAAGTCAGCTTTTGACGACATAGCTCAGCCATACCAACGGCTGCAATGTTGGCGATAGCAGCCCACGGTCGGGCCTTGATCGGAATGTCGTTCCCTGCTTCCTCTCGTTGGCATGCACCGCCGGTGCTTTACCGAGCGGCTTCGACGTGCCGCTTGAAATTATTCAAGATCGACTGCCACCCTTGTCGCTGCATCTCGACGGGGTTTTCGGGTTCGGGTTCGAACGTCACACGCACTTTTACCTGCTGGTCTAGGGACAGGAATTCGACTTTCCCTGCGCGACCGCCAAATTCGTATTCCAGCAGTTTGTGCGGCACGACATTGGTATATGTGCCCTCGAAATCGAAACCGAAGCTGCCGTCCTTGGCCTCCATGCGCGACGAAAAGACGCCACCTTCGCGCAAATCGACCGTCGATTTGGTCGTGTGCCAATCGTCGGACGCGCTGTTCCATTTCAAGATGTCGTCTGGCGTGACATAGGCATTCCAGACGTTGTCGAGCGATGCATCGACGTCTGCTTCAACTGTAATGTGCATGTGATGATTCCTGTGCAAAGTTAGCGTTTCGTCAGGCCGCAGTTTTTTCGAAGTCCGCCAGTTGTGCTGCCAGTGCGGCTTTGAACGCCGGTCGCGATGTGCCGCGTTCGACGTAGGCGGCGAGATTGGGGTGCTGGGCCAGCAATTCGGGCGGCGTCGCGGCGCGCAGGACGTCGATCATCAGCAGATCGCCGATCGTGAAGTGTTCCTCCAGCCAGTCCTTTTGGCCCAGTGCCACGGACAGTTGTGCCAGCCGCATCACGGCGAAGGGCCGGACGAGGTCCTTCGCCTCGCCTTGCCAATCCTTGCCGTCGGCAATTAAGCCCATGAAAAACAACGTCTGCATGAAGGGTTCGATGCTGTTGAGCGCTGCAAAGGCCCAGGCGGTCGCGCGTGCTCGTTCGGCCGGATCGCGCGGCAACAGCCGCTCGTCCTTCTCGCCGATGTGGAGCAGGATTGCGCCGGATTCGAACAACGTCAGGCCGTTCTCGTTGTACACTGGCACCTGCCCAAATGGTTGATCCGCCAAATGCTCGGGCGACTTTTCACCACCCGCTCCGGCAACAAGGCGGGTACGATAGGGCAGGGCAATCTCCTCCAGTGCCCAGCGCACGCGCATATCCTTGACGCGGCCGCGCGCGATATCAGGGACCCAGTTATAGGCAGTGATTTCGATCGTGGCTTCGAGATTGACGAGCATCATAAATCTCCTTCTTTCTTGATACCTTTCAGCAGCGCAACGATTGCCATCGCATGGCCGTGACCCAATCCAAGATCGTCCTTGGCTGCCGCCACTACCTCGCCCGCTTTCACCGTCGACCTGATCAGCCCACCTTCGGAAAAGCCCTTGCCGTCTGCCCATGTCCGCAAATCGGCGGCATTCCTGCCCGTCTTCTCGTGGATGGTGTTACGGTCGAGACTCATTCATAGCCAGAATGCGATGGCGGCGGCGAGCGCGACGGCCGACAGGTAGTTGCGGGCGAGCTTGTCGTAGCGCGTGGCGACGC
>JAESGX010000651.1_pt1 | contig 11011 bp, 8 predicted proteins | sample 9269801 | NCBI WGS metagenome assembly JAESGX01 (sample SAMN16773122, study PRJNA677054) | algae metagenome | isolation source: Pleurocapsa minor GSE-CHR-MK-17-07R and co-occurring heterotrophs from wet... | place: USA: Lower Calf Creek Falls, Grand Staircase Escalante National Monument, UT ... | reverse complement strand
TACGACGCCATCGCCGCGGAATTCGCGAAGCGCGAGCCCAACATCCGCATCAACTGGGTGACGACGCCGAATTACGAGGAGGGCATGCAGCTCATCCTCCGGCAATCCGCCACGGGCCAGATGCCGGACCTCTCCTACCAGGGCTTCAACCGCCTGCGTCTCTTCGCCGAGCGCGGCATCGCGCAGGATCTGCTGCCGCTGCTCCGTGCGGAAGGTGATCCGGCCGCCGCCGGCTACTCGCCCAACATGCTGGCGCTGGCGCATTTCGGCGGCATGCAGGCGGGCCTGGCCTACGCCGCCTCCAACCCGATCTGCTTCTTCAACGCCGATCTCGTCCGCCGCGCCGGCGGCAACCCCGACGCGATGCCGACCGACTGGCCTGGCACGCTGGCGCTCGCCGCGCGCATCAAGGCGCTGGGGGGTGGCATCGAGGGCATGTACTACACCTGGCCCGGCGATGACTGGATGTTCTCCGCCCTGCTCTTCGGCCATGGCGGCCGGATGCTGAGCGAGGATGAGCGCGACATCGCCTTCGCCGGCCCCGAGGGCCTGGCCTCGCTCCGCCTGCTCGACCGCATGGTGAAGGAGGGCGGCATGCCCAACCTGACGCGCGAGGCCGCGCAGCAGGCCTTCGCCGCGGGGCGCCTCGGCATGTTCTTCTGGACCACGGCCGCGCTGCGCGGAACCATCCAGCAGGTCGGCCGCAATTTCGAGCTGCGCACCACGGTGATGCCGGTGATCGACCCCGTGCGTGGCCGCCTGCCCACCGGGGGCGCCGCGGGAATGCTCACCGCGCGCGATCCGGCCAAGCGCGACGCCGCCTGGAAGTTCCTGCGCTTCTCGACCAGCGCCGAGGGCACGACGCTGATGGTCCGCAACACCGGCTATGTGCCGACCAACCAGCTCGCGATCGACGAGCCGCGCTGGCTCGCCGAATTCTATCAGCAGAACCCGCTTTTTCAGGCGGCGACGCGCCAGGCCAACATCAGCATCCCCTGGTACGCCTTCCCCGGCGCCAACTCCGTGCGCGTGACGCAGACCATGGTGGACAACCAGGCGCGCATCGTGGAGCAGCGGGCGACGCCGGAACAGGCGCTGGCCGACATGGCGAGCGAAGTGCGGCGCTTGCTGCCGCGGCCGCGTGGTTGAGATTCCAGGGCGCCGCCCCAGCCCCCGTTCGTGAGGTCTCCATGTTCACCAAAATCGCGCAGATCAGCGATACGCACTTGTCGAAGGGCCGGCCGCTCTTCGATGGAAACTTCGCGCCGGTGCAGGAGGCGCTGCGGGCGGCCAAGCCCGATCTCGTGATCCATACGGGGGACCTCTCCCTCGACGGCGCGGATTCCGCCGAGGATCTGCGGCACGGCGCCGCCGCCATGAACGCGCTGGGTCTCGATTGGCTGGCGCTGCCGGGCAATCACGATGTGGGCGATGACGCCGTGCTGGGCGGGCGCCAGCCCATCACGACCGAGCGCCTCGCGCGCTGGGAAGACTGCGTCGGGCCGTTGCACGTCACGCGGGACATCCCGGGCTGGCGGCTGATCGGCCTGGACAGCCAGGGCTTCTCCTCCAACCCCGCCCATCGCGCCGCCATCGCGGAAGCCATCGCCACCGCCGGGACCCGCCGCATCGCCCTCTTCCAGCACAAGCCGATCACGGAGGAGGCGCTGGATGATACGGCGGTGAACTACTGGCCGCTGCTGCCCTCACCCCGGGCAGAGCTGCTCGCCATGTTCGGCGCCACGCGACCGGCGCTGATCGCCAGCGGCCATGTGCATCAATGGCGGGACCGCACGGCCGATGGCATCCGGCAGATCTGGGCGCCGGCCGTAGGCTTCATCGTCGGCGATGCCTGGCAGCACCGCGTGGGCGAGAAGCTGCTGGGCTGGGTCGAGCATGAATTCCACGCCGACGGCACGCATGCGGCGCGGCTGCATGCCATGCCGGAACTGCCCGTGCACGACATCGGCGAAATCCCGCAGGCCTATGGTCCGATGCCGCGCCTGTAGCCGGGGATTGGCCTTCCCGTGACCTCTTCCAGCAATTGGCGCAGGTCGCGGCTCATCAGGGCGATCCGCGCCTCGGTCAGGTCCAGCATGGCGTCGCGGCGCTCCAGCTCGTCGATGCTGAGGCGCGCCTCGGGGCGGAAGAGCGGGTCATCCTGCTCCGCCGCGTCCAGCAGGCCGGCGGCGCGCCATTCGGCAACGATCTCCTCGGCGATATTCGAATCGCCCGGCGCATCCCGTCGCGTCAGGTAGCGCCAGACGGTGGGCGGAAACAGCGCGGATTGCGCGGGCTGGCGATAGATCTCGGCGAGAAGGTTGGCACGGGTGCGCAGCATGCCGTTGCTGCCGCCAAACAGCAGCATGCTCGCCACCCCCGCCTCGGTCGAACCGCCGATGATGCCCACCGTATCGCCCGCGGCCGTCGAGCCCGCCAGCGAAAGCCCACCGGTCAGCGCTGCCGTGCCGGCGCCGATCAGGATGCCGGCGAGGCCGAGATTGCGCGCGCGCCGCGCCTCGTTGCGCTGCAATTGCCCGCGTAGCTGGTCCGCGCGCTCGCCCTCGCAGTCGATGGTGGCGAGCGTGGCCTGCACATCGAGCAGCGCGAGCAGCACACGATCCGTCACCGCCTGGCGCGCGAGGATGACGGGCACGCCATTGCCTGGCCGGCGCTCCGTCTCGATCAGCGTCTGCATGCGGCCCATCACGCCGATCGCCTCGGCGGTCTCGATCGCATCGGCGCTGAAGCCGCCGGCCAGCAGGCGCTCCGCCTCGCCCGGCGCCGGGGCGGGGAGATGCGTGGTGGAGGTCCGCAGCCGGCTCGCGCAGAAATTATCGCCGATGTCGGTGATGCGGCGCTCCCCCAGCCCACAGCCCGCGAGCGGCAAGGCGCAGGCGAGGAGGAGCGCCGCGCGCATCCTCAGACCGAGAAGTATTTGGCGCGCGGGTGGTGAAGCACGATGGCGCTGGTGCTCTGCTCCGGATGGAGCTGCCATTCGTCGCTGATATCAACGCCGATGCGCTTGGCATCCAGCAGATCCAGCAGGGGCGCCTGGTCCTCAAGCTTCGGGCACGCGGGATAGCCGAAGGAATAGCGGCCGCCGCGATAGCACTGGCTCAGCATCTTCTCGATGTCGCGGTCATCCTCGGAGGAGAAGCCGAGCTCGGCGCGGATGCGCTTGTGGGTGACTTCCGCCAGCGCCTCGGCCATCTCGACCGAGAGGCCGTGGAGGTAGAGGTAGTCCTGGTAGCGGTTGTCCTCGAACCACTCGCGCGCCATGTCGGAGGCCTTCTGGCCGACGGTGACGACCTGCAGGCCGATCACGTCGCGCTCGGCATCATCCACGTCCCGCACGAAATCGGCGATGCAGTCGCCATCCTCCTTGGGCTGGCGCGGCATGTTGAAGCGCGCGACCTCGGTCGTGCCGTCCTCGGCGAAGAGGATCAGGTCATTCCCCTGGCCCGCGCATTTCCAGTAGCCGTAGATGGCCTGCGGCTTGAGGATGTTCTGCTCCTGCGTCAGGGCCAGCATGCGCTTCAGCACGGGGCGCAGCTCCTGCTTCGCCCAGCCCAGGAAGTCTTCCAGGCTGCGGCCTGCTTTCCGGAAGCCCCATTGGAACTGATAGAGGCTGCGCTCATTGATGAAGGGGACCAGCGCCTTGGGGTCTGTCTCGATCACCTTGGCCCCCCAGAAAGGCGGCACGGGCGTCGTGAGGCCCGCCGTCTCGCGCCGGCGGCGCGTCTGGGCGTAGGCGACGTCCACAGGCGCGAAGCCGCGCGGATCGGCCTGGCCCAGCACGCGCTTCTCATTCTTCGACTTGCCGGCCCGCTTGGCCTGGATGGCGCCGAGATAGCCCTCGAAGTCATTGCCCATCACCTTGTCCATCAGGTGCAGGCCATCGAAGGCGTCGCGCGCATAGACGACCTTGCCGCAGGCATAGGCCTGCACGCAGTCATCCTCGACATAGTTGCGCGTGAGTGCGGCGCCGCCGAGCAGCACGGGGATGTCGATACCCTGGCGGGACATCTCCTCCAGGTTCTCACGCATCACCACGGTGGACTTCACGAGAAGGCCGGACATGCCGATGGCGTTCGCCTTGTGCTCCTTCGCGGCGGCCACGATGTCGTTCAGCGGTACCTTGATGCCGAGGTTGACGACCTTGTAGCCGTTGTTCGTGAGGATGATGTCCACCAGGTTCTTGCCGATGTCGTGCACGTCGCCACGCACGGTGCCGAGGACGATGGTGCCCTTCTCCTGGCCCTCGATGCGCGTCATGAAGGGCTCGAGATAGGCCACCGCGGCCTTCATCGTCTCTGCGCTTTGAAGCACGAAGGGCAGCTGCATCTTGCCGGCGCCGAACAGGTCACCCACCACCTTCATGCCATCCAGCAGCACGTCATTGATGATGGCCAGCGGCTCCATCCCCTCGGCCATGGCGGCGGCGAGTTCGTCGTCGAGGCCCTTGCGGTCGCCATCCACGATGCGGTCCTTCAGGCGGCCCTGCACGGTCGCGGCCTTGACCTTGGCGACGTTATCCGCGGCCTTCCGGCCGGAGAACATCTCCAGCACCTTCTGCAGCGGGTCATAGCCTTCCGCGCGCCGGTCGTAGATGAGGTCTTCCATGACCTTCACCTCCTCGGCCGGGATCTTGTGCAGCGGCTTGATCTTGGAGACGTGGACGATGGCGCCCGTCATCCCCGCCTTCACGGCGTGATCGAGGAACACGGAATTCAGCACATGCCGCGCCGCCGGGTTCAGGCCGAAGGAGATGTTGGAGAGACCCAGCATGATCTGGATATCAGGGAACTTCTCCCGGATCATCCGGATGCCATCCAGCGTCCAGACGCCGAGCTTGCGGTCATCCTCATTGCCGGTCGCGATGGTGAAGGTCAGCGGGTCGATCATCAGGTCCGACTGCGGCAGGCCGTATTGGTTGCAGGCGAAATCCACCAGGCGCTCGGCGATGCGCAGCTTGTCCTCGGCGGTCTTCGCCATGCCGACTTCGTCAATGGTGAGCGCGATGACGGCGGCGCCGAACTTCTTCGCGAGCTTCATGCGATCATGCGCGGCACCCTCGCCCTCCTCGAAATTGATCGAGTTGATGATGGGCTTGCCGCCATGCAGCTTGAGCGAGGCCTCAATGACATTGGTCTCGGTGCTGTCGATCACCAGCGGCGAGTTCACGCTGGAGGTGAAGCGCGTGATCACCTCGCTCATCTCGCGCATCTCGTCGCGGCCGACGAAGGCGGTGCAGATATCGAGGCTGTTGGAACCCTCGGCCACCTGCTCACGGCCGATGGCGAGGCAGCCATCCCAGTCATTGGCTTCCTGCACGGCGCGCCAGGCCTTGGAGCCATTGGCGTTGCAGCGCTCGCCGATCGAGAAGTAGGAATTTTCCTGCCGCAGTGCCGTCGCGGAATAGAGCGAGGCGACGCTCGGCACCCAATGGAACTTGCGCTTCACCGGGGTGGGGCGGTGCTTGTCGCCGCCAAGCCGGCGCAGCATCGCATCCTGCGCCGCGATATGCGGCGTGGAGGTGCCGCAGCAGCCGCCGATCAGGTTGAAGCCGTCTTCCACGACAAAGCGCTCCATCCAGACCGCCATTTCCTCGGCGCCCAGGGGGTAATGCGTCTTGCCATCCACCAGCTCCGGCAGGCCGGCATTGGGCTGCACGCTGAGCAGGCCGGGCCAGTTCTGGCTGAGCCAGCGCAGATGTTCCGCCATCTCCTGCGGCCCGGAGGCGCAGTTGAGGCCGAGCAGCGGCACGTCGAGCGAATGCACCACGGCGGCCGCGGCGGCGATGTCGGGGCCGACCAACAGCGTGCCGGTCGTCTCCACCGTCACCTGCACGAAGATGGGGATGTCGCTCTTGGTCTTCGCCTTGGCAATCTTGGCCGCGTTCACGGCGGCCTTGATGTAGAGCGTGTCCTGGTTCGTCTCGGTCAGGATGGCGTCGCAGCCGCCAGCGATCAGGCCGAGGCACTGTTCGGTCAGCGCCGCTTCCAGCGCGTCATAGGTGATGTGGCCGAGGCTCGGCAGCTTGGTACCGGGGCCGATATCGCCCACCACCCAGCGGTGGCGGCCATCGGCGAAGCTCTCCGCCGCCTCGCGCGCCAATTCCACGCCGAGCTTGTTGATCTCGAAGGCGCGGGAGCCGAGCTCGAATTCCTCGAGCGTGATGGGGCTGCCGCCAAAGGTGTTGGTCAGCACCATGTCGGCGCCGGCCTCGTAATAGCCGCGATGAATCTCGCGGATCAGCTCGGGGCGGGAGAGGGACAGCACCTCGGTGCAGTTTTCCTTGTCCCAGAAATCCTTGACGATATCGAGCGTCAGCGCCTGGACGCGGCTGCCCATGCCGCCGTCGCAGAGCAGGACGCGGTCACGCAGGGCATCGAGGAGGTGCGGGCGAGAGGCCATGGAGCAGGTTCTTCTTCGGATCAGGCGTGGGTGAGGGCGTCGGCGGGCAGTTTTTCGGCGCGCCAGACGCGAACGGGAAGCCGGCCGGGGATATCCTGCCGGGAGGCCAGCGCGCAGCCGGCCTGGCCAAGCCAGCCGGCCAGCGCGGAATCATCAAAGCCCGGCCAGCGATGGGCAAAGCGGGTCAGCACATCCGCGGAGCCGTGCGAGGCGAGGTCCGCCACCAGCAGCAGGCCGCCGGGGCGCAGCACGCGCGCCGCTTCGGCGAGCGCCGCGGCGGGATCCTCGGCATAGTGCAGCACCATCTGCAGGGTAACGGCGTCGAAGCTGCGATCGGCCAGCGGCAGGCGATACATGTCGGCCTGGCGGACCGTGCAGGATTCGGCGAGGCCGCGCTCGGACAGCCGCGCGCGGGCCAGGGCCAGCATCTCCCGGCTGGCATCCACGCCGAGGGCGCGGCGGGTGCGCGGGGCCAGCACTTCCAGCAGGCGCCCCGTGCCGGTGCCAATGTCCAGCAGCGCCTCGATCCGCTCCGGCAGGGCGGCGAGCAGCGCAGCCTCGATGGCGGCCGCGTCGAGGTCGAGGGCGCGCAGCTCGTCCCAGTCCATGCCCTCGCGCTGGAAGGCGTCGGAGGCGGCGCGGGCGCGCTCGGCGGCGATGCGGGCTGCCTGGCGGCGATCGGCCTGGAGCACCGGCTCCTCCTCCGGCATTCGCGCGAGGATGACGCGGACCAGCTCGGCCTGGCCGGGCACCTGGAAATAGACGTTGGAGCCCTCGGGCAGGCGCTCCAGCAGCCCCGCCTCGGTCAGCAGCTTGAGGTGGCGGGAGAGGCGCGGTTGGGACTGGCCCAGCACCGTGCATAATTCCGTCACGCAGAAGGCGCCCCGGGCGCAGAGCGCCAGCAGCCGAAGCCGTGTGGGCTCGGCCGTCGCGCGCAGCTGGGAGAGGAGCGTGTCCATGGGCTTGCAAATGGCATAAAGATATCCTTATGTCTACCCCATGGCTTGGTCTTTAGACGCCCGAATCCCCGTCTCCATCCTGCCCGGGAGCGCCGCGCTGGTCGCTGCCCTGGCCGCCGGGAAGCCCGCGGCCGTCGTCACCCTGGCCCCGCCTGGCCCGCTGCCGGGGGGCGCGGTTTCCGCCGTCTCCTTCGAGGCGGGGGTGACCGCCCACGCGGTCGCCTGCGCCTGCTGCCAGGGCCGCAGCCCCGCCGCCCAGGCGCTGGACCGCCTGTTCCAGGCGCGCGCGCGCGGCCAATCTGGCTGGTTCGACCGCGTCCTGGTGCTGGACGAGGATGGCTCGGGCGAAGCGGTGCGCGCGGCGCTGAGCATGGATGCACTGGCCAGCGCCCGCTTCCGGCTGGCCTGAGGGGCCAGGAATGGGGCTATAAGGGACGCCGACGCCACAGCGCAAAAGGCACCAAGACCCCATGAGCTTCGCCTCCACCCAGGATCTCTCCGACAAGCACGTCTCCTTCGACGAACTCGGCCCCGGCCTCTACGCCTATACCGCCGAGGGCGACCCCAATTCCGGCGTGATCGTGGGGCCGGATGGCGTCGTCGTGGTGGATGCGCAGGCGACGCCCATCATGGCGGCCGACGTCCAGGCGCGCATCGCCGGCGTCACGAAGCTGCCGGTGAAGCAGGTGGTGCTTTCGCATTACCATGCGGTGCGGGTGCTCGGCGCCTCCGGCTATCCCGCGCATTCCATCATCTGCTCCGACGCGACGCGCGACCTGATCGTGGAGCGCGGCGCGCAGGACATGGACAGCGAGATCGGCCGCTTCCCGCGCCTGTTCCGCGGGCGGGAGAGCATCCCGGGCCTCACCTGGCCGACACAGACCTTCCACAAGCAGATGACGCTCTGGCTGGGTGAGCGCGAGGCGCGGATCATCCATATCGGCCGCAGCCACACGGCCGGCGATACGGTGGTCTGGCTGCCGAAGGAAAAGGTGCTCTTTGCCGGCGACACGGTGGAATTCGGCGCCACCCCCTATTGCGGCGACGCGCATTTCGCCGACTGGCCCGCCACCATCGCCGCCATCCGCGACCTGGGCGCGGAGAAGCTCGTCCCCGGCCGGGGTGCGGCCCTGCTCACCAAGGCCGATGTGGCCCAGGCGCTGCATGAGACGGAGAGCTTCACCAGCGACCTCTTCGGCCTTGCAAAGCAGGCCGTGGCGAAGGGCTGGAACCTGACGCAGCTCTACGGCGAGGCGATGGGCGCGATGCGGCCGAAATACGGGCATTGGGTGATCTTCGAACACTGCATGCCCTTCAATGTCAGCCGCGCCTTCGACGAGGCGAGCGGCATCGCCCATCCGCGCATCTGGACCGCCGAGCGCGATGTGGAGATGTGGCGCGCGGTCGAGGGCGCCTCGCCCATGAAATCCGCCGAAGCGCACTGACTTGCCGACAACCTACGCCCAGCCGCGCTACGCCTTCCGCCCGCATCCCGGCGGTGAGGAGCGCGCAGCCATCGTCATCACGGGCGGCGGGCTGGTCGGCCTGACGGCGGCGCTGGACCTGGCACGGCGCGGGTTGCGCGTGGTGCTTCTCGACGAGGATGACACGGTGAGCTTCGGCAGCCGTGCCATCTGCTTCGCCAAGCGCAGCCTGGAGATCTTTTCCCGACTTGGGCTCGGCGAGCGGTTTCTCGCCAAGGGCATCACCTGGAATCAGGGCCGCGTCTTCTTCCAGTCGCGTGAGGCCTATAGCTTCAACCTGCTGCCGGAGGATGGCCACGAATTCCCGGCTTTCGTGAACGTCCAGCAGTATTACGCCGAGCAATGGCTGGTGGAGGCCTGCGAGGCGACGGGCCTGGTGGATCTGCGCTGGAAGTCCCGCGTCACCGGCGTGGTCAACGAGGCCCATGGCGCGCGGCTCACGGTGGAAACGCCGGCCGGCGAATACACGCTCCATGCCGAATGGCTGCTCGCCGCCGATGGCGCGCGCAGCTTCATCCGCGAGACGCTGGGCCTCACCTTCACCGGGCAGGTGTTTCGCGACCGCTTCCTCATCGCCGATGTGGTGATGACCGCCCCCTTCCCGACCGAGCGCTGGTTCTGGTTCGACCCGCCCTTCCATCCCGGCCAGTCCGTGCTGCTGCACAAGCAGCCCGACGATGTCTGGCGCATCGACTTCCAGCTCGGCTGGGACGCCGATCCGGAGCGCGAGAAGGACCCCGAGCGGGTGCGGCAGCGCGTGAAGGATATGCTGGGGCCGGATGTGCCCTTCGACCTCGAATGGGTCAGCGTCTACACCTTCCGCTGCCGCCGGATGGAGCGCTTCCGCCATGGCCGCGTCTTCTTCCTCGGCGACGCCGCGCACCAGGTCAGCCCCTTCGGCGCGCGCGGCGGCAATGGCGGCGTGCAGGACGCCGACAACCTCTGCTGGAAGCTCGCCGCCGTGCTGAAGGGCGAGGCGCGGGAAGCGCTGCTCGACAGCTACGACGCCGAGCGCATTCCGGCGGCGGATGAGAACATCCTGAACTCCACCCGCAGCACGGATTTCATCACGCCGAAGAACGAGGCCGCGCGCGCCTTCCGCGACGCGGTGCTGGAACTGGCCGAGGATTGGGCGCTGGCGCGGCCCCTGGTGAATTCCGGCCGCCTCTCGCGCCCCTCCACGCTGTGGAACAGCCCGCTGAACGGCCCGGACGAGGCGCCGGGCCTGGCGCCGCCCGGCACGCCCGCGCCCGATGCGCCGGTGCTGCGCGGCGATGCGCGGGATTGGCTGCTGCGCCATATCGGTGCCGATGGCGGCTTCACCCTGCTGGCGCGCGAAGTGACGCCCGTGCCCATGCCCGGCATCACCACGCTGGTGCTGACCGACACGCCGCGCCCCGGCACCCTGTTGGACCATTCGGGCCTCGTCGCCGCGCGCTATGGCCTCTGCCCCGGCGAATGCGTGCTGCTGCGGCCCGACCAGCATGTCGCCGCCCGCTTCACCACCGCGGCGCCGGAACCCATCCTCGCCGCCCGCGACAAGGCTCTGGGCCGATGACCCATCTCCGCACCGCACCACGCCTCAGCGACCCCGATGAATTCTACGCCGCGCTGATGGAGGCGCATCGCGCGCTCGATTCCCAGGCCTCGCGCAAGCTGGACGCGAAGCTCATTCTGCTGCTGGCCAACCATATCGGCGACATGACGGTGCTTCGCGAGGCGCTGGTCATTGCCCAAGGCGGCAAGCCGGAGGAATAATGCGGCCATGAGCAACCCCACCGAGACCATCGCCCTTTGGCAGGATGAGTTCACCGCCATCCGCCGCGACATCCACGCACATCCCGAGCTGGGGCTGGAGGAGCATCGCACCGCCGATCTCGTCGCCGCCAAGCTCACCGAGATGGGCATCGAGGTGCATCGCGGCGTGGGCGTCACCGGCGTGGTGGGCGTGATCCGCAACGGCAACGGGCAAGGCCGCATCGGCCTGCGCGCCGACATGGACGCGTTGGCGATGAGCGAGGCGAATGGCTTCGCCCATGCCAGCACCATCCCCGGCAAGATGCATGCCTGCGGGCATGACGGGCACACCACCATGCTGCTCGCTGCGGCCAAATACCTGCAGACCACCAAGCGCTTCGACGGCACGGT
>JAESGX010000650.1_pt1 | contig 11015 bp, 9 predicted proteins | sample 9269801 | NCBI WGS metagenome assembly JAESGX01 (sample SAMN16773122, study PRJNA677054) | algae metagenome | isolation source: Pleurocapsa minor GSE-CHR-MK-17-07R and co-occurring heterotrophs from wet... | place: USA: Lower Calf Creek Falls, Grand Staircase Escalante National Monument, UT ... | reverse complement strand
GTCTCGACGAAGGAGAGCCGCACCGAGAGCCGCGCGGCGAGCGCCCGGGCAAGATCGATGTCGATCCCCTCCAGCTCACTGTTGCGGGGGTTGCGGAAGGAGATCGCGAAGTAGTCGGGCCAGATGCAAACTTTCAATTCGCCCCGGGCGCGGATCAGCTCCAGGCGGGAGGTGGTCGGCTGGCCCGATGGGGCCGTGGGCGCGGCCGTGGGCGGGGCCTGAGGGATGGCCTGGGGGGTGGCCTGGGGGGGCGCTTGTATCCCCGGCTGGGACCATGCCTCGCAAAGCGGGAAAAATCCTGCAATGATGGCAAGGACCATGGGCCTGAAAGCACTCCGCAACAGCATTCGCCTCTCCTTCGCTTCCTCGGGTGCTTCCCCGGGCGGGGCGGCACAGGACGCGTCCGGTGCCGTGCCGCGGCCGAGCCGACTCTACGCCCTGGTCGCCGGTCTCGTCATCCTGTGCCTCATGACGGTCTATGGCATCGTCATGTATCGGGGCCAGCAGGATGCCGTGCAGGACGCCGAACGGCTGACGCAATCTGTCGCGGAAGCGCTTGCCGATCAGTTGACGCGGGCGATGCAGACGGTGGACATCGTGATGCTCGACCAGGCCGAGCGGAGCGGGCAGGGCATGGATGCCATCCCCGGGCAGCGCTCCAGCCTGCTGCGCGACGTGTCGCAGCTGCGCGCCCTGCTGCTGACCGATGCCAATGGCCTGATCACCCACTCCACCGTCGAGGGGCTCGTGGGGCAGAGCCTCGGCGATCGCGACTGGTTCCGCGTGCTGCGGCTGAGCGGCCAGCAGATCCGCCTGGGCCCGCCGGAAGCCGGGCGCTTCCTGGCCGCGCCCAATGCCCGGCCGATCAGCGAGACGGGCCTCTGGTCCATCCCCCTCGCGCGCGCCATCCGCAATCCGCGCGGCGAGTTCGAGGGGACGGTCGTCGCCCTCATCAACCCGGAATATCTCAGCAGCATCGCCCGGCAATACGCCGAGGGCTTCGGCGTGACGGTCCGGCTGCATTCCTTCAACGGGGCACTCCTGGCCCGCTCGGATGGCAGCCGGGCGGGAATCGGGCAGATCCATCCCGGCGCCTGGCCCTTCCGCAACTTCCTGCCCCGGCTCGAGCGCGGCAGCTTCGTCGGCATCGACCAGGACGGGCAGAATGTGATGGCGAGCTTCGCCATGACGCGACAGGGCCTGTTCATCGTCGAGGTGGTGCGCGCGCGCACCGATGCCATGGCCGCCAACCGGGCGCTCGGGCTGCTGCTCGGCCTCGGCGTCGCGGGTGCCGGCGCCTTCATCCTCATGGCGCTCGGCCTCATGGTGCGGCAGGCGCACCGGCTGCGCGCCCAGGGCGAGCAACTGGCCGAGAGCGAGGCCGCGGCGCGCGCCGGCTCCCGCGCCAAGGAGGATTTCCTGGCCTCCATGAGCCATGAGATCCGCACGCCGATGAACGGCGTGATCGGCATGACCGGCCTGCTGCTCGACACCCGACTCGATGACCTCCAGCGCCGCTATGCCGAGACCATCCAGAACTCGGCCGAGCACCTGCTGATGGTGCTGAATGACATCCTCGACTTCTCCAAGCTGGAGGCCGGCGCCGTCGAGCTGGAGCGCGTGCCCTTCGAGCTGGAGAAGGAACTCGCCACCATCGTCGAGCTCTTCGCGCCGAAGGCGGCGAGCAAGGGCGTCGAGCTGGTGGTGGCCCTGCCGGGCGACATGCCGCGCATCATGGTGGGTGACCCGGGCCGGGTGCGGCAGGTGCTGTTCAATCTGGTCGGCAATGCCGTGAAATTCACCGACAAGGGCTGGATCCAGCTGGACGTCACGCTGGAGCCGCTCGGCCAGCGGCGCGGCTGGCTGATGCAATGCGCGGTGCTGGATACCGGCATCGGCCTGGACCCCGCCCAGGTGCCGCATCTGTTCGAACGCTTCACCCAGGCGGATGCCTCGATCCGCCGGAAATATGGTGGCACGGGCTTGGGCCTCGCCATCTGCCGGCGCCTCGCGGAGGAGATGGGCGGCGGCATCGAGGCCGGCCCGCGTGACCCGACCAAGCCGCGCGGTGCGGGCAGCCGCTTCACCTTCTCGGCCAAGCTCGGCCAGCCGGCCGGCCCCCTGGAGGCGACGCCCGCCACGGCGCTGGCCGGGCTGCGCGTCATGGTGGTGGACGACCTGGCGCTGAACCGCGACATCCTGGCCCGGCAGCTGAGCAGCATGGGCGCCGAGCCGATGCTGGCGCGTGACGGCGCCGAGGCCATGGGCATGCTGCGCGATGCCGCCGCCCGGGACCGGCCGGTGCGCGCCGTGGTGCTGGACGGCCAGCTGGAGCATGCGCGCGGGCTTGATGTGGCGCGCCAGATTCGCGCCATGGCGGGGCTGCCGCGCCCGGCCATCCTGCTCTGTTCTTCCGGCGCCTCGCTCGGGCGGGATCAGCCGGAGGAAGGGCTGGTGGAGGGCATGCTGCTCAAGCCCGCCTTGCCGGCCCGCCTGCGGGACAGCCTGCTGGCCGCACTCGCCCCCCGCGCGGCGGCCGACGCGCCCGCCGCCCCGGAGCCCGCTGCCCCGCCCGCCCAGGACACGCCCCTGCTGCGTGTCCTGCTGGTGGAGGACAACGCGACCAACCAGCTCGTCATGAAGACCATCCTCGGCAAGGCGCATTGCCATGTGGATGTGGCCGGCGATGGCGGCGAGGCGGTGCGGATGGCGGCGGCCGAGGCCTATGACGTGATCCTGATGGACCTGCAGATGCCGGTGATGGACGGCCTCGAAGCCACGCGGCAGATCCGAGCGACGCCGGGCCCGAACCGCCGCACCCGCATCATCGGGCTGACGGCCGCGGTGGGCCCGGTGTTCGAGGCGCAGTGCCGCGCCGCCGGCATGGATGACTACCTCGGCAAGCCGGTGCAGCGTGCCGCGCTGCTGGACCGCCTCAAGCAGAAGGTGGGGTAGGCCTCACGCCTCCCACACCTTCTCGGGCGGAGTCCAGAGCACCGGATCGCGCATCGCCTTGGCGAGGTTGGTCGCGATGGCGGTGATCATCGCCTGGCCCTTCTCCGCCGTGGCGGCGCGCGGGTCACCCTTCACGCCGGTGCGCGGCGCGCGCTCGGCGAAGCTGTAGAAGCGCGAGAAGCCGGCCGGTGCCTGCACGCCGGCATTGCCGCCGGCCGCTTCCTCGATCTTGTCCTGCCGCACCTGGCTCGGGTCCAGCGCCAGCCAGAGCGCCGTCTCGCCCTCGCAGGCATGCATGATGCCGGGCTGGGTGGTGAGCGTCCGGGCGATCTCGACCGGCGCCACGTTCGGCCAGGTGGTGGTGACGACGGGCATGCCGAATTCATGCGCCAGCTCGCGCACCGAGACGTTGAGCGGGTCGATGTTGCCGCCATGGCCGTTGACGATGAGCAGCCGGGTGAAGCCCTGCGCCTGCAGGCTGCGGACGACGCAGCGCAGCACCGCATGCAGGGTCGCGTGGTCGAGCGTGATGGTGCCGCCGAAGGGCAGATGATGCTCGGAGAGCCCGGTCCAGAGCGGCGGCAGCACGATGGCGGGGATGTCGGTGGCGAGCTTGGCGGCCTCCACGGACAGCGCATGGGCGATGAAGCTGTCGGTCCAGACCGGCAGATGCGGCCCATGCTGCTCCAGGCTGCCGATGGGCAGCACGGGCAGCGCGCCCCGCGCTGCCAGCGCCTTGAGCTCGGGCCCGGTCAGTCTTTCCCAGCGCACGTCCATCGGAGTCTCCTTCGTTTCGCCGAGCCTCCCTCCCTTGTCCCCTGCGCGCAAGCGGGGGCGCGGGACCGGCCCAAGCGAGCCGAACTCCGCCGCTTGACGCCGCTTCGCGATGGCTCGACTAACGCGGGGGTTGGCCTGCGACAGCCGCAGCCTGGCTGAGGATGAGAGATGCAGCAGGTTCGCGATCTGAAGCCCCTGACGAGCCTGCGGTTCGTCGCCGCGGGGATGATCTGTCTGCTGCACGCCATCGCCTATTTCCCGTGGGCGAAGCTTCCGATCATCGGAAATTTTCCGCTGAGCCAGGGCGTGAGTTTTTTCTTCGTTCTGTCCGGCTTCATTTTGACCCACGTCTATACCGTCAAGAAGCTGTCAGTCGGGAGTTTCATGCTCTCGCGGTTTGCCCGCTTGTGGCCGGTTCACCTGGCGACCTGCATTCTGGTGATCACGTTCATTCGCGTGGATGCGCGGCAGCCGCCAGGCACCGGGTTTTTCGATCCTTGGCTGGTGCTGGTGTCCAACCTCTCCCTCACGCATTCCATGGTGCCGTTCGCGAACTACGTGTTTTCCTGGAACTCGGTGTCCTGGTCGATCTCGACCGAGATGTTCTTCTATCTGTTGTTCCCCTTCCTGTTGCTGCATCTCCGGAAATTCTGGTGGCTGCAGATCCTGGTCGGGATTTGCCTGATATTGGCGTATATTCCCGTGGTGTACTGGTTCGATATCCCCAGAACCACCGCCAACATGCAGGAGTTGAGTGTCACATTTCTCCTGTATTCCTCCTTCGTCTTTCGTCTCTTTGAGTTCAGCCTCGGCATGTGCTCGTACCTGCTTTGGAAGAAGATCGGCGGCTGGAAATTCGCGAATGACAAGCTGGGTGTCATCGAGCTGGCGGCCTTGTTGGTCTTCGTGGTCTTCGCCGCGTTCGTCTATGACCAGATGGTCGCGGCCGCGAACCCGTCCAAGGTCCTGTCCATGTGGGTGTCCTCGGCGGTGTACTGCTTCGCCTTCGCCCTGCTCATCATCGCTTTCGCCAACGGCGCGGGCGTCGTCGGCCAGGTGCTGTCCTGGCGTCCCTTCGTCTGGCTGGGCGAGATCAGTTTCGCGCTCTACATGGTGCACCAGCCCATCATGCGGTGGCTGATCCTGCATCACATGGAAGGCAAGATGGGGATGCCCGGGCCGGTGCTGGTCTTCGGCGCCTGCCTGGTCGGCGCCGCCTTGCTGCATCACCTCGTGGAGCTGCCGGCCCGAGCCCTGATCCTGCGCTGGATGGCGTCCCGCCCCGCAAGCCGCTCCGCCCTGCCCGCCGGAACCGTCTAGCGCGCCCCTTGTCCAATGCGCGCGAACGGGCAGATGGAGGGCATGTTCGACGTCGTCTGGTTCAAGCGGGATTTGCGGGTGGCCGACCACGCGGCGCTGGCGGCGGCGCGCGGGCCTGTGCTGCCGCTCTACATCATCGAGCCCGAATACTGGCGCGGCGCCGATGCCTCGCCCCGCCAATGGCGGTTCCTGCGCGGGGCGCTTGCGGATCTCAGGGCGCAGCTGGCGGCGATCGGCCTGCCGCTGGTGGTGCGCAAGGGCGATGCGGTCACGCTGCTGGCCCGTCTGCACGCCGAGCGCGGCATCCGCGCCCTGCGCAGCCATGAGGAGACGGGCAACCTCTGGACCTATGCCCGGGACCGCGCCGTGGGCCGCTTCTGCCGCGAAGCGGGCATCACCTGGCACGAGGTGCCGCAATTCGGCGTGGTGCGACGGCTGCCGTCACGCGACGGATGGGCGCGGCGCTGGGCGGGTTTCATGGGTGCCCCGCTTCTGGAGGCACCACAGGACCTGCGCGCTCCCGAGGTGATCGAAGGCGCGATTCCCACGGAACCGCTGGACTGGGCCGCCGAGGACGGGCTGGTCGAGGCGCAGCCGCCCGGGCGTGAGGCGGCGCTGGTCCTGCTGGAGACCTTCCTGGCCGGGCGCGGCGCCGATTACCGGCGCGGCATGTCCTCGCCGCTCAGCGCCGCTCAGGCCTGCTCCCGCCTCTCGCCGCATCTGGCCATGGGCAGCGTCTCGATGCGGGAGGTGGTGCAACGGGTGGAGGGCGCCGGGCGGGAGATCGCGGGCCTCCCGCCGGGCCAGCGGCCCGTGCCGCTGGGCGCCGTGCAGTCGCTCGCCTCCAGGCTGCACTGGCATTGCCACTTCATCCAGAAGCTGGAGAGCGAGCCCGAATTGGAGCGCCGCGCCGCGCACCCCGCCGCCGAGGCGGCCCGCCGCCCCACCGCGCCGGATGACCCATGGCTTGCTGCCTGGGGCGCGGGGCGCACGGGATACCCCTTCCTCGACGCCTGCATGCGCTCGCTCATCGCCACCGGTTGGATTAACTTCCGCATGCGGGCGATGCTGCAAAGCTTCGCCAGTCACCACCTGGGGCTCGATTGGGCGGCGAGCGGGGCGCATCTGGCCCGCCTCTTCGTGGATTACGAGCCGGGGATTCATTGGCCGCAGGTGCAGATGCAGTCGGGGGCGACGGGCATCAACACGCCGCGCCTCTACAACCCCGTGAAGCAGGGGCTGGACCAGGACTCGGGGGCCGTCTTCATCGCGCGCTGGGTGCCGGAGCTGGCACATCTGCCGGCCGGGCTGCGCCACACGCCCTGGCGGCTCGATGCACCGCCCGCGGGCTATCCGTCGCCGGTGGTGGAGCTGTCAGCCGCGCTGCATGCGGCGCGGGAGCGGATCAGCCAGGTGCGCGCGGCGGCGGGCTTCGACGCGGAGGCGCGGCGGGTTTTCCAGAAGCATGGCAGCCGGCAGCGGCGATTCGCGCAGGATGACCCGATGGCGGAGCGCGCCCGCGCGGCGGCGCGAGAGGCCAAGGCACGCCGACAGCTCACGCTCGGCCTTTAGGTGCCGGACATGAAAACGGGGGGCCAGGCCCCCCGTCATCATCCGTCGAACCGGCCTGGGCTTAGCCCTGGCGCGCCTTGAAGCGCGGGTTCTTCTTATTGAGGACGTAGAGGCGGCCGCGGCGGCGCACCACGACGCAGTTCTTGTCCCGCAACTTGGCGGATTTCAGGCTGTTGCGGATCTTCATGGCGCGGACTCACAAAACGCGAAAAAGGTTGCGGGGAAAAGCGATGCCGAACCCCGGGGAGCGAGCGAAATAGGCGGGCGCGGCATTTGAGTCAACCTCAGCGCGGCGGCGGGAGAGGCGGCAGGCCCTGTGCGGCGCGGCGGGCATTGATCTCCGCGCGCTCCTCGGCCGTCAGCGCGGGGTAACCGCGCGGATAGGTGATGGCGTCCACCGGCCCGGGCGGCCGGGGCGGGCCGACACGGCCGCAGGCGCCCAGCGCCAGTACGGCCAGCAAGGCAAGGCTGAGCGCCCTCATGCCAGGCGTTCCTTCCAATCGGCCACCATGGCGCGGACATTCTCGGGCGCCGTGCCGCCAAAGGAGCGGCGCGAGGCGACGGAGGCCGCCGGGCTCAGCACGCCGAAGACGGCATCGGTGATGCGGGGCTCCACCTCGCGCATCTCGGCGATGGTGAGGCCCGAGAGATCCACGCCCATGCTCTCCGCCTTGGCCACGAGCTTGCCCGTGACGTGATGCGCGTCGCGGAAGGGGAGCTTCAGTTCGCGCACCAGCCAATCGGCGAGGTCGGTCGCCGTCGAGAAGCCATCGCCGGCGGCGGCGGCCATGCGGGCGATATTGGGCTGCATGTCGCGCACCATGGCGGCGGTGGCGGCGAGGCAGAGGGTCAGGTTCTCGGCCGAGTCGAAGACGCCTTCCTTGTCCTCCTGAAGGTCCTTCGCATAGGTCAGGGCGAGGCCCTTCACCACCGTCAGCAGGCCGACGAGGTTGCCCGTCATGCGGCCCGTCTTGCCACGCACCAGCTCGGCGGCGTCCGGGTTGCGCTTCTGCGGCATGATGGAGCTGCCCGTGGTCAGCCCGTCCGAGAGCTTCACGAAGCCGAAGGAGGGGTTGGTCCAGATCACGATCTCCTCCGCGAGGCGGGAGAGATGCGTGGCGCAGATGGCGCACGCGGCCAGGAACTCCATGGCGAAGTCGCGGCTGCCAACGGCATCCAGGCTGTTGCGCGTGGGGCCGGCGAAGCCGAGAGACGCGGCCGTCGCGTGGCGGTCGATCGGGAAGCCGGTGCCGCACATGGCGGCCGAACCCAGCGGGCATTCGTTCAGCCGGGCGCGGGCGTCGAGCATGCGGCCGCGGTCGCGCCAGATCATCTCGGCATAGGCCAGCATATGATGGCCGAAGGTGGTGGGCTGGGCGGGCTGGAGGTGGGTGTAGCCGGGCATGATGGTGCCGGCATGCTCCTCGGCGCGGGCGACGAAGGCGCGGACGAGGTCGAGCATCTGGGCGGCCAGGCCGTCCATCGCATCGCGCGTCCAGAGGCGGAAATCGGTGGCCACCTGGTCATTGCGTGAGCGCGCCGTGTGCAGGCGCTTGCCGGCCTCGCCGATGCGTTCGGTCAGGCGGGCCTCGATGTTCATGTGGACGTCTTCGAGGGTTTCGGACCACTCGAACCTGCCCGCTTCGATCTCGGCGGCGATTTCGCCGAGGCCCTGGCGGATGGCGGCCTCGTCATCGGCCGTGATGATCCCTACATGGGCCAGCATGGCGGCGTGGGCGAGGCTGCCGCGGATGTCCTGGCGCCACATCTTGGCATCGAAGCCGATCGAGGCGTTGATGGCCTGCATGATCGCCCAGGGGCCTTCGGCAAAGCGGCCGCCCCATTGCTGATTGGTGTTGGTTTCGTTCGGGATGGACACGAGGATATGGCTTCCGTTTTGACGTCGCGCCGCGCTCTGGCTGGCATGGTCCTAGCGCCCGCATTGCTCGGCACGCAAGCCGCGCGGGCGGCGGCGGGGGTCGAGCGGCTGCGCGAGGCGACGCGGCCCATGCCCGCCTTCACCTTCCAGGATGCGGAGGGGGCAGAGAAGACGCTCGCCGATTTCCCGGGGCAGGGGCTGGTGATCAACCTCTGGGCCACCTGGTGCCCGCCCTGCGTGGCCGAGATGCCGGCGCTGGAACGGTTGGCCAAAACCCTGGCCGCCGAGCGCATCGCGGTGCTGCCGCTGTCGTCGGACCGCGGCGGGCGGGCGGTGGTGGAGGCGTTCTACCAGCGCGTCGGGCTGACCGGCCTCGGCATCTGGCTCGACCCACGCGGGGCGGCGGCGCGGGCGATGGGCGCGCGCGGCCTGCCGACGACGGTGATCGTGGACCGCCAGGGGCAGGAGCGGGCGCGGCTGGAGGGCGATGCCGCCTGGGACACGGCGCCCTTCGTGGCTGCCATTCGCCGGCTGGTGGGGCCGGTCGCCGCCGCGCCGGAGCCCTTGGTGCGGACGTGATGGACGCGCCCGCGCGCCGGGCCTAGCCTTCCTTCCGGCCGGGAAACATCGGCCAGGGAGGAACATCATGAGCATTCATCGTCGCCATCTGGCCGGGGCCGCCGTGCTCGCTGCCACGCTCGCCCCGGTGCTGGTCCAGGCCCAATCCGCCGATGATCAGGCCGTGGCCCAGGCCGTCGCCGCGCTGACGCGCGCCATGCTCGCCGCCGATCGCGCGGGGCTGGAGGCCGTGACACATGAGGGGCTGAGCTATGGCCATTCGGCCGGGCGGATCGAGAACCGCGCGCAGTTCATCGCGAACCTGGTCGAGCGCAACAACCCGTTCGGCGAGATCAACATCACCAACCAGACGATCCAGGTGAATGGCGATGACGCGATCGTCCGCCATGTCTTCACCGGCAACACCACGGGCGGGGGGCGGATCACGCCGGTGAACATCGGCATCCTGCAGGTCTGGAAGAAGCAGGGAGCTGCCTGGAAGCTCTACGCCCGCCAGGCCTTCGTGCGGCCTGCCGCGTAGCTTGCGGGTTCCGAGGGGCCAGCCCCTCGGCGGGAGGGTCTGGGAGGGCAGAGCCCTCCCGGGGGTACTTACTCGGCGGCCTGAAGCGTCGCCGTCTCCGCATAGGCTTCCAGCGGCGCGCAGGTGCACACCAGGTTCCGGTCGCCATGGACATTGTCCACGCGCTTCACCGGCGGCCAGTACTTGTTCATCCGCACATAGGGCAGCGGGAAGGCGGCCTGTTCGCGCGGGTAGGGGTGCGCCCATTCGCTCGTCATGACCTCGGCCATGGTGTGCGGCGCGTTCTTCAGCGGGTTGTCGGCGCGGTCCATCCGGCCTTGCTCGACAGCGCGGATTTCGGCGCGGATGCTGATCATCGCGTCGCAGAAGCGGTCGAGCTCGGACTTCGTCTCGCTCTCCGTCGGCTCCACCATGAGCGTGCCGGTGACCGGCCAGGACATGGTGGGGGCGTGGAAGCCGTAATCCTGCAGGCGCTTGGCGATATCCTCGACGAGGACGCCGCCATTCTGCTGGAAGCCGCGGCAATCCAGGATGCACTCATGCGCCACCATGCCCTGCCCACCGCGGTAGAGGATGGGGAAGTGGTCGCGCAGGCGGGCCGCCATGTAGTTGGCGTTGAGGATCGCGACCTGGGTCGCGCGCGTCAGCCCCTCGCCGCCCATCATGCGGATATAGGCGTAGCTGATGGGCAGGATGGCGGCCGAGCCGAAGGGTGCGGCCGAGACCGGGCCGAAGCCGGTCGCCGGGCCCGCTTCCGCCACCAGCGGATGGTTCGGCAGGTGGGGGGCGAGATGCGCCGCGACGCCGATCGGCCCCACGCCCGGCCCGCCGCCACCATGCGGGATGCAGAAAGTCTTGTGCAGGTTCAGGTGGCAGACATCGGCGCCGATCGAGGCGGGGGAAGTCAGGCCCACCTGCGCGTTCATGTTGGCGCCATCCATGTAGACCTGGCCGCCCTCGGCATGGATGATCGCACAGATCTCGCGGATCGCCTCCTCGAAGACACCATGGGTGGAGGGGTAGGTGACCATGAGGGCCGCGAGGTTCGGCCCGTGCAGCTTCGCCTTGGCGCGGAGGTCTTCCACATCCACATTGCCGTCGCGGTCGCAGCCGGTGACGACGACCTTCATGCCGGCCATCACGGCCGAGGCCGGGTTGGTGCCATGCGCGCTGCTGGGGATGAGGCAGATGTTGCGATGCCCCTCGCCGCGCGCCTGGTGGAAGGCGCGGATGGCGAGAAGGCCGGCGTACTCGCCCTGCGAACCCGCATTGGGCTGAAGCGAGACGGCGGCGAAGCCGGTGACGCCGCAGAGCCAGGCCTCGAGCTTCCGGATCATGGCGATATAGCCCTGCGCCTGGCTGGTCGGCGCGAAGGGATGGATGTCGGCGAAGCCCGGGAAGGTGACGGGGATC
>JAESGX010000649.1_pt1 | contig 11025 bp, 9 predicted proteins | sample 9269801 | NCBI WGS metagenome assembly JAESGX01 (sample SAMN16773122, study PRJNA677054) | algae metagenome | isolation source: Pleurocapsa minor GSE-CHR-MK-17-07R and co-occurring heterotrophs from wet... | place: USA: Lower Calf Creek Falls, Grand Staircase Escalante National Monument, UT ... | reverse complement strand
GGTGCGACCTGCATGCAGGCCGAAGCCCTGCTTGGATAAGGACCCGCCCGGCCGCTCGACGAGCGGCGAGGCCGCGGTCCGCGGCCTCATGCTGGCGGCCCTGGGCTACGCCATCATCTCCTTCGCCGATGCGGCGATCAAATTCGCCCTGCCACTGGTGGGCGTGGCCGGCGCCATGCTGTGGCGCGGTGGCGCCGGGGCGCTTTCCATCGCCATCCTGGCGCGGGGGAAGGGGCTCTGGCCACGCAATGCCCGCCTGGTCGCGCTGCGTTCGGTGGTGCACTGCTCGGTCTCGATCCTCTGGTACTTCGTCTGGATGTCGGGCTTCGGCCTGGCGGACAGCTATGCCGTGGCGGCCGCCGCACCCCTGCTGATGACGCTGCTCGCGATTCCCATGCTGGGCGAGCGCGTCGGATGGCGGCGCTGGACCTCCTGCGCCGTGGGCTTCATGGGCGTGCTCTTCATGCTGCAACCCGGCGGCGAATTGTGGCGCTGGGAGACGGGCGTGTTGCTCGTCGCGGTCTGCGGCATGGCGCTCAGCCGGATCTGGACGCGGGTGCTGGCGAGCACGGACACGCCCGCCTGCATCTCCTTCTGGCTGATGCTCACCCACATCCCGATGGGGCTGATGGTGCTGCCCATCGCAGGGCTCTGGCCGCCGCATGGCTTCCCCGAGATCTTTCCCTCGGGCTGGTGGCTGCTGCTGCTGGCCTTCTTCGGCGCCGCCAATGCCATGGCGCATCTGCTCTTCGCGCGCGGCTATGCGATGGCGAACATCGCCTCGCTCGCGCCGCTGGAATACACGCCGCTGCTCTGGGGCCTCATGCTCGGCTTCCTGATCTGGGGCGAGGTGCCGGCCTGGACCACGCTGGTCGGCGCAGTGATCGTGATCTGCGCCGGGCTGTACAACCTGCATCGCGAGCGCGTCCGCCGTTCGCAGGAAAGGGCGGAACGTGGCGCTCAGGCATGATGCGAAGCGCGGCGCGCTGCTCATGCTCGCCTCCACCGCGCTCTTCACCATGATGAGCGCCGTGGTGAAGGTGGTGGGTGAGCGAATCCCCTTCTTCGAAATCATGTTCTTCCGCAGCGTGCTCGCGCTTCCGGTGGTCTTCCTGATCGTGCTGCGGATGGGCGGCGGCAAGCCCAACCTCGCCACGCAGCGCTTCCCGCAGCATGTGATGCGCGCGATGACCGGCACCGCGGCGATGTCCTGCTCCTTTTTCGCACTCACCGTCCTGCCGCTGGCCGAGCAGACGGCTCTGACCTTCACAACACCCATCTTCGTGACGCTGCTGGCGATCCCGCTGCTGGGCGAGAAGGTGGGCATCCACCGCTTCGGCGCGGTGGGCCTCGGCTTCGTCGGCATCCTCGTCATCGCGCTGGGCAAGGGCGCCTTCATGGGGCCGATGGATCCCTGGATCATCTTCGGCATGGTCGTGGCCGTCCTGCATGGCGTCTTCTCGGCCGCCACCACGCTGCTGGTCCGCAGCCTTTCCGCCACCGAACGCTCCACCACGATCGTGCTCTGGCAATCCCTGCTGATGACGAGCTTCACGGCGCTGACGCTGCCCTTCGTCTGGGTCACGCCTTCCGGCCATGAATGGGTGCTGCTGCTGGTGATCGGCCTGGTCGGCGGCGTGGCGCAGGTGATGCTGACGGAGGCCTTCGCGAGTGCCCAGGTCTCATCGCTCGGCGCCTATTCCTACACCGGCATCCTGTGGGCGGTGCTGCTCGGCTGGATCTTCTTCGGCGAGCAGCCGGGCATCGCCACCTTCATCGGCTCGGGCTTGATCGTGGTGGCGGCCCTTTACATCATGCGGCGGGAAGCCATCCGCGCCGCCCAGAGACGAGGAACACCGTCGTGAACATCCCCTTCCTGCGCGACGACCCGCTGGTGCATGGCCAGGTCGAGGTGATCGCGCCCGGCGTGCGGCGCGTGCTGTGCAACAACCCCGGCCCCTTCACCTATCGCGGCACCAACACCTACCTCATCGGCGGGGGCAGCTCCGTTGCCGTGCTCGATCCGGGGCCGGTGGACGCGGACCATCTGGGCGCCATCCTCTCGGCGACGGCAGGCGAGCGGATCACGCACATCCTCGTCTCCCACACGCACCGGGACCATTCGCCGGGGGCCGCTGCGCTGCAAGCGGCGACGGGGGCCGCCACCTATGCCCATGGGCCGCATGCGACGCCGGGCGTGGAGAGCGGCGACCACGCCTTCCAGCCCGATCATCGCTTGCCTGAGGGCGTGCCGCTCGATGGCGGCGACTGGCGCGTGACGCCCATCTTCACGCCGGGCCATTGCGGCAACCACCTGTGCTTCGCGCTCAACGGCACCGGCATCCTCTTCAGCGCCGACCATGTGATGAGCTGGTCCACCAGCGTCGTCAGCCCGCCCGACGGCAACATGCGCGACTTCATGACGAGCCTCGCCAAGCTGCGCGCGCGCGAGGGGCAGGACACGCTCTACCTGCCCGGCCATGGCCCGAAGCTGCCCGACCCCATGCCGTTCCTCGATGGCCTGGCCGAGCATCGCCGCCGGCGGGAAGCGCGGATCATGGCGGCCCTGCGCGAGGGCGGGGCGATGGCGATTCCGGCCCTGGTGGGGCAGGTCTATGGGCCGCTCGACCCCAAGCTGGTCACGGCGGCAGGCCGCAGCCTTCTCGCGCAGCTTCTCATGCTGGAAGAGGATGGCGTGGCACGGCGTGAAGGCGAGGCCTGGCGCCTCGCCTGATCCGCGGCCCCTGGGGCAAGCCGGCCGAGCCCCAGGATTGGGTGGGGCATTTCACCCACCCACCCACGCCCGGACGGGGCAGGACCCCGGAAAAAGGCTGATTTTCAATATATTATAAGATGTGCAGGAGTTGGCACGCCACCTGCAATGACTGATGCACCGGACAATCCCGCCGGTCATCAGGAGACTTCCCATGCAGAAATCCCTCATCGCCGGCCTGCTCCTCGGCGGCACCTTCCTCCTCGGCGCCGCCCTCCCGGCCTCCGCCGGCGTGACCCGCTCGATCATCGCCATGCCCGACGTCGTCGCCGCGATGGACGATGTGCACCAGGCCCGTGAGGCGCGCGAGGCCCCGCGCCGCGAGAACCGCCGCGCCGATCGCCGCCGCGCGGATGCCGAGCAGGCCGTGGATGGCGGCATCACGCTCGTTCGCGAAGGCGGCGTCCGCCGCTCGCACGGGACGCGTGGACGGTAAGCGCAGAGGCGCCTCGCCCACTTGCTCCGTCCTGTGTTCTTCCCACCCATCTGGCCGATCCCGATCCGCGGCCTATGGGTGGGAGGAATGCTGCGGGCATTCGGCCTGGCGCTTGGCCTCGCGGTATCGCCGCTTGGCGCTGCCGACCTCTATGTGAACTTCACCCCCGAATATGCCAGCGGCCATTACGGCAATCCAACGCGCACCGTGGCCTTGAGCGCGCCGCTCGACCTCCGCCTCGCGACCGAGCGCAGCTCGATCGCGCTGCGCATCCCTTATCTGTCGGTGAATGGCCCTTCCAGCTTCGTGCCGCGCATCGGCGAGTTGGGCGAAGGCAATGATCCGCGCGGCAGCGGCACGACGCGCGGCCTGGGCAACATCCGGTTGACCGCGGCCCACACCCTCATCAAGGAGGGCGACACCATCTGGGAACCGTATTTCGGATTGGCGGTGCAGCTTCGCGCGCCCACCGCGGTGCCCCCCGGCCTGGGCGCCGCGCAGTTCGAGGCATTCCTGCGCGCAGATTTCGGCGCGAACATCTCGGAAACCCTCTCCTTCGACATCTCGGTCGGACGGCGCTTCGTGCCGTTCCCCGCGCGCGGCGGGGCGGGCGCGGATTACTGGACCCTCTTCGGCACGCTCGCGCTGGACGTGACGAGCGACTGGACCATCGGCGTCTCGGTCGATGCGCAGAACCGCGTCCCCGAGGCGAACCGCCCCGTGCTCGAAGCCGGGCTTTTCGTGGAACGCAGCGTGACCCCGGGCCTCACCATCGGCGCCTTCGCGTGGCGTGGCTTCACCACGGAGAGCGCGGACTACAGCTTCGGCCTGCGCATCTCCTACCGCATGCCGATCCGCGGCAGTAGGCTCCCGCCATGAGTTCGCCCGGCACCTCTCCCGCCCGATCCTGGCGCATGGCCAGCCCCTCCTCGCGCGGCTTCAACCTGCTGCGTTGGTTCGCGCTGCTGAGCCTGCTTTGCGTGCTGGTCTCCGGCATGGGCACGGCCTTCTTCCTCAGCCGCTTCCTGACCGAGCAGATGCTGGACCGCGATGCGGAGGTGAGCGCCGAGTTCCTGGAGAGCATCGTGCGCGCGGAGCGGACCTGGTCCTGGTTCTCGGCCCACGCCACGGAGGATCCCAACCCGGCGCTCGAGAGCTTCTTCAACCATGTGGCGCAATTGCCCGGCGTGGTCCGGGCCAATGTCTTCTCCGCCGACGGAACCGTGCTCTGGTCGAGCAACACGGCCCTGATCGGGCGCCGCTTCGACGGCAATCATGAGCTGGAGGCGGCCTTGCGCGGGCGCGTCGTGGTGGAGGCCGGGCAGCTTCCGAAGGAAGAGCATGTGGCCCTGGACGGCGCCACGCGCTTCACCGAATCCTACCTGCCGGTCTGGGACGAAACCCGCCAGAGGGTGGTCGGCGTGGTGGAAATCTACCGCCTGCCGGATGCGCTCTTCCGCTCCATCGATGCGGGCGTGCGCCTCGTGTGGATCTCGGCCGGCCTGAGTGCCGCGCTGCTCTACCTCGCCTTGTTCTGGCTGGCGGCCAAGGCGCGCCTGCTGATGGTTCGCCAGCAGCAGCGGCTGGTCGAGGCCGAGGCGCTGGGCGCGATCGGCGCCGTGGCCTCGGCCGTCGCGCATGGTATCCGCAACCCGCTCTCCTCGATCCGCTCCTCGGCTGAATTGGCCCTGCTGGAGGATCCGCAGGGCGTGCAGGCTTGCCTGCTGGACATCCAGCGCGAGGCGGATCGCGTGGAGCGCTGGGTTCGGGATCTCCTGCTCCAGGCGCGCGGCGAGGCGGTGGCGCCGTCCGCCGTGGATGTGAACCAGGTGCTGGGCGAGAGCGCGCGCACCTTCACCGCCAAGGCGGCCCAACAGGGCGTTCTGCTCCGGGTCGAGACCGGCGCGGTGCGCCCGGTGCTCGCCGATCGCGGCGGGCTCGGGCAGGCGCTGGACAACCTCATCGCCAATGCGCTGGAGGCGATGCCCGAGGGCGGCACGCTCGATCTCGGCACGGCGCTGGAGCCCGATGGCCGCCATGTGACGGTCAGCGTGAAGGACACCGGCCCGGGCCTCGCGCCATCGCTGCACGAGCGCGAGAGCCTGTTCTTCTCGACCAAGCCGCGCGGCACCGGCCTCGGCCTCGTGCTGACGCGGCGGATCATCGAGCGCCATGGCGGCACGCTCGCGCTGCAGCGCCGTGACGAAGCGGGAACCGAGGCCTTGATCCGCCTGCCTGTCGCGCTGGAGGGCTGAGCATGGGCCATGGCATTCTCCTGGTGGAGGACGAGGCGACCCTCGCGCGCAACATCCAGCGCTACCTGGAGCGTGAGGGCTTCGAGGTGCGGATCGCCGGCACCCTGCGCAATGGCGAGGCGGCCTTCGAGGAATTCCGCCCAGACCTCCTCCTGCTGGACCTCGCCCTGCCGGACGGCTCGGGCATCGAGCTTCTGGCGCGGCTGCGCGCCCGCAACCGTCAGGTGAAGGCGATCATCCTGACCGGCCACGGCAGCGTGCAGACGGCGGTGGAGGCGATGAAGGCGGGCGCCTGGGACTACCTGACCAAGCCGGTGGCCTTGGGCGAACTCAAGCTGTTGGTGGACAAGGCGTTGGGCCAGGAGCGGCTGGAGGAGACGCTGTCCTATTACCGCGGGCGGGAAGCGCGCGGCAGCGGCCTTGCGGCGATCATCGGCGAATCCCTGGCCATCGCCGAGCTGAAGGCCCGGATCGAGAACCTCTTGGCGGCAGAAGAGGCGATGGCGCCGGGAGACGCGCCGCCGCCCGTGCTCATCCGCGGTGAGACCGGCGCGGGGAAAGAACTCGTGGCCCGCGCGCTGCATTATGACGGGCGCCGCGCGGAAGGGCCCTTCATCGAGCTGAATTGCTCGGCCCTGCCGGCGCAGCTGGTCGAGGGCGAGTTGTTCGGCCATGAGCGCGGCGCCTTCACCGACGCGCGGGAGCGGCGCATCGGCCTGGTCGAGGCCGCGCATGGCGGCACGCTCTTCCTCGATGAGATCGGCGACCTCGATCATGCGGTGCAGGCCAAGCTGCTCAAGGTGCTGGAGGATCGCAGCGTGCGGCGCATCGGCGCCGTGCGCGAGCGGCAGGTGGATGTGCGTTTCGTCGCCGCCACGCATCGGCCGCTGGAAGAGCTGGTGCGCGAGGGGAAGTTCCGCGCGGATCTCTACTACCGGCTCTCCGTCGTCCCGCTGAACGTGCCGTCCCTGCGGGAGCGGCTGGGCGATGCGGAGCTGTTGGCGCAGCACTTCCTGCAATTGCATGGCCAGCGCTACGGCAAGCCAAACCTCACCCTGGATGCGGCCGCGCGCGCCGTGGTGGCGCGCCATGCCTGGCCCGGCAAAGTGCGGGAGCTGCGCAACGCGATGGAGCAAGCAACGCTTTCCGCCCTGCCGGGCCAGGCGCTGGGGCCGGCGCATGTGGCCCTGGCGCCGCTGCCGCAAGCCCAGCCGCCTGGCACGCCGCCGCCCTCCACCGCCACCCTGCCGGAGGTGGAATTGCAGACCCTGCAACGCGCGCTTGAGCGCACCGGCGGCAATGTCTCCCGCGCTGCGCGGCTGCTGGGCGTGAGCCGGGACACGATGCGCTACCGCATGGCGCGGCATGGGCTGGGCCAGCAGGGCTCCGGCGCGGGAGAGGCCGGGCAGGGCGCGCCCTAACCGCGCTCCGGCAGGCGGTTGTCGCGCCCCTGGATGCTGATCAGCTGCCGCCGCGCGCGCGCCTGCGGGGAGAGCGCCAGCCAGGCGGCGAATTCGTCGAGGATCATGCCGGTGATCTTCGCAAGCGGCTGAGCGGGCAATTCGCTCACGGCGAAGAAGCGCACCTCCTCCAACTCGCCGGAGCCGCGAATCTCGCCCTTCGCATGCTTCGCCTCGGCCACCAGGAAGCGGGCGTGGAAACGCATGGGGCGGTCGGCCGGGGTGATGGCGCGCGTCAGGTAGTGCAGGGGGGCAAGGTCCGGGTGCAGGCGGCCCGCGACCATGTCGCCGAGGACCAGGCCCGCCTCCTCCTCCAGTTCGCGCAAGGCGCAGACGGCGAGGGCCACGGCCTGGGTGGGGCGGGAGCTGATCTCCAGCATGCGGCGCGTGGTGGGGCCGAGGTCGCTGATCGGGCGGGCGCGATAATCGGCGAGGTCCACGCGGCCGCCGGGAAACACCAGCACGCCCGGCATGAAGCGCATGTTGTGATGGCGCCGGCCCATCAGGATCTCGACCCCGTGGGGGCCCTCGCGCCACAGGATCAGGCTGGCGGCATCCTTGGGGCGGACGGCGCGCTGGGGCTTGCGGCCGCCGGCATCGGCGCCGCCGGGGTTGTCATCCGCGTGTCTAGTCAAGCGCGAAGCCGCGCGAGCGCAGCCAGGCGCGGAAGCCGGCGCGTTCGGGAACGGAGAGCTGGCGGGCCACATTCTCGGTCCATGTGCAGCCCTCGGGTGCCGGGCCGTGGATCTCGGGGTAGCGCGGCTTGGCGCGCTCGCGCCGCGCGTCATAGGCGCTGAGCGCCTGGGCTTCGCCGTCGCTCGAATAGTGGTCGCGATGGATCACCACGTTGGGCGGCAGGCGCGCGCTCGGCTCGTTGCGGGCCGAGGGCCAGCCCAGCGAGAGGCCGGCGATGGGGAACACGCCCTTGGGCAGGGAGAGCAGCGGCGCCACTTTCTCCATGTGGTTCCGCACATAGGAGATGGGGCAGGTGCCGAGCCCCGCCGCATCGGCGGCCGCGATGCACATCCCCATGGCGAGCGCGGCATCCACCGTCGCGTTCAGCAGCGTGTCGAGATTGTCGTTCGCATGCTCGCGGCCCGCACGCTCGCAGATGTCGCGGTTGCGGCGGATGTCGGCGCAGAAGATCAGCAGGTTCGGCGCGTCCTTGATCCAGGGCATGGTGCCGATCCAATCGGCGATGGCGGCGATGCGCTTCGCATCCTCCAGCACCACGATGGAGTATTGCTGCATGTCGCTCTTGCTCGGCGCCGATTGCGCGGCGGCGAGCACGGTGTTCAGCAGCGGCTCCGGGATCGCATCCGGCTTGAAGCGGCGGGTGACGCGGCGGTCCAGCAGGGCGGCCAGCGCCTCCGGGATGTCCTCCGGCGCGGCGAAGGGCAGGTGGCCGTAGCGGGCCTGGATCAGGGGAGAGGGATCTGTCATGCGCGCACCACCCAGGCATCGGCCACGGTCAGGCCTTCTTGGTGAATCATCAGCGGGTTGATTTCCGCCTCTCGGATCTCGGGCAGGGCAGCGAGGCGGGAGACGGCGACGATGGCGTGCACCAGCCCCTCCACATCGCCGCGCGGCAGGCCGCGCCAACCCTCGATGACGCGCAACGCGCGGACTTCGGCGATCATCTCGCGCGCCTCGGCGGCGTGCAGGGGGGCGAGACGGAGCGCCACGTCGCGGTGCAGCTCCGCCAGCACGCCGCCGGCGCCGAGGAGGACGACGGGGCCGACCTCCGGGTCGCGCCGGAAGCCGAGGATGACCTCGGCCAGGCCCTTGGCCATGGGCTGGATCAGGAAGCCGTTCATGCGTGCCTCGGGCGCGGCCTTGGAGACACCCGCCTGCATGGCTTCGGCCGCCGCGCGCAGCGCCGCCGCATCGGGGATGTTCAGGGCCACACCGCCGATTTCGGTCTTATGGGCGATATCCGGCGAGAGGATTTTCAACGCCACAGGGAAGCGGTGTGCCGCCTCCAGGTCTCGCGAATAGACGGAGCCGAGGCCGAGGGCCGCGAAGAGATCGCGCGCATCCGCCTCATCCGGCGCGTCCGGGAGGGTGACATCGGGCAGCGCCACATGCGGCGTGGCGAGCGGTGCGCGCCAATCGAGCAGGGCGCGCACCGCATCGGCGAGGCTCTCGGGCGTCCGGAAGGCGGGGATGCCGGCCTCGGCCAGCAGCTTCAGCGAGGCATCGGCCTGCGGGACGAGGAAAGCTGCCAGCGGTCGGACATGAGGCGCCGCGGCCAAGATGCCGGCGACGGCGTCGGCCGGCCGGAACTGCGCGGAGGAGCCGATGACGGGGATGATGGCATCCGTATCCTCGGCCGCATCCAGCGCACGGATCGCGGCCTCGATGCGGTCCGGCTTGGTGCCGGCCAGCGTCATGTCGAGCAGCCGGCCGTGGTCTTGCATGTTCACCGCGTGCAGCGCGGCGCTGGCCTTGGCGTCGGGCACGCGGGCTTCGATGCCGGCGACGCCCAGCGCATCCACGACCATCGCGCCGCCGCCACCCGTCGTGGTCAGCACCGAGACGGCGCGGTGGGCGCGTGCCTGCGGCTTGCGGCCGAGGGCGAGGGCCGGGAGTTCCAGAAAGCTCTCCAACATGGTCGCGCGCAGGATGCCATGGGCGCGGAAGAAGGCCTCCGCCGCCGCATCCGATCCCGCCAGTGCGCCGGTGTGGCTGGTGGCGAGTTCCGCCCCATAGGGCGAGCGTCCGAGCTTGTAGGCAATGATCGGCTTGCCCGCCTGGTGCGCCTTCCAGGCCGCATGCGCGTAATGCTGCGGCTGGCGGATGGCCTCCAGAAACAGCATGACCGCATCCACGCCGGGGTCATCCACCAGCATGGCGGCGATTTCGCCGGCGCTGAGATCGGCCTCGTTGCCCGTGGCGATGAGATGGCTGAAGCCGATGCCGCGGGCCGCGCCGCGCGACATGATGGCGCCGAGCATGGAGCCGGACTGGCTGACCAGCGCGATGCGGCCGGCGGGGAGGGTTTCGGCTTCCAGCGCCGCATTCACGCTGGCGGCGATGCGCGCGGGGATGTTGATGAGCCCCATGGAATTGGGGCCGAGCAGGCGCAGGCCGGCGGCGCGCGCGGCCTCCACGCAGCGTTGCTGGCGCGCCAGGCCCTCGGGCCCAGCTTCGGCGAAGCCATCGGCCAGGATGCAGGCCACCTTGGCGCCCTTGGCGGCGACCGCGGCGAGCTGGCCTTCGACATGCTCGGTGTTGAGGAGGATATAGGCGAAGTCGATCTCCCCGGGGATGTCCTCGACCGCGGCATAGGCGCGTTCGCCGAGCACTTCCGGCGCGCGCGGATTCACCGGATGCAGGGCGCCGGTGTAGCCGTGCTTGCGGAGGTAGATCTGCGCGCGTGCAGTGAGGCGCGAGGGGTCGCCGGAGGCGCCGACCAGGGCGATGCTGCTGGGTGCAAGGAGGGCCTTCACAGAAAGCGACCGATCCTGAAGGAATTGGGTCTGGTGCCCGAGGCCCAAGCCGCCGGAGGCCCATGTTTCTTCATGCGCGTGGCGGCCTCTGCGAGAAGCTCTGCCCAAACACGCCCTCGGCAATCCGGTTCTTCATCACCTCGAGGCTGCCGCCCGCGATCATCCAGCCGCGCGTGCGGCGGACGCAGTATTCGATCAGCAGGTCCTTCGAGTAGCCGGTGCCGCCCATCACCTGCATGGACTCATTCGAGGCCATCCAGCCCGCCTGGTTGCAGGCGTATTTCGCGATGGCGACCTCCTGCCCATCCGGCAGCCCGCGCCCGGCGTTGATCGCGGCGCGGTAGAGCAGCAGCCGCGCCCCATCGAGGGCCACGCGCATCTCCGCGAACTTCCACTGCAGCCCCTGGAACTCCATGAGCTTTCGGCCGAACTGCGCGCGCTGCATCGCGTGCTCGCGCGCCGCCGAGAAACAGTATTCGCCGAGCGCCAGGGCGCGCGTCGTGTTGCCCACGCGCTCCACATTGAAGCCGCCGATTTGCTTCTTGAAGCCGCCGGGGCCGAGCAGCACCATCTCCGGCGGGATATAGACATTGTCGAAATAGAGGGCGCACCACTCCTCGTCATTCATGTAGAGGCTGGGCTGGCCGAG
>JAESGX010000648.1_pt1 | contig 11040 bp, 9 predicted proteins | sample 9269801 | NCBI WGS metagenome assembly JAESGX01 (sample SAMN16773122, study PRJNA677054) | algae metagenome | isolation source: Pleurocapsa minor GSE-CHR-MK-17-07R and co-occurring heterotrophs from wet... | place: USA: Lower Calf Creek Falls, Grand Staircase Escalante National Monument, UT ... | reverse complement strand
TCGCCATAGCCCAGTCGATGTCGGTCGTTGCGAGACAGAAGCCACAGCATCCCATACTGCATGACCTGCATCGTGGCGCTGAGCGGCGTGTCGCTGTCGATCTTCAGCTCAACGAATTCGAAGCCGTTGGCCCGCTGATGAACCAGATCGATGGCCCAACGCTTATAGGCGCTGCTCCCCGCCACCCCGGAGATCAGCGGAACCTGGTTTGACCAGTCGGTCCGTCCTGCCGCGATGCAACTGCAAATAAATGCGCGCTCAAGCGTGACCTCAGGGCTCTTGTTGGCCTGTCCGATCTGCTTCTTGGGCTTGAACCACCGGAAATTCTGCGCCGATGGCTTTCGAACCAAGCGAGCAGTGACTTTGCTCCAATTCGCGCTCAGCCGTTCGAAAATATCGGCGACTAACCGCTCTCCATCTATATCTCGATTCCTGTCTTTCGCTAATTGCAACGCCGCGGATCGAGTTCGGTAGTTCGCGACATCAAGCGCGTGATTGATGATTTCGTTGAGGCCTTCGAACAGGCCCGATTCGGCAGTTTCTTGAACACTCATGTCTTTCCCCAACCGTAATCCCGATTGGGTGACGAATCCGTAGCAAGCTACGTAAATCAAGTAAAAAGACAGTCTATGATCGGTTCATAAGGAGCGTTTCCCGGAGAAAACTCCGGAAATGGACCTGAAACGCCGCATCGCCATCAAACTAAAGGTCGCCCGCAAACAGCGCGGCCTTAACCAGGATGAGCTAGCCGAGTTGATCGGCCGGTCCGTCGATGCGGTCTCAAACATCGAGAGGGCAAAAAGCTTGCCCAGTCTCGACACTCTTGATGCCATCGCAGCCAAGCTGGAAATCCCGATTGCCGAGTTTTTCGAAGCTGCGCGGGGCAGGGGCAAGCAGGCCGATAAGCGGTTAGTTCTGCTTGCTCAACTCAGTGAGATTGGGCGAAGTTTATCAGATCGGGACCTTGAGATTGCCGTCCAGCAATTGAAAGCTCTCAGCGGCAAGTAAGCCACGCGCTGCTCGAGAAAAACCGTAATGGCGCTTATGTGTTAAGGATTTTCAGTGATTTCGATGGAGGCAGAGGAGCTGTCATCCAACAGGGCTGCACGAAGAGTCCAAGCGAAGGATCAAAACCCAGACCGCGCTGCCGTCGGCAGAAACCGCCGCCATGATGTTTTGGGCATTGCTCGTTTCTGGTCAGATCAACATGCGTAAGGTTGATGGCTGGCAGACGCTCGCTGAAAACTTTATCGGACAGCCAATTGACCTTGCCGCCTGAAACGATAGGCTCATGTTGCTGGAAACCGCGCCACCAAATTCCAACCGCATTCCGGACGGCACCATCCAACATTCTCCGCAGTAAACGAGATTGTTCCGACGCATTGAGAGATAAAGCGCAGTGATGTTCGACAGAGAGGGCGTCAGCCATCAGTTCAGGGCGGAGGTCAGCCCTCGAGTGCTGACACTCGCGTTGTTCGATATCGTCCGGGAGGTATCCTGAACTTCGCCCTAAACGTCTTGGAAAAATGCGAAAGGTCGTTGAAGCCAATCCTATAGGCGATCTGGGTGACGGAAAATTGTGCCTGACGCGGATCGGACAATGCCCGTTGCGCCTCGTCGAGCCTCAGATCCAGCACGGCGCGACCGAAGGAGGTCTCGGCAGCTTCAAACCGATTGTGAACGGTCCTGACTGACACATTCAGATACTTGGCCAAAGTCTGCGGCGACAGATCCGGGTCGCTCAGGTGACGCTTGATGAAAGCGTTCATCCTTTCGATGTCGGGGAGCCGCTCTCGTACGGCATTTTGATCGGAAACATTGTGCGCGGTGAGAAGCGCCACGAGATTGCAAAGGTTGTCAGCGAGCAGTTCGGCCTCTCCGATCGATTGACAGGCTGGGCCTGCCAATCGCTCGATCGTCATGCGCAGCATCGGATGAAGCTCTGGGTCGTGCCTCATGCGAGCGATGGGATGGTCACGCAACCACGGCGCGCGGTGATCCAGCATGGCCGACGGGATCACAGCCACCGCGCGATCGACCGTTTGCGGGAACAAAACGCTGAACGGACGCGCTCCGTCGACGATGCCGATGTCGCCGGCCTTCAATTCACAGGACTGGTTCGCCTGCTGCATGCGGCCGATCCCGCTTCGTTGCAGGCTGATGAGAAAATGGGCGTTGTTTGACCGGCCGATATGCGAAGGCTGCCGCACAATGCGGTGCGGGCTGGACCTGAAGGTGGCGAACCGCAATCCGCTAAAATCCGCGCAGGCGATATTGCCGGAAAAATCTTCGTCCGCGGCCGCTTCTGTGGCAACGTTCATCACCGCCTCGCAGACCGCCTCACGCCAATAGGCGAATTGCTGGCGGGCCGGGACGTCGGTCGTGGACCAGTGTTTGCTCATGCCGTGCGCGCTCAACCATGTTCACTTGCGCGGAAAACCAAGATCGCAGGCGTTGAGTATGCTGCCATCGTCCGGTTCAGTCCAGACCGGAGACAGACAGGTTGCAGACGTCGTTCACGCAGGCGCAATTGGCGCGGTCGGAGATTGCTGAGGCCGACGGCATCCTGCGGACCTGCGTGCATTACGGCTTCTGCACCGCCACGTGCCCAACCTATGTGCTGTTCCGCGACGAAAACGATTCGCCGCGCGGCCGCATTGACCTGATCCGGGCCATGCTGGAAAAGGGCGGAACGCCCGACAGGAAAACGGTTCACCATCTCGACCGGTGCCTGTCTTGCCTGTCCTGCGTCACCACCTGCGCGGTTAAGGTCGATTACACGCACCTGATCGACATCGCGCGCAATTACATCGAGAAAAATTATCGAAGGCCGGTCGGCGAGCGGATGCTGCGGACGATGCTTGCGAATACGTTGCCTTATCCGCGCAGATTCGCGGTCGCGATGCGGCTGGCGCGGCTCGCACGACCGCTGTCCGGCCTGCTGCCGAAACGGCTTGGCAATCTTCTGCAACTGGCTGAGCGCGATGCCCGCACCGCGATCCTGGCGCCGCAGACATTTCCGGCCGAGGGCGCACGCAGGATGCGCGTGCTTTTGCTTTCGGGATGCGCCCAGCAGGCGCTGGATTCGGAGATCAATGCCGCGACCATTCGCGTGCTGACGCGGCATGGTTGCGAGGTGGTGATCGCGCAAGGCGCGGGCTGTTGCGGGGCGCTGCCCTTGCATATGGGACGCGAGGCGGAGGGACGGGCGCTGGCGCGAAAGACAGCTTCTGCCTGGTCAAAGGTCCCCGATATCGATGCGGTCGTGGTCAATGCATCCGGCTGCGGCACGACCGTCAAGGATTACGGCCATCTGCTGGGCGACGACGGCAAGCATATTGGCCCGATGACGCGAGACATCAGCGAAATTCTGGTCAGCCTCGATCTCAAGGTCACAAACGATCAATATTATCGCGTGGCCTATCACGATGCCTGCTCGCTTCAGCACGGGCAGCGCGTGACGGCGCCGCCACGCACGCTCCTTGAGCAGTGCGGCTTCGAAGTATCAGACCTGCCCGAGCGTCATTTCTGCTGCGGTTCGGCCGGAACCTACAATCTCCTTCAGCCTGACATCGCCCGGACGCTCGGCCAGCGCAAGGCCGGACATGCCGAGGGCCTCAATCCCGATTTCATCGCCGCCGGCAATCTGGGCTGCATGGTCCAGATCGGCCGCTACACGCCGCTGCCGGTGATGCACACGGTCTCGATGATCGACTGGGCAACCGGCGGGCCGCTCCCCGCAGCATTGCGCGGCCGCGATCTGCGTGTGCCGGGGCCGAAAAACATCGAGGTCGCGTCAGTCGCGCCGTCTTGCGAATCCGGATTCTGGTGACGAACAAGGGGATGCCTATGACTGCAACCGACACATTCTTTGCCGAGGTCGAGACGCAGCTTGGTGCGGGCAGCGTGAACCGGTCGGAGGAGACCATCCGCCGCTATGGCGAAAACACGATGGCGGGCGGCGACAAGCGGCCTGCCGGCGTGGTCTATCCGTCTTCGACCGAGCAGGTCCAGATTTTGGTGCGTCTGGCCAACAGGCACAAGGTGCCGCTCTATCCGGTCTCCACCGGTCAGAACATCGGGCTCGGTTCTCGTTCTGCGCCGCGCGAGGGGCAGATTGTTGTCGATCTTGGCTTCAAGATGAACCGCATTCTCGAGATCGACGAGAAACTAGCCTTTGCGGTGGTTGAGCCCGGCGTCTCCTACCAGAACCTTTATGACGAGCTGGTCCGGCGCGGCAACAAGCTGATGCTCGACGTGACCTCGGGACCGCCGCAGGGCGGAATGATCGGCAACGCGCTGGACAAGGGCGCGGGCTATACGCCCTATTTTGATCATTTCGGATTCGCTTGCGGTCTTGAGATCGTGCTCGGCAATGGTGAACTTCTGCGCACCGGCGACGGTGCGCTCAATTCCGAGACGCTCGCCAACTGGCACACCTCGAAATATTCATTCGGTCCGATCCTCGACGGCATCTTCGCGCAATCGAATTACGGCATCGTGACCCGCATGGGAATCTGGCTGCTGCCGAAACCGCCGGCCGTGCGCTCCTTTCATTTCGCATTCCCCGACGACGCCGATCTGGAGCAGGTGATCGACCTGTGCCGGCCGATGAAATTGTCGAACTTCGTGCCGACCCTGTTTCGCGTGGCGAACGATCTTTATCTGTGCGGTTCGGAAGGCGAGAGCTCCGAATATGTGGCATCCAAAGGCAAGACATCGATCAGCGATGAGGGGCGAAAGGCGCTGCGCGACAAGCATGGGCTTGGCGCATGGAACGTCTCTGGCGCCTTTTACGGGCCGAGCATGGCCGCGCTCGATCCGATGATCCAGCGCGTGGTCGATCATTTCGGACAGAGCGGCAAGGCGAAATACGTCCCGCACGAGGAGGCAACATCGATTGGTCCGCTGCAGGTCGCGGTCAATGCCTTTTCGGGTATTCCCTCGCTCGGAGAACTCGGATTGCTCAAATGGAGGCCGGGCGGCGGCAATCTCTGGTTCCTGCCGGGCACCCCGATGGATGGCAAGATCGCAAACGAGTTCCAGAGCATCTGCCGCGCGATCTACGAAGAGTACGGCATGGACTACATGGTGATGAATGTATGCGGTCCTCGCTTTGCGCGCGGTCTGCATGTCATGACGTTCAACCGTGAGGATGCAGATGAGCGGGCCCGTGCGGATGCCTGCTATCGGAAAATGTCGGAAGCGGTCGGCAAACGCGGGGTTTTTGTCGGGCGCGCACCGGTCGATTATCACGACTTCCATATGCAGCAGGCCATGCCCTCCTATCGCGATGCGTGTGCCGGGATCAAACAGGCGCTGGATCCGATGAACGTGATTGCGCCGGGGCGATATGGTATCGGGTGAAATGCAGACCGGCGTCATACGGAATTCGGCGCATGCGCGGATACGAGCGCATTGAGGCACTCAATGCATGACACTCGATGGACGACGGGGATTGCCTGCTTCTGGCAATCCCCGCTGAAGCGACAGACAGGATGACGACAGACATTCCGCAACTATATTTCGACGACTTCGACATCGGAATGACATTCGAGTTCGGGGATTCCCAATTATCTGCGGACGAGATAATCGCATTCGGTAAAGCCTACGATCCGCAGCCCTATCATGTCAGCCGCGATCCTGGGCCAGGCTTTGCGATGGACGAGTTGATCGCCAGCGGATGGCAGACATGTGCTGTCATGATGCGCATGCTGGTCGACAATTTCATTCCCGCAACGACGGTGCTTCCGGCGGGCGGCGTCGACAATATTCGATGGCTCAGACCTGTGCGTCCCAACGACCGTTTGCGAATGAAGCTTACGATCGACGATCTCAGGCCTTCGCGCAGCAAGCCGGATCGGGGAACCGTCAAACTGAAGACCGAGACCTACAACCAGAATGCCGAACTGGTGATGACCGCCGTCATTGCGGTTTTGTTCCGGCGCCGCAACCTGACTGACGGCCTATAGCGGATAAAGACGAGAATTCTTCGGCAACACGACGTTTCTGTTCTCCATCATCCGCAGGAGCACCTTCCGCATCTGGTTGCTCTCGCTCGCGCTGATGCCTTTCATTGCTGCGGTGTTTTCCTGGAGCGCAATGGCGCGCATCTTCGCATAGACTTGGCGTCCGCGTGCGGTCAGGGCGATTTCGGTGACCCGCAGGTCGCTGCGGTTTCCGTTTCGCTTCAGCAGGTCCATAAGCTCAAGCGCCGCGACGTTTCGGCTGACGCTGGGCTGCGGCAATACCGTCAGCTCCGTGAGCTCCTTGAGACTCACGCAGTCGAACGCGGCAAGAGCGGCAAGAATCCGCCAGTTCTGGAATGTATATCCATGCTCCGCCAGCTTCTCGGATAGGTTCTGATTCATCCGGGCGGCCACCCGATTCATCAGGTAGGGCAGAAAGTCATCGAGTTTGGATTGCTTGGTCATGTCGGTCCGAGTGTCGATGGAAGCCAGGTGGCGATAGGCGGAAAAAGCAAGATGAGCAGCAGGACCAGGAGGCCGAACAGCACATAGGGCAGCGCCGCGACATAGATCTGGTTCATGGTGATCGAGGGCGGCGCCACGCCTTTCATGGTGAAGAGCAGCAGCCCGAATGGCGGCGTCAGCAGGCCGAGCTGCATGCAGATCAGGAAGATGATGCCGAACCAGATTGGGTCAATGCTGAGCGTGAGCACGAGCGGTATGAAGAACGGCAGCGTGATCAGCATCATTGACACCTGATCGACAAAGCAGCCGAGCGCGAGCAGGATCAGGATCATCCCGATCAGCACGGTCATTGAGGACAGGCCCTGTCCGGTGATCAGTCCGATGATGCCGTTGACCACACCGGAAAAGCTCAGGACCTGAGAGAAGGTGGTGGCGCCGACTATGATGAACAGGATGATGCCGGAAATCGCGACCGTGCCGAGCAGCGACTGCATCAGATTGCGGAATGTCAGCCCGCGATAGCAGATCGCAGCGACGATGGTGCCGGCGGCGCCCAGCGCTGCGGCTTCGGTCGGTGTCGCCCAGCCCGCCGACATCGCGCCGACCACAAGCCCGAAGATCGAGAGCAGCGGCAGAACATAAAGCAGAAATGGGCCCCAACGGTCCCAGAACGCTGGCTTGGCTTCAAGCGTTTCGGCCGGCGCGAGCGAGGGGTTTATGATGCTGCAGACGATAATATAGCCGATAAACAGGCCGCTCAGCATCAGTCCGGGAACAATGCCGCCGATCAGCAGGCCGGAAATCGAGATGCCCGCGAGACTCCCGAGCAGCACCGTCAGCGCGGAGGGCGGGATCAGCATGTCGACGCCGCCGATCCCCATGATCGGGCCGAGCGCCATCTTTGGATGATAACCGCGCGCCAGCATGGTCGGAAGCATCAGCGAGCCCAGCAGCGCCGTGGTAGCGATGGTCGATCCTGAGATCGCTGAAAACACAGTGCCGGCGACGATCGCAATCACGGAGAGGCGGCCGGGCACGCGGCGGATCAGCACCGCGAAGGCATCGATCGCCTTCATGGCGACGCCGGAATGGAACAGCACCTCGCCCATCAGGACGAAGAACGGGATCGGCGTGAGTGCGAACGCGGTGACCGATTGCACGGCGTTTCGGTTGAACTGGATCAGCCCGTTCTCGCCACCGAGAAACAGCGCCGCGCCGACAATGTTGATTCCAAGGAATGCGAATGCGACCGGCAGGCCGAACGACATGATCAGGATCAGGCCGCCGAACAGAATGATGGTTGCCTCGATCCACGGCATCGTCATCAAGCGACCGAAGTCGCCTCCTCACGCTTTTCGCGGCTCATAATGAGTCTGTGAAACCGGAAAACGAATTCGATCGTGAGCAGGACGAAACAGACAGGCAACGGCGCCAGCAGCCACCATTCCGGAAATACGAGATTTTTGATGGTGATCGAACCGTTGTTCCAGGCGTCGTAGGTCATCAACGTGGCGTAACGAACCATCGCAAGGCATATGAAAAAACCTGCGATGTCGCCGATGGCTTCCATGATCAAGGCGACGCGCTTCGGGACCGCCGTCAGGACGAGATCGAGCCGCACATGCTGCCCACGCCGCAGCAGCCACGGCGCCGTAAGCACGGTGATCAGATAGAGCGCGTATTCGGAGACTTCGTTCGCCCAGACGAAGCCTTTGCTGACGGTGTTGCGCAGGACGATATCGCCAGTGACGATAAGGACCATAGCGAGCAGGGTTAGCGCCGCGATCACCGCGAGGCAGTCGAGCAGCTTGCCATAGCGTTCGGAGAAGCGTGTCACACTCTATTCACTCCATCGAGGCCGTCATGCCGCGCTCGTCGCGAGCATCCGGATCCCTCTTCGGAAAAGATGTAGATGGCCGGGACAAGCCCGGCCATGCCGATGTTAGGTAAACTAATTCCCCGCGAGCTCGCGGAGCTTCTTGCCGCTCTCCGGCGACTTGGCGATCACCGATTGCCAGCCAACCTCGTTGGCTCGCTTAACGAATTTCTCAGACTCGGCTGGCCCGAAGTCGATAGATTCCATTCCCGATTTAATGTGTCTTTCGCGCTCGGCTACGATGGATGCGGCATTTTCACTATCGAGACTCTCGAGCCAAATCGCTGCATCGTTTAAGACTTTGCGTTGAGCGTCTGTGAGCGAATTCCAAGTATCGAGATTTACTAGTACGCTGACTTCGACGCTGTAGAAGGCCGGTTCGAGGCGATACTTGGTCACCTTGTCCCAGCCGAGATCGAAAATCCCGATGGCCGGCCAGCCATATCCATCGACGACCCCGCGCTCGAGTGCTGTATAGACTTCGCCTGGGGGTGTCGTGATGGGCGTTCCGTTGAGCGCCTGCACGATGTCCCGGTAGACGGGTGTTACGCGGATCTTCAGGCCGGTAAAGTCCAATTTGTCGATTTTCTTGTTCAGGAAGATATGGAACGGAATATTGTGGAACTGGCGTGTCAGATAAAATGAATTCAGCTTCTGATTATGCAGCTGGTTCAGATAGTCCCACGTCCCGTTCTTGCGCTGCTCACTCATCGGCTTTGAAATCAACTTGATGGCGTCAGCCTCAGGCATGAGATTGGTGTAAAAGGCGCCAGGGACATTCGCCATATCCACCACTCTCGAGCGGACGGAATTGCCGACCTCGAAGGGCGGCATCGCGCGCGGGCCGCCGATATAATTGATCTGGATGACGCCCTTGCCATCCTTGTTCACCTTTTCGATGAAGCGTTCAAAGTTCTTGGAAAACTGCGTGCCCTCGGCGAAGGCCGTAACGGCCCGGAGCGTGACCTCTTGTGCCAATGCGCTTGAATGGGTTGCGACGACAAGGGTTGAGGACAGGAAGCCTAGAAGTATCCTTCTCATCTCTTTTACTCCCGCGTGGTGAGACCGAAAGTATGGAAAAATGCCGCTAGTCAAGGCGAACAAGAATAGTATATTCGCGCGAATTTAATTTGCAAACGGATATGGCTCGTTCTTACCAGAACCAGGGGGTGGACCGATGGCTGAAAGATCCTTCAAGAAAGAGGTTGAGACGCTGCGGCTGGGCGACGGCGAGGAATTCAGAGGCGAGGCGATCTTAGCAGTCACCAAGGCGCTCTTGCAGTGCGGCGTATCCTACGTGTCCGGCTATCAGGGCGCGCCGGTCTCGCATCTGATTGATGTGCTCAATGATGCACAGGAGCTGCTGAGCGAACTGGGTGTTCGGTTTGAATCCGCCGCGAACGAAGCCGCCGCTGCCGCCTCTCTGGCGGCGTCGGTCAATTATCCGTTGCGGGGCGCATGCACATTCAAGGCGACCGTGGGCACGAATGTTGCGTCCGACGCCATTGCAAATCTGGCATCCGGGGGCGTGAAGGGCGGGGCGCTGATCATCGTGGGCGAGGATTACGGTGAGGGCTCCTCCATCATTCAGGAGCGAAGCCATGCCTATGCGATGAAATCGCAGGTGTGGTTGCTGGACCCGCGGCCCAATGTAGCGTCCATCGTGAAATGTGTGGAGAGCGGTTTCGCGCTATCGGAGGCCAGCAACACCCCGGTCATGCTCGAATTGCGGATACGGGCTTGCCATGTCTATGGCAGTTTCATCGCCAAGGATAACATCAAGCCTGATTTCTCCAGCCTCGATGCACTGGAGAATCCCAGTCGAGATCTCGCGCGCATTGCCTTGCCGCCGACGACGTATACGCACGAAAAAGAGAAGATCGAGCAGCGCTGGCCGGCTGCGGTCAAGTTCGTTGTCGACAACGGGATCAACGAGTTCTTCGACGGCGAGATCTCCGATGTCGGCATTGTCATGCAGGGCGGCATGTACAACAACACGCTGCGTGCGATGGAGATTCTCGGGCTGGCCGACATCTACGGCAACAGCAGAATTCCGATCTACGTGCTCAATTGCACGTACCCGTTGATCGACGAAGAGATGATCCGCTTCTGCTCCGGAAAGAAAGCGGTGATGCTGATCGAGGAGGGCCAGCCGGAATTTATCGAGCAGGCCATGAATACCATCCTGCGGCGCGCCGATATCCAGACGCGTATAGAGGGCAAATCCGTACTGCCGATGGCTGGTGAGTACACGGGTGGCGTGCTGAAGGCCGGCATCCAGAAGTTCTGTACCTTGCACTGTCCTGACCTTCTTGCGCCCGACGAGCCGACGCAGACCAACAAGAGCCTTCCGGCGGCGCTGGAAACGCTCGGCACCAATGTTCAGGCGCGGCCGCCGTCGTTCTGCACCGGCTGCCCGGAGCGGCCGATCTTCTCGGCGATGAAGCTCGTGCAGCATGAACTCGGACCGCAGCATGTGAGCAGCGACGTCGGGTGTCACCTGTTTTCAATTCTGCCGCCGTTCAGTATCGGCAATACGATGACCGGGTACGGATTGGGTGGCGCGGCAGCCGGCGGGTTGTCGGGTGCACCTGGCAGGAGACCTATTGCGATATTTGGTGACGGCGGCTTCTGGCACAATGGCCTTGTCTCCAGCGTCGGCCATCAGGTCTTCAACAAGACCGATGGCGTGATGCTGATCGTGGACAACGGCTATGCCGCAGCGACCGG
>JAESGX010000647.1_pt1 | contig 11041 bp, 9 predicted proteins | sample 9269801 | NCBI WGS metagenome assembly JAESGX01 (sample SAMN16773122, study PRJNA677054) | algae metagenome | isolation source: Pleurocapsa minor GSE-CHR-MK-17-07R and co-occurring heterotrophs from wet... | place: USA: Lower Calf Creek Falls, Grand Staircase Escalante National Monument, UT ... | reverse complement strand
ATGACGTCGCTCGCGATGAGGCGGTCGATGAGGGTCGGCCCCGTGATCAGCCGCACGAGCACGATGAGCACGGCGGCGGCCGCGATACCGCCCGCGACGAGGTAGGCGATCGTCATGAGCGCACCGCCTCCCATTCGGCCCGCGAACCCCACGCGCGCAGCAGGTCGCGCTCGAGGCCGAGCACGTGGTGGCGCGCCCTCTCGACCTCGGCCTCGGTGCGCACCGAGAGCGTGTGCACGTAGAGCACGGTGCTCGCACGATCGACCTCGACGACGACCGACCCCGGCACGAGCGAGACGGCGAGCGCCGTGCCCGTGAGGATGAAGTCGGAGCGCGTCGTGAGGTCGACCTTGATGAGCGCGCTGCGGTGCCGCGACCGCGGGCCGATGGCGAGCAGTGCGACCTGAAACGAGGCCACCGCCATCTCGACGAGCACCCGCCCGACGAAGACGGCGAACCAGAACGGGTTGAACCGGCCCGAGAGCTCGACAGCCGGCAGGTAGAACGCGCGCGTGACGACGAGGGCCACGACGACGCCCGTCAGGATCGTGAGGGGCGTGGTCGAGCCCCACAGCAGCATCCACAGCACGACGAGCGCCGCGAGCAGCGGCAGCTGCTGCCGCACCGTGACGCGGGCGCGGGAGGCCGGGGTGGTCGACGTGGTCATCGCTCCCCCTCGTCGGTCGTGGCCGCGGGCAGCACGAGCTCGATGTAGACGGCCGAGCCGTCGAGGTTCTGCGCCGCACGGTCGGCGACGGCGTAGAGCGGCCCCGCGAAGAGGGTCAGCCCGAGGCCCACGATGACCATGCCCGCCGTGCTGAGGGTCATGAGGCGGGGGGTCGCGCGCGTCTCTGACGGCGCTCCCCCGCCATCGGGGGCCTCTTCGACCGCCCGCAGCAGGCGCGTCTCGTCGCCCTGCACATCGCCCGCGGGACGCCAGAAGGCGAGGTTCCACACGCGCACGAGCGCGTAGAGGGTCAGCAACGAGACGAGGGCCCCGGCGCCGATGAGCACGTAGGCGAGGGCATCACCCTGGGCGGCCGTCGCCTGGAAGAGGCCGAGCTTGCCGATGAAGCCCGAGAACGGCGGGATGCCGCCGAGGTTGAGCGCCGGAATGAAGAACAGCACGGCGACGAGGGGCGCGCTCGCGAGCAGTCCGCCGATGCGCGTGATCGACGTGCTGCCGGCCTCGCGCTCGACGAGCCCCGCGGCGAGGAAGAGGGTCGTCTGCACGACGATGTGATGCACGATGTAGTAGATCGCCGCGGCGGTGCCCGCGACCGTGCCGAGGGCGACGCCGAGGATCATGTACCCGATGTGGCTCACGAGCGTGAACGACAGGATGCGCTTGATGTCGGCCTGCGCGACGGCGCCGAGCGCGCCGACCACCATGGTCAGCAGCGCGAGCACCATGAGGGCCGGATTGAGCTCGGGGCTCGGGAAGATGACCGTCTCGACCCGGATGATCGCGTAGACGCCGATCTTCGTCAGCAGGCCGGCGAACGCCGCGGTGACGGGCGCCGGCGCCGAGGGGTAGCTGTCGGGCAGCCAGAACGAGAGCGGGAACACGGCGGCCTTGATGCCGAAGGCCACGAGGAGCATGACGTGCAGCAGGATCTGCACGTCGACCGGGAGCTCCTGCACGCGCTCGGCGACCTGCGCCAGATTGACGGTGCCGAGCGCGCCGTAGACCATGCCGATCGAGGCGAGGAACAGGATCGACGACAGCAGGCTCACGATGACGTACGTGACGCCGGCCCGGATGCGCGACTGCGTGCCGCCGAGCGTGATGAGCACGTAGCTCGCGACGAGCAGGATCTCGAAGCCAACGTAGAGGTTGAAGAGGTCGCCCGCGACGAAGGCTACCATGACCCCGGTCGTCAGGATGAGGTAGGTCGGGTAGTAGATCGAGACGGGCGTCTCGTCGTCGCCGTCGGCGAGACCCTGCCCGATCGAGAAGATCAGCACGGCGAGCAGCACGAGCGACGACACCACGAGCATGAGCGCCGACAGGCGGTCGACGACGAGCACGATGCCGAACGGCGCGGGCCAGTCTCCCGCCTCGACGACGACCGCGCCCCCCGCATCGACGCCGATGTGCAGCGCGACGCTGAGGCCGAGCACGGCGACGAGTGCGAGCGCCGCGACGATGCGCTGCGGCCGCGCGCGACGGCCGAGCACGAGCGTGAGCGCGGCCGCGAGCAGCGGCACGAGCACCACGAGGGGCACGAGGGCGGCCATCATCGGCTGACCTCCACGGGGAAGTCGGTGTCGCCCTCGTCGGGGGAGACCTCCTCCATCGGCATCGTGAGCGCACCCTCGCGCAGCGCGATGTCGTCGGCGTCGTCCGAGACGTCGTCGGCGTTGGCGAGCCGCCACGAGCGGTAGATGAGCGCGAGCAGGAACGCGGAGACCGCGAAAGTGATGACGATGGCCGTGAGGATGAGCGCTTGCGGCAGCGGATCGTTGTACGCGCTCGGGTCGAGGTCCTCGTCGTAGATGGGCGCGAAGCCCGCCGGGCCGCCCATGATCAGGATCAGCAGGTTGACGCCGTTGCCGATGAGCAGGAAGCCGAGCACGACGCGCGTGAGACTGCGTTCGAGCAGCAGGTAGACACCGCACGCGATGAGCGCGGCCATGACGAAGACGAGCGCGAGCGAGACGGTCATCGGGCACCTCCCGCGGGGGCGGCGGGCTCGGTGATGAGCGATCCGGATGCGGCGCCCGAGCGCCCCGCCGGTGCGAGCTCGTCACCGCCCTGCCGGTCGACCTCGCCGCCGAGGCTGCGGAGCACGTCGAGCACGAGGCCGACGACGACGAGGTAGACGCCGATGTCGAAGATCGTCGAGGTCACGAACTCGATCTCGCCCAGCAGCCAGACCTCGCCCTCCCCGTACGCCGAGGTGAGCGGCGGCGCCCCGAGCAGCACGGGTACGAGGGCCGTGCCCGCGGCGATGATGAGCCCCGTGCCGAGCACGGCGCCCGCACCGACCGGCAGGGCCGCGCCGAGCTCGTATCGGCCGCCCGCGAGGTAGCGCGCGACGAGGGCGAGGCCGGCGACGAGCCCGCCGGCGAAGCCGCCGCCGGGCAGGTTGTGGCCGGCGAACAGCAGGTAGAGCGAGATGACGATGATGGCGTGGAAGGTGAGCCGCACGACGACCTCGAGCAGGATCGACCGGTGCCGCGGGTCGAGCGAGGGGCCGGCGAGGATCCACGCGTTCCGCAGCTCGCCCTCCTCCCCCTGCTCGCGCACGCGGTCGAGGCGGGCCGAGATGCGCCGCTTGACGACCGCGCGGCCGAGGCGCGGGGGCGCGTCGCCGCGGCTGCGCAGGAACAGCAGGCTCGCCACCCCAGTGGCCGCCGCAATGACGACGGCGAGCTCGCCCATGGTGTCCCAGCCGCGCAGGTCGACGAGCGCGACGTTGACGGTGTTGCGGCCGTGGCCGATCTCGTAGGCGAGCTCAGGCCACGCGAGCGAGATGGGCTGCTCGATGCGCGACCCCGCGGCGATGATCGCGACGAGGGCCATGACGACGCCGACGCCGATGCCGATGCCGGCGCGCAGCAGGCGGTGGCTACTGCCGTGCTTGTCGCCGAGGCGCGCCGGCAGCCGGCGCAGCACGAGCACGAAGGCGATGAGCGTGACGACCTCGACGAGGATCTGCGTGAGCGCGAGATCGGGAGCGCCCTGCAGCGCGAAGATCGCCGACATGCCGAAGCCCGTGACGCCGACGACGACGAGGGCCGCGAAGCGCTTCTGCGCCTGCGTCGCGGCGATCGCGGCGATGATCATCACGAGGCCGATCGCGAGCTGCGCCGGGTGGTCCCACAGCCGCAGCTCGCTCGGCCAGCTGTCGCCGAGCAGCAGGCCCGCCGTCGTGACGCCGATGAAGACGACGAGGATCACGCCGAGGTAGAACGGCAGGGATCCCCGCTGGGTGAGGCTCGTGACCCGCACGGCGAGCCGGTCGACGGCCCCCATCGCATCCCAGTAGGCCTCGGAGGCCGTGTACTCGCTCGACAGCCTCGCCTGCAGCCGCGAAACGGGGGTACGGGCGGCGAACAGCAGCGCGCCGAGGCCGATAGCCAGGGCCGAGAGGCCGAGCTCGGGGGTGAGGCCGTGCCAGAGGGCGAGGTGGTACGCGATCTCGCCGGGGTACGGGAAGAGCGCGGGGTAGCCGGCGAGCCCGGCGTCGACGAGACCCGCGAGCGGACCCAGTGCGAAGCTCGTCACGGCGAGCACCGCGGGTGCGAGCAGGAACCGCCGGCTGACGACGGCGAGCGCCGTGACGTCGTCGACACCCTGCTTGCGCGCGAACGCGCCCCAGAAGAAGCGGATGCTGTACGCGACCGTGAGCACCGACCCCACGAGCGCGCCCACGAGCGCGACGGTCGCCCAGATCTGGGCCGCGGCGTCGAGCGGCGCCTCGCCGGTCTGCCCGGTGGCCGCGGCGAGCAGGGCGTAGAGCACGGTCTCCTTCGCGACGAAGCCGAACACCGGGGGCAGCCCCGCCATCGAGGCGAGCACGACCGCCGCGATCGCGGCGAGCCAGGGCGACCGTCGTCCGAGGCCGGAGAGCTTTCGCAGGTCGCGCGTGCCGGCCTCATGGTCGATGATGCCGACGACGAGGAAGAGCGCCGACTTGAACAGCGCGTGCGCGAGCAGCAGCGCGAGCGCGGCGAGCGCCGTGTCGCGCGTGCCGAAGCCCGCGACGACGACGAGCAGCCCGAGCTGGCTCACGGTGCCGTAGGCGAGCAGCAGTTTGAGGTCGGTCTGCTTGAGGGCCGCCCAGCCGCCGAGCAGCAGCGTCGCCAGGCCGAGCACGACGAGCACTTCGCGCCAGCCGGGCACGTCGACCCCCGCGGGCGCGAGACGGAGGATCAGGTAGATGCCCGCCTTGACCATGGCCGCGGCGTGGAGGTACGCGCTGACCGGAGTCGGTGCGGCCATCGCGCCGGGCAGCCAGAAGTGCAGGGGAACGATCGCCGACTTCGACAGCGCGCCCACGAGCACGAGCATGACCGCCGTCGTCGTGAGCGGCCCCGCGGGCAGCTCGGCGAGGATCGCCGTGAGGCTCGAGGTGCCCGCCTGCACGGCGAGCAGCACGAGCCCGACGAGCATGACGAGCCCGCCGAGCGTCGTCGTGACGAGCGCCTGCAGGGCCGCACCGCGACTGGCCCGCCGATGGGTGTAGTGCCCGATGAGCAGGTACGAGAAGACGCTCGTGGCCTCCCACAGCACGAACAGCAGGTACACGTCGTCCGCGATCACGAGCCCGTACATCGCGCCGGCGAACGCGAGCAGCACCGCCGCGAACCGCCCGAGCCCGGGCTCGTCGTCGCGGAAGTAGCCGGCGCAGTACAGCAGCACGAGGCTGCCGACCCCCGTGACGACGAGGGCGAGCACCCACGACAGGGTGTCCATGCGCACGTCGAGGGTGAGGTCGAGCTGCGCGATCCAGGTGAGCTGCTCGACCGGCAGCCGCGTCGCATCCTGCGACAGCACCGCGGGTGCCTGCAGCAGCGTGTGGACGAAGGCGCCGAGGGGCACGATGGCTGCGAACCAGAACACCCGGGCGCCGAGGGGCCGCGCGAGCGGCAGGAGGGCGATCGCGGCCGCCCCGAACACCATCAGGACGATGAGCATGCGTCCTCCCTCGGTGTCGGTGGTTCGGCAAGGGGGTAGGGCGTCACGGCGCGATCGCCGGATGCCCTCAGTCTACCGAGCGGCGCTGCGCCCGGCTCTCAGGAAGCGGACCGCCGAGCCGCGAGGTGCTGCAGCACGAGCGCCATCTGCTCCGGGCCGTCGACGCGATGCGGGGCGATCGAGGCCGCCGCCCCGACCTTGATGCCGAGGTCGCCGGGCTCGAGCACGGCGAGGGCGTCCTCATCGGTCACGTCGTCGCCCGCGAACAGCACGGCGTCGGGCGCGAATCGCGCGCGGAGGGCGCGCAGGCCGTCGCCCTTCGTGGCGTCGCGCACCGAGAACTCGACGACGTTCTTGCCGTCGCGCACGGTCAGCCCCGGGTCGACCTCGCGCGCCGTCGAGCGCACGGCCGCCGCGAGCCGGGATGCGAGCGCGGGCTCGACGAGGCGCGAGTGCACCGCGAAGCCCGCGGGCTTGTGCTCGATCCAGGCCCCCTCGGTCGCCGCCACGATCGGCTCGAGCCGCGATCGCAGGGCGCGCACGCGCGCGCGCTCGGCGTCGTCGATGGCGGGAGGGGCATCCCCCGCTGCGAAGCGCACTTCGAGGCCGTGCGAGCCGACGAGCGGCGCATCGTCGGGCAGCGCGCCGACCTTCGCGAGGCTCGCGAGGGCGCGGCCCGAGACGAGCGCGACGGTCGTGCCGGGTCGTGCCCGCAGGCGCAGCAGCGCCTCGTGCGCGGCGGGCAGCGCGCGCGCCGACTCGGGGTCGTCGACCTCGGGGGCCAGGGTGCCGTCGAAGTCGAGCGCCACGAGCACGCGCTCGCGCGCGGCGAAGGCATCGAGCGCGACGAGCAGAGCAGGGTCGATCGCGGCGAGCAACGCGGATTCGAGGGCGGAGTCCGCGGCGCTCCCCGCGTCGGGCGATGGTTCGCGGGTCACCGGGCGTCCGAGTGGTGGTTGGCGTGCCGCAGGGTGTCGAGGAACGTCGCCGACCAGCGGGCCACGTCGTTGTCGCGCACGCGGCGGCGCAGCGCGCGCATGCGGGTCGTGCGCTCGCGCTGCGGCATGCGCACGGCCGCGACCATCGCCTCTTTCAGGCCGTCGATGTCGTGCGGGTTCACGAGCAGCGCGTTCTTGAGCTCGTCAGCAGCCCCCGCGAACTCGCTCAGCACGAGCACGCCGTCTTCGTCGAGGCGGCACGCCACGTACTCTTTCGCCACGAGGTTCATGCCGTCGCGCAGCGCCGTCACGAGCATGACGTCGGCGGCGAGGTAGAGCGCCACCATCTCGTCGCGCGGGTAGCCGTGGTGCAGGTAGGCGACAGCGCTGTGGCTGATCGTGGCGTACGTGCCGTTGAGGCGCCCGACCGTCAGCTCGATCTCGTCGCGCAGCTGCATGTAAGCGGCGACGCGCTCGCGACTCGGGCTCGCCACCTGCACGAGCACCGCATCCCCCACCGAGAGGGTGCCGTCGCGCAGCAGCTCGCCGAAGGCCTTCAGGCGGTGCCGGATGCCCTTCGTGTAGTCGAGGCGGTCGACGCCGAGCATGATCGTCGAGGGGTTGCCGAGGTCGGCGCGGATCTGCCGCGCGCGCTCCTGCACCTCGGGCCGCCGCGCGATCTCTTCGAAGCTCTCGACGTCGATCGAGATCGGGAAGGCCTTGGCGATGACCGAGCGATGACCCCCGAGCCCGTCGGGAACGCGGATCTCGGGCGTGCGCGTGGCGTAGCCGAAGAGGCGCCGCACGGCGCGCGAGAAGTTGCCGGCGTCGGCGACGCGCTGAAACCCGATGACGTCGGCCCCGAGCAGCCCCTCGATGACCTGCTTGCGCCACGGCAGCTGCGCATAGATGCCGTAGGGCGGGAAGGGGATGTGATTGAAGAAGCCGATCGTCAGGTCGGGGCGCTGCTCGCGCAGCATGCGCGGTACGAGCTGCAGCTGGTAGTCCTGCACCCACACGGTCGCCCCGGAGGCCGCGACGCGCGCGCTCGCGTCGGCGAAGCGCTGGTTGACCTCGACGTACGCCTCCCACCACTCGCGGTGAAAGCTCGGCGGCGCGATGACGTCGTGGTACAGCGGCCAGAGCGTGTCGTTGCTGAAGCCCTCGTAGTAGTACTCGATCTCGAGCGGGCTCAACGGCACGGGCACGAGCATCGCGTCGTCCGAGACGAAGGGCTCGAGCTCGAGGTCGGGCTGGCCGGCCCAGCCGACCCAGGCGCCCTGCGAGGCGCGCATGACGGGTTCGAGCGCCGTCACGAGCCCGCCGGGCGAACGCTGCCAGCGCGCCGTGCCGTCGGGGTCGACCACGCGGTCGACGGGAAGTCGGTTCGAGACCACGACGAAGTCGTAGTGGGTGCTGTCGGTCATGTCGCTCGCTCGTCTCCGGTGGTGCGATCCGGGGGAATCGTGGGTGCGGGGCTGTCCGGCTTCCTCCACGGTATCAGCCGAGTCTCAGAGCGTTCCCAGCGTCACGAGCGGCCCGCGACCCACGGTTCGACGGCTCGTCACGCGATGTTCACCCTCTCCTCCGCCGGCCTCGCGGCGGGCCGACGTACAGTGGCGACGTGATCCGCATCGGCATGGGAACCACGAGCGTGCTGCCCCGACGCCTGCACGACGCCTTCCGGCTGGCCGCCGAGGCCGGCTACGACGGCGTCGAGATCATGGTCACGAGCGACCGCGACACGTACGACCCCCGCGTCATCGGCGCGCTGAGCGAGCGGTTCGGGATGCCCGTGCTCAGCATCCACGCCCCCGTGCTGTTCTTCAGCACCTTCGTGTTCGGCCGCAACCCGCGCGTCAAGCTCGAGCGCAGCCTGGCCCTCGCGCGCGAGGTGGGAGCCGCCACGGTCGTCGTGCATCCGCCGTACCGCTGGCAGCGCCGCACGGCCGCGGGCTTCGTCGGCACCGTGCGCGAGCTGCAGGCCGCCACGGGCGTGACGATCGCGGTCGAGAACATGTTTCCGCTGCGGGTGCGCGGGCGCGATCGGCACCCCTACGCGCCGCACTGGAACCCGGGCTCGCTCGACGTCGCGGCGCTCACGCTCGACTTCTCGCACGCCGCCCTCGCGGGCGTGAGTGCGCTCGACCTGGCCGGGCAGTGGGGCGACCGCCTGCGGCACGTGCACCTGTGCGACGGCTCGAGCACCGAACCGAGCGCGCGCGTGCTCGACGAGCACCTCGTGCCCGGGCGCGGCGCGCAGCCCGTCGGCGAGGTGCTCGCGCTGCTCGCGCGCCGGGGCTTCGACGGCGCCCTCATCGCCGAGATCAACTCGCGCGCGTGCGGCGCCGACGACGCGCGGCGGCTCGCCTGGCTGCGCGAGACGCTCGAGTTCGCGCGACGCCACACCGCTCTCGACCGCGGGCACGACGCCGCGGTGGATGCCGCGGGCCACCGCACAGCGAACCGCGACGTCGCCGAGCGCCAGCGCGCTAGCTGAGAAAGGCCCGCAGCAGCGACTGCGAGCCCTCGATGTGCTCGGCCATGGCGCTCGCCGCCCGATCGGCGTCGCCGATGAGCACGGCCCACACGATCTGCTCGTGCTGCTGGTCGGAGTGCGCGATGTTGGGGGCGAGCAGCGGGATGCGGTCGAGCAGCCGGTTGACGCTCATGCGGTTCTCGGCGACGAGCGAAACGAGGCTCGGGCTGCCCGCGAGCTCGGCGATCGTCAGATGCAGCCGCGAGTCGAGGCGTCGATAGTCGGCGGGGTCGGCCGCCGCGAGCTCGCTCAAGCGCTGGTGCAGCGACTCGCGCTCGAGGGCCGTCAGCGTGCGCCCGGCCGCGGCGCGCGCGGCGCCCACCTCGAGCACGGCGCGCAGGGTCAGAATGTCGTCGAGCTCGTCGGCCGTCGTCTCGGCGGCGGGCTCGCCACCCGCGAGGGGCAGTGGGTCGCACACGAAGGTTCCGCCGTAGCGCCCGCGCCGCGACTCGAGGTAGCCGGCCTCGGCGAGCGAACGGATCGCCTCGCGCACGGTGTCACGGCTGACCTCGAATCGCGCGGCGAGCTCGCGCTCGGGCGCGAGGGCCTCGCCCGGGCCGACGAGCCCCAGGCGGATGAGCTGCAGCAGGCGCGCGAGCGTCTCCTCGAAGGCGTTGCCTCCGCGCACGGGGCGCGAGAGCGCCTCGTGCGCGAGCGACTCGGGCGGCTCGCCCATCGACGCACCGGCGACGACAGACGCGCCGGAACGGTCGGGCGCAGGCTCGCCGAGCCGCTGCACCGCCTCGCCGCCCCCCGCCATGATCGCGACCCTACAGCGGCGTGACGTAGGCGCCGCTGATACCGCCGTCGACGAGGAAGGTCGACGCCGTGATGAACGAGGCGTCGTCGCTCGCGAGGAAGGCGACCGCCGCGGCGAGCTCTTCGGCCTCGGCGAACCGGCCCTTCGGAATGTGCACGAGGCGGCGCTGCGCACGCTCGGGGTCTTTCGCGAAGAGCTCTTGCAACAGGGGCGTGTTGACCGGCCCGGGGCACAGCGCGTTGACGCGGATGCCCTGGCGCGCGAACTGCACGCCGAGCTCGCGCGTCATGGCGAGCACACCGCCCTTGCTCGCGGTGTACGAGATCTGGCTCGTCGCGCTGCCCATGACGGCGACGAAGCTCGCCGTGTTGATGATCGAGCCCGACTGCTGGGCGACCATGTGGCGCAGCGCGGCGCGCGAGCACAGGTAGACGCTCTTGAGGTTGACCTCTTGCACCTTGTCCCACGCGGGCAGCTCGGTCGTCTCGATCGAGTCGTCGTCGGGCGGCGAGATGCCCGCGTTGTTGAAGGCGATGTCGAGCGAACCGTAGGTGGCCTGCGCCGTGTCGAAGAGGTGGTTGACCTCGGCCTCGTCGGTCACGTTGACCTTCACGAAGAGCCCGCCGACCTCGGCCGCGGCGGCCTCGCCCGACTCGGGGTTCATGTCGCCGATGACGACCGTGGCGCCCTCGGCGGCGAAGCGGCGCGCGGTCGCGAGGCCGATGCCGCTCGCGCCGCCCGTGATGACGGCGACCTTGCCCTTCAGGCGCTGGGTCAGGTCGATGGGAGTGATGGTCATGATGCGGGCTCCTTAGCTGTGCGAGAAGAAGACGTTCTTGGTCTCAGTGAAGGCGAGCGGAGCATCCGGGCCCAGTTCGCGCCCGAGCCCGCTCTGCTTGAACCCGCCGAAGGGGGTCGCGTACCGCACGGAGGAGTGCGAGTTGACGCTCAGTGCACCGCTCTCGACCCCGCGGGCGACGCGGATGCCGCGGCCGAGGTCGCGCGTCCAGATCGAGCCCGAGAGGCCGAAGATCGAGTCGTTCGCGAGCGCGATGGCGTCGGCCTCGTCGTCGAAGGGCAGCACCGAGACGACGGGGCCGAAGATCTCGTCGCGCGCGACGCGGTCGGAGCGATTGGGCAGCAGCACGGTCGGGGCC
>JAESGX010000266.1_pt1 | contig 11047 bp, 8 predicted proteins | sample 9269801 | NCBI WGS metagenome assembly JAESGX01 (sample SAMN16773122, study PRJNA677054) | algae metagenome | isolation source: Pleurocapsa minor GSE-CHR-MK-17-07R and co-occurring heterotrophs from wet... | place: USA: Lower Calf Creek Falls, Grand Staircase Escalante National Monument, UT ... | reverse complement strand
CTGCGCCGCTTTGCGCGACCTGCTGCTTGGCCTCGGTCACGTAGCTGTTGCCGGGTCCGAAAATCTTGTCGCACGACGGGATCGTTTCGGTGCCGAACGCCATTGCCGCGATCGCCTGCGCGCCACCCAGCTTGAACACGCGGGTCACTCCGGTGAGGTGCGCGGCGACCAGCACCGCGGGATCGGCGGTGCCGTCCCCGCGCGGCGGCGTGCACAGCACGACTTCGCGACAGCCGGCCAGCTGCGCCGGCACGCCCAGCATCAGCGCGGTCGACGGCAGCGGCGCGCTGCCGGCGGGCACGTACAGGCCAACCCGCGGAATCGCGCGAATCACGCGTTCGCAGATCACGCCCGGGGCGGTTTCCAGAGCATAGGGCTGGGCCATGCCGGCGCGATGGAACGCCTGGATGCGCTGCGCGGCTTCGCGCATCGCGGCCTTCAGGGTTTCGGGCACGCAGGCTTCGGCAGCGGCGAATTCCTCCGCGCCGACTTCGAAATTTTCCAGCGTCACCGCATCGAAACGCGCGGTGATCTCGCGCAGCGCCGCGTCGCCGCGCGCACGCACTTCGTCCAGCAGCGTCGCGACCGCATCGCGCGTTGTCGACGCCACCTTCTGCACAGGGCGCAGCAGCGCGGCGCGGCGCGCGGCGCCATCCAGCGTGGACCATTCAAGGCGATTCATGCCAATGACCTCTCGACCGACAGCATCATCAGCCCCTGCGCGCCGGCGCGCTCCAATTCCTCCAGGCGCTGCCAGGTCACCAGGCCGTGGCACATGGTCTGCAGCGCCAGCGGGCCGTCCGCCTGCGAGGCGAGATACGTGGGCGGATCCGCATCGGGCAGCAGGCGCAGCAGTTCGGGCACGCTGTCGCGTTCGGCCCGGAACATCAGCAGCTTGCGGTCTTTCAATTTCAGTACGCCGTCCATGCGCCGCAGCAGCATGGCGGCCAGGTCGGCGCGCTGGTCTTCGTGCAGGCGCACCGGGCCGGCCAGCACCGCCTCGCTTTGCAGTAGCGTGTGCACCGGCTTGAGCTGGTTAGCGGCCAGGGTGGCGCCGCTGGAAACCAAATCGCAGATCAGATCGGCCGTGCCCAGCTTGGGCGCGATTTCCACCGAACCCGACAGCTCCACCACGCTCGCGCGCACGCCCTGCGCGTCCAGCCAGTTGGCCAGGATCGACGGATAGCTGGTGGCGATGCGCAGGCCTTCGAGCTGCCGCGGGCCCTGCCACTCCCAGCTCTCGGGTATTGCCAGCATCAGCCGGCACGCGCCGAAACCGAGCGCGCGCAGTTCGCGATAAGCCGCGGGCATGCCGTTGCGCGCGCGTTCGCCGGCCTGCTCGTCCAATTCGTTGCGGCCGACCACGCCCAGGTCGCAGACGCCGTCGGCGATCAGCCCGGGAATGTCGTCGTCGCGCACCAGCAGCAGGTCCACCGGCAGCGATTCGCCGTAGCAGAACAGCTTGTCGCGGCTTTCGCGCCAGCTCAGCCCGCACGCGGCCAGCAGCGCGCGCGCGGGTTCGGCCAGACGGCCGCTTTTCTGGATGGCGATGCGCAGACGGTCGCGCGTCGCGGTGGCGACTGGGGGGCTCATGCGTTCGGACTCAGTGGGATGCGGCGGCGGTGCGGGATTGCTGGCGGCGCAGGGCCACGGCATAGCCGCCGGCGCCGCTTTCCAGGGTGCGGGCGACGCGCCCGATGGTGGTCACGCTGACCTGGGTGAGGTCGTGGATTTCGCGGTACGGCACGCCCTTGAGCAGCAGCGGCACCACCCGCCAACGGTCGGACATGGCCTCCAGCTCGGCCGGAGTGCACAGGTCCTGCAGGAACGCGCGTACTTCGTCGCCACGGCTCAGCCCGGCCAGCGCGCGCGCCAGCGCCTGCAGCGAATTGGAAACGTTGTGCTCAGCGGTGTCGGGGCGGCGTTTCATGCGAAGGTGGGTTTGTATCAGTGTATTAATGCATTAGCACAATACGGCAACCCGGGAGGACTCGTCAACCCAGTCGACCTTTGCCGCCTTTGCACGCACCTGTCCCGCCGGCGGCAGGGACTGCGTTCTGTACTAAAAGGTACCGAAAGCAGACAAGGATCCGCTACCGCGATAGCCCGCCCGGAGTAGACTCCGGGTCACGGGAACAGGGGTTCAATCGCGCGGCGACGCGCATCGGCAGGGTGTGATGAGGGGTTGGCGGAGCCAGCGGATTGCGTGGGGATTGGGGTGCCTGGCCTTGTTCGCTCTCATGGGCATGGACGCGCGGGCGCAGGCGCCGCTGGAACTCACCGCGGACTCGTCGCAAGCTTCGCTTACACCGCATATCCGCTTCTACCACGACACTTCCGGTAGCGACGACGCAGCCCAGGCCCTGCAGCATCTGGCCGCGGGCCGTTTCGAAGCGCTGCCGGGAAACAGCGCCTCCTTCGGCTTCCAGGACGGCGCCTTCTGGTTCCATGCCGATCTTGTCAATCGCGACAATCCCGAAGAACAGTGGCTGCTGGTGCAGGAGTATTCGCTCAGCGACCGCATCGACGTGTACACGCGCTATGCCGACGGCCGGGTGGTGCACAAGGCCGATGGCGACCACCTGCCTTTTTCCCAGCGCAACATCCGCTACCGCCAGCCCAACTTCTGGCTCGCGCTGCCGCGGGGCCAGCCAGTGAGCCTGCTGGTGCGCGTACAGAGCGAAAGCTCGATGCAGGTACCGCTGCGGCTGTTCACGCCCAGCGCCTTCATCGAGCAATCGCGCGATGCGCAATTCGCCATCGGCCTGTATTACGGCATCCTGCTCGCGCTTTTCATCTACAACCTGGTGCTGTGGCTGACCCTGCGCGACCCCAGCTATTTCTGGTACCTGTTCCATGTCACCGCGTTCGGGCTGGTGCTGTTCACGCTCAACGGACTGGGCTTCGAATACCTGTGGCCCAATTCGCCTTGGCTGGCCGACCACGCGGTGCCGCTGTCGATCTGCCTGGCGCTGATGGGCATGCAGCAGTTCGCGCGCACGTTCCTGGAACTGCGCGAACGCTGGCGCTTCGGCGACCGCGTGGCGCTGGGCATCATCGCCTTCTTCGCGGTGCTTGGCATCCTGGCCATCGTACTTCCTTACCACGCGGTCACGCCGCTGGCCTCGGCGGCGGTGTTCCCCAGCATCTGCTGGATCCTGGTGGAAACCATCGTCGTCCTGCGCCGCGGCTACAAGCCGGCCAAGCTGTTCCTGCTTGCGTGGTTCCTGTTTTTGTTGGGCACCGGCATGTTCTCGGCCATCGCCTTCAACCTGCTGCCGAAGAATTTCATCACCGAATACGGCGTGCAGATCGGCTCGGCGCTGGAGATGCTGCTGCTATCGGTGGCGCTGGGTTATCGCTACGCCGCGCTGCGCAACGAGAACGAGCGCATCGTGCGCGAGTCGCGCGACCAGCTGGAGCACAAGGTCGAACAGCGCACCTCGGAGCTGCGCAACGCGCTCGGCCAGCTGGAGGAAGCCCATCACCGGCTCAGCGAGTTCGCGCGCCACGACGGCCTGACCGAACTCTACAACCGCACCCATTTCCGCGAAGCTTTCGAGCGCCTGCTGTCGGAAGCGCGCAACAGCCGCCATCCGATCTCGCTGCTGATGATCGACCTGGATCATTTCAAGAAGATCAACGACCGCTACGGCCATCTGGTCGGCGACGACTGCCTGCGCTGGACCTCCAACACCATGGCCGAAACCCTGGCGCCGTACGACGCATTGCTGGCGCGTTTCGGCGGCGAGGAGTTCATCGCCGCCCTGCCCGGCATGGACCTGGCGCAAGCCAGCGCCGTGGCCGAAGAGCTGCGCCACAGCCTCAACCGCCGCCCGTGCCGCAGCGGCGACCTGCACATCCCCATCTCCGCCAGCATCGGCGTGCATTCGGTCGATATCGCCGCCAAGAACAGCGTCGAATCCGCGCTGCAGGTAGCGGACCAGGCGCTGTATGCGGCGAAGGCGGAGGGAAGGGATTGCGTGCGGACGCTGTGATTTTTTGCTTCCAGAACACAGCTCAAAACCCAATAGCGCGATTTTCCGATCTGCCCGAATACCTGAAACCGCAGGCGTCATGCGCAATGCATTCGCAGTTGCGCGACATACACCGGAGCGCGCAATGATTCGCGTAGTCAGTCATGATCCGGCCTGGCCTGCCAAGTTCGAGGCCGAAGCCAAGCGTATTTCGAAAGCGTTGGGAGAGGCTGCGCTTCGGATACACCACATCGGCAGCACCGCGATTCCGCAGGCCAGGGCCAAGCCGGTCATCGATATCCTGTTGGAGGTCGCTTCGCTCGAAGCTCTAGACCGGAAAACGCCGAAGCTTGAGGCTTTGGGCTACCAGGCGAAAGGCGAGTTCGGCATTGCAGGCCGTCGTTATTTTCGTCTGGACGATTGCGATGGAATCCGGACGCATCAGATTCATGCATTCGAAGCAGATGCCCCCAATGCCGTCCGCCATCTCGCTTTCCGCGATTACATGCGCGCGCATCCTCCGGTAGCCGCGGAATACGGCGCGCTGAAGGAGCGCCTTGCCAATGCGCATCCACACGACATGGCCGCGTACGTCGATGGCACCTCAAGCCTGCGTCAAGCGCACCGCGGCCAGAATCCTCCCTGATTCCACCAGCCGCACCGCCGCCGCCACTTCCCCGTCCATCGCACGATCGCGGTCCAGGAACGGAATCTCCGCGCGGATCGCGGCATGCGCGGCGGCGACCGCGTGGCCCGGGTGGAATTCTTCGGTGGAAGCGAGCTCGTTGCGCAGGCCTTCGACTTCGGCGATGAACGCTTCGCGCGCGGCGCTTTCCGATAGCGGCCCGCCCTGCACTTTCGTCGCCAGCGCTTGGGCATCCGCGCGTCGAGCCAGATCGCGCGCGGCGTTGATCATGTCGCGGCGCAGGTCCAGCGCCTGGGCCGCGGTGTACAGCTCCAGCGCCAGCACCTTAGATAAATCCCGGGTCATCGCCAACACGTGCCGCGCCTCGTTGGCGCCCATGGACACGTGGTCCTCGGCGTTGGCGCTGGTGGGAATGGAGAACACCGAGGCCGGATGCGCGCGGCTGGCCAGGTCGTTGACGAGGGCCGCGGCGGTGTACTGAACGATCATATGGCCCGATTCGGTGCCGTCTTCGTTGCCGATCAGGAACGCGGGCAGGCCGTCGTTGGTGGCGGGATCGACCAGCTTGTTGAGGCGGCGCTCGCTGATCGACGCCAACACCGGAATCGCGGCTTTCACATAGCTCATCGCCAGGGCCAGCGGCATGCCGTGGAAATGGCCGGCGGAGATGACTTGTTCTTCCATATGCGCGGCGCCGGGCTTGTCCGGAAACACCAACGGATTGTCGGTGACCGAATTCAGTTCGATCTCCAGCACGCGCTTGGCCTGCGCCACCGCATCGCGCACCGCACCGTGCACCTGCGGCACGCAGCGCAGCGAATAGCTGTCCTGCGGCTGATGCTTCTTGCCGCCTCTGAACGGGCGGAAGCGGCTGTAGAATTTCTCGCGGCCGTGGCGCTGGTCGGCTGGCACCCAGTCCCAGCCGATGTCGAAACGCAGTTCGCGCGCTTCGGCGGTGTCCCAGCTCTGCGGCAGCCACGGCCGGAATTTCGGCACCAGATGGTAGGCGATATCGGCCAGCGTGGAGCCCGACAGCAAGTCGCGCAGACGCGCCGCGACGTGCAGCTGCCCCGGATGCGGACGCAGCGCATGCACTTCTTCCGCGAACGCGCCCAGACGCCCGGCGAAGGCATCGATGGTCATGGCTGCGGCCAGATCGGCGGTGTCCAGCAATCCGTCCAGCTTGTGCACCGCCAGCACGCCCATCGCCAGCATCTGCGCGGTGCCGTTGTTCAGCGCCAAGCCTTCCTTGTACGACAGCGTGACCGGCGACAGGCCGGCGCGCTGCAGCGCCTGCGCGCCGGACATGCGTTCGTTTTCGTAAAAAGCTTCGCCGCCGCCCAGCAGGACCAGGGCCAGATGCGAAAGCGGCGCCAGATCGCCCGAAGCCCCCACCGATCCCAGCTCCGGCACCACCGGCACGATGCCGGCGTTGAGCATCGCCGTCAGCGCTTCCAGGGTCCGCACGCGGATGCCGGAATGGCCGCGCAGCAGCGTGTTGACGCGGATGCCGAGCATGGCGCGCACCACTTCCGGCGCCATCGGCTCGCCCACGCACACCGCATGGGTGATGATGAGATTGTGCTGCAGCTCTTCGTGCAGCGAGCGCCCCGATTTGACCGCGCCGGGCAGTTCGTCGCGCAGCGGATGCGCGCCGAGCAGCTTGTCGGCGTTGCTGCCGAAGCCGGTGGAGACGCCGTAGATGGGCTCTTCGCGGCGCACCTGTTCGGCCAGGAAATCGGCGGCGCGCGCCACGGCTTTCAACGCGACCGGGTCCAGCCCGACGCTGGCGCCGTAGGCGATCTCGACCAGCTGGTCGCGGGTCAGCGATCGCCCATCGAGGCGAATGGGTTTCATGGCGCGTGCGCCCGCATCAGCGGCCCGTCAGCGCGCGGGTCTGCGCCAGCTCCACGCGCAGCGTAGAGGCGAGCTCATCGCGCGTGACCTCGAACTGCTGCTCACGCGCCAGGTCTTTCACCGTCACCACGCCACGCGCCAGTTCGTCCTCCCCGGCCAGCACCACGAAGCGGATGCCGCTGCGCGAGGCGTACTGGAACTGCTTGGCGAGCTTCTTCGGCTCCATCTGCACTTCGGTGTTGATGCCGGCGACGCGCAGCCGGCGCGCGATGTCCAGCGAATCGGCAAGCTGGGTTTCGTCCATCAGCGCGACCATCGCCTGCACCGAGCTTTCGTCCACGCCGGCCACCAATCCGGCTTCGCGCAGCTGCCAGAACAGCCGGGTCAGACCGATGGAAATGCCCACACCGGGCAATTTCGACTTGGTGTAGTGGCTGGCGAGGTCTTCGTAGCGTCCTCCGGAACAGATGGAGCCGATTTGCGTGTAGTCGTCCAGCACGGTTTCGTACACGGTGCCGGTGTAGTAATCCAGGCCGCGCGCGATGGAGAAGTTCAGGCGGTAGTCGCTTTCCGGCACGCCCAGCGCCTGCACCAGCTGCAGCACTTCGCGCAGTTCGGCGATGCCTTGATTGAAGATCTCGCCGCCCTGCCCCAGCGCCTCCAGCCGCGCCAGCGCATCAGCGTGGCTGGTGGAGCGCACGGCGACGAACTCGAGGATCTTTTGCGTCGTTTCGGCCGACAGACCGAAGTCTTCGCCGATCAAGGTTTCGCGCACCGCATCCACGCCGCGCTTGTCCAGCTTGTCCACTTCGCGCAGCACCGCCATCTGCCGTTCGCCCACGGCGATGCCCAAGCCTTCGAAAAAACCGCGCATCAATTTGCGGTTGTTCAGCTGCACGGTGAACGCGCCGATGCCCAGTTCGGAGAACACCGCGTGGATCACCGCCAGGATCTCGGCGTCGAAACGGATGCTCAGCGCGTCCTTGCCCACCACGTCGATGTCGCACTGGTAGAACTCGCGGAAACGCCCGCGCTGCGCGCGTTCGCCGCGGTATACGCGCTGGATCTGGTAGCGGCGGAACGGAAACGCCAGTTCGTGCTCGTGTTCGGCCACGTAGCGCGCCAGCGGCACGGTCAGGTCGAAACGCAGCGCCAGCTCGGGCAGACCCGTGCTTTCCTTCTCCAGCGCGCCGGTGGACTGGGCGAAATACACCTGGCGCTCGGTTTCGCCGCCGGATTTGGTCAGCAGCACCTCGGACAGCTCGAACACCGGCGTTTCCACCGGCAAAAAGCCGAAACGCTCGTAGTTGCGGCGGATCGTGTCCAGCATGCGCTGGAACGCGATCTGTTCGCGGGGCAACAGCTCCATGACTCCAGGCGGCGTGCGCGGCTTGATCAAGCGTAAAACTCCCAGTGACGGCCGGATATCAGGCCCGGTACCGGCATGCGCCGGCGACCCGTCATTTTAGCGGCTGAATGAGCGGATCAGGCGGACCGCCACGCGCCCCTTGCCCCATGCGGGGCCGACTGAATACAATACGCGGCTTGATCGGGGTGTAGCTCAGTCTGGTAGAGCGCTACGTTCGGGACGTAGAGGTCGCAGGTTCGAATCCTGTCTCCCCGACCATCAGGACATCCAAACCGGCCTCGCGCCGGTTTTTTGTTGCGCGCACGCCGCCGCTTCACCGCAGATTGCGGGTCTGGCCGTCTCCGCGCACCACGAAACGCTCCACGGTCAGCGCCTCCAGACCCATCGGGCCATAGGCGTGCAGGCGCGTGGTGGAAATGCCGATCTCCGCGCCCAGGCCCAGCTCGCCGCCGTCGCTGAAGCGCGACGAGGCGTTGACCATGACCACGGCCGAACGCAGCGACCGCACGAACTTTTCCGCATTGTCCGCATCGCGCGTGGCGATGACCTCGGTGTGGTCGGAGCCGTAGCGCTGGATATGGGCGATGGCGGCGTCCACATCGGGCACCACGCGCACCGCCAGGATCAGTTCCAGGTATTCGGCGGCGAAATCTTCTTCGCTGGCGCCGGCCATGTCCGCAGCCAGCGCACGGGCCTGCGCATCGCCGCGCAGCTCCACGCCGCGCTCGCGCATCAGGGCGGCGGCGGCGGGCAGGAAATCGGCGGCGATATCGGCATGCACCAGCAAAGTTTCCAGCGCGTTGCAGGCGCTGGGCCGCGACACCTTGCCGTCTTCCAGCAGGCGCAGGGCCAGCGCGGTATCGGCGCTTTTATCGACGAACAGATGGCACACGCCCTTGTAATGCTTGATGACCGGCACGCGCGCGTGCTCGGCGACGAAGCGGATCAGGCCCTCGCCGCCGCGCGGGATCGCCAGATCCACGATGTCGGTGAGCTGCAGCAGTTCCAGCATGGTCTCGCGGCGCAGATCTTCGACCAGGGTCAACGCGGCTTCCGGCAATCCGGCCTCGCGCAGCGCGCGTTTGAGCGAGGCGGCGATGGCGGTGTTGGAATGGATGGCCTCCGAACCGCCGCGCAGGATCACGCCATTGCCCGCCTTCAGGCACAGCGCCGCGGCATCGGCGGTGACGTTGGGGCGCGCCTCGTAGATCATCGCGATCACGCCCAGCGGCACGCGCACGCGTTCGATGCGGAGGCCGTTGGGGCGGGTGTCGTTGCGCGTGACCAGGCCCACCGGGTCCGGAAGATCGGCGACTTCGCGCAGCGCAGCGGCGATATCCGCAAGCCGCGGCCGATCCAGCTTCAGGCGGTCCAGCATTGCGCCGGAGATGCCTCTTGCTTCGGCAGCGGCCATGTCTTTCGCGTTCGCTTCGAGAATTGCGCCGCCGTTCGCTTCCAGCGAAGCCGCCATCGCCCGCAACAGTGCGTTCTTCGCATCGGTGGACAGCTGCGAGAGCGCCTGCGCGGCGTCGCGGCATTGCAAGGCAAGCTGCTTGATATCGCTCATGTCGATTTCCACGATAACCTCAACCCACAAGAGAAAATTTTCACAGCAGCACCATATCGTCGCGATGCACGACGTTTTCGCCGTAGTTGTACCCCAGTACCGCTTCGATGTCGCGCGAATGGCGGCGTGCGATGCGGCGGATATCCACCGCCGAATACTGGCTGACCCCGCGCGCGATGCGGCGATCGCCGGTTTCGTCGCGCAGCACCAGCTCGACCATGTCGCCCCGGCGGAAATCGCCTTCGGCCGTGATCACGCCCCCGGGCAGCAGCGAGGCGCCTTTCTTGTCCATCGCCTGCGCCGCGCCGGCGTCGACCACGATCGCGCCCGCCTCCACCGGCACGTTGCGCAGCCAGTATTTGCGTGCGGCCAGGCGGTTTTGCGCGGGCTTGAAACGGGTGCCGCGCAGCTGGCCGTGCGCCAGCGCATTCACCGCATCGGCGCTGGTGCCGTTGAACAGGAAGGTCTCGATGCCCGCCGCCGCCGCTTTTGCCGCCGCCTCCAGCTTGGTGCGCATGCCGCCGGTGCCGGCGCCGCTGCCGGCGTCGCCGGCCATGGCGAAGAACTCCGGCGTCAGCGCTTCCACTTCGTGGATAGGCTTCGCATCGGCATGCGCGCGCGGGTTGGCGGAATAGAAACCGTCGATGTCGGTGGCGATGAACAGCGCATCGGCATCGACCAGCGCCGCGACCACGGCGGCCAGGTTATCGTTGTCGCCCAGCTTGAGTTCGTCCACCGATACCGTGTCGTTCTCGTTGATCACCGGCAGCGCGCCCCAGCGCAGCAGTTCGCGCAGGGTGGCGCGCGCGTTGAGGTAGCGGCGCCGGTTGCGCAGGTCGTCGTGGGTCAGCAGCACCTGCGCCACGGGGCGCTCGAAAAACCGCTGCCACAGCGCGATCAGCGGGGCTTGGCCCAGCGCAGCCAGCGCCTGGCGTTCGGCCATGGCCACGCCGGTCGGCGACGCCCGGTGCTGGATGGCGCGGCCGGCGGCGACCGCGCCCGAGGACACGATCACCATCTCGCGGCCGGCCGCGATGCTGGCCGACACGAACTGAGCCAACCCCAAGGCGTGGCGTGGGCTCAAGCCTTCCCCATCGGCCGCCAACAGGCTGCTGCCGACCTTGAGCACGCCGCGCCGCCACGGCGGCAGCGATTGTTCGGGGAATTTCAGATTGGGCGGCAGATTCGCCACTGCTAATTCCTTCTATTGGTTGGTAGGTACGACATGAGTCGCGAATGAAAACGAGAATATTCGGATACGGATCAATACGGATGGACCAAAGCACACCTTTGTTCGGTTTTTCTTCAGTCGCGACCCACGCCCGAAAAAATTCCCTGGGCAAGGTCGCCCCGCAACCGCGCCTACAAGAGAACTGACTGCTCCCAACGTTCCCGTAGCTCATGCAAACGCAAATCCGCGGCCGCGCCTGGCGACACGCGCGCCGCCAGGCTTGCTTCCGGCGTGCGGCCCTCGCCGGCTTGCGCGGCCGCAGCCGCGGCCGCGCGATAAGCCTCGCGGAACGGTACGCCGGCGGCGGCCTGCTCGACCGCGGCATCGGTGGCGTACATGCCCGAATCGATGGCGGCGCGCAGTTTTTCCTCGCGCCATTCCAGGTTGGCCAGCAGCGCGG